>Ga0193716_1001089_pt1 | contig 16117 bp, 15 predicted proteins | sample U2c1metaG_FD_145901 | JGI IMG/M metagenome (GOLD analysis project Ga0193716, IMG submission 145901) | Soil microbial communities from a riparian zone of the East river system, Colorado, United States - U2c1 | ecosystem: Environmental > Terrestrial > Soil > Riparian zone | place: USA: East River...
GATGCCGTGGGCGGCGACGATGCCCTCGCCGGTCTGCCACACCTCGTCGTTCACCGCGAACACCCGGTTGTCCCGGGTGGCCGACAACTTGCGCCATGCGTCGCCGTCGAACAACGTGGCCGCGCGTTGTTTGGCCGCCGCCGATTCGAACGACACGTAGACGATGTCGCCGTCGGCGGCCGAGAAGTCCGGCGCGTTCTCCAGATCCTTGTCCGTGATGCCGATCTCGACATAGGGCTTGTCGTTGAACCGTTGCGCCGCAGGACGATCCACGCCAACGGCGGCGAGCACGCTGCCAGGGAAGTCGTCGACGCCGTAGACCCGCATGGTGTTCTCGGTCAGCCGGACCACTGAGGCCTGGAAGTGGGTGGCGTCGTTCTGCGCCCCGGTCTTCTGGGCGTCCTGGACGAACCCGTCGACCAACCGGTTCGCTGCATCGGCGCGGCCGGTCGCCGCCCCGACCGTGCGCACCACGTCCTGCCACCCCGCGCCGGGCGCGCCGGTGAACACCGTCGGTGCGATCTCCGACAGCGGGCCGAACTCCTGCGGCGTCAGCTCCTGCGAACCAAGGATCAACTCGGGCGTCGCGGCGCGGATGGCACCAAGGTCGGGCGCCGTGCGGGTGCCCGCGGCCGGGAGGTCGTGCACGACGGTGCCCAGGTAGGACGGCTGGCTGGTGGCACCGTCCGGCAGAGCAGCGGCCACGATGCGCGATTGCAAGCCGAGGGCGCACAGCGCGTCGAGCTGGTCGCCGGAGAGCACCACGATGCGCTGGGGGTCGGCAGGCACCTCGGTGGTGCCCGCCGCGTGCCTGACCTCCCTGGTCTCCGGACCCTCGTCGAGGGGAGCCGGATCGGCCGCGCAGGATTCGTCGGGCCTGCGCTCGTTCCCGAGCACGTTGGCACCGGCGACCTTGGTGGTGCTGGTGATCACCGAGTTCGCGGCCGACGGTTGTGTGGGGGTGCCGCCGGAGCTGTCACAGCCGCTGACCAGCGTCACTGAAACCGCGGTGGCCAGTGCCGCTGCCGCGGTGATCAAACCCACTCGCGGTGTGAAGAACGGCACGTGGCCGACGGTACCAACCCCCAGTTTCCGGCCGGTCAGGCCCCGTTGCCCGAAAGGTTCCGATCGAATACGACAGTTTGTAGGACCCGGGCCGACATCGACAGGTTTGGGGGATAGGATTCACCCCGAGCAAGCGGTGAACGCGGGACGCGGACCCGCCGAACTTTTGGAGGATCTGTTGGTAGCCGAAGCGCCCCCAATCGGTGAGCTCGAGGCAACGCGACCGTTCCCGGCGCGGCTCGGTCCCAAGGGCAACCTGATCTACAAGCTGGTGACCACCACCGATCACAAGGTGATCGGCATCATGTACTGCGTCGCCTGCTTCATCTTCTTCTTCATCGGCGGCCTGATGGCGCTGCTGATGCGTACCGAGCTGGCGCTGCCCGGCCTGCAGTTCCTGTCGAACGAGCAGTTCAACCAGCTGTTCACCATGCACGGCACGGTGATGTTGCTGTTCTACGCGACGCCCATCGTGTTCGGGTTCGCGAACCTGGTGCTTCCGCTGCAGATCGGCGCACCCGACGTGGCGTTCCCGCGGTTGAACGCCTTCTCGTTCTGGCTGTTCCTGTTCGGCGCCACCATCGCGATCGCCGGCTTCATCACCCCCGGTGGTGCCGCCGACTTCGGCTGGACCGCCTACTCACCGCTGACCGACGCCATCCACTCGCCCGGCGCGGGTGGGGACCTGTGGATCATGGGCCTCGCAGTCGGTGGTCTCGGCACCATTCTCGGTGGCGTCAACATGATCACCACCGTGGTCTGCATGCGTGCGCCCGGCATGACGATGTTCCGGATGCCGATCTTCACCTGGAACATCCTGGTGACGTCGATCCTGGTGCTGCTGGCCTTCCCGCTGCTCACCGCTGCGCTGTTCGGCCTAGCCGCCGACCGTCATCTCGGCGCCCACATCTACGACCCGGCCAACGGCGGTGTGCTGCTGTGGCAGCACCTGTTCTGGTTCTTCGGCCACCCCGAGGTGTACATCATCGCGCTGCCGTTCTTCGGCATCGTGAGTGAGATCTTCCCGGTGTTCAGCCGCAAGCCGATCTTCGGCTACACGACGCTGATCTACGCGACGCTGGCGATCGCCGCACTGTCCGTCGCGGTGTGGGCGCACCACATGTACGCCACCGGCGCGGTGCTGCTGCCGTTCTTCTCGTTCATGACGTTCCTGATCGCGGTGCCCACCGGCATCAAGTTCTTCAACTGGATCGGCACGATGTGGAAGGGCCAGTTGACGTTCGAGACACCGATGCTGTTCTCGGTGGGCTTCCTCGTGACGTTCCTGCTCGGTGGTCTCTCGGGTGTGCTGCTTGCCAGCCCGCCGATCGACTTCCACGTCACCGACTCCTACTTCGTGGTGGCGCACTTCCACTACGTGCTCTTCGGCACCATCGTGTTCGCCACCTACGCGGGCATCTACTTCTGGTTCCCGAAGATGACGGGCCGACTGCTCGACGAGCGGCTGGGCAAGTTGCACTTCTGGCTGACGTTCATCGGCTTCCACACCACATTCCTGGTGCAGCACTGGGTGGGCGACGAAGGCATGCCCCGCCGCTACGCGGACTACCTGCCGACCGACGGATTCACCACGCTGAACGTGATCTCGACGATCGGCGCGTTCATCCTCGGCATCTCGACCATCCCGTTCACCTGGAACGTGTTCAAGAGCTGGCGCTACGGCGAGCCCGTCGTGGTCGACGACCCGTGGGGCTACGGCAACTCGCTCGAGTGGGCCACCAGTTGCCCGCCGCCGCGGCACAACTTCACCGAGCTGCCCCGAATCCGTTCGGAGCGGCCGGCATTCGAGCTGCACTACCCGCACATGGTCGAGCGGATGCGTGCCGAGGCACACGTCGGACGGGCACACGGTCCCGACGACGGTGACGTCACGCGCCTCGACGACGAACACGTCCGCACCTGACGGTCAGTAGCGCATAGGCGTGGATACGTCTCGCTCCAGCCTGTTGATCACGGTCACCGGGCGCGATCAACCAGGTGTCACGTCGGCATTGTTCGAGGTGTTGGCGCGGCACCAGGTCGAGCTGCTGAACGTCGAACAGGTTGTGGTGCGCAGCAGGCTGACCCTAGCCGTGCTGGTCGTCGCGCCCATTGATGTGCCTGGCGGCAGCGATGTGCGCGACGAGGTCCAAAAGGCAATCTGGGACGTCGGTTTGGACGTCACGATCGAACGCAGTAACGACTTGCCGGTGCTGCGCGAGCCGTCGACGCACACCATCGTCGTGCTGGGCAGGCCGGTATCGGCCTCCGCGTTCGGCGTGGTGGCCAAGGAGGTCGCCGCACTCGGCGTCAACATCGACTTCATCCGCGGCGTCTCGGACTACCCGGTCACCGGGCTGGAGTTGCGCGTCTCGGTCCCGCCGGGAGCCGCCTACGGTCAACTGCAGGCCGCACTGGCCCAGGTGGCGGTTCAGGAGAGCATCGACATCGCTCTCGAGGACTACAGCCTGTCGCGACGGGCCAAGCGCCTCATCGTGTTCGACGTCGACTCCACCCTGATCCAGGGCGAGGTCATCGAGATGCTCGCCGAGCGAGCCGGAGCGCTGGCCGCGGTCGCAGAGGTCACCGAAGCGGCGATGCGCGGCGAGTTGGACTTCGCCGAGTCGCTGCACCGGCGGGTGGCCACCCTGGCCGGCCTGCCTGCCGAGGTGCTCGACGACGTGGCCGACCAGATCGAGTTGACTCCTGGCGCGCGCACCACGATACGGACGTTGCGCCGCTTGGGTTTTCACTGCGGGATCGTCTCCGGCGGCTTCCGTCAGGTGATCGAGCCGCTGGCACACGAGCTGATGATGGACTTCGTCGCCGCCAATGAACTGGAGATCGTCGACGGCAAGCTCACCGGCCGGGTGATCGGCAACATCGTCGACAGGCCGGGAAAGGCCAAGGCGCTGAGGGACTTCGCCCAGCAGGCCGGCGTACCGATGGAGCAGACCGTGGCGGTCGGCGACGGCGCCAACGACATCGACATGCTGGCCGCCGCCGGTCTTGGGGTGGCGTTCAACGCCAAACCGGCACTGCGCGAGGTGGCCGACGCGTCGATCAGCCATCCCTATCTGGATACCGTGCTGTTCATCCTCGGTGTGACGCGTGGCGAGATCGAGGCCGCCGACGCGGTTGACGGGACGCTGCGCCGCGTCGACATCCCCGACGAGGACTAGCTACACCACCAACGCGTACGGTTCCGGCCCCGTCACGCCGGTGACGCTGCGCCAGGCGCGGGCCAGCAGCACGATCGCCTCGGTCAGCTGCTCGTCGGGCAGGGCGTAGGGCACGCGGATGAACCGTTCCAACGTGCCGTCCACCCCGAACCGTGGGCCCGGCGGAATCTCGAGACCAAGGCGGGACGCCGCCGCCGACAGCGCGGAGCTCATGGGCGCGGGCAGTCGCACCCACAGCGACATCCCACCGCCACCCGAATCGGGTTGCCAGTCGGGCAGATGTTCCTCGAGGAGCGTGAGCAGTAGCTCCCGCCGTTCTCGAAGAATGCTGCGGCGCTCGGGAAGCCATTCGTCGGCGACGCCGAGAAGCCTTGCGGTGGCCAGTTGTTCGAGGGTTGCCGTGCCCACGTCGACGGCGGGCCGCAGCGCGGCGATGGTCGTCAACGTGCTGCGTTCGGCGCGGATCCACCCGATGCGCAGACCACCCCAACACGACTTCGACATCGAACCGACGGTGAGCACCAGGTCACGCCGGGTGGTCATGGCCGCTGCCATCGGGGCGGGCACCGGCTCGTCGAGCCAGATGTCGACGATCGTCTCGTCGATGATGGTGCGGGTCCGCGTCTCGGCGATGATCTGCGCCAACCGCTTTCGGCCTGCCTCCGGCAATGTCATGCCGGTCGGATTGTGATTGTCGACGATCAGATACGCCAAACTCGGCGACAGCTGGCGCACCGCGGCCTCGATGGCGTCGAAGTCCCAGCCGTCAGCGGTCATCGCCACCGGGACTGGTCGAATCCCGCGGGTCACCATCGAGGCGAGGGCGCCGTGGTAGGTCGGTTGCTCGACGAGCACCCGATCCCCGGACTGCGCGTAGGTGGACATGATCAGACCGATCGCGTGCAACGCACCCGTGGTGACCATGATCTCGTCGGGATCTGTGGGAAGGCCTCGCGCGCAGTATCTTTCGGCGATTGCGGTGCGCAGGGGCAGCACGCCCGTCATCTCGATCCCGATACCGCACAGGTAGGGGGTGACCTCTTGGGCCGCCTCGGTGAACGCCTGCGATACAGCGGCGAAGGGAGCGGGCAACGTGGCGGCGGCGAGGTTGACCGAAGCCGGTTCGGTGAAGCCGGGGACGACGGTCGGCGTGATGGGCAGTGCGGTCGTGCTGCGAGCGCCCCGACGTCCGTTGAGGTAGCCGTCGTCGCGCATCTGCGTGTACGCGGCGGTGACGGTGGTGCGGGAGACCCGCAGTGCATCGGCGAGGGCCCGTTCGCTTGGCAGCTGGGCACCGACCGGTAGCCGGCCGTCGACGATCAGCATGCGCAGACCGTCGGAGAGTCCCTGGTAGGCGGGGCCGCTGTTACTGGACGTGCGCCAATTGCCCAGCTCGCGTGCGAGCAGGTCCACATCGAGCCTGCGTCCGGCCAGTTCGTTCAACATTGGTGCCAGTTTGCCGCAACTGGCTATTGAACACAAGGGTGATCAAGGGCCAATATCGAGTCATGGCACAGAACTGGACCTCCCGGATGACTCGCAAGGCGAGTAAGCTGCGCGTCTTCCGCAACTCACCCCGCATCGGCGACTTCGTCGCGGAGGACTCGGACTCGCGCCGGATCCGCATCGAGCTCGACGCCATCCGCGCCCGATTCCCCGACCACGCGTGAAGCGTGTCATCGCCCGGACGGGTGCTCTGCTGATCGGCCTCACCGGCTACGGCTTATCGATGGCGCTGATGGTGCGCGCCGGCCTCGGCCTCGACCCGTGGGACGTCTTCCATCAGGGCCTGGCCGGACGCACCGGGATGACCATCGGTATCGCGTCCGCAGTCGTCGGCGTCGCCGTTCTTCTCGCCTGGATTCCGCTGCGCAACCGGCCCGGTGTCGGCACGGTGGCCAACGTCATCGTCATCGCCATCACGGTGGACGCGGGCATGGCCCTGCTGCCGACACCGGAGTCGCTGCCGGTGCGAGTGGCGATGATGCTCGGCGCCGTGGTGCTCAACGGGCTGTCCACCGTGCTCTACATCGGCGCCGGCATGGGTCCTGGACCCCGCGACGGTCTGATGACCGGCCTGGTGGCACGGACCGGGCTATCCGTGCGGCTGGTTCGCACGTCGATCGAGGCGACGGTGCTCGCCGTCGGCTGGCTGCTCGGCGGCACCGTCGGCGTCGGAACCGTGGTGTACGCGCTCGGCATCGGGCCACTGGTCCAACTGTTCCTGCGGTTGACCCCGAAGCGGTGGTTGGCCGTGAGTGGCTGGGCGTTCACGGATTCCAGCCTGACTACGATGGGCGAGTGCCAGGAGCAGAAGACGACGGTAGGGCGAGCGAAGCGACGGGAAACGTCGCAGTCGACCCCGACCTCCTGATCGACTTCGCGCGGGTATCGCTGCGACGCGGCGGCCAGACCCTCGTCGGACCCATCACCTGGGCGGTGGAACTCGACGAACGCTGGGTCGTGATCGGTCCCAACGGCGCGGGCAAGACCTCACTGCTGCGGATCGCCGCCGCGATGGAACACCCGTCCTCGGGCACTGCGTACGTCCTCGGCGAGAGGCTGGGGCGCACCGACATGTCCGAGCTGCGCTCCAGGGTGGGGCTGAGCAGTTCCGCGCTGAGCCAGCGGGTGCCCGACGACGAGGTGGTTCGCGATCTGGTGGTCTCGGCCGGCTACGCCGTGCTCGGCCGCTGGCGTGAGAAGTACGAGGACGTCGACTACGAACAGGCCGTCGACATGCTGGAGAGCCTCGGCGCCGAGCACCTTGCCGAGCGAACCTACGGCACCCTGTCCGAGGGTGAGCGCAAGCGGGTGCTCATCGCGCGGTCGTTGATGACCAACCCCGAGCTGTTGCTACTCGATGAACCGGCGGCGGGCCTCGACCTCGGCGGCCGCGAGGAGTTGGTGGCACGGCTCGCCGATCTGGCCGCCGACCCCGACGCCCCGGCGTCCGTGTTGGTCACTCACCACGTCGAGGAGATCCCGCAGGGCTTCAGCCACTGCCTGCTGCTGTCGGAGGGCAAGGCCGTGGCGTCGGGCCTGCTGACCGACGTGCTCACCTCGGAGAATCTGTCCATTGCGTTTGGCCAGTCCATCGCGCTTGAGGTCATCGACGGGCGCTACTTCGCGCGTCGGACCAGAACCCGCGCGGCCCACAGGAGGCGCATGTGAGTGAAGAACCGCTGACCCCTCGCCCCGCGGCGACCGTGATGCTGATCAGGGACACCGCCGAGGGCATCAAGACGTTCCTGATGCGGCGGCACATGCAGATGGAGTTCGTGGCCGGGGTGATGGTGTTCCCAGGCGGCGGGGTCGACGACCGCGACCGCAACGGGGACATCGCCTGGTACGGCCCCGAGCCGTCCTGGTGGGCCGAGAAGCTCGGCGTCGACGTCCACCTCGCCGAAGCGCTGATCTGCGCGGCGGCGCGGGAGACCTTCGAGGAGTCCGGCGTCCTGTTCGCCGGGCCGGTCGGCGACCCGGACGAGATCGTCGCCGACGCATCCGTGTACCGCGACGCCCGCAAGGCACTGGACGCCAAGACGCTGTCGTTCGGCGAGTTCCTGCGCGACGAGAAGCTGGTGCTGCGCGCCGACCTGCTGCGGCCGTGGGCGAACTGGGTGACACCCAAGGAGGAGCGCACCCGCCGCTACGACACCTACTTCTTCGTCGGGGCGTTGCCGGAGGGCCAGCGTGCCGACGGCGACAACACCGAGACGGACAAGGTGGGTTGGGCGACGCCGCAGTCCGCCCTCGACGAGTTCGCCGAAGGGCAGTCGTTCCTCTTGCCGCCGACCTGGACGCAGCTGGACTCGCTCAACGGCCGCACCGTCGCCGAGGTGCTCGCCGTCGACAGGAAGATCGTGACGGTGGAGCCGCATCTGGCGCTGACCGAGGGGAACTGGGAGATCGAGTTCTTCAACAGCGACCGGTACAACGCGGCGCGCAAGCACCGATCGCCATGAGTGAATTCGTCGGCATCCACACCCATGCGGACCAGCCGGGAATCGCAACGCTGCTGCTGTCGCGACCGCCGACCAACACGCTGACGCGGCAGGTGTACCGCGAGCTCGCCGCCGCTGCCGCTGAGCTGGGCGCGCGTGACGACGTCACCGCGGTCATCGTGTTCGGCGGCCACGAGATCTTCTCGGCGGGCGACGACCTGCCCGAGCTGAGCACGCTGAACCCGGAGGAGATGGCGACCGCGGCGGACGCCTGCCGGACGGCCATCGACGCGGTGGCGGCCATCCCGAAACCCACGGTCGCCGCGATCACCGGCTATGCGCTTGGCAGCGGCCTGACACTGGCGCTGGCCGCGGACTGGCGGGTCAGCGGCGACAACGCGAAGTTCGGCGCGACGGAGATCCTGGACGGGTTGGCGCCCGCGGGGGTAGCACGGCTGGCCAGGGCGGTCGGCGAGAGCAAGGCCAAGGATCTGGTGTTCAGCGGGCGGTTCGCCGGCGCGAAGGAAGCACTGGCGATCGGCCTCATCGACGAGTTGATGGCCCCCGACCACGTGTACGACGGCGCGGTGGCCTGGGCGGGCCGCTTCGCGGATTCCTCACCTGCGGTACTGGCTGCCGCGAAGGCCGCCTTCGATGAGGCCCGTTAGGCTGCCCTTCATGACGAGTACCGACCCGGCGCCGGCCCCGAACCCGCACGCCACGGCCGAACAGGTCGAAGCCGCCCGCCACGACACCAAGCTCGCGCAGGTGCTGTACCACGACTGGGAGGCCGAGTCCTACGACGACAAGTGGTCGATCTCCTACGATCACCGCTGCATCGAGTACGCCCGCGGACGGTTCGACGCGATCGTGCCCGACGCCGTGCAGCGTGAGCTGCCCTACGATCGCGCCCTCGAGCTGGGCTGCGGCACCGGATTCTTCCTGCTCAACCTGATCCAGGCCGGGGTCGCGCGCCGGGGTTCGGTGACCGACCTGTCGCCGGGCATGGTGAAGGTGGCCACCCGCAACGGGCAGTCGCTGGGGCTCGACATCGACGGTCGGGTCGCCGACGCCGAGGGCATCCCGTACGAGGACAACACGTTCGACCTGGTGGTCGGGCACGCCGTTCTGCACCACATCCCTGACGTCGAGCTGTCGCTGCGCGAAGTGATCCGCGTGCTCAAGCCCGGCGGCCGGTTCGTGTTCGCCGGCGAACCCACCACGGTCGGCAACGCCTATGCCAGGACGTTGGCGGATCTGACCTGGAAGACGACGGTTCAGGCGATGAAGCTGCCGGGGCTGTCCAGCTGGCGCCGGAGCAAGGAGGAGCTCGACGAGAACTCCCGCGCTGCCGCGTTGGAGTGGATCGTCGACCTGCACACCTTCGATCCGGCCGACCTGGAGCGGATGGCCACCAACGCCGGCGCGGTCGAGGTCGCCACCGCCAGCGAGGAGTTCACCGCGGCGATGCTGGGCTGGCCGGTGCGCACCTTCGAGTCGACCGTGCCCCCTGGCAAGCTCGGCTGGGGCTGGGCCAGGTTCGCGTTCGGTAGTTGGCTCACGCTGAGTTGGGTCGACGCCAACCTGTGGCGGCACGTGGTGCCGAAGGGGTGGTTCTACAACGTGATGGTGACGGGGACCAAGCCTGGGCGAGCGGAGCGACGGGGGACGACTCCGTCCTAGCGTTCACGCTCGACGACGTCGCATATCTGGACGGCGACGAAGCGACGCGCGCGCTGGGCGAGGTCGCGGGCTACGCGCTGACCGATGCCACGCGGATCTCCGACATCGCTTCGGCGCGTGCGCGTTTCGGCGACCGAGCGGCCGTGCTGATCGAGACGGTGCTGCTCCGGCGCAGGGCGGCGGCCAAGTTCGCCGATCCGTCGGCGTGGTTGTTCACCGACGAGGCGTTGCAGCAGTCCACCGCGGAACCCGTTGCGGCACACCGTGCCCAGCGACTGGCCCGGGCAAGGGTGCACGACGTGACGTGCTCGGTGGGCGCCGAGCTGGCCGCACTGCGGGAGCGAGCGTCGTACGTCGTCGGCAGCGATCTGGACCCGGTGCGGCTGGCGATGGCCCGCCACAATCTCGGTGACGTCGAGCTGTGCCGCGCCGATGCCCTGCGGCCGGTCACGCGCGACACCGTGGTGGTCGCCGATCCGGCCCGGCGCAGCGGGGGACGGCGCCGGTTCGATCCACGGGATTACACGCCCGCCTTGGATCGGCTGCTCGACGTGTACGCCGACCGCGACTACGTCGTGAAGTGCGCTCCTGGAATCGATTTCGATCAAATACGGCGCCTCGGCTTCGCCGGCGAGATCGAGGTGACGTCCCTTGCGGGCGGCGTCCGCGAATCGTGCCTGTGGTCGGCGGGACTGGCCGAAGCCGGCGTCACCCGGCGCGCGACGGTCCTGGACCGCGCCGAGCAGATCACCGACCGCGAGCCCGACGAGTGCGGGACGGCGCCCGCCGGTCGCTGGATCGTCGACCCCGACGGGGCGATCGTCCGGGCGGGCCTGGTGCGGCACTACGGCGCGCGGCACGGCCTCTGGCAGCTCGACCCCGACATCGCCTACCTGTCCGGTGACCACCTGCCCGACGGGGTGCGCGGCTTCGAGGTGCTCGATCAACTCGACTACCGCGAACGCCCGCTGCGGCAGGTGCTTTCGGACCTCGACGTGGGTGCCGTCGAGATCCTGATCCGCGGTGTCGACGTCGACCCCGACGCGTTGCGGCTGCGACTGAAGGTGCACGGGGCCCGGCAGCTCGCGGTCGTGATCACCAGAATCGGGACGGGCCGCAGCAGCCGTGCGGTGGCCTACGTTTGCCGACCGTCCCGTTGATGTCGCAGGTATTGTGGCGTCGGCGGCGCTGGTGCCGCTCACCGGCGGAGGGTATTCATCAGATGCGCATTCCCACACTCGCGTTGGCCGTTGCGGGGATCGCCGCACTCGGCTGGTCGAGCGTCGCCATCGCGTCTGCGGCGCCGCCGAAATGTGGCGACTTGTCCGGTGTGGTCGATGGCGCGCAGATGTGCCAGATCCAGGCCACCGATCCGGCGTACGCGCTGAGTATCACCTACCCAATCAATTATCCGGACGTCCAGGCGGTGTTCGACTACGTCAAGCAGACCCGCGACGGGTTCCTCAACGTCGCCAAGATGCCTGGCCCGCACGACATGCCGTACGAACTGGAGACCACGGCCACCGAGTTCAACTCGGCGGTGCCGCCACGCGGCACCCAGACGCTGGTGTTCAAGACGTTCCAGGACGTCGGCGGCGCGCACCCACAGACCTTCTACCAGTCATTCAACTGGGACCAGGGCACGCGCAAGCCGATCCAGATCGACACCGGTGGTTCCGACAAGATCCAGCCGCTGTTCCAGCCGGGGGCCAACCCGTGGCCGGTGATCTTCCCGATCGTGCAGAGCGAAGTGGACAAGCAGTCCGGTCAACCGATGGCGATCTCGCCGGCGGTCGGCCTCGACCCGACGAAGTACGACAACTTCGCCATCACCAACGACGCCATCATCTTCTTCTTCAGCCAGGGTGAGCTGCTGCCGGAATCGGCCGGGGCGCTGCAGGTGTCGGTTCCGCGTGGACCGATCGACGCGATGATCGCCTGACGGGTCAGTTCGGCGCGAACGCGTACACCTGACCGTCGCTGGTGGCGGCAACCACCCGCCGGTCGTGGCCGATCGAGACGCCCACCGGAAACCCGGTCGCGTTGGGCATCGGATAGGTGTTCACCGTGTGGCCGTCGGCGGGGTCGAACACCGTCAACGCCATGCCCTTCTCGCCGTCGCGCGTGACGGTGTAGGCCACGTCGGCTCCCGCGCGGCTCGAGGTCGACAGGGGCGCGACGTCATCGCGGTTCCACACCACGTCGCCGTGGTCGCCGGCGTCCTTGACGGCCACCAGCTTCGCGTCGGGACCACCGCCGGCCACGATGAGGCCGTCAGGCGACACCGACGGCGGTGTCTGCGGCTGGTAGTTCAGCGGGACCGACCACTTGGGCTTGCCGTCGGCGGTGCCGAGCGCCCACAGCCGTCCGTCGCGGCCGTTGAGGTAGACGGTCTTGCCGTCGGCCGAAAGGACCGGACTGGCGAGCGGCCCGCCCCCGACCGCGGTGCTGGTCCACTCGCGCACCAGCGGCGGCGTCTGCCCCGGCCGGTAGCGCAGCCCGACGGTGACGGGCGCGTCTGCGTTCGGCTCCCACAGCCCGAGCACCACGACGTTCGTCGCGGGGGAGAACGCCGGTGCCGCCGCTACGGGGCACCGGGGTCTGCCCTGCTGGCAGTCGGGCAGGCCACGCTGCGCGTCGGTGGGGTCGACGCCCGCGACGAGATCGAGGGACGTGCCGATCACGGTGCCGCGGTGCGCGTCGAACACCAGCACCTGGCCGAGATGGGTGATCACCAGCAGCTGGCCGGGTGCCAGGATGCGGGGCGTCAAGGGCAGGCCGATCACCGGGACCCGCCACCGGATCCACTGCGTCGGCGGAAAGGACAGCATGGCGCCGGGTTGGCCGACGTAGAGGTTGTCGAAGCCGTCGAACAACGGCCCCGACAGGCCGCCGCCCTGCCACAGCCTGCCGCACCAGCGCTGGCGGCCCTGGTTGCCGGACTCCCACACCATCAGCGAGCACCCAGCCGTCGTCTCGGCGTTCGCAGCGAGGTAGCCGCCCGACCCGAGGGCGACCTGGGCGCCGAGATCACCCTTCACCGACCGGCGCCAGTCCAGCGCGAGATCGCCGGCGCCTGAGGCCTGCGTATAGCTGCTGTTGGCTGCGTCGCCGTACTGCGCAGGCCAGCCGTCGGAGGGGTGTGCGTCGACCCAGGAGTCGGTGGTTCCGCAGGCGGCCGAGCCCATCGCCATCAAAACCACGGTTGCGACGGCAACCAACCGGCGCACGGTCATTCCTGGAGCAGGCATCGAGTCCCGAGACTAGCCGGGCCTCCTCGAGGGCTCGCGTAGGCTGTCCGGCCATGACGACGATGTGGGGCTCGCCGATGCACGTTCGCTGGCGGGGTTCCCGGCTGCGCGACCCACGCCAGGCCAAGTTCCTCACGGCCGCGTCGTTGCGCTGGGTGATCGCGAACAAGGCGTATTCGCCGTGGTACCTGGTCCGCTACTGGCGGCTGCTGAAGTTCAAGCTGGCCAACCCGCACATCATCACGCGCGGCATGGTCTTCCTCGGCAAGGGCGTGGAGATCCAGGCCACGCCGGAGATGTCCACCATGGAGATCGGCCGCTGGGTCCACATCGGTGACAAGAACACCATCCGGTGCCACGAGGGCTCGCTGCGCATCGGGGACAAGGTGGTACTCGGCCGCGACAACGTCATCAACACCTACCTCGACATCGAGTTGGGCGACTCAGTGCTGATGGCCGACTGGTGCTACGTCTGCGACTTCGACCACAGGATGGACAGCATCGAGTTGCCCATCAAGGACCAGGGCATCGTCAAGGCCCCGGTGCGGATCGGGCCGGACACCTGGATCGCCGCCAAGGTGACCGTGCTGCGGGGCACGTCGGTCGGACGGGGCTGCGTGCTCGGCGCGCATGCCGTGGTCAAGGGTGAGGTGCCCGACTTCTCCATCGCCGTCGGGGCGCCTGCCAAGGTGGTCAAGAACCGCAAGCTGGCGTGGGAGACGTCGTTGGCCGAGCGGGTGGAACTGGCCGCTGCGCTCGCCGACATCGAGCGCAAGAAGGCATCGCGCTAAGTTTCTACGTCCAGTCGATGCCGAAGCAGCCGTCCAGCGCGGTGCGGCCGCGGTCGGTGACCATCACAGCGCGCCCGCGCGACCCGCGCTTGACCCAGCCGGCCGACACGAAGCGGTCCAGCACACCGCGGCCCAGCGCGCCGGAGAGATGGTGCCGCTGCTCGGTCCAGTCGATGCAGTAGCGCACGACCGGCCTTCTGCCGGACGGCAATTCGATGCCGACGTCGACCAGGAATGCCCGCCCCGACTCGGTGATTTCGTAGTTGACTTCCCGGCCCTGGCTGCTGAGCGCGTCGTTGCGGTCGCGCAGTGGGGCGTAGCGGCCGTCGCCGCCGACCAGGACGTCACGCTCGAGCAGGCTGCCCATGATCGCCACCCCCAGCTTGCCTGCGAGGTGGTCGTAACACGTGCGGGCGGTGCGCAACCGGGCCGCGTTGGTTCCCTCCCGCAGCGACCGGACCGGCCGCTGCGGCGCAAGACGGCCAAGGCGCTCGAGCAGGTCGGCGATCTCGGGACCGGCCAGCCGGTAGTAGCGGTGCCGCCCGTGGGCCCGCACGGTCAGCTTGCCGAGGTGACTGCTGGCGGTCGAGCGGCTGATCCCGGCCTCGTCGGCGAGCACGCTAGCGGGCAGGGCGCGCCCGTCGCCCAGCGCAAGTAGCACCTTGCAACGGGCGGGGTCGCCGAGAAGTGCGGCCAGTGCCGCGATGTCGGCGTCGCCGGTGGTCGGTAGTTCGGCGGGTTCACGCACGCCCCTACGTTAGGCGCGGAATGATTCGATCCTCGTCGAACTACCGGTCGGGCAGTGCGTGCTCCACGATCATGCGCCGCCGGTGGGGTTCGCGTTCCCGGCGCTTGGCGGCCAGGTAGACCTGCGCGGTCTCCGAGGCGACGGTGTGCCAGTCGAAGTCGGAGGTGAGTCGCTCACGGGCGGCGATCGCACGGCGCTGGGCGGCGGCGGGATCGTCGAGTGTGGCGCGCACCGCGGCGGCTAGCGCCGCCACGTCCCTCGGCGGGAACGAGACGCCGGTCTCGCCGTCGATGACGGCCTCACCAAGACCGCCGACGTTGGACGTGACGAGCGGCGCACCGGTCGCCGCGGCCTCGAGGGCGACGATGCCGAACGGCTCGTAGTGGCTGGGCAGCACCGCGGCGTCGGTCTGGTGGAGCAGGGTCACCAGTTGGTCGTGATCCACCCGGCCGACGAACTCGATGGCCTTGAGCACCTTGTACTTTCGCGCCTGTTCGACGAGCCAGTCCTGCTGGGTTCCGTCGCCGGCGATTTTCAGCGTGGTACCGGGATGGCTGCGGCGGATGCGGGGCATGGCGGCGATGACGTCGTGGATGCCCTTCTCGTACTCGAGCCGTCCCAGGTACAGCAGCCGCGCGGGGCCACGACGGGGCCTGCGCTTGGCGAACGGCCACAGCCCGGCGTCGATGCCGTTGCGGATCACCCGCGTCTCGCTGAGGCCGGGCCCGAACAGTTCGGTGATCTCGTCGCTCATCGACGCCGAACACGTGATGAGCGAATCGGATTCGCGAACCAGCCAGCCCTCGATGGCGTGCACCTGCCTGCTGATGCGACCGGCCACCCACCCGGTGTGCCTGCCCGCCTCGGTGGCGTGGATCGTGGAAACCAGTGGCACGTCGAAGTGTTCGGCCAGCGCGATCGCCGGGTGGGCGACCAGCCAGTCGTGTGCGTGCACCACGTCGGGGCACCACGGCTTGGTCGGCCGGCGCCCTCGCGTCTTCACCCCGAGGCCGGCGCGGACCATCGAATGCCCCATGGCCAGCGTCCACGCCATCATGTCGGTGCCGAAGTCGAATTCGTGCGGATCCTGGGCGGCGGCGATCACGCGCACGCCCTCGGCGAGGTCGTCGGTGGACGGGTGGGTGCTGGGATCGGTGCCCGACGGCCTGCGACTGAGCACCACGACGTCGTGCCCGTCGGCGGCGAGCGCCGTGGCGAGATGGTGCACGTGCCTGCCCAACCCGCCGACCACCACCGGCGGGTACTCCCACGACACCATCAGGACCTTCATCGCGGCAGCCTTTGCACATCGAGCGCACTTTCGACCCGGCGCGAGCGCGCGCAGAATGCTGGCATTTCACGGCGTGTCGACCTACAGACACGCGCGCTCGCGGGGAAAGAGGGGGTCATTTGGGCAGCCGCCTGGCATCGAGTGCAACGAAAAGGCAGT
>Ga0193716_1001091_pt1 | contig 16104 bp, 13 predicted proteins | sample U2c1metaG_FD_145901 | JGI IMG/M metagenome (GOLD analysis project Ga0193716, IMG submission 145901) | Soil microbial communities from a riparian zone of the East river system, Colorado, United States - U2c1 | ecosystem: Environmental > Terrestrial > Soil > Riparian zone | place: USA: East River...
ATAGCGAGGCCATTGGCGAAGCACCTCCGCGACCCGTGCCGGGGGCCGGGTTGTGCGAGAAGCTCATGTCATAAGCGGGCGATAGACTCCACGTTCCGGCCTTGTCCATGATGAACGCGAGATTCTACTGTTCGTAGCTGCTCACGTACGGGATGTTGAAATCCAGGTGCTGCAGGCCGCATAGCGTTGGACGTGCAGCTTTTCGTTGTTGCGGCGGTCGAATCGGCGCGACATGAAATGCGCCCGGCCGCCTTCTTCCAACAGCGCGCATTCGGACATGCTGATGCCGCAGTCGACGGCCATCAGGTAGTGCGCGTATTCGATCCGGCCAAATCCGCGCGTCACCCCCAGGCGGCCATCGTCGCCGACGCCGTCGAACTTCAGCAGCCAATGCTCAAATCCGGGCGGCAGGTCGAATTGCCCCGACAGCACTCGGCGAGTCTTGGGGTCCCAACCGATGACCGCCTTTGCGCGCGCGCCGCCCGCGGAACTGCCGACGTCGAGAATATGCTGCGTTACTTTCGATACGTCACCGCGCAACGCGCGGCGCGCATCTTCCACCAGACCGGCTATCTGCAGCGGTATTGCGGCCTCGGCAGCGGCCGCGGTTTGCATGGCAGGTTCGAACTCGAGCGCACCCATGGCCCCAGAGCCGCACCTCCACGACCAAGACGTCCGCCATGCGCCTCTAGCTCAGGCTTGCAGCTTGCTTGCGGCGCGGAGCGCGTTGCCGGGTGCGCTTTGTCTGCTCAGCTTGAAGAATATCCATCGGGCTCGGCGTAGGAGGATCCGGCACCAACCCTTCGAGCCGCTCGAGCAGGCCCATGGCTCGCATCAGCGCGATGAGATTCCTCAAGGTGATGCCACCGGTTTTCTCGAAACGGCGCAGCGGCGTGAGTCCCATACCGCTGCGCTTGGCCAACTCGCTGGCCGAGATTGCGGCGCCTTGGGGATCGATTCGCCAGCGCTGCAACCGCTTCGCCAATGCGGCAGCGATTTCGCGATCAGTGAGTTGCGCAGATATAACCATATCTAAAAATAGATACTTACGTGCCGATTCTTATCATAACCGTCTATCTTTAGATTTGTCACTCTAGACCAGATCTACGCTAATATTGGCTATATATCCCGCCTATACTGCAATATACACCTAATATTAGGCCGTTAGTTCAATGACACAGCCGCCAATTCCGCGCCGGCCAATCGAATGCGCAGAATCTCTGCGATCGTCGGTGCGATTTGCCGCATATCGATTTCGCCCATGGCTCGGCCCTTGGCAATGTGCGGACCGACGATAAAGAACGACGATCTCATCTCGGCGCGTTCCGGCACATACCCGTGCATGCCGAGATTGCTGGGCTTGGTGATCAGCGGCGGCGACAGGCTGTAAGCCATCTCGTAGCCAATGCGCAACGAGACCAAGTACGCAGCCTGCGGAAAGCCTCGGCCGCGTTGAATTTCCTCCGGCGACCAGATGCGCTCGATGCCGTTGGCGGGATCGCTCGCCAGTTTGTCGAGCAGCGCTTTCACGCGTGCGCGCACAGTCTGATCGGCCGGATCGGCGAGCATCACCGCGGCGCTGCCGCCGGCCGGCCAGAGCATCGCCTTCCACTCGGTGATTGCATTGTCCTTGTCGACGGTAAACAGTCCTGCATCCCGGAACGCTGCGTACAGATTGACGTCGTGCTCGACCGCGGCAAATCCATGGTCCGATACGACGCAAATCGTCGCCCGGCCCGGCGCCGCCTTTTCAGCGGCCGCCCGCAACGAGCCGACAACGGCGTCGAGGCGCTCGAGCGTTTCATTGGCTTTCGGACTGAAAGGACCGGACAAGTGCTCCTCTGTGTCGAGCCCCGTCAAGTACACCGTGAAGAAGCTGGGATGTTTTTTTTGCAGCAAGCGAATCGCAAATCGCGCGCGGATCTCATCCTCGGCCACGGTTTCCTCCATGCCTCCCGGGTAGCGGCCAAGCTCGGCGGACAGTTCCTGCTCCAACCCTTGCGTGCTCAAGGCGCGCTGCAGTTTCAAATCGTCGTCCGTGCCCGTGCGCCATATCTGCGGCAGATTGTAGGTGATGCTTGCTCCGACGCTGACGGGCCAATAGACATTGGCGGTTTTAAGATGTGCCGCCGCGGCCGCATCCCACAGCGTCGGCACCTTGATGTCTTCGGCGTACCAATACCAACCGCGTTGATTGCGCAACAGCGGATCGAAGGTCGTGTTGTCATAGATGCCGTGCTTGGCCGGCGAAGCGCCGGTCACGAGCGTCGTATGGCTCGGATAAGTCAGCGTGGGCAGAACGCCGCGAACACCCGTGGCATAGGCGCCGTCCGTCATGAAGGCCCGTAAGTTCGGCACCTTGAGTCCGTGGCTTTGCGCATCGATGATGGCTTCGGGCTTCATGCCGTCCACGGAAATGAGCATGACCATCGGCCCGTTTGACGCGTCGCTCGCGGCCACAGCCCCGGAGCCGACCAACGCTAAAACCAGAAGCGCAAGGTAGTATTTCATAGGAGCACCGTCAGTGGAGACCACGGAACAATCGCAGAAACTCCTCGGCCGCCTTGTGCACGTTGCGCTGCCAATCATCGGCCGCGGACGTGTCTGCGCCGTCGGTGACGTATTTTACGCAGGCGAACCTTGCATTTTCATGCCAGCACACTTTTGCCAAGGCGTACGCCTCCATATCGACCACCGCGCAATCCACCGCAACATCCGCCGTAGCGAACGAATCGCCGCTGCCGCAAATGGCGGCGGGCAGCTGAAACACCGGATCGAAGCTCAAGCGCGTGGGCGCCTCATCATAGGGTGTGACGCCGAGCGCGAAGCCCAATCCTCTGACATCCATGTCGCGCTGGACAAATTCATGACAGGCCACGAGAGTCCCGGACGCATGGCAGCGGCTGCCCGCAGACCCAAAATTCACCACCAAGGGCATATCCTCGCCGTGATGCCGATAGCGCGACAATTCTTGGGTGAGAGCGATGGCGGCGTTGACCTTGCCCACGCCGCAGTAAAGCACCGGCACTCCCGCCGCCTCGAATACGCCGGAAGACTCCACGCGCAGTGCCATCACCACGATGGTGCGCGGCAGCTCACCCACCGTCGCGGCCGGGACTGCTCAGAGCGGCGCCTAGTATTCGATGGATGCGCGTAGCCGCAGATTCCGCCAGGAATAATCCTGGATGATCCTGAGATCAATGAGCGCAACCAGCGCCTTGAGTTGATATCCCGCGCGTTCGCACAGTTCAGCGGCCGCCGTCATGGTTCCGCCGGTCGCCAGCACATCATCGACGAGCACCACGCGGCCGTTGCCTCTTTGCATTTCCAAGACGCCCGACCCGTACTCCAGATCGTAGGCCACGTCGACCACCGGCGGCGGCAGCTTGCCTTGTTTGCGCACCAACACAAATCCCTTGCGTCGATGAATCGCCAGTGCGGCACCCAAGATGAAGCCGCGCGACTCTATTCCAGCCAGCGCATCGACTTCATCCCATTCTTCGTCAGTGAGTAGCGCATCCAGCGCCTGGATCGTGACATCGAAGTGATCACGCAGCAGGGGCGCAATATCGCGGAACAATATCCCGGGGCGCGGAAAATCCGGCACATCCCTAACGGCTTTCTTCAATTCAGGCATAAGCAATTCAGGCATAGGCGCTCGCGGAACCGGCATCCCGCCAGTTTAGCGTCCAGCCAAGATTCCCGCCGGATGCTTTTAGCGCTCTCCCCGAGGGCGGACCGGCCTCGATGGGCGGACCGGCCTTGGAGGGCCGGTCCGCCTGCTGCGTCATACCCGCTGCGCTAGAATTTGTAGACAGCGCCCAATTTGAAGAAACGCCCAACAATACCCGACTGGGCATAGGTGGGATTGTAGTTAATGCCGGCATAGTCCGCAGGATCGATCGGCGGCAGCTTGTCGAACAAATTCAGCACTGAAAACGATGCCGCAAGGTGTTCATTGACGTGGTAGATGCCCGTCAGGTCGAAGTCGGTGAAGGATGCGACATGACAGGGGTTGCTGAAGGACAGGCAGGCGTTCGGATCGCCCGTGGCGTCGACGCCGGTCTCGGCAAATCCGCTGACATAGTAGGTGGTGAGCGTCAGCGAGGCCGGGCCATATTCGTAGGTGTTTGTCCACGTGCCGCGATAACGCGGCGTGCCCGCACCTGATGACAGATTGTACGGCGCCTCCGTGCCCACATATTGGTTGCTCGTACCATCGTCAAACACCAGCTTGAAGCTGAAGATCTTGGTGACCGACAACTCGCTGGAGAACTTGCCCCACTGATCGAAGTCGAATTTGGCGCGCAAGTCAATGTCGATGCCATCGGTGCTCAGCTCATTCGCGTTGACGTACTCGCTGGAGACCGACAGCGGCCGAGGCAGCGAGCCGGGGAACGACGGATCCGGCTGATCGGGCTGTACGGCAAGCCCCGGCGGAATCGGTTGGCCCGCAAAATACGGAGCCAGCGCAGCGCCGGAGTTGCCGGGTACGATGGTGTTCTTCTTTTTGATGTCGTAGAAATCAAACGATGCACTGAACTGCGGGATCGGCTCCAAAATCAGGCCGAAGGTGTAGCTATCCGATTTCTCAGGTTTGATGTTCGGATTTGCCGCAGTAATGATCCCAAAGGTGTAAGGCAGACAGTAGGCCGCGCTGTGCGCGGTCGGCGCGCAGAAGCTTGCCGGATAGGACGCCTGCGGGTTCTGAGTGATGAATCCCTCGGACGAACTGGAGCCGTTTTCGGCGAAAGAGGGTGCGCGAAATCCTTTCGAGTAGGTACCGCGGAAGGCCACCTGTTTGATCGGCGTGAACTTGAATCCGGCCTTGGGGGTGAAGTCGCCGCCGAAATCCGAATAATGGTCGTAGCGGCCTGAGATATCGAAATTCAACGTGTTCACTACGGGAAGACCGAATTCGAAGTAGGTGGCATACACGTTGCGCGAGCCGATGGTTTGCGCGACGCCGAGTCCTTGAACATTTGCGTTGGGATTCAGTGCCGGATCATCCTGCGCCTCATAGCGAATTTCAGCGCCCAGCGCGATCCCCAACGGACCGCCCGGAAGTTGCCACAGCTCCCGCGTCACTTTGAAATCCAGGGAGTCTAAATCCGTCGTGGATGTCTTGGCCAAATCGGGCGAAATGGCCGCGCGCACCGCCGGGGTGTTGAGCGCCGGGTTGACGAAGTTGTAGGCGCCGGACGTGACGGCAGCGAGTACACCGCTCGAGCTCAACAGACCCTGTTGAACGGAATCCAACCAAGTGTGATTGATGACCAGCGCCGTATCGTAATCCCAGTCCCCGATCTTGCCGATCAGCCCGGTCACCATGCGGAAGTTGTGGTTCTTGAGAGCGAGCTGCTGTTGGATGTCGCCGAAGGCGTATTGCGTGAGTGCGTACTCTCCCAGCGCTGCAAACGGATTGTTCGGATTCAGGCTGCCGTTCGGCAGCGTCGGCGGCAGCGCGATATTCTCCGTGTTCAGCGCCACCGAGTTTTGCAGCTGTGCCGGTCCGGTATCGACAATCACATTGTTCTGATAGTAGCTCGTGTTGATATACGCTCGAGTATTGTCATTGACCTTCACCGTAAAGTGTCCCGAGACGCCGATGCGCTGTTGGGCCGGCTGATCATCGGAAAACCCAGCCCTGTTCTGCACACAATAGTTGTCGGTGGCGCCGCCAATTGCCGATGGCGCTGACCCGGCAGTCGTGCCCGGACCGCAGGAGGTGAGCGGCTGATAGGCACCCACCTGGGTGGTGTTGAGAACCGCGGGTGACGCGGATCCGGGCGTCAATACCGAAGGCGCCACAATGGCTGAAGTCGAACCGGTAAATGTTCCCGGAAGCCCCGCTCGATTGTCGGGCCCGCCGATCGATGAGAGATCGTTGGTGTTGTAAGGGAAGGGTCGGTCGCCCGCTAAAATGCGGCTGTCGCCCTGCCACTCGACACTGAAGTAGGCGTTGTAGCGGTCGGTATCGAGATCGCCGGTGCCGACGGTCGCCGTGAAGCGGCTCTCGCCGCCGCCGGGGTGCTGACCTTTGCCGACTTCCGCGCTCACAGTAGCGCCCTGGAATTGCTTCTTGGTGATGACGTTAACCACGCCGGCGATTGCGTCCGCGCCATAAATCGACGAGGCGCCGTCCTTCAACACTTCGATGCGGTCAACGGAATCGAGCGGGATTGTATTGAGATCCACGAACGAGCGCTGTCCATCATCGGCCAGAGCATAGGGCGCGGCGCGGCGACCATCGATGAGTACCAACGTCGAATTGACGGTCAGGCCGCGCAGCGCGACGCCCGATGCGCCCGCCGCGAAGCCGACTCCGAATGCGGTGGGGATCGTGCCGCTGTTGTCTGCCGAAACCGTGCGAATCACATCCGCGATCGTGGTGAGACCGGTTTGTTGAATCTGCTCGGCCGTGAACGTGGTGACCGGCGATTCGGTCTCAACCTCGGTACGATGCAGCAAGGATCCGGTGACCACGATTTCCGTCAGTTCCTTATCTCCGGGGGCGGCGGCGGGCGTGGTTTGCGCAGTCGCGTTCGTCGCGAAGGCGACGGCAACGAGTGCCGATAGCGAGTGGCAAAACCCGTTGCGGATCAGATTTCTCGAGCCCGGGTCCGATGGCTTCGTGTGACTTGGATCATTCGGCATGTTTGCTCCTTACATAGGATTTCACCGCGCATGCGCAGGCGGAGAAACCGGTCGCGTAGTTGATGGAAGTGGTTAGAAATTCTTGTAAGAAATACAAGAATTTTGATGTTGCACTTCTGCTACAAAGATAATTGGCGAACTAAAACGATAGATAATTGGGCAAAAAAATACTAGTCGAACTCAACACCACAATGTTGCTTTTCTGCCTAAATCGATGCCGCCACGTGGATTGATTCTGTGAAGAATTCTGAAGATATCTAAAGTGTGTTTTCGCCGGTTGCGCTTTCGCAAACTGAATCGTTCGAGCGCGATGCTATCCTTGCGCGCTTGCGACGGGCTTGACGGCATCCCTAAGGTAACGAATTACGCATGATTTTGGTCATCGATGTCGGCAACACGCGCCTCAAGTGGGCTTGGCTCACGAGCACCGGGTTATCCGATCAACAAGCGGTCGTGCATCGCGACGCGAAGCCGGGCATTTGGACTACCGCCTTATTCGAAAACGGTCAAAAGCCCGACCGTGTGCTGGTCTCAAACGTCGCGGGACCCGTGATGGCAAAGACGCTGACGCACCTGACAAAGAAAAAGTTTCATGTGGGCGTCGAGTTCGTCACTGCGGCCCGTGAGTTTCACGGACTGACCAGCGGTTACCTCAACCCTTCTCTGTTGGGCGCGGATCGCTGGCTGGCGCTCATCGGTGCATGGACCAAGGCACGAACCGCGATTTGCGTGGTGGATGCGGGGACAGCCGTCAAAGTCGATAGCGTGGATTCTCAGGGTCAACACCTGGGTGGACTGATCGCTCCCGGCATTCACATGATGCGCGAGGTCTTGCTGAGCAACACCAGCGATATCGCGCAAGCGTCGTTCAACAGCACACCCTCTCTCGCCGGGGTTCTCGCCAACAATACGATCGCGGCCGTTTCTCGCGGCGCCGTGTTCGCGCTGGCCGGTATGGCGGATCGCGCCGCTGAGGTGGTCGGGCAAAGCACCGGCACCACGCCTAGATTATTCATTACCGGCGGCGACGCCAGCATGATTGCCGGGACGATGCGCGCGCATGGCGAGATCGTGCCGGACCTGGTGCTCCAAGGACTGGCGGTCATCGCGGCACAGCCGCGGCAGCCTGTCTGAAGTATTGTGTTTCACCCCGGGCCGAAGAATCTCATCACTGACGTCGCGGGGCTTCAAGTCGGTCACGCGACGAATGAAGATGTGCTGTCCGGCGTGACGACGCTATTGTGCGGCGCCGGTTGGGCGGCGGCCGTGGATGTGCGTGGCGGCGGACCCGGGACGCGAGAGACAGACGCGCTCGCCGCTGAAAACTTGGTCGGCCGCGCGCATGCCGTGGTGCTCGCCGGCGGCTCGGTGTTCGGGCTGGCCGCCGCGGATGGCGTCGCGGCATGGCTGTCGAGCCAAGGGGTCGGTTTGCAATGGCGCACGGGCTCGCCTGCGATTCCGATCGTCCCTTGCGCGGTTTTGCACGATCTCGGCAATGGCGGCGACAAGAATTGGGGCCTTTCTCCGCCCTACCGTGACTTAGGTCTGGCTGCCTGCAGCGCCGCCGGAACTGAATTTGCCCTGGGCCCAGTAGGCGCCGGGCGCGGCGCCATGGCGGGTTTGCGCAAGGGAGGCATCGGATCCGCTTCCGTGGATTTGCACGGCGGATTGATCGTTGCAGCGCTGGTGGCGCTCAACTCGGTGGGCTCGGCGCTGATGCCCGACGGCAAGACCTATTGGGCTTGGGCGTTTGAACTTCAGAATGAATTCGGCGGCTGCGGAGCGCCGGCAAGCGCCATGGATCTAAGCGACCCTGCGCCGGACGAATCGCGACTCCTCGCGATCGGCCGGCTGACGCCGGGCGCCAACACCACGCTGGGCGTCATCGCCTGCAACGCCGATCTCAGCACCGTGGAGTGCAAGCGGATCGCCATGATGGCGCAGGATGGCATTGCGCGCGCCGTGCGTCCGGCCCACACTCCTTTCGACGGCGACACAGTTTTTGCGCTGGCAAGCGGCCGGCTGCCGCTGGAGAAGAATCCTCTACGAGCCGCGCAGATCGGACGCATCGGATCTGCAGCGGCGGACTGCCTGGCGCGCGCCATCGCCCGCGCGGTGCATTTCAGCAAGGAGACTTAAGGCTCGCCGATCGCCTGCGCCAGTGCGGCTTCAAAATTGCTGGGATTGTCCCGCAATCGCCGTAGCTCGTCCTTCGGCCATTCATGCTTGAGCTTGCCGTCGATCAGCACGCCGGCGCGGTCCGCATAGTGCTCGACAATGTCCAAAGAATGTGTGGCCAGCAGCAGCGCACCGCCGCGGCGCTGAATTCGCGCGCGCAGATGACGTTTGAGGATCAACGCACTCGCCGGATCGAGCCCGTTGAACGCCTCATCCAGAACGATCAGCAGCGGGTCACCCACCAAGGCCAACAACACCGCCAGTTTCTGGCGCGTGCCGAGCGATAGCGTATCGACGAATGATTCAAGATAGGGCGTGAACCGCAGCTCGTCGGCAAGCTCGAACAGATCATCGCCGATCGCCGCCACTCCCTTTGCGCCGGCATGCACTTCCAAACATTGACGTGACGTCAACAGAGCCGGCAAGGCATCGGGCGCGCAACCGTACCCGAGCTGAAGTTTGGCTTCATAGGAATTCTTTGCGAGCGAATATCCGGCGATGCAAATTTCGCCGCCCGACGCCTTGAGGCGGCCGACGACGCAATCGAGCAGGGTGCTCTTGCCGCAGCCATTGGGACCCAGGATCACAAACCAGTCTCCGGCGAAGAGCGTTGTCGAAATATTCTCCAACACCGTGCGCGGCCCATAGCCTGCGCGCAGCCCGCGGATCTCCAGGATCGCGCCGCTCACGGCAGGCCTCTGAGGCGTGCACGGCGCAGCAGTACGCCGCCCGTGGTCGCGAGGCAGCCGACAGCAGCCGTACCGAAGCCTGCGGCCGCGGAAATGCGATAGGACACGCCGAACGCGAGCAACAGCAGGAACTCAACGGCGCCGGCTCCGACCATGACCCCGACCGTGGGCTGTAGAAATGCGCGCGTCACGACGCCGGCGCGCACCGGCAACGGGGCCATCCAACGGCGAGCCAGGTCGCTCAACCGAATGGCCGCCATGCACAAAAGCACCAATGCGCCGTTCACGCCGAACACGGCAATCACACCCATGGCGACATCCGCGGTCGTACCCATCGGCATCATGACGAGAATTGGCAGCGTGGCCCGAGCCACCATCTTCGGCTGTGTCCAAGCGAACATCTGACGAACCGGCCAAGCACCCAAGGCCGCGAATGACGGCCGAATCTTCGCGGCTCGATTGGCTTTGCGGTGAGGAACATAGCGCGAGCCCGGCGGTGAATCGACCGGTTTTGGCGACGGCATCGCATAGCCGACGGCAACTCCGATCGCCACGCCTGCGCTCAACGTCGCCCAGACCGCCAAGAGCGGGCCGCCGCGTCCGCCGCCGGCGATGGCGAACACCAGGCCCACACTCGAGCCAAGCACCGTCAGTGCGAGCAGGGCCGCCGTTGCGGGAAGGCTCTCGATGATCAGCGCCTCCCAACGTGCCGTCCGCGATCTCATCGGCACCGCAGCCAGCCAGGATCCGGCAAATTCCTGGCGTTTCAACACGCGGCGCCGTGCGACTTGAATGGCGCACGCAATGGCCGCGAGGCCGGCGCAGACCAGGCTGTGCAGCCGCAGCCAAGTCACCGCCTGCGCAACCAGGCCGCGCTCCGCCCACACGAACACCACCATCACGCCAAGCCCTGCCGCTGCGATGATTCTCGCGCGCCGCTTGTCCCGCGAGCTTCGATTGAGCCGAATCAGCCGGGCGGTCATGAGGCGAGGACCGATCACCGGTTCACCGGCAGCTGCGGCGTGGCCGCGAGCAGCGCCTTGGTGTAGGCGTGACGCGGCGACGCAAATACGGATTCCGTTGGCCCTTCCTCCACGATCCGCCCGCGTTGCATGACATAGACGCGATCGGCGATGGCTCGTATCACCTGCAAATCGTGCGACACAAACAGGTATGCCACATTGAGCCGGTCCGCGAGTTTCGCCAAGAGCTCGAGGATCTGCTCGCGCAACAACACATCGAGCGCCGAGACCGCTTCGTCGAACGCGATGACGGCGGGCTCGGTACTCAATGCTCGCGCAATCGCGATTCGCTGGCGCTCGCCGCCGGAGAATTCGTGCGGCAGACGTCGCGCATCGGTCGCCGACAAACCCACCTGTTCCAAGACAACGGCGACTTTGCGGCGCCGCTCGGCCGCCGACGGCGGCGCGTTCAACAGAAAAAAAGGCTCGGCAATCAACCGCTCCACCGTCCACTTCGGGTCGAAGCTGCCGTACGGGTCTTGGAATACGACCTGGATGGCGCGGCGCAGGCGGTGCAGGTTCACACCCGTCGCATTGGAAAACTCTTCGCCCAGCAAGCGCACCTGCCCGCCCTGCGATCGTTCCAGCGCGAGGATCACTTTCAGCAGGCTCGACTTGCCTGAACCGGACTCCCCAACCAAGCCCACGGTCTCGCCGGCATGAACGGCTAAGGAAACACCGTCGACTGCGCGCAGCGGCGCTGCCGCGCGCCACAGCGACCTTCTCCGGCGCGGGTATTCACGAATGATGCCGCAGGCCTGCAATACCTCAGGAGAACTGACCTGGCGGGCCATGCGCTTTGGTTTCAACGCCGCCGCCGCCAACAGCGCCGCCGTGTACGGATGGCGCGGCCCGCGCAACAGCTCCGCGGTTGCTCCCTGCTCGACAATCTCACCCTGCTGCATGACTGCGACGCGATCGGCGAGCTGCGCAATGACCGCGAGATCGTGAGTTACCAAAACCAGGCCCATGGTGCGCGCCCGGACCAACTCCTGCAGAAGCAACAATACTTGCGCCTGTGTGATGACATCCAAGGCGGTGGTCGGCTCATCCGCAATGAGCAGCGGCGGCGACATCACCACCGCCATGGCGATCGCCACCCGCTGCCGCTGGCCGCCGGACAGCTCATACGGAAATCGATCGAGCGCGCCCTGCTCGCCGGACAGCCCGGCCAGATCGAGCGCTTCGCGCGCTGCGCTGCGCGCGGCGAGAGCGGATACGGCGCCATGCAGCCGCAGCGTTTCAGCGACTTGATCGCCGATACGCATCAGAGGATTCAATGCCGTCATGGGCTCTTGAAACACCATGGCGACGTCACGGCCGCGAATACGCTGCATCTGCGCATCGATTTTCCCGGTGAGCGTCTCGCCGCGCAGGCGCACCGTCCCCGTCATCGTCGCGCTCTCCGGCAGCAGTTGCATGACGGCGAGCGCCGTCATCGATTTTCCGGATCCGGAAGCGCCTACCAGACCGAGGATTTCCCCGGCATGGACTTCGAGCGAGAGATTCTTGACGATGCCGGTTGCACCTATGCTGACATTCAAATTCTCAATTTCCAGCAGCGGCAGCGTCATGACGGGCGCTCGGCGCGGCGGCGCAATCCCTCGCCGAGCAGATTCAATCCCAAGACGAACAGCAGCACCGCAAAACCGGGAAAGAGCGCGAGGTACGGCGCCAGCGCCGTCAAAGTTTGCGCCTCATTGAGCATGCGGCCCCAACTGGGTGTCGGCGGCTGCGCGCTCAAGCCTACGTATGACAGGCCTGCCTCGGCGATGACCCCCAAGGAGAACTGAATCGTGCCCTGGACAACGAGGAGCCCAACCAAGTTCGGCAGCATGTGCTCCCAGGAGATCCTCAAGGGTCCCTTGCCCGCGACACGCGCGGCCAAGGCGTAGTCCCGAGTCCACAATTGCAGGGCTCCGGCGCGGGTTACGCGCGCGAACACCGGTATGTTGAAAATGCCGATGGCAATGATGGCGTTGACGGCGCCGGGACCGAAGACGGCCGTCATCAAGATGGCGAGCAGCAAAGCCGGGAATGCGAAGATCAAGTCGTTGCCGCGCATCATCAGCTCATCGATCGCTCCGCGGCGCGCGGCCGCAAACAACCCCAAGGGCACGCCGACAAACACTCCAATCACCACCGACAGCGCTGCCACGCCGACGGATGTTTGTGCGCCGAGCATGACCATCGACAACACGTCGCGGCCCAGTTGATCGGTACCGAACCAGTGATGAGCATTGGGCGCCTGCAACTTATCGACAATGGAAAGCACTCGCGGATCGAACGGCGTCCAGAACTGCGCGAGCACCGCGATGCCGATAAAAAGCGTCGTGATGACGGCGCCGGCGATGAAACCCTTGTTGCGCGAATCTTTCATGCGCTGCGCACCGGCCGCAATTGCGGATTGACCAGCACGTAGGCAAGATCCACCAAGAAAGTCACGCTCACCACCGCAAAGACCAGAATCAGCACCACGCTTTGCACGACGATCAGATCCCGCTGCACGATGGCTTGAAACACCAGCCTTCCCAAGCCCGGCAGGAAGAACACGTTTTCGATGATCACGGCCCCCGCCAAGAGAAAGGAAAACTGCATCCCCAGGATGGTCAGTACCGGCACCAGCGCGTTGGGCAGAGCGTGGCGCCACAGCAACGCTCGGCCGCCTGCACCCTTGGCTCGCGCGGTGCGAATATAGTCCTCGTGCAAGGTGTCGATGAGCGCGCCGCGCAGCACCCGGGCCAAGATCGCGGCCTGCGGCATCGCCAGGGCAACCGCGGGCAGTGTCAGTGCTTTCATGGCCGTCCAGAATCCGGCCTCCCAACCGGGGAAGCCCCCCGCGGATACCCAGTGAAGCTCGACGGCAAACAACAGCACCAATAGCATTCCCAGCCAGAAATTGGGCACAGCCAGGCCGAGCTGGGTCATGCCGCTCACGATCGTATCGCCGGCGCGCCCTCGCCTTGCCGCGGCGAACAAGCCGGCGCAAAACGCGAGCGCGGTGGAAAGCAGCAGTGCATATATCGCCAGCGGCACGGACACTTGCAGCCGCTCGGCGACGAGAGCGCTCACCGGAATGCGATAGGTGTAGCTAATCCCAAAATCAGCATGCAGCAGTCCACCGATCCACGACAGGTAGCGATGCCAGGGCGTGGCGTCCAAACCGAGCTGGTGACGCAGCGCCGCCACCGTGTCCGGCTCTGCCTGCAGACCCATCATGTAGCGCACAGGATCACCCGGCACCACTTGGACGATGACAAAGACGACAGCGGTCGCGGCCAGCAACGTCGCCAACAGCACCGCGACGCGCTGCAGCAGATACGCGCTGCCGAACCGGCGCGCAGCCAGGCCCGACAAAATCATCAATCCCGCAACGAAGACGATGCCGGCATGGCGAAATGCGCGCAGTTGGCCGGCTTGCGTCGCCGCGAACTCGCCGTCATGGCGCGCAAGGGCGGGGCCGTCGTAGTCAGCGTGAGCCACATCGACGACGCCCAACACATTGTCGAACCTGATTCCGTGCAGGTGCGCATTCCAGATATCCAACCGTGGATACTGGAACAAAAAGCCATTGACGGCATCTTCGCTGAGCTTGCGCTGAATCTGCTGCAGCAATTCCGTGCGCTTCGCAGGTTCCACGCTGTCGTCCAACGCACTGATCAGCGCCTTGAATTCGGGATTCGAATATCCAAAATAATAATCATCGCGGGCGTAGATGTCGTAGTCCAATGGCTCGGCGTGCCCCACGATGCTCATGTCGAAGTCATGGCGGGTGTAGACCTGATCGAGCCACTGCGCCCATTCGAGATTTTCGATGCTGACGCGGATCCCGATCTGCGCCAATTGCGAGGCCACGATCTCGCCGCTGCGCCGCGCATAACTGGGCGGCGGCAGCTTCAACGTCGTCGAAAAGCCATCGGGGTATCCGGCCTCGGCCAGCAACGCCCTGCCCTTGGCAACATCATGCGGATACACGCCGGTCAAATCGACGTAAGCAGGATTGCGCGGCGGGAAATGACTGCCGATCGGCGTGCCGTAGCCGTACATGGCGCCATCGATGATGGCATGGCGGTCCAGGGCGTGGGAGATGGCCCGACGCACGAGTACATTGCTCAACGGTGCAACGCGCTCATTCAAGCCCAGCACGGTCTCCATCTCGGTGGTTCCGGTGAATACGGCAAAACGCGGATCGGCGGCAAACTGGGCAAAGCTCTCCGGCGCCGGATAGTTGGAAAACGCATCGACATCACCGGCCATCAAGGCCGCAAACGCCGCGGTCGGGTCCGTGATGAACTTAAAGGTGACCTGATCCAACTTAGGGGGCTCTCCCCAAAAATTTGGATTGCGCTCCAGCGTGATGGAATCGCCGCGCCGCCAGCGCAAGAATCGAAACGGACCGGTGCCGACGGGTTGCGCCGCATTGTTCGCCGCGGATTGCGGCGACACCATCACGGCGGCACCTAAGGCCAGCGACTGCAGCAGGCCCCCGGAGCGCTGGGTGAGCAGCACCTTTAAGGTCTCAGGGTCGACGGCTTCGACCGCGCGGATCGCGCGCAAACGCGATCTTTGCGGATTCACCGAGTCCGGAGCGATGATGCGGTTCAGCGAGAACCGGGCGGCGGCCGCGTCAAAGACGCCGCCGTCGTGAAAACGCACGCCGCTTCTCAAGTGAAAAACATAGGTCAGGCCGTCGCCGGAAACATCCCAGGACAGCGCAAGGCTCGGCAGCACCGAGCCATCCGCTGCGAATTGCACCAGCCCTTCATAGACATTGCCGTACAGCACCTCGGAGATGGCCGCGGCGGGATTCGCGGTCGGATCGAGTATCGGCGGTTCAAGCTGCGTCCCGATGATCACTCGCTGCGCGCCGCGGGCACAGGGCGCGAGCGACAGAACGCCTGCCAGCAACACCATCGCCGTGAGCGCAAGACGACTCAGCGCTGCGCTCATGAGCCTTGAGTTCACGCCGTGCCGAACAGCAGCGAGCGGGCAGCCATCGCCATCACTTTTGCGGAATTCACCATGTCCTCGATCAGCACATATTCATCCGGTTGGTGCGCCAGATCGAGAATACCGGGGCCATAGGCAATGCAGTCCCGCAATTTTCCGATCCGATCGATATGCTTCTGATCGTACGTACCCGGCGAGCAAATGAATTCGGGCTCACGGCCGATGACGCGGCGTATCGCTGCCGCGGTGCTGCGCGCCACCGGACCGTTGCGATCCGCCATCGTGGGCTGCGCTTCGAAGATGTCCCGCAGATCATAGCTAAAGCCGTCCCGATCCTTCACCAGCTGCTCCAGCAGCTCGCGCACCTCGCTTTTGACGCCATCCATATTCTCTTCAATGAGCAGGCGGCGGTCGATCACCAAGCGGCAGGAGTCGGGAACGCAGGGCGACGGGTAGCCGGCCGATTCAGCCTGCCCCCCGTGGATGGAATTGATGTTCAAGGTCGAATGCCGTGCGCCGGAGGGCACCACGGGCATGTCGGTGCGCCGCGCCGCGAGCTTGGGGTAAAGATCGCGTTCCAGGCGATCAATGACGGCGTTCATATGGCG
>Ga0193716_1001093_pt1 | contig 16095 bp, 16 predicted proteins | sample U2c1metaG_FD_145901 | JGI IMG/M metagenome (GOLD analysis project Ga0193716, IMG submission 145901) | Soil microbial communities from a riparian zone of the East river system, Colorado, United States - U2c1 | ecosystem: Environmental > Terrestrial > Soil > Riparian zone | place: USA: East River...
TTGACCGCGGGCAGATCATTCCACCCTGCTCGCGCCTTCAACAAGGCGGCTTGCGCCGACGCGTCGTGGGTTTTAAATCCGCAAGGCGATACCACGAGAACTTCGGGTTGATACTCGAGAACCTGTTCCCAGCCAATTCGGACCGAATCGGCGCCCGCCCTGGAATTGCGGTCTTCGGCTCCTGCCCAAGCCAGCATCTGCGGAATCCAATGTCCGCCGCAGTAGACCGGATCGACCCACTCTAAGAACGACACACGGACTTTACGCAGCGTTTGTGTCGCAGTAGAAATTTGCTTGATTCGCGCGGTGGCGGCGGCCGACCACTCGACGGCTTTATCTTCTGTACCCGTTTCCCGACCCAGCGTGCGCAGCGCGTCCAACATCTCCTCGAAGTTACGTGGCGTCTGCCAAACGATCTTCGGTGCGTCCCTCATGGCATTGATGACCTGAGAGACTTCGTTGCCGGCGGGACCGCAAACCTGACACAGATTCTGCGTCACCAGAAGGTTGGGAGCGGCTGCGCGAAGCTTGGCTTCGTCGACCGTGTAAAGACTCTTCCCCCCGGCGAGCTGAGTGCTGACGGCCACGTCGATTTGCCCCATGGTCATGCTGGACAAATCGAGCGCGCAGTCCACGATGACGGGTTTGAGCTTCGCCTCTTCCGGGAAATCGCATTCGTGACTGCGGCCGACGAGTTCGTCTCCCAGCCCCAAAAGATAGATCATCTCCGTAGCTGCCGGTAGAAACGACACGATTCTCACGCGGCCTCCGTCGGTTCTTTGTTGGTCATACAGCTCACAGTGGGGCGGCATGTTGACCGTCAGCGCGTTTTGCGTCAACGTATGCGGACACGACACGTTCCCCTGTATGGGGATTTAAGGGAACTCGGGTGAAATGCCCGGGCTGCCCCCGCAACTGTAAGCGGTGCGCCCTCATCGAAGACCACTGGGTGGAAGAAACCCGGGAAGGTGATGATGGACTCCAAGCCGCGAGCCAGGAAACCTACTTGTTGTGGTCGCCCATCGACCAGCCGGGGTGTGCTGAGCGAGAGGAAAGACCCTAGTGGCGACGGAGTGGACTGCGCTGACGCAGGCCTGTACAGCTGCGTCCGAAATGCGGACTCAGCACACACGCCTGAGGTCGACGGTCCTTAGGTTTGTCGTCACTGGGGAGCCGCTTTGAACACTCGATTCGCCGCTGCTTGCGTAGCCGCTGCCGGCGTTGCGTTATTAATTCCATTCCGTGCGTCCATCGCGGCGCCAAGCGATGGGCCCGAGTTGCAGTCCGTTGTGGTCACCGCAACCCGCATACCGACGGCCGAACTTGAAATTGCGAGCAGCGTGACGGTGGTTACGGCAGAGGAGATCGCTGCGCGGCAGATCCGCACGTTGCCGGATTTGCTCAAAGAACTTCCTGGATTGAATGTCGTCCAAGCGGGCGGGACGGGCGGCCAGACTTCGGTGTTCATGCGCGGCACGAATTCGAACCACACCAAAGTCCTGATCGACGGTATCGACGTCGGCGATCCGAGCAGTTCCAACGCCTCGTTTGATTTCGGCCAACTATTGACCCAGGACATCCAAAAGGTCGAAGTGTTGCGCGGCCCGCAAAGCGGCCTATACGGCTCCGATGCGATCGGCGGTGTCATCAACGTCATCACCAAGAGCGGTTCGGGTCCTCCGCAAGTCAGCGCCGGTCTCGAGGGTGGATCGTTCGACACGTTCAATCAAATGGGACACGTGAGCGGTTCGCTCGATCAGTTTCACTATGCCGCCACGATCGACCACCTGCACTCAGGGGCCACGGCGGTGACGCCGCTGGACTACTTGCCGCCCGGACAACAGCGCATCGACGACGCGTATGACAATCTAACCGCCTCGACCAAGCTCGGTTTCGATGTCACCGAGCACCTTGACCTCGGGTTGGTCGCGCGCTACACCGACTCGCATCTACATTTCACCGGCGACAACTTCTTGAATTTTCCGACGACGCCGGACACCTCGCAAAGTGAGTCGACCAGCCGACAGTACTACACTCGCGCCACCGCGCACCTCGCAAGCTTCGAGGGAATTCTGGAGCAGACGCTGGGTGCAGCGTACGACAATATCAAATCCCGCGACTTCAGCCCCGACGGGCCGCCGACCGATAATTTCGGCGCCAGAGTCAAATTTGACTGGCAAGGGATCGTGGCGCTGGCAAAAGACGAGAAACTGGTGCTCGGCGCCGAACATCAGCGAGATTCAATCACAGTGCCGATTTCCGCCAGCACGGACATCAACTCCGGCTATGCCGAATTGCAGTCGAGTTTCTCGGAGCGTCTCTACGATACCTTGGCGTTGCGCTACGACGACAATGATCGGTTTGGCAGCAAGGTGACCTATCGTTTTGCGCCCGCATTTCTCATCAAAGAAACCGGCACAAAACTCAAAGGAAGCGTCGGCACGGGATTCAAGGCTCCGACCTTGTCTGAAATGTTTCAGAGTTTTCCGGATTTCGGGTTCTTTGCGAATCCGAATCTACGTCCGGAAACCAGTTTGGGGTGGGATCTAGGAGTCGAACAGTCTCTGCTGGGAGATGCGCTGACCTTCGGCGTCACCTATTTTCATAACGACATTAAAAATCTGATCGATACGAATGCCACGACCTATCTGAATATCGGCCGTGCCGTGACAGACGGAGTCGAAAGCTTCGTAACTTACCGGCCGATACAGACACTGACCTTCAGGCTGGACTACACGTATACACAGGCGACCGACCAGGCGACGCAGCTGGAATTGCTGCGCCGGCCGAAAAACAAAGAGAGCTTGAATACCAATTGGCAAGCGACAGACAGGTTCTCGCTGAACGCAACCGTGTTATCGGTCAGTTCTTGGGTGGACACCAACCGGGATGGCTCGATTCCGCGGCTAAATGCGCCTGGCTACACCACGGTGGATCTGGCGGCGATCTATGATCTCAGCAGCCACTGGGCGCTCACCGCGCGTGCGACCAATTTGCTCAATCGGCACTATCAAAATCCGGATGCCTTCGATCAACCGACGTTGGGCGCATTCGCCGGCGTCAAGGCGAAGTTCTAAACGCCGGCCTGATGAGTCCCGCGGGCAGCAGTGCTGATTTCGCGGAGTTCAGATATGGCGCAGCTGTTCCGCGTGGTGACGCAAGTGATCGGCCATGAAAGTTTGGATGAAGTAGTAGCCGTGATCGTAGCCGGGCTGCATCCGCAAATTTAATTTCTGGCCGGACTCGGCCGCGGCGGCGGCAAATTTTTCCGGCAGCAACTCAGCGGCAAGATATTGATCCGCGCTGCCCTGATCGATGAGGATCGGACCCGGATAGGCTTTGCGCGCCACCAATTCGGTGGCGTCGTAGTCGCGCCAGGCCTGTTTGTCCGCGCCCAAGTAGTTGCCGAACGCCTTCTGACCCCATGGCGATTGCGACGGCGCCGCGATCGGCGAGAAGGCAGAAACCGATTTATAGAGCGAAGGATTGCGCAGTGCCAGCGTCAGCGCGCCGTGCCCGCCCATGGAATGGCCGAAAATACCCGTGGCGCCCGGCCGTGCCGGCAGGTGAGCCGCCGCGATCTCCGGCAGTTCCCGCGTGACATAACTGTACATGCGGTAGTTTTGCGACCACGGTGCTTGAGTGGCATCCAGATAAAACCCCGCGGAATAGCCAAAATCCCAGTGATCGGCATCGCCGGGGATGCGCGGTTCGCGCGGACTGGTGTCCGGCGAGATCAGCATGAGCCCCAATTCCGCGGCGGACTGCTGCGCGTGCGACTTGATGCAGAAGGTCTCCTCGGTGCAGGTCAGTCCCGATAGAAAGTACAGGACGGGCACCTTGCCCGAACGCGCCTGCGGCGGCAGGTAGGCGGAGAATTTCATGGGGCCGCGAGTCTCGCGCGACTCGTGCCGATAAAAGCGCTGCACGCCGCCGTAGCAGGCATGCTCCGAAACCAAGGTGATGGCGCTCACGAGAACAGCACCACGCTGCGTATCGATTCACCGGAATGCATCAGGTCGAAAGCGCGGTTGATCTCGCCCAACGGCATGGTATGCGTGATGAGATCATCGATGTTGATCTTGCCGTCCATATACCAATCGACGATTTTCGGCACATCGGTGCGGCCGCGCGCGCCGCCGAACGCGGTCCCCTTCCACACGCGCCCCGTGACCAGTTGGAATGGCCGGGTCGAAATCTCCTTGCCGGCGCCCGCAACCCCGATGATCACCGACACTCCCCAGCCGCGGTGGCAGCACTCCAGCGCTTGGCGCATCAAGTCCACACTGCCGACGCACTCGAAACTATAGTCGGCGCCGCCGTCGGTGAGCGCGACCAAGTGCGCCACGAGATCACCGCCCACTTCCTTCGGATTGACGAAGTGCGTCATGCCGAATTTCTCGGCGAGCGCCTTGCGTCCTGGATTCAAATCGACGCCGATGATCTTGTTGGCGCCGACCATGCGTGCGCCCTGAACCACATTGAGGCCGATGCCGCCCAAGCCGAACACCACCACATTCGCGCCGGGTTCCACCTTGGCCGTGTTGATCACCGCGCCAATGCCGGTGGTCACACCACAACCGATGTAGCACACCTTGTCGAACGGGGCATCCTCACGGATTTTCGCCACGGCGATTTCGGGCAACACCGTAAAATTCGAGAACGTGGAGCAGCCCATGTAGTGGTGCACGAGGTCCTTGCCGATCGAAAAGCGGCTGGTGCCATCCGGCATCAGTCCCTTGCCCTGGGTGGCGCGGATCGCGGTGCACAGGTTGGTCTTGTGCGAGGTGCACGACTTGCATTGCCGGCACTCGGGCGTGTAAAGAGGAATGACGTGATCGCCTTTGCGCACGGATGTTACGCCCGCGCCGACGTCGACCACGATGCCGGCGCCCTCATGACCGAGGATGGCGGGAAATAACCCCTCTGGATCCGCGCCCGAGCGGGTAAACTCATCCGTGTGACAGACGCCGCTGGCCTTGATTTCCACCAACACCTCGCCGGCTTTCGGACCGTCCAGGTCCACTGTGATGATTTCCAGGGGCTTGCGGGCGGCAGTCGCAACGGCGGCTTTGGTTTTCATTTTTTGGATTCCTGTCTTACTCTTGGGCTCAAGGGCGTTACCCTAGAACAACGGGCGCCGAGTTGGAAGCTGTAATGAATATTGAATTTTCACCACACGAAGCACGCGTCATCGGCTGCCTGATCGAGAAGGAAATCACCACTCCCGATCAGTATCCCTTGTCATTGAATGCGCTCACCAACGCCTGCAATCAGAAAACCAATCGCGATCCGGTGCTCGAGCTGAGCGAGAGCGAGGTCCAGCAGTCGGTCGACGCGTTGATGAAGAAGTACATGGTGAGCGATAAATCAGCCGGCTACGGCGGCCGAGTCACCAAGTACAAGCACCGCTTCTGCAATACCGAGTTCGGTTCCCTGAAGTTCTCCAAGCAGGAGTTGGGCATCATTTGCGTGATGCTGCTGCGAGGTCCGCAAACCCCGGGCGAACTGCGCTCGCGCACCAATCGCCTGTGTGAATTTGCGGATGCCGAAGAAGTGGAAGCCACGCTCAGAACACTGATGACGCGCGACGATGGTCCTTTCATCGCGCGCTTACCGCGAAGTGCCGGGGCCCGCGAATCGCGCTACGCGCATTTGTTTTCAGGTGCCTTGGAGTCAGCCCCGGAGCCGGAGGCGGCCGAGCCCGCTGCAGCGGCATCCGGCGCGCCTACTTTAGGCCAGCGTGTGAGCGCGCTCGAGGAGCTGGTCGAACAATTGCGCCTGCAAATCGAAGCGCTAAAACGGCCCGGCTAGGAGCTAGTTCGTGGAGGCCGTGGTCTTGGCGATGCCGTTGCGCTCTTGCACCCATTTATCGAAAGCATCGATATCCACGGCGCGCATGCCATTGGCCGCGGCGCGATGTTTCTGCAGCCAAGCCTGCATACCCAGCATCAGTTGATCTGCCAGCGGCCGCGCGTGGAAAAACAGGTCCATGTAGGCGGCCTTGGCCTCGTCGAGGTGATCGATGCCCAAATACGCCTCGCCCCGGTGCTGAGTCGCCTCCAGGAGATCCGGCTTCAACGCCAGCGCATGGTTGTAGTCATCGATGGACTCGCGGTACGCGCCGAAGCGCAGATGCACGTAGCCAATTTGATTCCAGGCGTCGTACATGTCGCCTTTGTTGCGCAAGACCTCGGTAAATTGATCCAGCGCCCTGGCGTAGGTGTCCTCCAATTTCTCCGTCGCCTTGCCTTTCTTGTCGGGGTCGGTGGCCTTGGCGATCACATCTTCCAGCTCATGGGCCTTTGCCATGCTCTTCGTGCCTGCCGCGTAAGCCTTTGCCGCGGCCTTGTCCGGCTTGACGTCGGCCGGTGCGGACGGAATTTCTTCGTGTTGCGAAGTTCGACCGCCGCTGCCCGTGATCGGCGGAACACCCCCGGGGTATCCCTGAGCGACAACCTGCGCTATTCGCAGATCCGCGATAGCTAACGCAAGGCAACAGAATAAAATACGGCGCATCTTGCCCCTCGGAGGCTGCCTGAGGCGGCCGGTGACTGATTTATGCAATACTTCGGACATGAATCGCAATATTAAGTTCTTAATCCCTTGCGCGTTGGTTATTTTATCGCAATCCGCTCTGGCCGCTAAACACCCCAGCATGCCGGAGGTCTTGGCGGCGTCGAGCCCCGCCGATTGGCGCCCGCTCGACCCGGAAAACACCTTGTATGTCGAGTTGCCCGGCGGCCGCGTGGTCATCGAATTGGCGCCGGCGTTCGCGCCTCGGCATGTGGTCAACATCAAGACCCTCACCCGGGCAGGGTATTTCAACGGACTATCGATCATCCGCGAGCAGGACAACTACGTGGCGCAGTGGGGCGACCCGGACAATCGGCATCCGCTGCCCCCGGGGATCGGCAAGGTCGCGCCGGAATTCGATTCCGCCCTGCCGCGGCAGATGGCCTTTACGCGATTGCCGGACGGCGATGTCTATGCGCCGGAAGTCGGCTTCTCGGCAGGGTTTCCCGTGGCGCGCTCGCAGAGGTTGCACAAGGTATGGCTGGCGCATTGCTACGGCATGGTCGGTGTGGGGCGCGATTTGGACGCCGAGAGCGGTAGCGGCGCCGAAATGTACGTGGTCATCGGCCATGCGCCGCGGCATCTCGATCGGAATGTCGCATTGGTAGGACGAGTGATCAAAGGCATCGAGCTGCTGTCGAGCCTGCCGCGCGGCAGCGCCGAGATGGGCTTCTATGCCAAGAATGAAAAGCCGCTGCCCATCAAGTCGATTCGCGTGGCGGCCGACGTGCCGGCCGCGGAACGCTCCAATCTCGAGGTCATCCGCACCGACACCCCCACCTTCACCGCTTTGGTCGAATCACGGCGCAACCGGCCCGAGGACTTTTTCAAGACCCCGGCCGGCCGTATCGATTTGTGCAATGTGCCGATTGCGGTCCGGGACGCCCCCGCACACTAATACCTCGGCGCAGTGATGCTATCCGCGGGCGTTAGACGACAGCTGTGTCCTCCGCACCGTGATGTTGAGCGGTCCAACCGAAAGGACTAGGGGATGGGAAGCTTCGAGGCAACTGGGTCTTCGTTTCCTCGAAGCTTCCCATCCCCCAGTCCATCCGAGAACCGTCAATTCACGGTGCCGGGGTACTAGCTGTCGCGCGACGCCGCCTCGATCCCGATCCGCAAGGTCTTGGTGGCGATGCGCACTTCGATGAGGAACGCCGTCAACGCAGCTGCCAGCGACAGCATCGACAAAATGAACAGGATGGCGATGAATGCCGACAATTCCCAGTGAGCGAAGGCGTTGACGAACAGCATCACCACCACCAGGGCGATGAACAGCGCCGATAATGTGATCAGAGTGATCGCGGCGTTGATGTAGCGGGCGCGCCGCGCCAAGACGCTGAGCGCCTCGTTCAGATCGCGGCCCTCAGGCCTGTAATCCGGATGGGATACCTGAGATTCCATAACGCGTGCCCGATCGACAATGCGCGCGAGGCGGCTCGTCAATACGTTGAGCGTCACGCCGATTGCCGAGATCAAGAATATGGGCGTGAGCGCAACTTGAATCAGATGCGCCACATCGGTTGCCTGGACAGCGGCGGCGTTCAAACCACCGGTACCTTGAGCATCAACACGCCCGCGTCGCGAAAATGCAGCGACACGTTTATCTCCGTTCCGGCGGCCAGGGGCGCGGCCAGCCCGAGCAGCATCACATGCAATCCGCCCGGCGCCGCCCGGACAGTGGCGCCGGGTGGGCATTCCACCGATGTCACCTCGCGCATTTCGAGCACACCATGCATGTTGCGGCTTTCATGAAGTTCCACCTTGCTCGCCACGGGCGCGCTGACGGAGAGTAATCGATCAGCGCTGCTGCCCGCATTGGTGATCGAAAAATACACCGCACCGACCGAGACTCCGGGCGGGGTCGGCCGCGCGCGTGCTTCGGTGATGATGAGATTTCCGAGGCGCGATTCGGCCGTCGGTGCGCCAACCGGCGCCTGCGCCTGCGCTTGCGCTTGCGCTTGGGCCATAAACCCGAGGCACAACAGCGCAGCGCTGCCGGCCAATCTTCTTAAATTAATTACCACTTCACCACGCCGAAATACCAAGTACCGAGAATGACGAATCCGAAGGCGATTCGGTACCAGGCGAAAATCTTGAAGTCATGGCCGCTGACATAACGAATCAATGCCCGCACGGCGAAGGCCGCGCTGATGAAGGAGGCCACCGACCCTACGCCGATGACGGCCAGGTCATTGACGTTCAGCAGATTGCGCGCCTTGTAGAGTTCCAGCACGGTAGCCCCGAAAATGGTGGGGATGGCCAGGAAAAAGGAGAACTCGGTGGCGGCCGGACGCGATAGGCCGCGCAGCAGTCCGCCCATGATGGTCGCGCCGGAGCGCGACGTGCCGGGAATCATGGATAAAGCTTGCGCAAAGCCGATCCAGGTGGCATCGCTGGGTTTGATGGCATCCACATTCTCGACGCGCGCCGTGCGCTTGCGGCTCTCAATCCACAGGATCAGGATGCCGCCGACGATGAATGCCGTTGCCACCGGAACCGGAGCGAATAAATAGTGCTTGATGGCCTTGATGAAAATCACGCCGAGCACGGCGGCCGGTACAAATGCCAGCACGATATTCAAGGCAAATCGCTGCGATTTGCGTTCGCGCGGCAGGGTCGCAATCACATTCCAAAGCCGCTGCCGGTACAACCAGCAGATCGCCAGGATGGCGGCAAATTGGATGACGATCTCGAATACCTCGCCCTTCTCGTCGTTCCAATTGAGCAGACTACCCACCACGATCAAATGCCCCGTACTGGAAACCGGCAGGAATTCGGTCAGTCCCTCGACAACGCCCAGTATCAACGCCTTGATCGCTACTATCAGATCCATGTTCCCGCCGTTTTAAGCACCCAAAAAAAAGCCCCGGCCGCCGTGAAGCGGTCGGGGCGTTATACCAATAATATTACTTGCTTGTCGCAGGAGCAGGGGCGGCTTTCTTGTGCTTCTTGCTGGTGTGCTTATGGGTCTTGGTCGCGGGCGCAGGGGTGGCCGTATCGGCAGCCATCGGCGCGGCGGACTTCGGCATATCAGCAGCCATGGACGCGGCGGCGAAGCCAAAAGTCAACAAGGCGGTGGTAATGAGGGTCGCAGACTTCTTCATGAGATCTCCAAACGGTGGTTGAGGCTTCAAGCGCTGCGAAGAATACGACGGATTAATGCGTTACAACCGAGATGAAGATCTTTTCACGTTACCTTGACACTCCTTAAGGTACAGCACGATTCTTCGTGCGCACGTGCCATACGAGGTAAGCGACGACGGCCAGGTTGGCCAGCAGGATCAAGACCTTGCCGACGGTCGGCCGATAGAAGATCTCCCAGCCTTCCAGGGGGATCAGTGAGGCCGTAATGATCACCGTCAACCACTCGGCCCAGCGTTTCTGCATCCACAGGCCCACGCCCTCGACCGCAAAAACAGCCGCGTAGGCCAGCGTCACCATTCGCAGCGCATGGATTCGCGACACGCTCAATCCACTGAACCACTCCAGCAGCTGCGTAACGACCCGGTGCTCCAGTCCATAGGGTCTCGCCTGCGCCCAAGACAGCAGCTTCGCTGCGAGCGAGGCGTCCCGAAGCCGCAATTCCCCGTAGGCAACGGCGAGCAGCAGCAGCACCTTCACGATTTTGTAAAGGGCGATGGTGCGCAGCACCCCAAAGCGCGGTTTCGGCGCTTGCTCAGCGATAGCTTTCATGGCGATTACGCCTGACCCGCTGGCGGCTGGAATTCCAGAGTGGCATCCAAAAGTGCGGGTATGTCGAATACCGCCCGCTCGTTATCGATCACCAAAGGAGCAACGCCCGCGGCCGCCACCAGCGCCGCCGGAACCTGGATGCGATCGCGTTCACGGGTGACGGTCCACGTTTCCAAGCGTTTGTCCTGGAACGCCAGATTGAGCGCCCCCCACCGCAACAGCGCGGCACGCGCCAGCGGCGTATCGCCGCCCCAGTGGCGCTGCGCCAGCGCCATGGCCGAGCTGGCGGCGATCTCGCCGTGCGGCAGTGTCATCAGATCCTGAATGTATTTCACCATTTCGTCCGGCGGAACATGCAGGGTCAAATAGGGCGCCGTCTCGGTCATTGGATCATTTTAAGTCGGATTCTCCAGACTGAACATGGCATTCTCGTCATCATAGGCAAAGGCCTCGGCATATCGGCCCCAGCTCACCACCGCGCGCAGGCTTTGTTCCGCGGCCTCCTCGGACATAAAGTCCTCCAATTCGTCGATAAAGCGGCTCTTTCGGGCGGAATGAGACGCCCGTTCGTCCAGTACCCTGCGGATATGGGCGGCCAGCGGCACGTAGGTCAGCAAATGGCGCGTAAAAATGCGTTTGCGCTCATCGAGCGCCGCGTGCGCGAAGGCCAATCCATCCTCGGTTAGTTTCAAGTCGCCGCCTTCCAGTTCGGCGAAACGCAGCATTTGCAGGGTTTCGGCAACGGGAAACAACTCATCGATCTCCATGGTCAGGTCAGAGGCGATTTCCGGCAGGTCAGCCTTGCCGTTGAAGGGTGGCGCAGCGACGGCTTCCATCAAACCCGCGAGCACGTTGGAGGACACGTGCGGCAGGACGCTGCCTATTCCTAAGCCCGGGAAGTTCTCCTTGCGGCCCAGCGTTGCGCCGACGGGCCGCGCCGTCATTTCGACATAGATGCGCTCCACCAGCTCGCGAAAACTCGGATCGAGGCGGTTTCGCGGCTGCGGCAGGGTCACCTTGATTTCGCTCAAAATGCGGCCGGGATTGCTGCCGAACACCAATACCCGGTCGCACATCAATACCGCTTCCTCGATGTTGTGCGTGACCAAGATGACGCCCTTGATGGGCATGCGCCCTTCCGCCCACAGGTCCAAGAAATCGGTGCGCAGCGTCTCCGCCGTCAATACGTCCAACGCGGAAAAAGGCTCGTCCATCAGCAAAATGTTCGGATGCACCACCAGCGCCCGGGCGAAGCCGACGCGCTGGCGCATGCCGCCGGAGAGCTCGCGAGGATAGGCGGACTCGAACCCGTCCAAGCCGATGAGGTCGATCGCGGCCAAGGACCGCTTGCGGATTTCCGGCCGGGACATCCGCTGTGCCTCGAGTCCCAAGGCGACGTTTTCAAAGACGGTGAGCCAGGGAAACAGGGCGAAACTCTGAAACACCATCGCAATACCCGGCGCCGGGCCCGAAATCGGCTTACCCAGGTAGCGCAAATCGCCGGCACTGGGCTCGGACAGTCCCGCGATCAGACGCAGCAGGGTCGATTTGCCCGAACCGGACCTGCCGAGCAATCCGACGATTTGCCCCTCGCGCAGCTCGAGATTCATTCCCTCCAATACCAACAGCTCCGCGCCGTCCGGTTTCGGAAAGGCCTTGCGAACGTCTGTGCATTGCAGCAGCGGTGAGGTGGTGTTCATGTCATAAACCTACTCTGACAGGCCTCTAGGTCAGTCGATACTTGCGCTCGGCGTAGTAATACAGCGGGCGCCAAAAAACCCTATTGATGACCACGACGAATAAGCTCATGGTGCCGATCCCCAGCACGATGCGGTGAAAATCCCCGGCGGTCGTCGCCTCTGCGATATAGCTGCCCAAGCCGCGCGCCTGGATCTGAGTATCTCCCCAGGTGGCCAGCTCGGCGACGATGGCGGCGTTCCAGGACCCGCCCGACGCCGTGATGGCGCCGGTCACATAGAACGGCAGAATCGCGGGCAGCGCAACTTTGCGCCACCACAGCCAGCCCGTGATGCGGAAATTCTCCGCAACATAGCGCATCTCCGCGGGAATCGAAGAGGCGCCGGCGATGACGTTGAATAGAATGTACCACTGCGTTCCCAAGATCATCAGCGGACTCAAATAAATGTCGGGATTCAGTTTCCATCGAACGATTCCGTACACCGCGATGGGGAACAACAGATTTGCAGGAAATGCCGCCATGAATTGCGCGATGGGCTGAACAATTTGCGCAGCGCGCGGCCGCATCCCCACCCACACGCCGATGGGCACCCACACCAAACTGGCGAGCGTGATCAAGACGAACACGCGCAGCATGGTAAGCGTCGCCAGGCCGCACACCTGCAGTGCTTCCTTGAGCGGCGTGTTCTGAATCAGCACCACCACGATGTGCCAAAGCCCGGCCACCACCGCGGCAACGATCAACATCACCCACAACAGATCCAAGGATCGCTTTGGTTTATTGGCGCGCTCCTGCAATGGCTCATCACGGCGCTTCACGGCACGGCTGGTAAACATGACGGCGGCGTGAAACGCAACGGTCGCCGCCTGAATGAGCCGCGAGCGGCGCATCATGGTCAGCGCCCAGGAATCCGGCACCCGCGCTCCCGGCTCTTGCTCGACGCGAAAGCGGTCCACCCACGCCACCAGTGGCCGAAACAGCAGCTGGTCATAAAGAAGGATCACGATCAACATGGTGGCGATGGCCCAACCGATGGCGGCGAGATTCTTTTGTGCAATGGCAAGCGCGATATACGAGCCGACGCCCGGCAGGGCCACGGTGGTGTGGCCGACGCTGATCGACTCCGAGGCGACCACGAAGAACCAGCCGCCGGACATGGACATCATCATGTTCCAAATGAGCGCCGGCATGCCGAAGGGAACCTCCAGCTGCCAAAAACGCATCCACGGTGACAACCGAAACGATTCCGCGGCTTCCGTGAGCTCGATCGGAATGGTGCGCAGGGACTGATAGAAGCTGAACGCCATATTCCAAGCCTGGCTGGTGAAGATGGCGAAGATGGCGGCGAACTCAGCGCCCAGGACCCGCCCCGGGGCAAGCGACATGAAGAACACGACGGTAATGGAAATGAAACCCAGGATCGGTACCGACTGCAATATGTCGAGGATGGGCACGAGCAGCTTGCCGGCACGCTCGCTCTTGGCCGCCCAAGTCGCATAGGTCAGCGTGAACGCCAGCGACAGCGCGAGGGCCGCAAACATACGAAATGTCGTGCGCGCGGCATACTCAGGCAGACGCGCTGGATTCAAGGATATCGGCGTCGTTTCAAGTGCGGTCAGCGGCGCAAACAAGCCGCGCGAGGTCTCGCCCAGAAACACCACCAGCCCGATCACGACGATGAATGCCAGCACGTCCCAGCGAGTGGCCAGACCGCGCAAAAAGACATAGGGCTCGAAACGATTCATGCGGACATTCTCTCAGGACAGGCAACGAAGTAGCTAGTAGGGTACGCAGATCAGAGTGCAGATAATCTGCAGAAAGGTAGAGTTCAGAGCATGGCAAAGAGTTTCGCGGCGGAGCCGCCGGCAATCGTTCCGGCGGCGCAAACGCGCTTCAATTTACTGGGCGCGTTGAGCTTCTCGCATTTCCTCAACGACATGATGCAGTCGTTGATCGTCTCGATTTATCCGTTGCTCAAAGGCGAATTCCACTTGAGCTTCGTGCAAATCGGCGCGATCACGCTCACCTATCAGGTTTGCGCATCGCTGCTGCAGCCGCTCATCGGCGTCTACACCGACAAGCATCCCAAGCCGTATTCCCTGAGCGTCGGCATGTGCTTCACACTGATCGGCATGGTGACCTTGGCTTTTGCGCCCAACTACCCCAGCGTGCTCGCCGCCGCGGCCTTGATCGGCGCGGGATCCGCCATTTTTCATCCCGAGTCCTCGCGCATCGCCCGCCTGGCCTCGGGCGGCCGTCACGGTCTGGCGCAATCCATTTTCCAGGTCGGTGGAAACGCCGGCAGCGCCATGGGGCCGTTGCTCGCGGCGTGGATCATCCTTCCGCAGGGCCAGGCCAGCCTTGCGTGGTTTGCGATCGCCGCGGTGATCGCGATTGCAGTCCTGGCGCGCGTGGGCGCCTGGTACAAAAGCCAACACATTGACCGGCCGAAGGCACACCCGGCGGCCGGACCAAGCCCGGTTTCCGCGACTCGCGTGCGCTGGTCGATCGTCGTGCTGGTCCTGCTGATTTTCTCGAAGTACTTCTACGTGGCCAGCATCACCAGCTACTTTAGTTTCTATTTGATCGAGAAATTTCACGTCTCGGTGCGCTCCGCTCAGCTTCACCTGTTCGTATTCCTGCTCGCCATGGCGCTCGGCACGCTGTTCGGAGGACCCTTGGGCGATCGCATCGGCCGCAAGCGCGTCATTTGGGTGTCGATTCTAGGCATAGCGCCCTTCACTTTGATGCTGCCCTATGTCGATCTGATGTGGGTGGGCATATTGACGTTCATCATCGGTTTGATACTTTCCTCGGCATTCTCAGCCATTGTCGTATTCGCACAGGAGCTGATGCCCGGCAATGTGGGCGCGGTTTCGGGATTGTTTTTCGGATTCGCGTTCGGCATCGGCGGCATCGGCGCGGCGGTGCTGGGCGGCCTCGCGGACACGCATGGCATCGAATTCGTCTATCGAATCTGTGCTTACTTGCCGCTGCTCGGGATAGTGGCGGCATTTTTGCCCAATATCGAACGCAGAAGAAATTGACCCAGCAACTCATACTCGGACTTAGCCAATACGGCTTGGCGCTCGTAGCTTTGAATGTTCTGCTCAATCAAATCGGCCTCCCGGTGCCGGTGGTGCCGACCCTGGTGCTCGCCGGCGCGATCGCCGCGAACGGACAACAGCCCTTGGGGCCGGTTTTTTTGGCCGCGGTCGGTGCATGCCTGCTGGCCGATTCAAGTTGGTATTGGGTCGGGCAGAAATATGGCATCCGCGTATTGAAAACCCTGTGCCGAATTTCCCTGGAGCCTGATTCATGCGTCAACGAAACGCAGAGTCAATTTGACCGCTGGGGCGTCAACTCCCTGGTGATCGCGAAGTTTGTGCCCGGCTGGGCGACCATCGCGCCGCCGCTGGCCGGGGCCATGCGCATCGGCTGGCTGCGATTCATTTCTTTGAGCACTCTGGCTGCGATGCTGTGGGTGGGCGCGGGACTGCTCGCCGGCATGCTGTTCAAAACCCAAATCGCACTGCTGTTGATTCATCTCGATCGTATCGGCAGCATCGCTGTTTTAGGCGCGCTGGTTCTGCTGTCTCTCTATGTCGGCTTCAAATGGTGGGAGCGCAGCCGCTTCTACAAAATGCTGCGCATGGCCCGAATCACCGTTGCAGAGCTTTATGCGCTGATCGAAGGCGGCACGGAACCGCTGATTATCGATGTGCGCTCACCCACCGCCAGGGCGCTCGAGCCGCATTGGATTCCCGGCGCACTGCACATTTCTTTGCCTGATGTCGACGTACACCTCAGGGACCTGCCTCGTGACCGCGACATCATTCTTTATTGCACCTGTCCCAGCGAAGCCTCGGCAGCGCGCGTCGCCAAGATTCTGATGAAGCAGGGCTTCAAGCGGGTTCGACCCCTGCACGGGGGACTCGAGGCCTGGGTGGCCGCGGGGCATGGCGTCGCCCGAGCACCGTAGCACCGTGGCGTCGTAGCGCCAAACGACCGTAGAGTGGCCTTGCGTTTCGCGACCCAAGTCCCGCCGACGATTGGGGCGACATTGCATAATGTGAAGATGCGATGCCCCGGCCTACGGACTCTTTGTCAGGCGACCCGCGCCT
>Ga0193716_1001094_pt1 | contig 16082 bp, 12 predicted proteins | sample U2c1metaG_FD_145901 | JGI IMG/M metagenome (GOLD analysis project Ga0193716, IMG submission 145901) | Soil microbial communities from a riparian zone of the East river system, Colorado, United States - U2c1 | ecosystem: Environmental > Terrestrial > Soil > Riparian zone | place: USA: East River...
CCATCCACACTATTTATACAGTCACATTGTGCATAAACCCACCCCGAAAACTGAAAAAAGAAAAAGGGCGTCTCATTTTACTTTTGAGACACCCTCTTTTTTTTATTTTGGCTTTCAATTTAGTTTCCGCCGCCACCGCCACGCTGTGGGCGATTGGCCGCTTCCCAATCCTGATATTTCTTGAACAGATCGGCCCCGAGGACTGCCTCGATCCTTTTGTTAGCAGCTTCTGTCAGAGGCTGCATTTTGGCCATTTTGTCTTCCCGGCTCATGGACTGATCCATAAAGATATCCCGTCTTTTACCTTGCATATCCATGGAAATAGCTTTCATGGAGTCTGCTTGTACGGGGGTCAGCTTCAGATCATCCTTCATTTTTTGAATCCGGGCTTCCATACGCTGCCGCATAGCAGCTGTATCCATCATACGACCGCCCTGGGCGAACGTAGAGGAGGCGGAAAACAGCGCGATCAGTAACGCGGCGCAAGCGATCAATTTTTTACTGGCTTTCATGATTGACATAGTTTAATAAATGATGGAGTACCAAATTTGTGCTAAAATCCTTCTCGAAACACTGGTTTTACGTGGACGGCAATTATCCCTTTCCACCATCGGTCAATAATTGCTTTTTTGGCGTGAATATTGCACTTTTAGTTAAACTCCCACTCCAGCCGTCGAAGTTGTGCAAAACCAGTTTTCTAAACATAATTGCCTGTCTTTCAATATTGAGAGAAATTTTACTTTAAACTCTCGATCATGTTTTTACTCCTAGTCAACCTGTATGAGTTTGGGCAATTCCTGCGTATTGTTTTATGGATATCTGTGCCAATGTTTATTGTCGCTATGCTGATCACGACCTGGCTGCATTATCGGCGGAGGCGAAAGACACAGGACGAGATGGCGCTGTCAATGGAGGGACTCGACCTTTCGGCCGCCCCAGAGATCCTTATTGCCGCGATGAAGCGTACGACGGTACTAGCTATGATGGCCGCCCCAGATGCGGGACCAACTGACGGCGAATCGGATTTGCCCGCCGAAGAACGGGAAACCATCGCGCCGGCAGACGCAGTGGACAATATGTATAAGGGCATCCTTTGGATGAAATCCAAGTATGAACAATACCGCGACCTGGCAGATCAGCGGATCGAGCAATTGAAAGAACAAGTAGCCAAAGTGGAAAAAAAATACGAGGACTTGCTCGTCGGCCGGGCGGACCAGCGGATAGAAACTGTTGCTGCGGCGCAGGATGAATCGCTTCTCCAGCAGCAGCTGGAAGCCAAGGATCGCCAGATCGAAGAGCTGCAAAGCCAATTACAGTTCCAGTATCTGAAAACAGAAGAGCTGGTTGCCAAACTACAGAACAGCAGTCAGCTCCTGGTCAATCTCTCCCATGAACTGGATAAGACGACATTGCCGCCACAGCCACAGGCTTAACTCTCCAGTTTGAAAACGATCGGCTGTATCTTATAAGACCTTACTTTGTGTCCGTTTAGGATCGACGGCTCCCACTGTCCACTGGCCGCAACCACGCGTATTGCCTCCTTTTGCAGGACCTCCGGACCGCTCATTGCCTCGACATGACTCACCGTCCCATCCTTCTCGACAACGAACTTAACTCTAACGGTACCGGAGATCTCGCCATTTACCGCTTCTTCCGGGTACTTACAGTTGGTGTTAAGGAATTGGAGCCAGGAAGCGACCCCGCCTTTGTACTCGGCATCCGGGCCACAGCCATAAATCTCCGAATCAGTTTCAGTAGCGTCTGAAACTTTTGCTGCCGTCTCCGGCTCGATCTTTAGATCAGCCTTATAGCACCCCGCTGCCGAAAACAAGGCCAAACCTCCAACTACCAGGGTTGAAGCAAAAAGAGAACGATTGAAAGGATGATAATTCATAAAAGCAGTTTTACTCTTAGATGCATACCTTCGATAATTCCACATTCCCTGTCCGGCCCCGAAAATGGAATCCATTCCTTAATTGGGAATAAGTGAGAGCCCTTAATGTCTCACAAATAACTGAGACCCATTTGTTTGAGAACCGGCAAAGCAATTGCTTCTCTATTGGCAACACCTATATGTATGAAAACTATTTACCCGTCAACCCTTAAAGCCCTCAAGGCCCTTACCCTGGCCCTGACAGCTTTGTTGCTTGCATCAGGAGCGGAAGCCCAGACGGCCGCCAACTGGAATTTCAATACTACTCTGGCCGCTACCACCGGATCTAATATTACGGCGCCAAGCATTTCCCTTGGATCTTCAATCGTCAGCAACGCTTTCAATGGCGGCGGTGAATTTTATGGCCAGGACGGATGGCCCACGGGCGCGATCGACCCGAACGCCTATCTTCAATTTTCAGTCAGTCCCAGTACAGGTTATTATCTTGTGCTCAATACTGTGACCATGATCATTCGTCGTAGTAACACCGGCAGTCCCGCCGGCGCCGGCCCGAACAACTGGAGACTCCGTTCCAGCCTCGACGGTTATACGACCGACATCGCCACCAACAGCATGACCTATAATTATGCTACATTCACGGTGCCACTACCTGCCGTCTTTCAAACACTCTCATCCGCCGTTACCTTTCGTTTATACGGGTATAATACAACCATCAACACCGGCGGTAACAGCCGTTTCGTAGCCGACAATATCAGCATCCAGGGACAGTCCATTTCCGGCGTACTCGCTGCACTGTCGTTGGAGCTGACCGCAAAGGCCAGCGCCAGCGCCAGCGCCATCAGCCTTCAATATCAGGCAGCGGGATTTGAGGCCGGTACAACCTACAATATCGAACGTTCCGTCGACGGTAACAACTTTACCACGATCAGCAGCCTGATCAGCAATACCCCCGAGCTTAGCTTCCAATACACAGATGGCAGCCTCCCCGCCGTCGCAAGACTTTTCTATCGTGTCGCGGCTTTACAGCCTGACGGGACAACTCTTCAATCAGCCATCACCGTTGTAAGCCTGGCGCAAGCCGCAGCCGCTGTCACCGCTATCCGTAGTGTAGTAGCGGGGAATGGTTCCGTCAGAACGCAGCTGTCCATCGGCGAAGCAGGTAACTACCAGCTGAGCATATTTTCTCAGGATGGCAGGGCGCTTTACCACCAGGTCATCAACGCTCAGGCTGGTGATCAGACAGCGCAGATCAGCGCCGGGAATTATCCCCACGGCGTTTATGTGCTGACAGTATCAAAAAATGGAGTGAATACGAGCAGGCAGTTTTTGTACTAGTAGTGGGATTATTTTTGGATACCATACTTGAATACCATGCCACTTGCCCCACAAGCCCAGCCATGGTTTGCATCAAGCATAAAATGGATGCCAGCGTAACCTCCACCCAGATCAAGATCCGTCAGCCAATTGGTACCACCGTCTGTAGTTTTCATAATGGTTTTCCCGCATAGATACCCTAATTGGTTTGAAAGCATTTGTATATCGGCATAGCCCTGAGACTGAAACTGATGAAGCGTATTCCAGGTTTGCCCGCCGTCCGTTGTTCCAGCAACAACAAACCCGTCTAAATACCAGCCATGCAGGTCATCGGTAAATTGGAGTAGATTTAGTGCCGGATTAAGTCCCACACCGGCAGGGTCAGCGCCAGGCTGCGCCAATAATGTAACGGGAGGTTGCCAGGTTTGGCTACCATCTATTGTTTTGCTGCAAGAGTTGTAAGGATAGTAGACATACCCCGTATTTGCGCTCGTAAAATACATAGCATGTACAGGCTGTGTATTAACGATAGTCCAGGTAGTCCCTGTGTCTGTAGTCTTGTAAAGACCTTTGCCTGTAGTAAGATAGCCGTTGCTGCCGGATACAAACTGCAAATTAGGCCATGGAAAAGAATAAGGAGCGCTCCTGATAGTATCAATTAAAGTGCCTGATATTGCCTTTACCGTCCAAGTCTGCCCTCCATCCAGCGTGTAGGCAAAATTGTTGATTCCAGCAGCGTAGCCCTGTTTGGCATTTAAAAAGTATAAACACTGCAGATCGCTCTTTGAGTTTATAGACGGCTTCCAAGTTTGTCCGCCATCAACCGAACGATAAAGCATAGAGTCAGCTCCGGTCAGGACACCATGCAGGCTGTCAGTAAACCAGATATCCAAAAGTACCGTATTGATCCCGGTATTGATCATTTTCCAATGAGCTGTGTCGATCGAAGGAGGCGGTTTGACCGGAACGGAATCGTTGATGGGAGGCGACGGCGGAGTTGGCGTCGGATTGTCCGGTTTGCTGCAGGCACAGAAAAAAACTATACCGAGCAGCACAAGATAAGGGCGAAGCATAGGTCTGGTTTGGTGTGAAGGGTTATTTATCCTTAAAACTACATCAATTTCTTTGCTTCGAAGCTCAGGGCTTCTGAAACAATATCCTGCAGGGAAGCCTTCGGATTTTGCATAAGGAGTTCAAGCAGGGCCTTGTTAAGATCATTGCTGCTGGCTTCCTGTGGGAGAAAGGATCCTATCTGATTAATGATCAGCAAGTTTTGGTCCTTGAAATTACGGACCGCATCCCATGCTTCAGCCGTTACATACATCTGTTGGGTAACATTATGCTCGAATTCCTGGCGGATACTCTGTGTCAGCAGGGACTGCATTTCCCGGGCACTGAGCCCCGGCGTGTTGAGTCGCTGGATAAGATTGGGCAATGCTATACGGTCTGTCAACAGGAGAAGACGTTCATAGGCCTGCAACTGCAGCTGACGGGAAGCCGCACCGCCATCAGTAGGCAGGTTCTGCTGCGCCAGCTTTAGCTCCTTTCGCTGTTTTAGAAAAAGAAAAACCAGCGTACCGGCAACCAGCAAGGCAAAAATTACGGCAATAAAGATCAGATTGGAGTCCATAGTTCAAATATAGAAAAAATAAACGCGGCCTAAGCCGCGTTTATTTTAACTCTTATCATCTTCTTTTTGATGTAGCGTATCCACCTTTCGGTAGGCAAGGAAGAAAACCACCGGGAAGATCAGCAGCGAGAATATCGTCGCGCAGATCAACCCCCCGATGACCACTCTCGCCAGCGGCCGGCTGCTTTCCGAGCCGATACCAGTGGAGATAGCCGCCGGAAGCAGGCCAATGGTCGCCATCAGGGCCGTCATCATAACGGGCCGGATCAGCTCGTTTACGCCAAGCTTGATAGACGAATACAAAGGGCTTTCGCTGTGTCTGATCATCTCCAGGTTGTGTTTGAAGGCTGTGATCAGCAGTACCCCTTCCAGGATACAGATACCAAACAAGGCGATGAAACCAATACCCGCAGAGATGCTGAAGTTGGTGCCCGTGATCAGCAAGGCCAGAATACCTCCTACGACTGCCGTCGGTACGTTTAGGAAGACCAGCCCGGCATCCTTCAGGTTGCCGAACATGACAAACAGTAATAAAAAGATCAGGAGAAGACTGATCGGAACTACTTGCCCAAGCCGCTTGGTCGCGCGCTGCTGGTTCTCGAAGTCACCCTGCCAGACCATGCTGTAACCTTTCTTCAGCTGGACAGCCTGATCTACTTTCTGCTGTGCCTCTTCGATAGCGCTGCCCATATCCCTGCCACGGACCGAGAACTTCACGGCCGAATAACGGCGGTTGTCATCCCGGAAGATCAGACAAGGCCCGGTCTTCTGTGTTATAGTGGCGATTTCGCGGATCGGAACTTTAGAGCCCGTTTGCGTCGGCACCAACAGGTTGCCGATGTCGTCCTGAGTGGCGCGGAACTGCTCGGGGAAGCGTATGCGAATATCAAACTTGCGGATGCCTTCATACAGCTGTGAGACAGCCTTACCGCCGATGGCCATTTCTATCACCGCATTTGCGTCTGCCGTCTGCACGCCATACAGCGCCATTTTACTCTGGTCCAGGTCGATGTCCAGCTCGGGCTGACCGATATTCCGGATAACCCCAAGGTCCTCGATACCCTGGATCTTTTTTAATACCCCATTTACTTTATCCGACTGCTGTTCCATATAGTCGAGGGAGTCTCCATAGATCTTGACGCAGATAGAGCCTTTTACCCCGGATACGGCTTCTTCCACATTATCCATAATGGGCTGGGAGAAGTTGAGGTCGGCGCCGGGAATGACAGACAGGGCCCTTGTCATGGTGTCGATGAGCTCCTCTTTGGTGATCTTCGGACTCCATTCCTCCTGGGGATATAGCTGTACACCAAATTCATTGTTATAAAAGCCGGCCACATCGGTACCATCATCCGGCCGCCCCGTCTGGGACATGATCCGGCGCACCTGAGGGAATTTGATCATGATGGCCCGCATCTGCTGGGCCTTGGACATGGAAGTATCCAGCGATATGCTATAGGGTAGGGTAGCCCTCACCCAGATAGATCCTTCGTTCAGCTCCGGCAGAAATTCCGAGCCGAGGAAACGGAAGGCATAAAGACCAGCCGCAATGGCGATTGCGGAGACAATAAGAGCGGGTCTTTTATGCTTGAAGACAAAACGGAATCCTCCCATGACACCACCCGTGATAAAATGAACGATCGGGTTGTGTTTTTCTCTTACATTCTTGCGCAGCAATACATTACACAACACGGGAACAAGGGTCAGCGTAAAGATCAGGGCACCCAGCAGCGCGAAGCCAAGCGTATAGGCCAGCGGCGAGAATAGTTTGCCTTCTACCTTTTGAAAAGAGAAGATAGGCAGCAGGGCAGTGATGATGATCAGCTTGGTAAAGAAAATGGCCTTGCCCAGCTCGGCTCCTCTTTTGCGGATCATTCCTAACTTGGACAATCGGTTGAACCGTTCCATCCCCACCTCATGCGCCTTTTTATCCAGCAGTACGAATAAGCCCTCGACCATGACCACGGCGCCATCGATGATGATCCCGAAGTCAATGGCTCCCAGCGACAGCAGGTTCGCAGACATGCCCATATAGTTGAGACAGATAAAAGAGAACAATAGGGAAAGCGGTATGATGATGGACACGATCAGCGTCGTCCGCCAGTTGAACATGAACAGCGATACGATAAGGGTCACCAGCAGGATACCCTCTATCAAATTATGCAATACAGTATGTGTAGCATACTTGATCAGATCCTCGCGGTTATAAAAAGGCTTTAGCTTCGTATCCGCAGGTAAGATCCGGTCGTTTAATTTTTCCACTTCGGCTTTCAATCCCTGGATCACATGGTCCGGGTTCTCACCCTTTCTCATCAGAACAATACCTTCCACGGCGTCAGGATTATTCTTATACACACGCGCCTGACCGGGAGAATCGATGGCGTCTGTCCGGCCCACTTCACCAAGACGGGGAAGGTTGGAGATCTTCACCTCCGCCACGTCCTTTACAAGAACAGGGATGCCATTATTATCCTCAACGATAATATTCTTGATCTCATTGATATCGTTCAGCAGTCCAATCCCCCTGACGACATAGGCCTGGGAGTTCTTTTTGATGATGTCACCGCCGATATTGATATTACTTTTACCGACAGCGTTATAGACGTCAAGCGGAGTGATCCCCAGGTTGTTCAGCACCTGCGGATTGACCTGGATCTCATAGGTCTTGACCTCTCCCCCGAAGCTGACGACGTCTGCCACTCCCGGCACACTGCGCAGCTCGCGGTCTACCACCCAGTCCTGCAAAGTTTTCAGCTCGCGGGTATCGCGGAAATTGCTCTCTAAAGTATACCGGTACACTTCCCCCGTGGGACCGGTGGGTGGCTGTACGTCCGGGTCTACATTATCCGGAAGATCGGCGTTGTGCAAAAGGTTGTTCACCTGCTGACGCGCATAGGTGTCCTGGACGTCGTCTTCGAAGATCAGCTTCACCACAGACAAGCCAAATATGCTGGTACTACGGAGACTGGTTTTCTTCTGAACCGGATTCATCGAAAGCTCGATCGGTATGGTAACGAATTTCTCCACCTCTTCGGCGCTGCGACCGGGCCATTGGGTGATAATGGTGATCTCGGTATTGGTTACGTCAGGAAAAGCCTCGATAGGCATATTCTTGAATGTAATGACCCCGTAAACTACCAGCAAAGCCGTCGCAAAGAAGATGAAATATTTATTTTTTAGAGAGAAGGCCAGAATGCCTTTGAGCACTTTGTTCATCCGGTAAAATTATGGTCGGCAAGTTAATCAAAAGTTAAGTGGTAGTTAACTCACTTCGCTGATTAACAATTCAATAGTAAAAAAAATGAAATTTCATTCCATCTACTTCATTCCATTCCAGGGCAGGCGCTGGAGTCTTTACTGTTCGATTGAGTTTCAACAAGGTAGAAGCCAGTGGCGAAACCCCGTCGATACGATAGAGATCCGTGTCAAACGAAAAATAAAATTGGCGGTAACGCCGGTAAGCCGGTATGGGCTTGCCATTTATCTCCGTCGGGTTTTTTACAGCCCCGATCATACCCTCTGCTCCATACCCGGCAGAAACGTTCAGCCACCGTGGAAAATTGCTGGAAGCTGGCAAAAAGGAAGCTATATTAAAAGAGAGCCAATAGCTTTGTCCATTATAGTCTTTTAACATGCGCTGCGGCAGATTGCTGCCCAGCTCCGCTGGGTGATAGGACGGGAAGATCGTTCCGTGATAGGAATATTTCAGGCTGATGCGTTGCTGTCCCCACATCAGCTGCTGCCCTTCGAAGAGCAGACAGCCGGCCAGGTTGGCCAGCATATCGCCTTTTGAAAAGCCCCATTTCTCAGAGTGACCATCCAGCAGCTCGATCATGGTCATAAATCCCAGTGCCGTAGCTGTGCCGATCAGAGCAGACGTACCCGGCCGCACCCCGCCCCAGCGTAATACATCACTCTGGATTGCTGCGATATTATAGGCGGTTGTAGCGTGCCCTACCTTATCGACACTCAGCCACTCATTGTTGTCATTGAAATAGTGGAACTTCCCATGGGCGAACTTCTTGTACCAAAGAAAGTTCAGCCCTATAGTAATGGCCGTGCCAATAGCGGATTCTGCTATGATAGTGCCAGTGACACGGCCGGAGTTATATGTTGTTGACGGTCTGAAAAACTCCTGCGCCGAAAGCGAAAGGCACAGCGAAAAGAAAACCAGCGACAGGCAATATTTTTTCAATCGCATGAGCTAAAGTATAAAAAAGCGCCCGAAGGCGCTATTTTTCTTAAGTATTATTCGATCTCACCGTCATGTTTCCTGTCCACATTCCGGTAAGCCCATGCAAAGATCAGCGGAAAGACCAGCAGGGAAAAGATCATGGCGCAAAGTATGCCTCCAATGACAACCCGGGCCAGCGGCCGGCTGCTTTCCGAGCCAATGCCATGGGAGATGGCTGCCGGGAACAAGCCGATCGCCGCCATCAGGGCCGTCATCATCACCGGTCTTATCCGGGAGCTGACCCCCAGCTTGATGGCTGTATACAGAGTATGGCTTTGGTTATGCATGTGTTCCAGGTTTTGCTTGAAGACCGTGATCAGCAGTACCCCGTCCTGGATACAGATACCAAAGAGGGCGATGAATCCAATACCGGCGGAAATGCTGAAATTAGTCCCCGTAAGATGCAGCGCAATGACCCCGCCTACGATCGCGAAAGGCACATTGAGGAAGACCAGCCCCGCGTCTTTCAGGTTGCCAAACATCACGAATAAGAGGATGAAGATAAGCAGGAGGCTGATCGGTACTACCTGCTCCAGCCGGTGGGTGGCCCGCTGCTGGTTCTCAAAATCGCCCTGCCATACCATGTTATACCCTTTTTGGAGCTTCACGGCCTTATCAACCTTTTCCTGGGCCTCGGCAATGGTGCTGCCCATATCCCTGCCCCGAACGGAGAACTTCAGGGCCGAATATCGTTCGTTGTCATCCCGGAAGATAAGACAGGGACCTGTCTTTTGATGAATATCCGCGATTTCTCTGACTGGCACCTTCGAGCCATTCTGCGAAGGCACAAGTAGATTGCCGATGTCGTCAATTGTCCCGCGGTAGGCTTCCGGATAACGTACCCGGATATCGAATTGCTTGATGCCTTCATAAAGAGTAGTGGCTGCCTTTCCGCCGATGGCCATCTCGATGACCGCATTGGCGTCTGCTGTCTGAACCCCGTACAAGGCCATCCGCTGCTGATCCAGATCGATGTCCAGCTCCGGCTGACCGATGTTTTTGATCACACCCAGGTCTTCGATGCCCCTTACATCCCTTAATGCCTCATATGCCTGTGTAACCTTTCCTTCCATATAGTCAAGGCTGTCGCCAAAGATCTTCATACAAATGGAGCCTTTTACTCCCGACACGGCTTCCTCGATATTATCGCTGATCGGCTGCGAGAAATTGAGGTCTACGCCCGGCAGTCCGGCCAGCCGCTGATGCATAGAGTCGATGAGCTCGTCCTTGCTGATCTTCGGATTCCATTCTTCCCGCGGATAAAGGATGATATCAAACTCGTTGTTGTAAAAGCCCGTTACGTCTGTGCCGTCATCCGGCCTCCCTGTCTGCGAGGCTATCGTCTTCACCTGGGGAAACTCCATGATGATCTTACGGACCTGCCGGGCCGTCTGGACGGACTGGTCCAAAGACGCGCTATAGGGAAGCTGGGCCCGCAGCCAGATAGCTCCTTCATCAAGCTCAGGGAGGAATTCCGTACCCAGTAAAGTAAAGGCATAAAAGCCTGCGCCGATGATCAGAAAGGCCACGGTAATCGTTGTCTTTTTGTGCTTCCAATGAAAAGTAAAGCCTTTCACCATCATTGCCGTCAGGAAATGGACAATGGGATTATGTTTTTCATGCACATTCTTCCGGAGCAGCATATTGATCAGCACCGGAACTAAAGTAAGGGTCGTGATCAATGCACCCAGTAACGCAAAGCCAAGAGTATAGGCCAACGGAGAGAACAGCTTCCCTTCCACTTTCTGAAATGCAAAGATGGGCAGCAGACCCGTAATGATGATCAGCTTGGCAAAGAAGATGGCCTTCCCCAGCTGGGTGCCGTTCTTCTTGATCAGCCCCATCTTGGCCATCTTGTTAAAACGTTCCATTCCCAGGTCCCGCGCCTGGTGGTCAAGGATCACGAACAAACCTTCCACCATAACCACGGCGCCATCGATGATGATCCCGAAGTCTACAGCTCCGAGAGACAACAAATTGGCACTCATCCCCATCAGGTGCAGACAGATAAAGGCAAACAGCAGCGCCAGGGGAATGATGATGGATACGATCAGCGTCGTCCGCCAGTTGAACATGAACAAAGACACCAGCAACGTGACCAGCAAGATGCCTTCAATTAGATTGTGCAGCACGGTATGCGTAGCATAATGAATAAGATTTTCCCGGTCATAATAAGGGACGATCTTTGTATCCTTTGGCAGTACCTGGTCATTTAGCTTTTCTATCTTTTTCTTTACCGCCTGCACCACATCCGTAGGGTTCATACCTTTCCGCATGATGATGATAGCCTCCACCACATCATCCTGGTCTTCGACGACCGTACGCCCGGCAACGGACGCCACGGACGGACCGGCTGAATCGATGTGATCAGCACGCCCCACATGACCCAGTCTCGGCAGATTTGAGATCTCCACTTCTGCAACATCCTTTACTAATACCGGAATGTCGTTGGTGTTCGTGACGATGATGTTCCTGATCTCATTGATATCATTCAGCAGCCCGATGCCCCTTACCACATATGCCTGGTTATTGCGAACGATAAAGTCCCCGCCGATATTGATATTGCTTTTTTGAATGGCCGAATAGACGTCCAGGGGCGTGATCCCCAGGTTGGTGATTTTGCTTGGGTCGACCTTGATCTCGTAGGTCTTGACGCGTCCGCCAAAGCTGACGATGTCGGCAACACCCGGTACAGCCCGAAGCTGACGGTCAATCACCCAGTCCTGCATGGTCTTCAATTCGCGGTCATCGCGGATGCTGCTCTTCAGCGTATATCGGAAGATCTCTCCTGTAGGGCCTGTAGGCGGCTGAACCTGCGGCTGTATGCCTTGCGGCAGAGTGACATTGGCAAGTAATGAATTCACCTGTAACCGCGCATCCCTGTCCATCACCCCATCGTCGAAGATCAGTTTGACATAAGAAAGCCCAAAGATGCTGGTCGACCGAAGGCTGATCTTCTGCTGCACGGGATTCATGGCGATCTCGATGGGGATAGTAATGAACTTCTCTATCTCTTCGGCGCTGCGCCCGGGCCATTGTGTAATTATACTGATCTCTGTATTCGTAACGTCGGGAAAGGCTTCAATAGGCATGCTCCGGAAAGTGAGTACACCGGACACCAGCAATAACACGGCGCAAAACAATATGAAGTACCGGTTCTTTAGCGAAAAGGCAATAATAGCCCTAAGAAGCTTATTCATCTTCTTTAAGTTTAAGAATTATGTAATACGTGGCAGGTCCCGCCAGATCAGGCAGGTTTCGTTAGGTCTGTCAGAAAGTTTCGCTAGATCGGTTAGGTAGGTATCGTCTGTCGGATTTAGCTGTTCAATGCATTGTAGATCAGAATAGCCTGGGAGGAAATGACCTTGTCGCCGTCATTTACGCCCGAAGCCAGGTATGTTCTGTTGCCAACGGTATTGATCACTTGTACAGGAGTAATTTTTACGTCCGTCTTGCTGTTATACACCAGTACATAGTACTGGCTGTGGTCGAAGATCAGGGCCTCAGACGGAATGCTCAGACATTGTTTATTCTCTTTGTCGGACACGGTGATGCTGGCATACATTTCCGGTTTCAGCAGATACCCGGGGTTAGGCAGTACGACCCGCACTTTCATGACTTTACTAGTAGGGTCGAGCACATTCATTACCTTATCGATCTTTCCTTTGAAGATCCTGCCGGGGTAGGCCAGTGTCGTTACATCGACATTCTCACCCTGTTTGATCAGGCTGATATTGGACTCATACACATTGGCCTGGATCCATACATTCTTCAGATCGGAAATGGTGAACAGCGATGTGCTATTGTCACTGCGGATAGCCATATTGTTGATAGCCGTCTTCTGTACGATAAAGCCGCTGATGGGCGCCTTGATCACGAACTCGCCCTGGGTGCTGCCGCCATTGATCTTCAGGACCTGGTGTACCCGGTTGAGCTCGGACTTTGCCTGTTGTACGGCTACTTCCGCATTGAGGGAATCGGTCATGGATGCAAGACCGCTCTTATAAAGGTCCTTTGTCTTCTGGAGATTGGTCTCTGAGAGACGCAGGTTGGACTCCGCGTTGATAAGGTCATTACCATATCCGGCCATTTCTGAGCTCCGGATGACAGCCAGTACCTGACCGGCATTTACATAATCACCCAGCGCCACTTTTACGTCCGAAATATTACCCGTGACCAGTGCATTGACGGGCACTACATTCTCTTCATTGGAACCAACCTTACCGGTGAGGGTAATCGCGTTGATCAACTGGGAAGTAGTGACGGTATCTATTCGTAAAGTCCGCATAACTGTATCGGGGATCGCGAACTTTTCCTTCTCCGCAGCCGGTTTTGTTTCGGATGAACCGCAGGCCTGGAGCATCAGGCTTCCGATGAAGACAAGAGAAACAAGCGGGCTAATTTGTTTATAGATCTTTTGCATATTAATATGATTGATCAATGTAATTGATGTAAGCAGTAGGGTGGTTAGTTAAAGAAATTCGTTCCTGTATAATAGTTGATATCTTCGAATGCGCTGACCCTGTTGAATTGTATCGTATTTTGCTGCAGCGTATTCTGTTTGTAGGAATCATAAAAATCCAGGAAGTCCAGCAGACCAATATTCCTCTTCTGATAGTTGCTGAGCACTTCATGCAGCAGCCGCTGAAAGTCCAGGTAGAATTTCGGATCGATGCTCTGGTACAGCTTCTGCTGCGCAAAGGCCTTCTGCAGCGAGGTCGCGACATTCTCCTCTACCGTGGCCTGTGTGACACGTTGGGTGACCTGTGCACCGGCGATCTGCGCTTTTGCGGACTTTATATTTCCCTGGTTGCGATTGAAAAAAGGCAGGTCGATCGAAGCGCCTACACCGTAGTAATTATACAAAAAGCTACCCGCTTCGTCATAACCCAGCGACAGGGAAAGATCGGGCACAGCCAAAGCCTTTTGATAGTTGTAATTCAGCTGGCTGATCTTTGTATTTGTCCGGGCTATCGCGAGATCGCTGCGGTTGTGATAGGCTGAATCCATCAGCGTGGTCAGCGGAAACTGTGTCGGATCGAGCTTGCTCAATGCCGTGGAGTCTGTGACCGGATCGATAAAGAAGTTGGGTTTTACCTGCAGCACCAGCCGTAGCTCGCTTTCCGTATCGTTGATCTGGTTGATCAGGTCGCTGTACTCGCTTTGGAAGTTATACAGCTGCGCCTTGATACGGATGACCTCCTTTTCCGAGATATATCCCTTCCCCTGCTGCTCGGAGAAAGCCTGTACAACCTGGGAGAGCGCCTTTATCTCTTCGTCATAGACCCTGGCGGACTGCCGCAAATAGTAGATATGATAAAAATCTGTACGAAGCGTATATTTCAGCGTACGCAGCAGATCGAAGAACTGGTATTCGGTCAGGTGAACGTTCTCCATGGCGATCTTGACCTGTTTGTTGCGTTTGCCGGCCAGCAGGATCAGTTGAGAAAGACCCACCGTTGTCTCGTCCTCGCCGCGTCCGACGGGAAAGAACTTATTTAGCGAACCGGAATACAGGGTATGGCCAATGCTGAAATTGGGATTGGGCCAGAGGCGGGCTTGGATGACCAGGGCCTGATTGGCGTCAATATTATATCGCTGAGCCAACAGTTGCAGATTGCTGTCCAGGAACATCTTTTCGGCCGAGGGCAGGGGCAGACGAAGCGTGTCTACCTGGGGCTGGGCCAGGGCGAATAGACTAGTCAAGCAAAAACCGACGAACAGGAAAAGCCACTTTCTTTGCATGGGTCTTGCGATTGGGATTTTGGTGTGCAAAACTATTTTATTTATATGTTAATCACGGGTTAAGTCTTTATAAACGCTTATTCGAACGATTTATTAAATATGCAATTCTTGCCTATATGATGACCATGACCGGGACGTACCGGTTGAGACATATATGGCAAACAAAAGTAAAAGACTTGAAAGTTTAAAAGCGGGTGAGCTGGTCGAACCTGTCCTGCGGCATCGATCTTAATTTCATTCCTGGGGTGTATTAAAACGGAAACCGACCCCATGTATTGTCTCCAGATTTACCTGCGGGTCCGCCTTGAAATATTTTCTCAGCTTGGTGATGAATACATCCATGCTTCTGCCAAGAAAATAGTCGTCCTTTCCCCAGACATTTAGCAATACCTCTTCTCTTTTCAGGATCCGGTTGGAATGCTCGCAAAGGAATTTCAAAAGGTCGGCTTCCTTTTGCGTCAGATTAAAAGTCTCCGATCCGATGGTGAGCTTGAGATCGGTATACGAAAAGTTAAGCTGCCCGATGGTAAAGGTCTGCGTCTTTTCAGAATGCATCTTGCGGGTCCTTCTCAAAAATACTTCCATCCGCATCAGCAGCTCCTGGATGCTGAACGGCTTGGTGATATAATCGTCGGCGCCGCTCTGAAAGCCCTTTATCTTATCTTCTTCCATAGACCGGGCGGTAAGGAACAGAATGGGCACCATATCGCTCTGCTGTCTGATCTTGCGGGCTACGGCAAAGCCATCTTTATTCGGCATCATCACATCCAGCAGACAGATGCCAAACTCATTTTTGTCAAACTTGTCGATGGCCGCCTGTCCGTCTGGACATAGCACGACTTCATAGCCTGCGTCGATCAAATTGTCCTTAATGACATATCCCAGCGAGAGATCGTCTTCAGCCAATAGCACTTTTGTTTTTCCTGCTTGTTGCATAGACATTAGTTGAGGGGGATAAATAATCTGAATTCGGTACCGATGCCTGGGAGACTGTTGACCTTGATCTTCCCCTTGTGTGCATCGATGATCCGTTTGACAAAATCGAGGCCCAGTCCGAACCCCTTTACATTGTGAATATCCCCGGTAGGCACCCGGTAGAATTTCTTGAAAATATTTTTCAGGTATTGTTTTTCAATGCCCACGCCATTGTCCTTGACAGAAATAAAAAAATCATCTTCCAGCTGTCCCGTCTCGACCACGATATGCGGTTCCACCGAATACTTGAGGGCATTTTCGAGCAGATTGACCACCGCCAGCTCCAGGTG
>Ga0193716_1001095_pt1 | contig 16078 bp, 9 predicted proteins | sample U2c1metaG_FD_145901 | JGI IMG/M metagenome (GOLD analysis project Ga0193716, IMG submission 145901) | Soil microbial communities from a riparian zone of the East river system, Colorado, United States - U2c1 | ecosystem: Environmental > Terrestrial > Soil > Riparian zone | place: USA: East River...
CACCCGGGACGAATCCACCGGGTAATACGAGGCCTCCCGGCAACACGCGGCCACCAGGTAGTGCGCGCCCGCCGGGTAATGGTCGTCCGCCGGATAATGGTCGTCCGCCAGGGACGCGTCCTCCGGGTAATACACGTCCTCCCGGCAACGGTCGTCCGCCGGGTGGGAATCGTCCTCCTGGTGGTGGTCCGCCTGTCGGTCATCGTCCACCGGGCTGGGGTCAGCACCGGCCGCCGTATACGCGTCCTCCGCATTCCTGGAACGGACGTAGGTACTATACTTATCACAATTACTATTATCATCCTTACCGGCCATATGTATATGGTCCGGCCTGGCATCCACTCGGCTTCTTCCTCGGCGCGATTGCGGCGAGCGCTACTATCATTGCGTTGAACGATGTTGTTTATCGTTATGATGCGGGGGTGTTTTATGAGCCTGCGGATGGAGGATACAAGGTTGTGGCGCCGCCTGCGGGTGCTGTCGTGCCGGCTTTACCGCAAGATGCCGTTTCGCTGCAGGTGGGAGATGACACCTTTTATTACTTTGGGGGAATATTTTATGTACAGGTTGACAACGGTTACCAGGTCGTCAAGGCTCCGCCAGGGGCCATCGTATATAATCTGCCTGATGGGGCTACGACTGTCAATGCAGAAGGGGTGACGTATCTGCAATACAATGGGGATTATTTTCAGCCGATCCAGGATGAGAATGGGCAGGCGGCTTATGAAGTTGTGGAGATAGAGGATGCGGGTGATGGGAATTAAATGGAGCTTTTGCTTATAATTATCGCCGGCTGTCTTAATGGGCAGCCGGTTTTTTTTAATCGAAGCGGAAGGAGAATTTGTAAAATTTTTCTATGAAGAAGTAAGTAGATTTGGCTGAAGCAGCTGTTTTATTTTGGGCTTACTTAAAATTAATGAGCCGCTTAATGCTATCCGCGAGAAGGTGGTCGATCTTCAAAACCGAATAGCAAAAGATCCTGTCTAATTTATTAAAAAACCGATTTGGAAAATGCGACCGTCGTGTATTGAATATTGCAGATTACTTTTGTTGGTCGATACAAAGGGTGTTTGAGAAAGGAGAGACCCGATATTATGATTACATAAGCAATAAAATATCCGTTGTTTGGGACATTTATGATTTTGCTGAAAAAGATAGATTTAACTCGGTTCCAGTACTCCTGAGACTATGCAGGGGCGCACCATTGCGGCGGGGGTGGGTTCGGGGGGGAGCTGGATGTAGGGTTGGAGGGCAGGTTGCTTCACTGTGCGAGGTGGTTGGGTCACCGTGCGGGGAAGTTGCGTCACTGTACGGGAAGATCGTGATTTTGTTTGACTGGATTGAGATGTGGCGAGGATAGGTTGAGGTTTGGGGCGTGCAGGGCGCATCACTATACGAGAGGGCATTGTCACTGCTTCGGCGGGGGAAGGTTGGGGCACCTTGTGGGCAGTTTGCGCTGTTGCGGAGGAGGAGTTGGGCGCGGGGATAAAAACGGGCTGTGGCAGGCGGGTGCGTCTGAGGAAGAAGCGAGCGCCGATCAGAAAGGTTATGAGCATGATCATCCCGCCGTGTAAATGGATGATGCTTTCGCCTGGCCAGGGGATGGATAGGTCTGCGCGGATGCCAAAAGACTCGATGCCATTGCGTATTTGTTTGGGTAATTGATCTTCCACTAAATAATAGAGACCTCCACCCGAGGCCAGGCATATAAGCATAAGCCACCAGCCGGTAAAAACGGCCCAGCCTTTTTGACCTAATGAGGTGACCGGGGAAGGGGAGGAATGAAGAGTTGGATGTTGCTGCCAGTATTGACGCTGGCGGGACAGTTCGGGGCTTACCGCCACCAAGTAAAAGAACAGAAAGAGAATGCCTACGGGGATCCAGTCGATCACCGGCAGGCGAAGCGGGATATCCAAAAAGACGATCATGGGCTGAACGCCTCCGAGGTCACCCAACCAGGGAAAGAGACGGACAAGCCAATATTGCTCCAATAAAACGGAGATCAGCAACAGCAGGGCTACGAGAAGAAAAGACCCTCTCCGTCCGGCAGGGGGGAGTTCCATATAATTTTTTTTAAATGAAATAGGCCCAAACTGGACGGAGTCCAGTAAAGACATTAAATATGTCTGGGTAGAAAACTATTCATGGGAGATTGAAAGATGAATGGGACTAAAACGAGGGTAAGGCTTTGGATAATATAAATGAATTGCCAAAATAAAGTTAAAGGAATATTGAGGTGAGCGTAAAGGCGGGGGCCGCGGAAATCCCAATTATGTAATTTTTGTCGTCGCTGCATCTTACCGATAAATAATTGCCATGCGACTAACCGTTACCGGACTGCTGACCCTGTTTTTTGCTCTGCCTGCGCTGGCCCAGATGCCTTCGATCAAAATAAATGGCGAATCCGCCGAAGCAGTCTATTTACAAAAGCTGGATGTAGATGTAAAGATCACGGGAGCCGTCGCGACGACTACCTGGACGATGACCTTTAAGAATAATTCCGGGCGTCTTTTGGAGGGCGAGCTTAGGTTCCCTCTCCCTCAGGGGACGAGTGTGTCACACTACGCGTTGGATATCAACGGGAAAATGCGGGACGCCGTACCGGTGGAAAAAGAAAAGGCGACCCTTGCTTTTGAAAATACAGAACGTCGCCGCATCGACCCCGGCCTTCTGGAGAAAGTGGATGGAAATACCTTTCGTACCCGGATCTACCCGATAAATCCCAATGGGACCCGCACAGTCCGGATCGGTTATGAACAGGAACTGGTATGGGAACACCAGGCCGACCTGCGTTATCACCTGCCCCTGGCTTTTACAAACCCGATAGAATCGTTCAGCATCAATATCAATGTGATCGGGGTAGGTACTCACCCGCGTCTCAATTGGGAGAGGGATGAACAGAATTCGGGGACGAATGAGCCATTACAGTTTGGCGAATGGAAGGACTCGTGGACATTGTCACATCAATGGGATCATTTCCAGGCGAATAAATCCATCGACATTAGTATTCCCCAAGCGCCGGGCGCAGGGGCCATTCTTATGCAGCAGTCGGGGAACCATTATTTTTATGTCGCGAGTGTTTTCCCGGAGCAAAAGAAGATAGAGAAGCCGGCGCCTCATCATGTAACGCTGCTTTGGGATGCTTCGCTCAGCGGATTGCAACGCGATCGTAAGAAAGAGCTCGACCTGCTGGATGCCTATTTTTCCCGGCTAAAAAATGTGGAGGTGACGCTGGTGGAGTTCAGCAATACGGTGGCAGGACCGAAGGAATTTACTGTAAGCGATGGGCACTGGCAGGCGCTGAACAAAGAATTGCAAAACACGATCTTTGACGGCGGCACGCAGGTGGGCGTCCTGGACCTGGGCAAATACCCGTGTGATGAATTCCTGCTGTTCAGTGACGGGCATTCTAATTTCGGCAGCAATAATATCAAGCTCACCAATCGCCCGGTCTATACCATCACTTCATCGGCCGGTGCAGATTATTCTTACCTGGAATCTATAGCCGGCCGTTCGGGCGGAGAACTGATCAATCTCGAAAACCTATCTATACCGTCAGGACGGGACCTGCTGTTCTATCAGACCCTTCATTTTATGGGTGTGAAGGCTGGGGAAGGGTTGGAAGAAAGTTATCCATCCCTACCGACGCCGGTCGCGGGAAGTCTTACTGTTGCGGGGATATCTTATCAGCCGAACGCGAGTATTGTTTTGCAGTTTGGCTATGGCGGCAAGGTTGTCAAAGAGCAGACCATCAATCTCAGGTATGATCGTCAACAGGCCAGCCAGCCCGACCTTGCGCCTACCTGGGCGCAGAAGAAAATAGCAGAGCTGGATACCCGTTATGAAGATAATAAACTGGAGATACAACATCTGGGGAGGCGTTATGGTATCGTAACAAGGAATACTTCGCTGGTCGTTCTGGAAAATGTCAACGATTATATCACCTATCAGATAGAACCACCGGCTGAGCTACGCGATGAATATGATCGCATAATGAAGGGCCGTCAGAGGGGGACATGGGCCAGCCGCCGGCAGGTGACGGATAATGCGGAATCGTATTTTAATGAGCTGCTGACCTGGTGGGGGGCGGCGCCGGTTGACAGGGCCGCGAAAGTGAAGAAGGATACGGCGAGTTATGATGCGGCGGCTTATGTACGTGGGAGTGATGGGATGATCAGAGCAGAGGATCCATCGGCACGTGGAGCTTTGCCTGGACCTGCGCTGGTCGGGCGGGTTGCGGGAGTGGCGGTCAATCAATCGGCGCTGGGTTCGAATGTGCGGATACGGGGAACTGCCAGCAAGAGTGAGCAAGCGCCGCCGGCGTCGACTGGTTATCTCGACGAGGCCGTTGTCGTCGGTTATGGAGCAAACGCTGCTTCAGGTGAGGACGCGGATAAGGAGGTGCTTAAAAACGCAAGTACAGACATGCGTAGAGGGCAGCCAGGAAGTTTTACGGCGCTGAAGGCCGAAGTCAACACCAACTACCTGGACAAGCTGAAAGCCGCCAGACCCGCCGAGCGTTATGCTTTATATCTTCAGTTGCGAAAAGACAATATAGCTACTCCTTTGTTCTATTTTCATACGGCCAGCTTCTTTTTGGCTGCGGGGGAAAAAGCTGTTGGTCTGAAGATCCTTTCCAATATTGCCGAGCTGGAGGCCGAGAACTACGAGCTTGGCAAGCTGCTGGCCTATAAGCTGAAAGAATTGGGTGAGACAGAAGCGGAGCTGGCTGCCTTTAAGCAGGTTCTTGACTGGCGCCCATTTGAACCGCAGAGTTATCGGGACTATGGCCTGGCACTTGAGGATGCGGGCAGTTATCAGCAGGCGCTGGATACGCTATACTATGCTCTGACAAAGAATTATGACGACAATGTGGAGGCTTTGTATCCCGGAATAGAAGAGACGCTGCTGCCGGAGATCAATAATCTTATAACCCGTCAAAAGGGAAAGATCGATGCGAGCCGAATCCCTAAAAACCTCGTCGCGTCTTTGCCGGTGGACATTCGGGTTGTCCTCAACTGGAACAGGCCCAGCACGGATATCGATCTCTGGGTAACGGACCCCGACAACGAAAGGTGTTATTATGGCCACCGTAGTACGGCGATGGGCGGCAGGATCTCGCAAGATTTTACCCGTGGCCTGGGTCCGGAGCAGTTCCTGCTGAAGAAAGCGGCGAAGGGTCGTTACAAAGTGGAGGTCAATTACTACGGGGATACCCAGGTGAAGCTGGCAGGGGAGACGTCGATCATGGTAGAAGTATACACCAATTATGGTACACTGCAGCAGAAGCGCAATGTCATCACGCTGCAGATGGAAAAGGGAGCAAAAGGCGCGGTATACGTAGGCGATTTTGATTTTAAGTAGTTCGGCGTAGGCTTTTTCCTGTTATTTTTGGCCTATGAGCTCAGGCCCCGTCATGAAGCGCGATATACTGATCACAGGATCTGCGATGGTCGTTGTTTGGATCGTTTTCAAGTGTTTTTATCCATACGCAGACTTTTTTACGGACTCGTACAGCTATATCCAGACGGCTGCCGGCAAGGATAGCATCGGTTACCGGCCTATCGGTTATTCTATTTTCCTGCGGCTTGTGCGTGGGGTATCGGCTTCGGATACTTTCCTGGTCACCCTGCAGTATGTTCTTGTGCAGATGGCGAGTCTTGTGTTGTATGTCCGGCTGGAAAAGTTATGTCAGCCTGCGCGGTGGGTACGGCGGCTTATATTGATCTTTCTTGTGCTCAACCCGGTGATACCTTATACCTGTAATTATGTTTCGAGCGACGCATTATTTATCGCGTTGAGTCTTTTATGGCTGAATCTACTTATCGGTCTTATCCTCCGACCTTCGTGGGGGCGGCTATGGCTGCAGTTGCTGCTGCTGGTCCTTATTTTTAATATCCGCTATGTCGCGTTGTATTATCCTGCTGTGGCGGCGATAGCTTTTTTCCTGATGCGAAAGGACCTGTTTTTTAAAGTAGTGGGCGTAGCGACAAGCATAGTGGTAGTCCTGGCCGGTATATTCTTTATCAAGTCGATCACGCGGCAGCAGACCGGTGCGCCCATTTTTTCTGCTTTCAGCGGCTGGCAGATCGCCAACAACGCTTTACACATCTATCCCTACATACCTGTCGATACGCTGGGGCTACCTTCAGCGGAAAGTAAGATACTGGCTGGTTATGTAAAGGCCTATTTCGACCGGGTCGGTCCGGAACTGATAAAAAAGGGTCCTTCGGCCGCTACCGCCTATATGTGGGTGCGGGACTCGCCTCTCCACCAGTATATGTATGCCTGGGAGAAACAACATTCCGTTTCCTATTTTATCGCATGGAACAGGGTGGCGGTGGTGCTGACCGAATATGGCTATCATCTCGTCCGGAAACATCCGCTGGCATTTGGCCGGTATTATCTCTGGGAAAGTGCAAAGAGCTATTTCTATACTCCGCTGGACGTTTATGCTGTTTATAATGAAGGATATAAGGATGCGGATGTAGTGGCGAAAGACTGGTTCAACTACAAAAGCACGCGTCTTCGGGTAAGTTCGGCTACCATCCAGGGGAAACTGTTGGGATGGATGCCTGCGTTGTATATGATCCTCAATGTCGTCTCTGTCGTTGCGGCGTTGCTTTTTTTGCGTGTGCGGGAGCTGCGTCAGCGTCATCCGGAGTTTACGCTTTGTCTCCGGCTGATCTGTGCCTATCTGCTTGCCAATGCGGCCTTCTGCATTTTTGCTTCGCCGACGGTGCTGCGTTACCAGGTGCTACCGGTCATCCTGCTTTTTGTATTTACTGTATACGCTGTACATTTCGTAACTTCCCAATATGGAGATAAGTCTTTTACCCGTCAGCGCGGGAATTGAGCTATACAGGCGGCAGGCGGCCCGATTTTATGAAGCATATTTAATTGGAGATCCTGGTATTGTCGAGTTTATCAGGGATCATCATCCCCGGCTTCGCAAATGGGCGCAGGAACATTGCCCGTATGCAACGGTCACGCCGGCTGACATCCAACTCGCGATGGCAGACTGGTATTATTTTGATAGCTGGATGCACCTCGTGGAATGGGAGGCTGAGGTGACAGAAAGGGATTCTTCGGTATTTCTTTTTGAATCGGCTGTGGAGGCGATATTTACGGGTGATGTGGTCCGACTGGAGAGTTTGCTTCGCGAAGATCCCGATTTGGTCAAGGTGCGTTCGATGCGCCGGCATCATGCCACACTTTTACATTATGTCGGGGCTAATGGAGTGGAATATTATCGCGGTCAGTATCCGGCGAACGCCGTCGAGATCTTAAAGTTATTGCTGGCAGCCGGCGCCGAGGTCAATGCAGAGGCGGATATGTATGGGGGAAGGGCGACGCCGCTTGGGCTTGTGGCTACAAGCATACATCCCACAAAGGCGGGCGTCATGAACTCTTTGCTGGAAACCTTATTGGAGGCCGGTGCTGCGATAGATCATCCCGGAGCAGCGGGCAACGGACACTATGCTGTGAATGGATGTTTGGCGAATGGAAGGCCGGAAGCGGCTGATTTTCTTGCGCGCAAGGGCGCCATATTGGACCTGGAAGGTGCGGCGGGTGTGGGAAGACTGGATGTCGTGAGAAGTTGTTTCAATGAGGATGGCAGTCTGAAAGCGCCGGCAACGAGAACTCAACTGGACCGTGGACTTGTATGGGCCTGTGAATATGGGCAGACGGCCGTGGTCGAATTTTTGCTGGACAAGGCCGCTGACCCGAATGAGCGGGTCAATGGGATGAATGGGTTGCATTGGGCTGTAATCGGTGGGCACCTGGATACGATCAAGCTGCTGATCGACCGGGATGTTTCGCTCGAATCTGTCAATGCTTTTGGCGGAACGGCGCTGGGGGCGGCTTTTTGGGCGACGGTCAACCAGGAGGAGGTCTATAGGTGGCCCGGATATACGGACGATATTATGGTAATTGAGGTCCTGCTCGATGCGGGCGCGAAGATCGAGGCTGGGACGCTGGAATGGCTGGACAAGCAGAATCTGCCTGCCGGGAAGAAGGCTTCGATAGGGGATCTGCTTGAGAACTATGGGGCGGAGAGTTGAGGGCGCCGCAGGCGGGGCGCTGGTGCTAAAGTCGGGCATTTTTTTAGCTCGTCTATTTTTTGTAATTTGAATACTAAATTCGCTAACGATGCAATCAAATCCTTCTCAACCGCTGTCTCCCGCTGAAGTTAATCCGTTATCGTCTCTTGATGTATGGGAAGACGATCTGTTGGAGCGTTATCCCGATCCTGAGTCTATTGCAAAGGAAAAATCAACCGAAGAATATCGTAACTACGAAACTCCGGGCAGGGATTCTGTCCGTGAGTTCTATCGTCTCAATCATACGTATCAGACCTATGAGTTTGTGCAGCAGAAAAGGGCCGAATTCCTGAAGTTTGATAAAAAGGAAATGTCCGTATGGGACGCCTTTAACTTTCTCAACGAGCTGGTAGATGATTCGGATCCCGATACCGATCTGGACCAGTTCCAGCATTTGTTGCAGACTGCCGAGGCCATTCGCAGAGATGGTCATCCTGACTGGATGGTGATGGTGGGTCTTTTCCATGACATGGGTAAGGTGCTTTGTCTTTTTGGGGAACCCCAGTGGGCTGTTGTAGGGGATACTTTCCCGGTGGGCTGCGCCTATTCCGATAAAATCGTTTATCCTGAATTTTTTGCCAATAATCCGGACTACAGCGACGAACGTTACCGAACCAAGTTTGGTGTCTATTCACCCGGCTGCGGGCTTCGCAATGTCGATCTCTCCTGGGGGCATGATGAATATGTCTATCACATGATGAAAGACTATCTGCCCGAACCTGCCTTATACATGCTCCGGTATCACTCTTTTTATGCGCAGCATCGCGAGGAGGCTTATGATCACCTGATGGATGATCATGATCGCGAGATGTTCAAATGGGTGAAGCTTTTCAATCCTTATGATCTTTATTCAAAGAATCCCACACCTCCTGATTGGAAGGAGTTAAAACCTTATTATGAGGGTTTGGTGAAGAAGTATTTGCCCGCGACCATTAAGTTTTGATTGGCAAGTTTTAGAAGTTAATTTTTGCCAGACAAAAGTAACCACCTTTGCGGCAGGGGACGATGATCTCACCTGCGTCGACTATTTTTGCGAGTCGCGGAAAACATTCATATGCTTTATCCTGATCTCTTAATGCCATGTCTTCCTTGAAACGGAAGTCGGCATCCAGTGTCCCTTCGGCGTCGATGCTGCGGCCTGCGTAGGATCGTGCGCTTTGGCTTTGCCATTCATTCCTACAAAAATAAAATTGCCTTCGTTGTCGACCTGGTATTCGGAGAGGTACTGTGAGTGCCTGTGTGGCCTGGAAGAAAATAAGTGTCAGGAAAACGGCATAGGATGGCAACGGTTTCATACATTAGAGTTATCGTTGCTGAAAGTAATCATTTGCATTGGGGTATGAAAACGACTAACTATTGAATAACAACTTATTAATTCCGCTTTAATGGGAAGACTATTTTTATTTATTACAACCTTGTTCTCCTATTCACTGCTTCAGGCCCAGGCCTGGCAGGCGAGTTGGGAATCACTCGATCGCCGTCCGGTTCCGGGGTGGTATACTGACGCCAAGTTTGGCATTTTTATTCACTGGGGTGTCTATTCCGTTCCGGGTTTTAGCAAGAAGGGGCAATATGCAGAGTGGTACCAGCAGGGGCTGAACAGCGGGGACACGGTGCGGATAAATTATCACAAAGCGAAGTTTGGCGACCTTACGTATTATCAACTAGCCGATCAGTTCAAGGCTGAGCTATACAACCCGGACGAATGGGCGCGGATCATCGAACAGTCGGGCGCCCGTTATGTCGTCCTGACGTCCAAACACCATGATGGTTTTGCCAACTGGCCGAGCAAGGAGACGGCAAAGGCCTGGTCTATGCCCTGGAATGCGGGTGTTACGGGGCCCCACCGGGATCTGCTGGGCGATCTTTTTACAGCCTTACGCAAGACTACTGTACATGCCGGCATGTATTATTCGCTTTATGAATGGTATAACCCGATCTGGCTGAAAGACAGGCCGCGTTATGTCAACGACTATATGCTGCCACAGATGAAGGATCTGATCACCACCTATAAACCGGATGTTTTCTGGACGGATGGTGACTGGGAAGCGAGTGATACGCTATTCCGGTCAACGGAATTCCTGGCCTGGCTATATAATGAAAGCCCGGTAAAGGATAAGGTAGTAACCTATGACCGCTGGGGCAAGGGCATTCGTTTTCATCATGGCAGCGTCTATACGCCCGAATACCAGCCGGACCTTGATGTGAAGGATCATCATTGGGAAGAGAGCCGGGGGATGGGTTATTCTTATGGATACAATAGAGCGGAAGACTCCTGGGATTATAATTCTCCTCAGTCGCTGGTGTTGCAGCTGATAGACAAAGTCAGCCGGGGTGGCAATTTCCTGTTGGACATCGGTCCGGACGAACATGGCAAGATCCCGCCGATCATGGAGGAGAGGTTGCTGCAGATCGGGGATTGGATGAAGGTCAACAGCGAGGCTATTTATGGGGCCAGCAGGTGGAAGACCGCGGCCCAATGGGGGCCGGGCCGGCAGGACTATAAGCCAAAGGATGGCGGGGGAGATCTATTGTTAAAACTGACGGTCGATCCCGATGCCGGATACGCCGTAAAGGAATGTTTTTTTACGTATAACCGGGACCGAAAGGATCTTTATGTGATTTTGCCAAAGTGGACAAAAAGCCTGACCATACATGATCTCGCGCTTGCGCCGGGTTCGAAGGCTGAGCTACTGGGTGCGAATGCGGGGCCGTCTGTGCAGCAGAAAGGAAAGGATGTTGTGATCGGCATGCCTGCGTTCAATCCTTCCTGGAAGATCAGTCCCTATGCTTATGTTGTTAAAATACATGGTGTCTCAGATAAATAAAATCGCGCATGAAAAAGATCTCATTTTTGTTTCTGGCTTGTTTTTGTTTGATAGCAGCTTCTGCTCAACCTTTACGCGAACGGTTGAATTTTGACGATGACTGGAAATTCCATCTTGGTCATGCGGCTGATCCGCACCGGGATTTTAACTACAGCATTGGAAATATTTTTTCAAAGACGGGGGATGCCGCCAATACCTGTATCAAGATGGACTTTGACGACCGGGGCTGGACGCCGGTGCAATTGCCGCATGACTGGGCGGTGGGTCTTCCTTTTGAGCATGTAGCTAACGGTGACGTCGATATGCATGGTTATCATACGGTCGGGGCTTTGTTTCCGGAGAGTTCGGTTGGGTGGTACAGAAAGACGTTTGAGGTCGATGGTAAGGATTCGGGCAAGCGGTTCATACTGCAATTTGACGGGATCTTCAGAGACAGCAAGGTCTGGATCAACAACTGTTACCTGGGCGGGCATTTCAGCGGGTATAGCGGATCGTCCTATGATATCACGGATTTTCTGCGGATGCATGGAAAGAACACGGTGGTGGTGCGGGCCGATGCCAGCCAGTATGAGGGCTGGTTTTATGAAGGCGCGGGCATCTACCGGCATGCGTGGCTGAATATCGTAAACAAGACCCATCTTGCCTTACAGGGCGGGGTCTTTGTGCATTCGGAGATAAAGGGCGAAGAGGCGAAGGTAACGATAGAAGCGAAAGTAGATCAGTATGATCAGAAGGAAGCGGATTTAAGTGTCGAGCGATATGTTACGGACAGGGATGGCAAAAGACTAACAGACGAACAGCGTCCGTCGCAGACCATCGATCATCCAATACTCTGGTCCCTGGAGAACCCGTATTTGTACCGGGCGGTAGTGATCGTAAAGTCGGGAGGGCGGATCGTAGACCAGCAGACTGTGCGTTTTGGCATCCGCACCGTCACCATCGACAAGGATAAGGGGCTTTTTCTGAATGGAATACCCGTCAAGATACAGGGTGTCTGCTGTCACCAGGATCATGCCGGTGTGGGCAGCGCCTTACCGGATTACCTGCAATTCTATCGCATCCATTTATTAAAGGAAATGGGTGTCAACGCCTATCGGACCAGTCATAATCCGCCCACACCCGAGCTGCTGGATGCCTGTGACAGCCTGGGCATGCTGGTGCTGGATGAGACGCGTCTGCTCAACAGCGGAGCTGAATATGGCGCGGACTTCGAGCAGCTGATACTACGCGACCGCAATCATCCCAGCATATTTATGTGGAGCATCGGGAATGAAGAATGGATGATCCAGACCTCTACTACCGGTAAGCTTATTGCGCAGCACCAGGTGCAGCGTCAGCAGGAGCTGGATCCGTATCGCACTTCTACCTATGCCGCCAATGTGGGGAACGTCTTTCATGGTGTCAACGAGGTCATCCCGGTGAGGGGTTTCAACTATAATCTGAAAGGGCTTGATCCCTATCGAAAGGAACACCCCGATCAGCCCATCATGGGGACGGAGGTCGCCAGTACGGTGTCGACGCGTGGCATCTATGAGCGGGATACCGTCAATGCCTATGTGCCGGATTACGACAGCGTGGCTCCGCCCTGGGCCAGCACGGCCGAAGCCTGGTGGACGATAGCTGCTAACAGGGAATGGTTTATGGGAGGATTTGCCTGGACAGGCTTTGACTATCGCGGCGAGCCGACGCCTTACCGCTGGCCGGATATCAACTCGCATTTTGGGATCATGGATATGTGTGGCTTTCCCAAGACTGTCTATTATTACTACCAGTCCTGGTGGACGGATAAGGATGTGCTGCATATTGCGCCACACTGGAACTGGAAGGGCAAAGAAGGGAAGTCCATTCCTGTATGGGTGAATACCAATGCGGACAATGTGGAATTATTCCTCAACGGGAAAAGTCTTGGCAAAAAAGTCATGCCGCGTAATGGTCACCTGGAATGGATGGTCAACTATGCACCGGGTAAGCTGGAGGCGATAGCGTATAAAAAAGGGAAGAAGCTGACGACTGTTGTGGAGACGACGGGTGAACCTTATAAGCTGCTGATAACGCCGGCTAAGCTATCGATGCAGCAGGATGGCAAGGATGCTGACGTCTTTAATATCTCTGTTGTAGACAGGCAGGGCAGGGAAGTCCCTGATGCGGGTGATCTGGTGCATTTTGCCGTGAGCGGTGATGCGAAGATCATCGGTGTGGGGAATGGAGATCCCAGCAGTCATGAGCCGGATAAGTATACCGGGGATGGCTGGCAAAGATCTTTGTTTAATGGGAAGTGCCAGGTGATAGTTCAATCGCAGCAGGGAAACTCGTCCGATGGCATCACTTTTTCCGCAACAGGTGCCGGATTGCAGATGGCATCAGTGCAGGTGCAGACGGTGCGCCCTTAGCTACATTCGTCGCAGGCTCACCAGCACTACCCCATGCTTTCTTACATCTGCGGCGAACTCGTTCTCAAATACACCGAGATCCTTTTGGCGCCAGAGGTCACGGACCATGTACTTCCCGGTGATGCCGAGGTCGGACCAGTGCAGCACCACTTTTTGTGATGCGGTGCTGTCTCCGGGATTAAAAAGTCCAACGGCCTTGCTGCCATCTTCCAGGTCTTTTGCCATGACACCGGCATCGCCTTGTCTTGCCACGACGGTTGCCTGTTTTCCCAATGGGTCCTGGTTCAATGCCAGCACTTCATCATTGGTAAGCAGGCTGAGCGTGAAAGGATCCATTTTTGTCATATCGCAACCCAGCAGGAGCGGAACAGACATCAGGCACCAGGCGCTGACATGTGTATATTGTTCATCCGGGGTCAGCAGTGTGGGTCTTGGTTCCTTACCCCAGCCAACATAACCTACTATCATCATATCGGGATCATTCCAATGTCCCTGACCTGCGTACGGTGCCCATTTGTCCTGGGTAAAAAGTCTGTTTTTGAGGCTGTTCCAGTTGTCGCGGATATCCCCGCCCGTGCGCCAGCAGTTGGACCAGGCGGCCCAGTCTGCGGCTCCGGCGAATGGAGCGCTGTTAGAGAGGCTGAGGACAACATCCCGGCTGCTGTTCTTCAGGGCCTCATACATGGCCTTTGTCTCCGGTAATTCTATCGGGCTCCAGTCATATTTCAGATAGTCCAAGCCCCAGGCAGTAAATTGTTTGACGTCGTTGGACAGGAATGACGTGGTGCCCATGGCATAGGGCAGCTGTTTCTTGTTGCGGGGGATATTTTCTTTGGTCCGTTCGAACAGTCCTTCTGCATTCATTGCCGAGCCGCCGATATGGTGCCCATAGGATTCTACCCAGGGAGTGGAATAGATGCCGATCTTCAGCCCCAGGGCGTGTACTTCGTCGCAGAGCGCCTGCATATTGGGGAAGATGGAGGAGTCGGGCAGGATACCGTGGAAGGCTCCGCCCCGGGCGCCCTGCCAACAATCATCGATGTTGAGATAGGTCCAGCCATGATCGATGAGGCCGGAACTCACCAATGCTTTGGCATTGGCCGCTACCAGCTCCTGGGTGATCTTTGTGGCATAGATATTCCAGCTGTTCCAGCCCATGGGCGGGGTGAGTGCAATTTTGTCGCCAACGATGATGCGGAAGGGCCTCTCGGCTCGTCCGGCTTTATTACGAACGTGCAGCTGTATTGTATACTCTCCGGCTGTGGCGATGGAGCCGGAAAGGCGGCCGGTTATTTTATCCAAGGTGACGCCAGCGGGTAAGTGGTCGGCTGTGAATTGCAGTGGCCTTGTCCCGGTGGCGGGAATAGTAAAGAGGATGGGATGGCCGGGTCTTACTCCGAAGATTTTTGGGCCATTGATACGGGGTTTGGGTCCGGGTTGGGGTGTCAGGATCATCGACGAATCGTTGGACCGGGTAGTGGTTGCCGGATCGCCGGTCTGGCCGAAGGACAGGCTGGAGGAGATCAGGCTGGAGGAGATCAGACAGAGGAGAAAGAGGGATAGTACTCTTATTCGCATAGCAATCGTTTTACCGGATAAAAATAGGGTAAAAGAGGACCTTTTTTCGGGAATGCCAAAATTGCTTAGTAATTGGCTAATGGCGCTTGGGCGAAATAGTTGAGAAAGTTGCCAAAGGAAGTTAGTTTTGTTTTGTGATTGCTTTTCGAAAGTCTTTTTTTGCCGTCCTGCTGTTGGTATCCGCCTTTTCCGGGGTATGGGCTCAGCAGTCTGTCCGTCTAACGGACCATTGGGAATTCCTTCGTTCTGATCTTGGCGGTGTCTGGGAGGCCGTCCGGCCGGTGGCGCCGGGTGATCCGGGCAGCGTTCCATCCTGGCAGCCTGTCACCCTGCCTCATTGTGTCAATGCCCGGGATGCCGTCGATCCCGATGTAAACTATTACCAGGGGCCGGCCTGGTACCGGACACAGCTGACCATTCACAATCCTTTTGTGCACGGGCGTGTGTTGTTGCACTTTGAAGGAGCCGGTCAGAAGACGGATGTCTATGTCTATACTACCAAAGTGGGTACGCATACGGGTGGTTATGATGAATGGACGGTCGATATTACTGATGCCGTTGCTAACTTTGAACATGATCCGGCTTATAAAGGAAAGATTCCTTTGTCTATCCGATGTGACAATTCCCGTGATGTGGAAAGGATCCCTTCCTCCATGTCGGATTTTACTATTTATGGCGGTCTCTATCGCTATCTCAACCTGGTATACGTGCCGCCTGTGTCTATAGCGGGTGTTTTTGCGGATGCTGTGCTGGAACCTTCCGGTAAGGAGGGGCGTGTGACCGTGAGGACGAATCTTTATTCGCCCGGGGGTGAAAAGCCGACGGGGATTGCTTTGACGCTGAGGGACCCGGCCGGGAAAATTGTATATACCTCGAAGGATACGGCTTCATTTGTCGTCGGTGCTCCGAGGGCCTGGTCTACTGAACACCCGGCCTTGTATCGGCTGGATGTCAGCGTTATCGGTGGCGACGGTTCTGTCTGTACGCAATCGACGGATATTGGCTTTCGAAATTATACGTTTGTGGACCATGGACCTTTCCTGCTTAACGGGCAGCGGCTGCTGATTCGGGGGACCCATCGTCATGAGGACCATGCCGGTCTGGGTGCGGCGATGACCGAGGAGGGGATGCGCAGCGAAATGATCGCGATGAAAGAAATGGGCGTCAACTATATCCG
>Ga0193716_1001096_pt1 | contig 16057 bp, 15 predicted proteins | sample U2c1metaG_FD_145901 | JGI IMG/M metagenome (GOLD analysis project Ga0193716, IMG submission 145901) | Soil microbial communities from a riparian zone of the East river system, Colorado, United States - U2c1 | ecosystem: Environmental > Terrestrial > Soil > Riparian zone | place: USA: East River...
CGCTACGCGTTCCGTTCGCACGCGCGGCAGTCCAAACCCACCGCGCCGGTGAGCATGGAGAGCATCGCCGAGGCGGACGTCACCCCGGTCACCGGACCGGACGACCCGCGCGTGAGCCTCCTGCGCCTCGCCGTGCCGGACCTCGTCGTCGCGCACGGCGTCGACCACGAACGCCGCCCGCTCGGCCTCGCGTGGCACGAAGGCACCTGGACCGCGGTGCTGCTGGTCGACCCGGCCCCCGCGCTCGTCACCCAGGTCGGCGGCTCGCCGAACCTGCCGCTCGGCGCGCTCGCGCCGTGCCTCGAGGACCGCGGCGTGGTGCTCGACGCCATCCAGGTCATCTGGCACTGCTACCCGGGCAGCGCTGCACTGCCCCCGAGCTCGCCAGCGCTCGCGTCGTACATGGAGGTGCTCGGGCCACTGCCGGCCGCCGCGCGCCGCACCACGTGGGTCGCGGTCCGGCTGGACCCGCGCCGGTGCCCGGCCGCGGTCCGCGAGCGTGGCGGTGGCGTGCTCGGCGCGCACCGCGCGCTGATCGGCGCGCTGTCCAGGGTGCGCAACGCGCTCGAGTCACGTGGCGTGCCGACCAGGCCGCTCGACCCGGACGAGCTGCTCAAGGCCGGCCTCTCCGCGGCGGAACTGACCGGCGTGGCCGGTTCGAACAACCAGCGGGTGCGGCTCACCGAGCGGTGGACCGGCGTGACCGCGGCCGGTGTCGGCCACGCGAGCTACGCGATCACCGGCTGGTCCAAGGGCAAGCCGGCGACCAGCCTCAACGCGCTCACCGGCGTGCGGGCACTGTCGTCGACGGTGGCCGTGTCGATCTCGCCGGGCGCCGAGGACAACCAGGTCGGCATGCGCGGGCTGGTGCGGGTGAGCGCCAGGACGCCGGGCGAGCTGGAGCACGCGGACGAGCGCCTGAACACGATCTCCGACCGGCTCGGCATCACTCTGACCCCGCTGCGCGGGCTGCAGGTGGCCGGGCTGGCCGCGACGCTGCCACTGGGGGGACGGGCATGAGCGAGCCTGCGAGCGAATCAACGTCACAGGGCGACCGCGAGCGGCGCGACCGAGCCTGCGAGGGGGAGACATGAGTGGTTCCTCTCGACTTCTCGACACGCAGAATGGCAACGGGCTCAGCCAGGAGTTCCTGATGTCGCCCGACATGCTCGACGCGGTCAGCCCCACCGGCGACCGCGGCGGCATGATGCTGGGCTCCGGCATGCAGGGCGAGCCGCTCACGATCTCCGCGCTGCGGCCGGCGCCGACCCGGCTCGTGCTGGTCGGCGGGCTGTACATGGCGCGGCAGGTCGCGTTGCGTGCGATGGCCGTCGGCGCGTGGGTGGTCATCGCCACCGGCCGGCCGGCTGCCTGGCAGGTGCTGCAGAAGGCCGCCGGCAACGGCCCGGACGGGCGGCCGGCGCCGCTCGTGCAGATCCGCAGGCTCAGCCCGGTCGAGCTGCCCCGGCCGTCGGAGGACGCGCCGCTGCTCGTCGTACACGACGGCGGCCCGACGCCGCAGGAGCTGTTCCCGCCGAGGTCGCCGTGGCAGACGACCGTGTACGTGCTCCCCTACATGCACCCGCAGGCCGGCGCGACCGCCAACGCGGCGGATCTTGTCCTGCTGCAGCGGTTGCCGGTCGGGCAGGCGCAGCTGGCGGCGCGGGTGTGGCGGCTGCCGCCGCCGATGGTGCACGAGCTGACCACGTTGGCCGACGACCAGGTCGTCGCGCTGGGGCGGATGTTGTGGAAGCCGCTACGACTGGTCACCACCGCCAAAGAACAGGCAATCCTGGGCCCAGTCCGCCGAGGCGATTGACCCGCCCCTAGTCCGCCTCCCCGCATTTCAAAGTGTGGGTCGCGTTCCGGCGTCGGTCCGGCTACCTGGGTGGTTAGTGGCTGGGTTGCGTCACGTTCCCCTGGGGTAGCTGTTCGTTGGTGCGGACTTTCGCACAGAGATCCAGGGGACAGGTCCTGGTAGCTGGGTGCCGTCACGTTCCCCTGGGGTAGCTGTTTGTCGGTGCGGGCTTTCGCACAGGGATCCAACGGATCCGCGGGACAGGTTCTGTTCTGGTGGCTGGGTGCCATCGTGTTTCCTGCGGTGGCTGGTCTTCGGATCCGAGGGGCTTGTCCTAGTTCCGCCTATTGGTGTGGCCTTGCTGGGGGTTTGGGACGCGGCATCCGGCGTAACTCTTGCTGCCTTCCGGTGGAACTTCTTCCCATTACTCGGGCAAGTGTTCATAAGTAGCGGAGCGAACGCGGTCGGCTCTATTGCGTCACCGGCCTCCGCCGACAAATGTTGAACTTGTTCGACAGCGAACAAATGTCATCTCCCCACCACGCGTCACGACCTCTTCGAGGGCTGAGGTCGCGATGCGCCCTGCGACAAGGAGAACAGTATGGGCAGGTCTCGTGCCGTCTCAATGAGACGGTTCGCCGCGGTCGGTTTCGCGACGGCAGCAGCCGTCGGCATGGCCGTCGTGGCCACGGCGCCGGCTTCGGCCGCGCCGGAGGGCCGGATCCTGGGCGTCGACTCGGCGACCGCGGTCGACGGCAGCTACATCGTCGTCTACAAGGACAGCTCCGCCGCGGAGGCCAAGAACACCGCGGCGTCGTTGGGCTCAAAGGTCACGCACCGCTACAGCGCCGCGCTGACCGGTTTCGCCGCGTCGATGAGCGAGCAGCAGGCCAAGCAGCTCGCCGCCGACCCGGACGTATCGTTCGTGCAGCAGAACCAGGTGCTGAGCCTGACCACCGACCAGCCGAACCCGCCGTCGTGGGGCCTCGACCGGATCGACCAGCGCGACCTGCCGCTGAACAACCTGTACCAGTACTCGACGACCGCGAGCAACGTGCACGCGTACATCATCGACACGGGTATCTCCACCACACACCCCGACTTCGGCGGGCGCGCCGTGTCCGGCTTCGACGCCGTCGACGGTGGCCCCGCCGATGACTGCAACGGTCACGGCACGCACGTCTCCGGCACCGTCGGTGGCGCCTCCTACGGTGTCGCCAAGGGTGTCTCGCTCACTGCCGTCCGCGTGCTGAACTGCGCCGGTTCCGGTACCACGGCGCAGGTCGCCGCCGGCATCGACTGGGTCACCAGCAACGCCGTCAAGCCGGCCGTCGCGAACATGAGCCTCGGTGGTGGCGTCGACGCCACCCTCGACGCGGCCGTCTCGCGGTCCATCGCGTCCGGTGTCACCTACGGCATCGCGTCCGGCAACTCGAACGCGAACGCCTGCAACTTCTCGCCGGCCCGCGTGCCGGAGGCGATCACCGTGAACGCCTCCACCCGCACCGACGCGCGTGCGTCGTTCTCGAACTTCGGCACCTGCACCGACATCTTCGCGCCGGGCGAGGGCATCACGTCGGCGTGGCTCAACGGTGGCACCAACACCATCAGCGGTACCTCGATGGCCACCCCGCACGTGGTCGGTGGGGCGGCGCTGTACCTGGCCGCCAACCCGAGTGCGACTCCGCTGCAGGTCCGCAACGCCCTGGTCGCCGCCGGCACCCCGGGCAAGATCACGAGCCCTGGCACCGGCTCGCCGAACGTGCTGCTGTACACCGGCGCGGGCGGCACCACTCCGCCGAACCCCTGCGCGGCGTCGACCAACGCCAGCAACTACACGATCAACGACAACTCCACGGTGAACAGCCCGATCACGATCTCCGGCTGCACGGGCAACGGTGGCGCGGCGGCCTCGGTCGCGGTGTCGATCGTCCACACCTACCGCGGTGACCTGATCGTCGACGTCGTCGCCCCCGACGGCAGCGTCTACAACCTGCACAACCGTGCGGGTGGCAGCGCCGACAACCTGAACCAGACCTACTCCGTCAACCTGTCCGGCGAGGTCGCGAACGGTACCTGGAACCTCCGGGTACGCGACGCGGCGTCCGCTGACGTCGGCTACATCGACAGCTGGACGCTCGACCTCTGAGTCTCCGCTGAGTGAGGCGCTCCCCGTCGTTGGCGGGGAGCGCCTTTCTTTGTCGTGCTTTCGCGGTGGGGCCTGCCGTATGCCCCTGCCCCCACGCGCCCCTTCACGACGCCCTCGCAACCGAGCCGACCTCTGCCGATCGTGGCCGATTCGCCGGCCCGGTTGGCCGCTGGCCCCCTCGAACCACGCTACCGGGTGGCACCGACAGTTCTCGGGGCTCGGGAGGCGGTTGTCCACAGGGGAGAGAGTTGTCCACAGGCAGGCCGCCGCGGCCGGTTTCTGTCGGTCCCTTGCCGTAGCGTGGTTCGAGGGGGCCAGCGGCCAGCTACCCCTGCTTGACGCGGAGGTTGCGGGTCACTTCCGCCCTCGCGGCCAGTTGGTCCGGCGGCGGATAGTCAACGCCCACCAGCGACAGGCCGTGCGCCGGCGCGACGGTGACCGTGCTCGGGCGGGTCGCCGCCCGCAGCAGCGAAGCCGGCCAGTCGGCCGGTTTGCGGCCCTCGCCCACCGCCAGCAGCGCGCCGACGAGGCTGCGCACCATCGAGTGGCAGAACGCGTCCGCCGAGACCGCCACGGTGAGCACGCCGCCCGCCGCCCGCGCCCAGTGCAGGCGTTGCAGGTCACGGATGGTGGTGGCGCCTTCGCGGCGACGGCAGAACCCCACGAAGTCGTGTTCGCCCAGCAACAGGGCCGACGCCGCGTTCAGCGCGTCCACATCCAGCGGGCGGGGCCACGTCACCGTGTCCCGACGGCGCAGGGGGTCGGCTCGCCACTGCTCGTCGCACACGCGGTAGACGTAGTGACGGCGGACCGCCGAGAAGCGCGCGTCGAAGCCGGCGGGGGCGGGGCGGATCCCAAGGATGCGCACGTCGGCCGGGAGGGCGCGCGTCACGCGCAGCACGTCCGGGGCCGCCGCAAAGTCGGTGTGGGCCACCTGGCCCGACGCGTGCACGCCGGCGTCGGTGCGGCCCGCGACGGTCAACCGGACGTCGGCGCGCAGCACCATCGACAGCGTGTCCTCCAGCACGGCGCACACCGTGCGGCGGCCGGGCTGCCTGGCCCACCCCGAGAAATCCGTGCCGTCGTAGGCGATGTCCAGCATGAACCGGACGAGCCCGCCGCCCACAGGGGCAACGGGCTCGTCCGGCGTCGAAACCTGACTCAGGACTCGTCCTCCTGCGACGGCGGCACGCTGAAGCCCGCTGCCTCGGCGTCCTCGGCGGTGGCGAACCACACCTCGGCGACGGTCCGGTCGTAGTACGAGCTCTCCGGCACGTGGTACAGCATCGAGTCGGCGTTGCCCTTGATCGGGAAACCCGCCGGCTCGGAGCCGTCCTCCGGCGCCGCGTGGCTGCCGGGGCCGTAGGGGTGCTCGTCGTCCGACGCGCTCTCCTCGACCTCGATGTCCTCGGCGGGCGCGTCAACGACAGCCGCCTCGGCCGCCTCGTCAGCTGCCCCGTCGACGCTGGGAGCCGCGGCCGGCTTCTCATCCTTCGCGAACTTCGTCTTGCGCGCGGCCTCGGCCTCGGCCGTGACGGTCTTCTCCTGCACCAGCTCGATGATCGCCATGGGGGCGTTGTCGCCCTTGCGCGCGATCGTCTTCAGGATGCGGGTGTAGCCGCCCTTGCGGTCGGCGAAGAACGGGCCGATCTCCGTGCAGAGGCGCTGGACGACGTCCTTGTCGCGGATGAGCTTCATGATCATCCGGCGGTTGTGGAGGTCACCCACCTTCGCCTTGGTGATGATGCGCTCGGCGTAGGGCCGCAGCTTCTTCGCCTTGGCCTGGGTGGTGGTGATCCGGCCGTGCTGGAACAACGATGTGGCAAGGTTTGCCAGCATCAGCCGCTCGTGGGCCGGCGAGCCGCCCAGGCGGGCGCCCTTGGTTGGCGTGGGCATTTACAACTGCTCCGTCTCCGCGTAGTCCTGGCCATCGTCACTGCCGGCATCGCCAACACCGTCGGACCAGCCCTCGTTCGCGTAGTCCGAGGCGGCGGTCGTCGGGTCGAACCCTGGCGGGCTGTCCTTCAGCGCGAGACCGAGGCCGACGAGCTTCATCTTGACCTCGTCGATCGACTTCGCACCGAAGTTGCGGATGTCCAGCAGATCGGCCTCGCTGCGCGAGACGAGCTCACCCACGGTGTGGATGCCCTCGCGCTTGAGGCAGTTGTACGAACGCACGGTGAGGTCGAGGTCCTCGATCGGCATCGCGTAGGCGGCGATGGTGTCCGCCTCCTGGGGCGACGGACCGATCTCGATCCCCTCGGCGTCCACGTTGAGCTCACGGGCGAGACCGAACAGCTCGACCAGCGTCTTGCCGGCCGACGCGACGGCGTCCCGCGGGGTGATCGACGGCTTCGTCTCGACATCGAGGATCAGCCGGTCGAAGTCGGTGCGCTGCTCGACACGCGTCGCCTCGACCTTGTAGGTGACCCGCAGCACCGGCGAGTAGATCGAGTCGACCGGGATGCGGCCGATCTCGGCGACCGCCTGCTTGTTCTGCACGGCCGGGACGTAGCCGCGACCGCGCTCGACGACGAGCTCGATCTCCAGCTTGCCCTTGCCGTTCAGGGTGGCGATGTGCAGGTCTGGGTTGTGCACGGTGACACCGGCCGGCGGCACGATGTCGCCAGCGGAGACCTCACCGGGGCCCTGCTTGCGCAGGTACATCGTGACCGGCTCGTCCTCCTCGGAGCTGACGACCAGCTCCTTGAGGTTCAGGATGATGTCGGTGACGTCTTCCTTCACACCGGGCACGGTGGTGAACTCGTGCAGCACGCCGTCGATGCGGATGCTCGTGACCGAGGCGCCCGGGATGGACGACAGAAGCGTCCGGCGCAGCGAGTTGCCGAGCGTGTAACCGAAGCCGGGCTCCAGCGGCTCGATGGTGAACCGGGAACGCGTCTCGTTGACCGGCTCCTCGCCGAGCGAGGGCCGCTGAGAAATCAGCACTTTCTTTGTTTCCTTTACCTAGGGACGCCCGCTATTTGACGTCCACCGGGATGGACCGGGAGGCGACCAGACGGCCGCCTCCCGGCATCGATCACTTCGAGTAGAACTCGACGATGAGCTGCTCCTGCACGGGCACGTCGATCTGTGCGCGCTCGGGCAGCTGGTGCACCAGGATGCGCAGGTTGTTCTGCACGACCTGCAGCCAGCCCGGGATCGGCCGGTCGCCGAAGGACTCCTTGGCCGCGACGAACGGCAAGGTGGCCAGCGACTTCGGCTTCACGTCGATGATGTCGAACTTCGAGACGTGGAAGCTCGGCACGTTGACCTTGCGGCCGTTGACGATGAAGTGGCCGTGGCTGACCAGTTGACGGGCCTGCCGGCGGGTCCGCGCGAGGCCCGCGCGGTACACCACGTTGTCCAGCCGCGACTCGAGAAGCTGCAGCAACGCCTCACCGGTCTTGCCCTTGGTGCGCGATGCGGCCTCGTAGTAGCGGCGGAACTGCCGCTCCAGGATGCCGTAGGTGAAGCGCGCCTTCTGCTTCTCCTGGAGCTGGAGCAGGTATTCGCTTTCCTTGATGCGACCGCGGCCGTGCTGGCCGGGCGGGTAGGGACGGCGCTCGAACGCGCGGTCACCACCGACGAGGTCGACCTTGAGCCGGCGCGACTTGCGAGTCACCGGTCCGGTGTAACGAGCCATGGTTGTCTACCTCCCCGTCCCTTAGACCCGGCGCCGCTTCGGCGGGCGGCAGCCGTTGTGTGGTTGTGGTGTCACGTCCTGGATGGTGCCGACCTCGAGGCCAGCCGCCTGCAGCGACCGGATCGCGGTCTCCCGGCCGGAGCCGGGGCCCTTCACGAAGACGTCGACCTTGCGCATGCCGTGCTCCGCAGCCTTGCGAGCCGCGTTCTCAGCGGCCATCTGCGCGGCGAACGGCGTGGACTTGCGAGAGCCCTTGAAGCCGACGTGGCCGGAGGACGCCCATGCGATCACGTTGCCGGTCGGGTCGGTGATCGACACGATCGTGTTGTTGAACGTGCTCTTGATGTGGGCGTGCCCGTGGGAGATGTTCTTCTTTTCCTTGCGCCGGACCTTCTTGACGCCGGCGCCCGTACGAGACTTGGGTGGCATGTCTGTGGGTTTCTCCTGCTGCTAACGCGAAGCCTGGGCGGTCGCGGACTCTTCGTCCGCGTTGCGGATGACCGTGCCGTAATCCCGGTACAGGTCGCGAAGTGCCTGCGGGCGCGCCTTGGGGGCCACCTGCAGAGCCACGAACTGACGGTTGCGTCGCCGCTGTGGGACGACCGATACGACCGTGCTCACTTCTTCCCAGCCTTCTTCTTGCCGGCGACCGTCTTCTTGGGGCCCTTGCGGGTGCGAGCGTTGGTCTTGGTCCGCTGACCGCGGACGGGCAGACCGCGGCGCCACCGCAGGCCCTCGTAGCAGCCGATCTCGATCTTCCGGCGGATGTCCGCGTTAACCTCGCGGCGGAGGTCACCCTCGACCTTGTAGTTGGTCTCGATGTGCTCGCGAAGCCGGACCACGTCCTCGTCGGACAGGTCCTTCGCGCGCAGGTCCGGGCTGATCCCGGTAGCCGTGAGCAGCTCCTTGGAGCGCGTACGGCCAATGCCGAAAATGTAGGTCAGCGCGATCTCCATCCGCTTGTCGCGGGGGAGGTCGACGCCAGAAACGCGTGCCATATCTCCTCTTGAGTGTCACTTCCAGGTCTGCTCCCCGACCGTCCCGCGTTAGCGGGCCTCGGCCTGGTCCGAGCGTGAACCGAGCCCGTGTGGCTCGGCAGGTTCGGGGAGGGCATCTTCTGTTGTGCGTCGAGCTGCTTCGAGTGCGGTGGTGCTGCTCAGCCCTGGCGCTGCTTGTGGCGCAGGTTTTCGCAGATCACCATGACCCGGCCGTGACGGCGGATCACCTTGCACTTGTCGCAGATCTTCTTGACGCTCGGCTGGACCTTCACGTCCCTGATATCTCCTGAACTTGTGCGGCCTTACTTGTCTTACTTGTAGCGGTAGACGATTCGGCCGCGGGACAGGTCGTAGGGCGAAAGCTCCACGACCACTCGGTCCTCCGGCAGGATGCGGATGTAGTGCTGACGCATCTTGCCGCTGATGTGTGCGAGGACCTTGTGTCCGTTCTCCAACTCGACACGGAACATCGCGTTGGGGAGCGGCTCCACCACACGGCCTTCGACCTCGATGGCCCCGTCCTTCTTGCCCATGTCCTCCGCGTTTCATTTCTTGGCGTACGCAGACCGCCGCGCATATGCCCATCGGGCGACACGCATGACGGAGAGGGCGCAACGAGTGCGCCACCGATCTAGTGTACGCACTCCGCGCGCGTGATGAAATCCAGGGGGTCCCGGAGTACTTCTTCAGTGCCACGGCTGCCCCAGCGCTGACGCCGGCCGACCGCACCGACGGGTGATTTCGGTATGACGTTGCGACGGTGAGTCACCTGTGGTGGCCTCCGGCCCCCCGTTTTCCAGCCTAGCCGCGAGCACCGACAGCCGTGGGTGGTGCGGCGGCGGTTGTCCACAGCTGGGTCGGTTGTCCACAGGCGCGGTGTTCGCGCCGGTTTCTGTCGGTGTCGCCCGGTAGCGTGGTTCGAGGGGGCCAGCGGCCAACCGGGCTGGTCAACCGGCCGCGATCGGCAGAGGTCGACTCGGCCGCGAGGGCGTTGCGGGGACAGGGGTCACGCCGCCACCCCTTCAGGCACCCAACGCCGCCGGGAACTTAAGGGCCGAATGGTGACCAGTCGCGGGGGCAGGTTGGTCGTGAACGATGTGGCTGTGCGGTCATGCCCTGAAAGGCGCGTTGGGGGCGTTCAACGCCCTGAGCGCGCCTTTCAGGGCATCGCGTGTGTCGACCACGACCGAAACGGTCGCGTGCCGACTTGATCGGCCGGAGCCGGCGACCGAACCGTTCGCGCGCTTCACCGGCTGCGGCCGAGGCTCGAGGTTCCGCTCAGGACGACGAAGCGTTGAACACGTGGGCGGATTCGCCGATCGCGAGTGTTGAACTCGGCGGCCCTGAACGTTGAACTCACCGCGCCTGAGCGTTGAACACGCGGGCCCCGTGGGGCGGCGTTATGGGGCTGTCAGCACCCACGGGCCGTCTTCGGTGATGGCTACCGTGTGTTCCCAGTGTGCGGCTCGGGAGCCGTCCGCGGTCACGACCGTCCAGCCGTCTTCCAGTTCCTCCGTGCGGGCGCTGCCCAGCGTGAGCATCGGCTCGATGGCGATCGCCATGCCGACGCGTAGGCGTGGACCCTTGCCCGGCTTGCCGAAGTTCGGCAGGAACGGCTCCATGTGCATGGCGCGCCCGATGCCGTGGCCGCCGTACTCGCGGACGATGCCGTAAATGGTGCCGGCCGCTTCCTCGATGCGGTGCACCTCGGACTCGATGGCCCACGAGATGTCGGTCAGGCGACCGTCCGCGGCGACCGCCTTGATGCCGGCTTCCATCGCCGCCCGGGTGGCATCGGACAGGGCCTGGTCGACATCCGAGACCGTACCGACCGCGACGGTGACGGCCGAGTCGCCGTGCCAGCCCTCGAGGATGGCGCCGCAGTCGACCGAGATGAGGTCGCCCTCGGCGAGGACCTGGGTCCGCGCCGGGATGCCGTGCACGATCTGCTCGTTCACCGACGCGCAGATCGTCGCCGGGTAGTCGTGGTAGCCGAGGAACGACGGGACGGCGCCGGCGTCGCGGATGGTCTGCTCCGCCAGTTCGTCCAGCTCACTCGTGCTGACGCCGGGGCGGATCGCCGCCGTCACGTCCGCGAGTGCCTTCGCCACGACCAGGCCCGCGGCGCGCATCGCCTCGAACTCGGTCGGCGTCTTCAGCTCGATCATCCGACCGCGCCAGTGTCGCAGCGTGCTGACCAGCCCACTGGTCACGTCCGGTCGCGTAGCGCGCCAAGCACCCGGTCGGTGACCTCGTCGACCTCGCCGACACCATCGACCGTGACGAGCACGTCCTGGTAATAGTCGAGCAGTGGCGCCGTCTCCGACCGGTACACGTGCTGCCGGTGCCGGATGACGTCCTCGGTGTCGTCGGCGCGGCCCCGCGACAGCAGCCGCTTGACCACGACCTCCTCGTCGACAAGGAGCTGAACGACCGCGTCCAGCTTCTGGTCCGAGTCGGCCAGCTCCTTCGCGAGCACGTCGGCCTGGCCGATGTTGCGCGGGAAGCCGTCGAGCAGGAAACCGTTCGCGGTGTCCGACTCCTCGAGACGCTCGACCACCATCTGGTTAGTGATCTCGTCCGGCACCAGCTTGCCGTCGGCGAGGAAGTGCTTGACCTGCTTGCCCAACTCGCTCTCGGCCGCGATGTGCGCGCGGAACAGGTCACCCGTGGAGATGTGCGGTACGCCCAGCTTCTCGCTCAGCGCAGCCGCCTGGGTGCCCTTGCCCGCTCCTGGCGGGCCGACGAGAACGAGTCGCGTCACTTGAGGAACCCTTCGTAGTTGCGCTGCATCAGCTGGCTTTCGATCTGCTTGACGGTGTCAAGACCAACGCCAACCATGATCAGCACAGCGGTGCCGCCGAAGGGGAAGTTCTGGTTCTGGCCGTCGCCGGTGATGTCCAGGAAGAAGTTGGGCAGCACGGCGATGATGCCGAGGTAGATCGACCCGGGGAGGGTGATCCGGCTCAACACGAACTGGAGGTACTCGGCGGTCGGGCGGCCAGGGCGGATACCCGGGATGAAGCCGCCGTACTTCTTCATGTCGTCAGCACGCTCGTTCGGGTTGAACTGGATGCTGATGTAGAAGTACGTGAAGAAGATGATCATCGCGAAGTACACCGCGATGTGCACCCAGCTCGACTGCTTCGTCAGGTTGTCCGCGACGAACCTGGTCCACCAGTTGTTGTTGTTGCCCGCGAGCCTGGTGATCAGGTCCGGCAGGTACAGCAGCGACGACGCGAAGATGATCGGGATGACGCCGGCCTGGTTGACCTTCATCGGCAGGTACGTGGACGTGCCGCCGTACATCCGGCGACCGACCATGCGCTTCGCGTACTGCACCGGGATCCGGCGCTGCCCCTGCTCGAGGAACACGACGCCGACGATGATCGCGAGACCGAACAGGCACACGATGCTGAACACCAGCGGGCCGTTGTTGGTGAGGATGTTGCCGCCCTCGGCAGGGATGCGCGCCGCGATGTTCACGAACATCAGCAGCGACATGCCGTTGCCGATGCCGCGCTCGGTGATGAGCTCGCCGAACCACATGATCACCGCGGTGCCGGCGGTCATCGTGAGGACGATGACGGCCAGGTTGAACGTGGTGTTCACCGGGATGATCGGGTCGTCGCAGTCACCGAACAGTCCGCCCCGGTTGGCCATGGCGATGATGCCGGTGGCCTGCAGCACCGCGAGACCGATGGTCAGGTAGCGGGTGTACTGCGTGAGCTTGCCCTGGCCGGACTGGCCTTCCTTCTTCAACTGCTCGAACCGCGGGATGACCACGGTGAGCAGCTGGATGATGATGCTCGCGGTGATGTACGGCATGATGCCGAGCGCGAAGATCGACAACTGCAGGAGCGCACCGCCGCTGAACAGGTTCAGCAGCTGGTAGATGCTCTGGTTGTCGACGCTCGAGATGCACTTCTGCACATTCGGGTACGACACACCCGGCGACGGCAGCAAGGCACCGACCCGGTAGACCGCGATGATTCCGAGGGTGAAAAGGATCTTGCGGCGCAGGTCCGGCGTCGCGAGAGCCGAGCGGAAAGCGCTGAGCACGCAAGAACCTCCTCGGCGTCGCCGGCTCTCGCGCCGACGATCGGCTTTGCCGGTTGGTTACCGGCCGGAACACACGACCTGGCCGCCAGGTAGCTGGCAAGCCAGGAACGCATCGGGGGGTACTCCACCCGAAGCGTGTTTCCGACTTTAACAGCACCCTCGGTGGCTCCTGCACCCCCTGGCCCACTGAGTGTTGGCCGCGTCCGTTCGGCCTACGCCGATCGGCCTGTGGACTCCTGGTATGCCGTGCGGTGGGATGCACGCATGCGCAAACCCTTCGCCACGGCGCTGGCCATCGCCACCGTCGCCGGCTTCGCGGCGGCCACCCCCGCCACCGCGGCCGGGAACGATGTGCGGATCACCGTCATGGAAACGTCCGATCTGCACGGGAACGCCCTGAACTGGGACTACTTCAAGAACGCCGAGTACGACGACAGCGCGCACAACGATGTGGGCCTCGCCAAGGTATCGACGCTGGTGAACCAGATCCGCGCCGACCGCGGCCGCGACAAGACAATGCTGCTCGACTCCGGCGACACCATCCAGGGCACGCCGCTGGACTACTACTACGCCAAGGTCGAGCCGGTGACGCAGACCGGCGTGACGCATCCGATGGCCCGCGCCATGAACGCCATCGGGTACGACGCCGTGACGCTCGGGAACCACGAGTTCAACTACGGCCTGCCGACGCTCGCCACCTGGATCAAGCAGATGAAGGCGCCGGTGCTCGGCGCGAACGCGGTGGACGCCAGGTCGGGGCTGCCCGCATACCTGCCGTTCACGATGAAGTCCATGCCGGTCAAGGGGAAGCGGCCGGTGCGGGTCGGCGTGCTCGGGCTCACCAACCCGGGCATCGCGATCTGGGACAAGGCCAATGTCGAGGGCAAGCTGCGGTTCACCGACCTGGTCCAGTCTGCGCGGTTCTGGGTGCCGGTGATGCGGCTGCTCGGCGCGGACGTGGTGCTGGTGACCGCGCACGCCGGCGACAGCGGGATGTCCTCCTACCAGGGCGACATCCCCGTGGAGAACGCGTCGGCGATGGTGGCCGAACAGGTGCCCGGCATCGACGCGGTCCTCTTCGGACACGCGCACAACGAGGTGCCGCAACGGTTCGTGACCAACAAGGCGACCGGCAAGCAGGTGCTGCTCACGGAGCCGAGCAAGTGGGGGCAGCGACTGTCCGTTGTGGACTTCTCGCTGTCGTGGACGCATGGGCGCTGGCAGGTGGCGGCGAAGTCGTCGCAGACGCTCAACACGAACACCGTGCCGGAGGACCCGAAGATCGTGGCGGCGTTGACGCCGCAGCACGACAAGACCGTGGCGTACGTGAACCAACCGGTCGCGCAGTCGGTGTCGGAGCTGTCGGCGGCGACGTCGCGGTACGAGGACACCGCGATCCTTGACTACATCCAGGCGGTGCAGACGTCCGTCGTGTCGGCCGCCGTCGGCGACGCCAAGCCGGTGCTGTCGATCGCGGCGCCGTTCTCGCGGACGGCCGTGTTCCCGTCCGGGCAGGTGACGATCCGCGACATCGCCGGGTTGTACATCTACGACAACACGCTCGAGGCGGTGACACTGACCGGCGTGCAGGTGAAGGACTATCTGGAGTACTCAGCGAAGTACTTCAACCAGACGGCGGTCGGGGCGCCGGTCGACCCCGAGACGCTCACCAACGCGGGCGGCGAGCCGGACTACAACTACGACGTCCTGTCCGGTGTCACGTACGACGTGGATATCTCCCAGCCGGTCGGGTCGCGGATCGTCGGACTGGCCTACGACGGGGCGCCGGTCGACCCGGCGCAGGAGTTCGTCGTGGCGGTGAACAACTACCGGCGCTCCGGCGGCGGCGGCTTCCCGCACGTGTCGACGGCGCCGGTGGTCTACAACGCGCAGGTGGAGATCCGGCAGGCGCTGATCGACTACGCGGCGGCGGCGGGCACCATCGACGAGTCGGCGTTCTTCGTGCCGAACTGGCGGCTCGTGCGGGCTGGGGAACCGGTCTTCTAGGAGGCAGGGCCCGGCTCGGCGAGCGGGTCCTCCCGCGGCGGTCCCGGAGGCGACTCCGGGACCGCGTGCTGGACCGGCGGCACGAGCGGCACCAGCGGCGCCGGGTTCGGCTGACCCGCCGGAAGTCCGGTGTTCGGGTTCACCACGCGCGGCGGGTCCCCTTCCACCGGGAGACCGGGCAACGGGACCAGCGGGCCGGGAAACGCCTGCCCGCCGGCCGGAGTCATCGGCAGGTCCGTGTTCGGGTCCACCAAAGGCGGCGGGACCGACTCGACCGGGAGACTGGGCAACGGGACAGCCTGTCCCGGGTGCGACTCCGAGAGCGGTGTGACCGCGTGCTGGCCAGGCGGCACCAGCGGCGCCGGGTTCGGCTGACCCGCCGGAAGTCCGGTGTTCGGGTTCACCACGCGCGGCGGGACCGCATACGGATCCGCTTCCACCGGGAGGCCGGGGAACGGGTCCGGCTGGGCGGGAAACGCCTGACTGCCAGCCGGGGCGACCGGCACGCCTGTGTTCGGGTCCACCAACGGCGGCGGCACCGCATATGGATCCGCGCCAACAGGGAGACTCGGGAACGGCTGGGCGGGAAACGCCTGACTGCCAGCCGGGGCGACCGGCACGCCGGTGTTCGGATCCACCAACGGCGGCGGGACCGCGTACGGATCCGCGCCGATCGGGAGGTTGGGGAACGGGGCGGGATACGCCGCGGCGCCGGGCGGGGTCATCGGTAGGCCGGTCAGTGGGTCCACCGGCGCCGCCTGCCCCGCCGGGTGGCCGGTGAGTGGGTCGACGGTCGTCGGGAGTGCGTACACGACCGGTGCGCCCATCGGGATGCCGTAGGGCGGGGTCCGCTGGTTCGGAGACGCGTACGCGTACTGGGCCGCCGACGTCCGGCGGGTCGGGAGCAGACCCAGCACCGCCGCCAGTACGGCCAACAACGCGGCACTGAGGAGCAGCCAGTGCCCCGCCTCGTACGACGCCGACGAGTCGACGGCCAGCTCGCTGTCGCCGAGGGGGCCGAAGGAGTCCACCCAGCTGACTGCCTGCAGGGCGATCGTCCAGACCGTGCCTAGCAGGAACGCCGCGCCTACTGCGGTGGCCACGCCGGCCAGCCGATGTGTGCCGGGGGTCGCGGCCGGCATGGCGGCGAAGGCGGCCACCGCGGCGGCGCACAGCAGCGCTATGCCGGCGAACACCAGTGGGTAGCCGTACCTCGGCGTGCCGGTGATGCCCGGGTCGGCCAGGAACGCCTCGCTGCCGGTGAGGCTGACGCCCCACGCCGTGAAGGACATCTCGACGCTCTCGCCGCTGAAGCTCAGAATTCCCGAGAACAGCGGCACGAACGAACCCGCGACCGCCACGACCGCCGCCACGAACGACAGCACCGCGGCCGTCAG
>Ga0193716_1001097_pt1 | contig 16047 bp, 15 predicted proteins | sample U2c1metaG_FD_145901 | JGI IMG/M metagenome (GOLD analysis project Ga0193716, IMG submission 145901) | Soil microbial communities from a riparian zone of the East river system, Colorado, United States - U2c1 | ecosystem: Environmental > Terrestrial > Soil > Riparian zone | place: USA: East River...
TCTGGCCGAACTTCATCACGCACGAGTGGAAGGTCAGCCACAGCAACCCGCTGGGCAACGCGAACAACTGCGTCGCGGCGACCTCCCCGGATCAGCTCTACACCGGCGGCAAGAACAAGAACCTCGAGTTCTGCCTCGACAACATCCGCGTCTGGCAGCAGGCGCACCCCGACCGCGGGCCGATCACGCTCAAGATCGAGATGAAGACGGGCTTCTCCGACAACACCGGCATGGGCCCGGACGAGCTCGACGCCACCATCCGCGGCCACCTCGGCGGCCGAGTGTATCGCCCGGCGGACCTGCTCGGCGGCTACTCGACCCTCGACGAGGCGTCCAAAGCGGACAATTGGGCGTCGCGGTCTTCCTTGAACGGCAAGGTGATCATCGAGGTCATCCCCGGCACCGTCGAGGAGCAGAACCCGACCGACACCCTGAAGACCGACGTCGAATACGCGCGGTACCTGGTGAACCTCAAGAACGCCGGCCGTCTCGGCGACGCGCAGATCTTCCCGACCGTGCACGGCGCGGCCGGCGGCGACCCGCGTGACAAGTACGAAGCGGCGCTGAAGCCGTGGTTCGTCGTCTTCGACGGCGACGCCAACGCGTGGGTCACCCAGACCGGCCCGTGGTGGTTCGACGCCAACCACTACTACCTGGTCATGACCGACGCCCAGAACGTCGCGCCCGCCATCGACAGTCGCAACCCGACCGTCGACCAGGCGAACCAGCGCGTCGCCGACCTCGCGAAGCAGCACGCTTCGGTGATCACGTCGGACTGGGTCGGCCTCACCACCGTCCTGCCGCAGGTCCTGTCCCGCGGCTAGAGCCAACAACGCTATGAACGGACCGTTCCTCCCGAAAAATGAGAGGAAGGGTCCGTTCATAGCGTTTTGCGGAGCACGACCTAGACGGTGGTCAGGACGATTTTGCCGGTGACGCGGCCGCCTTCGCCGAGTTCGTGGGCCTTCGCGACCTCGTCGAGCGGGAAGGTCTGGTCGACGTGCACGCGGAGTTTGCCCGCCTCGATGAGCGCGGTCAGGCCGAGCAGGCCGACCTGGTCGGGCTCGACGAGCATCGGCGACAGTCGTACACCCAGTTCGGCGGCCTTCACGCCCACTGCCTCGGCGGCGCCGCTCGGGACGGCGACGAGGATGCCGCCGGGCTTCAGCGAAGTGATCCACCGCAGGTCGCTCTGCTCGCCGACCAGGCCGAGCACGACGTCGATGTCCGCGGCGGTCGCGTCGGCGTCGTGGTAGTCGATCGGCTCGTCGACGCCGAGGGAGCGCAGGAAGTCGTGCTTCGCCGCGCTGGCCGTGCCGAGCACGTAAGCGCCGCGTGCCTTGGCGATCTGGACGGCGAGGTGGCCGACACCGCCCGCCGCCGCGTCGACGAGAACTCGTTGTCCTGACTGGATCTTCGCGACGTCGACGAGACCCTGCCACGCGGTGAGCCCGGCCAGCGGCAGCCCAGCCGCTTCGGCGTGGGAGATTCCGGCGGGCTTGCGGACGAACTGCCGCGACGGCGCGGTGACGTAGTCGGCGTACGCGTTCGCCGCGCGCGGGAACCACGGCATGCCGAGAACTTCGTCGCCGACGGCGAACGCGGTGCTGCCGAAACCGACCTCTTCGACGACACCGGAGACGTCCCACCCGAGGGTGTACGGAGGCGTGCCCAGAAACACCTCGTGCGCGCGGGTTTTCCAGTCCACCGGGTTGATCCCGGCGGCGTGCACCCGCACGAGGATTTCGGTCGGGATGGGCGTCGGCCGCTCGGCGTCGACCACCTGAAGCACCTCGGTGCCGCCGACTTCTTGCTGAGTTACCTTGCGCATCGGAAAAGGCTCCTTGGTCGTTCTTGGCTGGTGTTCCCAGTGTCCGGCGCTTGGTAACATTTCGAAAGAAGGCACTTCAACGTAAAGTAGGTACCTAATGGAAACTAGCTGTGACGTGCCGGAATCCCCGTGGGACGTGTACCTGCGGAACTGTCCCTGCCGTGATGTGCTCGATCTGGTCGCCAACAAGTGGACCGCACTCGTGCTCGGCGCGCTGACCAGGAAGACCCACCGATTCGGTGAACTCCGCCGCGCTGTCGACGGCATCAGCCAGAAGATGCTGACCCAGAACCTGCGCAACCTCGAGCGCGACGGCCTCGTGACGCGCACTGTCTACCCGACGACCCCGCCGACAGTCGAGTACGCGCTCACCGAGATGGGCGCTGAGATCGCCACCTATCTCACGGCGATCAGCGGCTGGACGCAGACGAATTTCGACCGCATCCGCGCCGCCCGCGAGGTCTACGACACCCGCGAAATGCTGCCCGTCAACTAGGCACGAGATGTCGACATAACGTGATACCCCGCGTCCGCAACTATCGCCATCTGTCGACAGATGGCGAAGGTTTCGACCTAGGGCGCGAGCCGCCAGAACGGCGAAACCGGGCCGACGCCGGCACCGAGCGGGTACGCCTCGGCGACGCACCGCTCGATGAACCGCTTGCCCTCGGCCACGGCGCCCGACATGTCCGCGCCCTTGGCGAGCGACGCGGTGATGGCCGACGCCATCGTGTCGCCGCCGCCGTGGGTGTTCTCGGTTTCGTACCGCGGGCCGGAAAGCTCGATGTAGTCCGTGCCGTCGGAGAGCAGGTCGACGCATTCCGGACTCTCGTACATATGCCCGCCCTTGACGAGCACCCAGCCGGAACCGAACTCCAGCAACGCTTTCGCTGCTTCCCGCTGGGTCGCCTTGTCCGTCACGCGGACGCCGGTGAGCAGCCGGACCTCGTCGAGGTTCGGCGTGATCAGGTCGGCTCGCGGGAACAACTCCGTGCGGATCGCTTCCAGTGCTTCCTCGCGCAGCAGGGAATCGCCGGTCATCGACGCCGCCACCGGGTCCACGACGAACGGGACCTCGGTGCCCTGTCCGATGTGGACTTCGTCCAGTGTCTTGGCGACGGCGTAGATGATCTCCGCCGTCGCCAGCATCCCGGTCTTCGCCGCGTTGACGCCCATATCGCCGGCCACCGCCTTGATCTGGGCGGTGACCGTCTCGGCGTCGATCTCGGTGAAACCCTGAACTCCCAAGGAGTTCTGCACGGTGACCGCCGTCAGCGCGACCAGCCCGTGCACCCCGCACGCGAAGAACGTGCGGAGATCCGCCTGGATGCCCGCCCCACCGCCGGAGTCCGAGCCGGCGATGGTCAACGCGGTGCGAGGTGTCGTGGTCATGCTGTCGTCAGTGGCAGATAGACCTTGTTGCCCTTTTCGGCGAACTCTTCGGACTTCTCGGCCATCCCGGCTTCGATCGCTTCCACTGTGGTCAAACCGTTCTCTTCGGCGTACTTGCGCACGTCCTGCGTAATGCGCATCGAGCAGAACTTCGGCCCGCACATCGAGCAGAAATGCGCTGTCTTCGCGGCCTCGACGGGCAGGGTCTCGTCGTGGAACGACCGCGCGGTGTCCGGATCGAGCGCCAGGTTGAACTGGTCTTCCCAGCGGAACTCGAAGCGCGCCTTGGAAAGTTCGTCGTCCGATTCCTGCGCGTGCGGATGCCCCTTGGCCAGATCGGCGCTGTGCGCGGCGATCTTGTAGGTGATCACCCCGGTCTTGACGTCGTCGCGGTTCGGCAGGCCGAGGTGCTCCTTCGGCGTGACGTAACACAACATCGCCGTGCCGTACCAGCCGATCTGCGCGGCACCGATGGCCGAGGTGATGTGGTCGTAGCCCGGCGCGATGTCCGTCGCGAGTGGACCGAGGGTGTAGAACGGCGCCTCGCCGGTGAGCCTTTCCTCCAGTTCGACGTTCTCCTTGATCTTGTGCATCGGCACGTGGCCGGGGCCTTCGATCATCACCTGGACGTCCTTGGCGCGGGCGATATGCGTGAGCTCGCCGAGGGTTTCGAGTTCGGCGAACTGCGCGCGGTCGTTGGCGTCCGCGATCGAGCCGGGACGCAGCCCGTCGCCGAGTGAGAACGTGACGTCGTACTGGTGCAGGATGTCGCACAGCTCTTCGAAATGCGTGTACAGGAAGGATTCCTTGTGGTGCGCCAGGCACCACGCGGCCATGATCGCGCCACCACGCGAGACGATTCCCGTGACGCGCTTGGCCGTCAGTGGGATATATCGCAGCAGCACACCCGCGTGCACGGTGACGTAGTCGACGCCCTGCTCGCATTGCTCGATGATGGTGTCGCGGTAGATCTCCCAGCTGAGCTTTTCGGGCTCTCCGTTGACCTTTTCGAGTGCCTGGTAGATCGGCACGGTCCCGATCGGGACCGGCGAGTTGCGGATGATCCACTCGCGGGTTTCGTGGATTCGTTTGCCTGTCGAGAGATCCATGATGGTGTCGGCGCCCCAGCGGGCGGCCCAGACCATCTTGTCGACCTCTTCCTCCACAGAGGACCAAACCGCCGAGTTTCCCATGTTGGCGTTGATCTTCACCAGGAAGTTCTTGCCGATGATCATGGGTTCGGTCTCGGGATGCCTGCGGTTGGCCGGGATCACGGCCCTGCCGATGGCCACTTCGGACCGGACGAACTCCGGATCCATCCGCTCGCGGGCGGCGATGAACTCCATTTCGCGGGTGATGACCCCCGCTTTCGCCCAGCCCAGCTGGGTATTGTGCTCGCGGCCGTCGACCCAGCCCGCGCGCAGCCGGTGGAGTCCATTGTGGACATCGATATTCGCGTCCGGATCCGTGTAGGGACCGGAAGTGTCGTAGACGTCGAAGTGTTCGCCGTTGGTGAGTGCCACGCGGCGGGCGGGAACCCGGAGGCCGGATTCGGTGTGGTGGTAGACCTTGCTGGAGCCGGTGATGGGCCCGGTGGTGACCTTGGGCTGGATATCGGCAGAGTTCTCAAGCGTGGTCAAGGAAAGCACTCCCTACGCCGGCATTACCCGGTCAGGTTCATGCGGTCGGTGGCACCGGAGACCCCTAGAAAGTCCCAGCCACCCTCTCAGCCCGCCATAGCGCGAGCTCCCGCGGTGTGTTGTTCGGTTGTCTCTTGACCATGCCATGACTGCGCCCAGTACTCAACCCTGCGGCGGCACCGTCACCCCGCTGGCGTCAGCCGACGAGTTCGGCGGGCGTGGCGTAGACGTCGACCATCGCGCCGTTGCGCAGCACGGTGATCGGCAGCGCGGTCCCGATGACCTCGCCGAAAAGCTGACGCTGGATGCCCTGCGCGTCGGCGATGCGTTCACGCCCGACCGACAGCACGAGATCGCCCTTGCGCAGCCCGGCGCGTTCGGCCGGGCCGTCGGCGACGACCTCCATCACCCGCAGTCCCGCGCTCTGCCCGGTGCGCTCGGCGACGTCGTCGGGCAGCGGCGCCGGGACGCCGACCACGCCGAGATACGCGCGCTGGACGCGGCCTTCGACGAGCAGCGTGTCGATGATCCGCCGGGTGGTCGTCGTGATCGGCACGGCGAGGCCGAGCCCGAACCCGGCGACGGCGGTGTTGATGCCGACCACCTGCCCGGTCGAGTCCGCCAGCGCGCCGCCCGAGTTGCCGGGGTTGAGTGCGGCGTCGGTCTGGATGACGTCTTCGATCACCCGCGCGGTGCGTCCTTGCCGGACCGGCAGCGCCCGGCCGAGGCCGCTCACCACACCCGCGGTCACCGAGCCGGAGAACCCGAGCGGACTCCCGATCGCCACCACCAGCTGGCCGACGACGAGCGCTCCGGCGTCGCCGAGCTGGGCGGCCGGGGGAGTCTCGCCGCGCGCGTGCAGCACCGCGAGGTCCGACAGCGGGTCCGCGCCGACGACGTCAAAGTCGACTTCGCTGCCGTCGGAGAAGGTCGCGACACCGTGGCTGCTCCGGGCGACGACGTGGGCGTTCGTCAGAAGATGCCGGTCCTCGGTGAACACGACGGCCGAGCCGCCGCCGTTGCCGAGTCGCACGCTCGCGACATGCGGCGTCACCGTGGCCGCGACCGTGCTGACCACCCGTGAGTAGGCGTCCATGGCTTCGGAGTCATCCGGCATCGGGCACCGCCTTACGTGATTACACCGTTTCAACCACTTCAAGTGTGCACCCGTTTCGATCGGGTGATGGGACCGTTCGCTCGCGGCGAACCACCGGATCGGGCTAGCACCCGGGGAGAAATTCACGACATACTTTTCGACGCTTCCGCAACGCCGCGGAACCGGGCTTCCTTGGGGTGAAGATGCGAAAGATTCTGCTGCCGGCCATGGCCGCGCTGCTGGTCACCGGGCTGATTCCCGGTTTGGCCGCGGCGAGCGGGGGTGCGGCGCCGGGTGCTCCCGGTGCACACCCGTCCTGGCTGCCGGCGAACAAGACCGGCTTCGGCACCGCACGCGAGAAGGCCAGCAACATCTGGTTCACGCTGCAAGCGGGTCAGCTGTCCGAGGTCTACTACCCGGACCTGTCGACGCCGAGTGTCCGCTCGATGAACTTCGTCGTCACCGACGGCAAGAGTTTCGCTTCGGTCGATTCCGACGCGCGCTCGCAGCAGGTGCGCCGGACCAATGCCGACGGCCTGACCTACGAGCAGACGATCACCGACGACCAGCGCCGCTGGCGTATCCACAAGACCTACGTGACCGACCCGGCGCGCGACTCGGTGCTGGTGAGCGCCGATTTCACGTCACTGACCGGAAAGCCGTACCAGCTCTACGCCGCGCTCGACCCGGACCTGACCAACAACGGCGCCGACGACTCGTCCCGCACCGAAGGCGACGCGCTCGTCTCCCGTGACGGCACCACGGCCGCCGCGCTCGCCGCGAAACCGGCGTTTACCAGTACCAGCAACGGTTTCGCGGGCGTGTCCGACGGCATCACGCAGCTCAAGAAGTCGTTCAAGCTCACGCCGTATTCGAGCGCGGGCAGCGGCAACGTGGTCGTCACCGGGCAGACCGCCGTCGACGGCGTCCGGTCGCGGCATGTCGAGCTGGCCATCGGCATGGCGAGCGGGGAGCGCGCGGCCGTCGACACGGCACGAACCTCGCTGCGCCAACGCTTCGACGACGTCGAGCGCGCCTACGACTCGGGCTGGCGGCGCTATCTCGACGGCGTCAAGGACGTGCCCGCGTCGATCAAGACGAAGAAGGAACGGGACCTATACCAGGCTTCCGTGCTGATGCTCGCCGCCAGTGAGGACAAGACGCACCTCGGCGCGTTCATCGCGTCGCCGAGCATGCCTTGCTTCGGCAACAACGACCCGGAATGGTCGCCGTCGGGGACTTATCACCTCGTCTGGCCGCGGGACCTCTACCAGATCGCGACCGGCCTGCTCGCCGCCGGCGACAAGGCGGCCGCGAACCGGTCCGTGGACTACATGTTCGGCACCCAGCAGCTGCCCGACGGGCATCTGCCGCAGAACTCCGACGTCGACGGCACTCCCTATTGGACTTCCATCCAGCTCGACGAGACCGCGCTGCCGATCGTGCTGGCCCAGCAGCTCGGCCGCATCGACGCCAAGACCTGGACCGGTGTCCGCAAGGCCGCGGAATTCCTGTTGTCCTACAAGGCGGACAACGGCAAGGCGTCGCCGTACACCCAGCAGGAACGCTGGGAAGAACAGGACGGCTACTCGCCGTCGACTATCGCCGCGGTGATCGCCGGTCTCGTCTGCGCGGCGGACCTCGCCAAGCACAACGGCGCCGCGGCCGACGCCCAGCGCTACCTCGCGGCCGCGGATTCCTTCAAGGCCAAGCTTTCGACGTGGACGGTCACCACGAACGGCCCGCTGTCGGCCGACCCGTACTTCGTGCGGCTCACCAAGGACGGCAACGCCAACGCGGGCACCACCTACAACCTCGGCAACTCCAGCGTCACCGCCGACCAGCGCGCCGTCACCGACGCCGGGTTCCTCGAACTCGTGCGGCTCGGCATCTACCGCGCGGACGACCCGGTGATCCGCAACAGCATCAAGGTCACCGACGCCGATATCGCGTTCACCACCCCGACCGGCCAGTTCTGGCACCGCTACACAAAGGACGGTTACGGCGAACAGGCTGACGGCTCACCGTGGGACTACACCTTCCCCGCGGAAAGCCGCACCACGTATGGACGTCTATGGCCGCTGCTCGCCGGGGAACGCGGTGAATACGACCTCGCCAACGGCGACCGCTCGACCGCCGCACGCCGGCTGCGGGACCTCGGCCGGGTAAGCAGCACCGGCGACACCATGCCCGAACAGGTCTGGGACGAGAATGCCCCTTCGGGCCAAACCGGCTTCCCCGCCGGAACACCCACCGCGTCCGCGACCCCACTGGCGTGGACGCACGCGCAGTACCTCCGGCTGGCCTGGTCGGTGCAGTCGGGAGCGGTGATCGAACAGCCGCGGGTGGTCCGCTGCCACTTCCTAGGCTGCTGACTCCTGCTCGCCCTGGCTCCGACGTGCCATGAAGGGACCCTTCCTGCCAAAAACTGAAATGAAGGGTCCCTTCCTGTCACTCCGGCACTGAGTGACAGAACGCCATGAAGGGACCCTTCCTCTCAAAAACTGGCATGAAGGGTCCCTTCCTAACGTCCTGACACTTGGTGCCAAGACGCCATGAAGGGTCCCTTCATGCAACTTTGACACCGGGTGCCAGGTTGGTAGGAAGGGTCCCTTCATACCGAAAAATGGAATGAAGGGACCCTTGAGTTTTAACCTCCAAGTTGATCTTGGTGGCTGAAGCTCCGGATTCTGGCCGGGCCGCAGACGCCTGCGGCCCGGCAAGAATCCGGTGTTTCCGCTGCTCCGCGCCACTTGTCGTTCTCGCCGCAGGCTCTGGGTAACACTGGATGCAGAGAGAGGGACGGGCCCGATTTAATGCAGGTTCGCGGAAGCGCCAGGTCAGCGCGAACCTGCATTAAATCCAGTCCTCACTCGCTGCGACCGTCGTCGGCTCTGCGAACAGGGACAACGACGGTCGACATCACCGTCCGCGACATGCCGACGTTAAAACTCAAGGGACCCTTCATGGCGTTCTGGCACCAAGTGTCAGGACGCCACAAAAGTGCCGTTCACAGCGTGCGTCAGGCTTGCTCGCGCTCGCCGGGCATGGGCGGCACCCACGAAAGCCCGGGGACGCCCCACTCGTTGTGCTTCAGCATCCGCTTCGCCTCGCGGGCGTGGCGGCCGATGAGCCGGTCCAGGTAGATGTACCCGTCCAGGTGATCTGTCTCGTGTTGGAGGCAGCGGGCGAAGTAGCCGGTGCCTTCGACCTCGATCGGGTTGCCCTCGACGTCGAAGCCGGTCACCTTGGCCCAGGTCGCGCGTCCGGTCGGGTAAGACTCGCCGGGGGCCGACAGGCAGCCTTCCCAGTCGTCGTCCGGGTCGGGCATGGTCTCCGGGATCTCAGAGGTCTCGAGCTTGGGGTTGACCACCACGCCCTTGTAACGGATGCCCTCGTCGTCGGGACAGTCGTAGACGAACAGGCGGAGGTCGAGGCCGATCTGGTTGGCCGCGAGGCCGACGCCCTCGGCCGCGTACATCGTCTCGAACATGTCTTCGGTGAGCGTGCGCAGCTCCGCGTCGAACTCGGTGATCTCCCGAGTCGGGTTGTGCAGCACAGGGTCGCCGGCGATTCGGATGGCATGGACGGTCACGAGTGCCGAGTTTAGTCAGACCTTTCTGGTAGACCGTGACTAGACCATGACGCGCCGGGGAATAGCCCACGGTGATCACTCGGCGCGTGGTCTAATGGCTGCCGCGGAACGACAACCGTGTGATTCGCCGACGCCCTAACGCAGCTGGAACACGGACCTGATGGTGAGGAGTCAGATGGACGCCGCGGAGTCGATGGCCGAGGGTTCTCAGCCGTCCCCGCCCGTACCGGAGGCCGGTCAGGTCGCGGGTCTTTCCAGCCGCGAGATCGAGGTGCTCGCCTTCGAACGGCAGTGGTGGAAGTACGCCGGTGCCAAGGAGAAGGCGATTCGCGAACAGTTCAAGATGTCGTCGACGCGGTACTACCAGATCCTGAATCAGCTGATCGACAAGCAGGAAGCTATGCAGGCGGATCCGATGCTTGTGAAGCGGTTGCGCAAGACGCGCACCGTGCGGCAGCGCACCCGGGCGGCACGGCGACTGGGGATTGAGTTGCCATGAGTTTGTTTTCCGGCCTTTCCCGTCCACTCAAGGCGGCCGGTCTGGCGTTGGTCGGCGTGGCGATCGTCGCGGCCGTGATCGGTGGCGTCACGCTGCTGAACAGCGGAGACAAGAACGACACGGCGCAACCGAGCACTTCGGCGACGCCGCCTCCGGGTGGCGCGCCCAGCGGCTCGGTGCCGCCTCCGTCGCCGAGTCCCAGCCCGTCACCCTCGGTGCCGCCGTCGTCTTCCGCCGCGGTGCCGCCGCCGAGTTCGCCGGGCACCCCGCCACCGAGCCAGGGTGGTCAGCCCGGTGACCAGCAGGCTTCGGCCAAGTGGGTCACCGTGCGGGTCTACAACAACAGCACCATCCACGGCCTGGCCGCCACCGCCGCCGACGACTTCCGCGGTTCGGGCTGGAACGTCGCCGAGGTCAGCAACTACTCGGCAGGCATCATCCCGGTCACCACGGCGTACTACCGCCCGGGCACCGACGAGGAGACGGCCGCGAAGGCCCTGGCTGCCGAGTTCGGCCTGCGCGCCGAGGCCCGCTTCGACGGCATCAAGGAATCCAGCCCCGGCGTCATCGTCATCGTCACGAACAACTACAAGACGAAGGCCAGCGGGGGGAAGAACTAGCCCACCCCGGGGAAAGTGTCGACATATTCCCCGGGGAGGTGGGTCAGTGACCGGCGGCGTAGGCCTCCAGCGAAGCGAGCTGGGCCGGGTCCAGGGACGGGCGGACGGCCTCGCGTGCCTTCTCCAGATGCGCCGCGGTGACGACGACGGCTTCGAGTGACTCCCGCATCGCCGTCAGCGCGGCTTCGCGGATGAGCGCCGCGCAGTCCGCCGCCGAGTAGCGGTCCAAAGTGGACGCGAGCTCGTCGAGGTCGACATCGTCGGCCAGCGGGGTGTTCTTCGAGGTCGCCCGCAGGATCGAGGCGCGGCCTTCGGCGTCTGGTGGCGGCACGTAGACGAGTCGTTCTAGCCTGCCGGGCCGTAGCAGCGCGGGGTCGATGAGTTCCGGCCGGTTCGTGGCGCCGAGCACGACGACCTCACGCATCGGCTCCACGCCGTCCAGTTCGGTGAGCAGCGCGGCGACAACGCGGTCCGCGACCCCGGAGTCCGAAGACTGGCCGCGGCGCGGGGCGAGCGCGTCGATCTCGTCGAGGAAGATCAGCGACGGCGACGCTTCCCGTGCGCGGCGGAACAGCTCGCGCACGGCACGCTCCGATTCGCCGACCCACTTGTCCATCAGCTCGGCGCCCTTGACCGCGAACACGTTGAGCGCGCCCGTCCCGGCCAGCGCCCGCACCAGGTACGTCTTGCCCCCACCCGGCGGCCCGTAGAGCAGCACCCCGCGCGGCGGCGCGACACCCAGGCGGGCGAAGGAATCCGGGTACCGCAGCGGCCAGAGCACGGATTCGGTGAGCGACTGCTTGACCTCGGTCATGTCGCCGACGTCATCCAGACTGAGTCCGCCGGTCGCCAGAACGTCCGAAGTGGACATCGAGATCGGGCGGACGGTGGCCAGCGCGTCGAGCAGGTCCTGCTGGGAGATCCGGGGCTCGTCCGACTCGCGCTGCCGCAGCGCGGCCCGCAACGCGCCGTCGCGGCGCAGCGCGACCAGGTCGGCCGCGACGAACCCGGGCGTGCGCTCGGCCAGCACACGGACGTCGACACCGGGTTCGAGCGGCACGTCCCGCAGCAGGATCTGCAGCAGGTCGCCGCGGACCTTGGCGTCGGGCAGCGGCAGGCTCAGCTCCCTGTCGAACATGTCGGCTCCGCGCAGCCGCGGGTCGATCGACTCCGAGCGTCCGGTGGTGACGACCAGCGCGAGCTGGCCGTGGCCCATTGCCTTGCGCAGCTCGTCGAGTACGACGGTGGCGAGCGGCGGCGGCTGCGTCGCGGGGAGCAGTGCGTCGATGTCGTTGATCAGCAGCACCGCCGGGCCGTCGCCGGAAGTGGCGCGGTCGATGGCGTCGCGCAGCCGGGCGGCGGCCACGTTCGGCTCCAGTACGGCGATGCTCGGCGCGGCCAGGATGACCACGCGGACGTCCTCTTCCTTGCCGACCGCGCGGACCAGCGTCTCCTTGCCGACGCCTTCGGGCCCGGACAGGAGCACGCCGAGGCGGCCGGACGTGCCGAGCTTCGCCAGCAGCTCGGGATGCTTGAAGGCCAGGTCCAGCCACTCGATCAGCTTGCGGGCGGCGGGTTCCGCGCCGGCCAGGTCCGCGACCTCGGGCACGTCAGAGGTGTCTTCGACCAGCCCGGTGACCTCTTCGACGACTTCGGCGTCGATGAAGTCGTCCGTGCGCGAGATCCGCTGGGTCGTCTTGACCACGGCACTGCTGGTCCGGTTCGACCCGGCCTCGGGCGAGTCACCCGTACGGGCGCCGTCACGCCACATGACCACAGTGGACGATCCCACCGCGACCGGACCGGCCGGATCCGCCGCGGTGACCGTCAGCAGTTCGTTGGTCCAGGTCATGCCGATGGCGCGCGAAAGCTGCCCCCGGATGACGGCCACATTGGACCCCGGCGGTGGCGCGAGGTCCTGGGGCAGCAGGGAAACCGCGTCGCCGATGGTCAGCACCTTGCCGATCAGCGCGAGCCGCAGCATCTGCGGCGTCAGCGACCCACTGGCCAGGCGCGATCCCGCGACGGTCACCGTGCGCGCCGCGGCGACGTCGGCGGGCTGCACGACGATCTCGGCGCCTTCGGTGACACCGAGGTTCGACATGGTGACGTCGTCGGCCAGCACCACCCCCGGTGTTCCGCCCGGGTCGGCGGGGGCGGCCAGCGCGGCGCTCACTCGGGCACCGGTGAGGTGGACGGCGTCCCAGGCCAGCAGCCCGAGCGCGTCGAGCACTTCGGGGTGCAGCCGGACCACGCCTCGGCGTGAATCGAGCGCGGACGGCGTGTGCCGGACGGTCAGCGTGATCTGGGGTGACGTCACGCTGTCACCCTAGCGAAGCCGCTGGCTTACTTGCTGCGCTGACGAAGCCCGATCCGCCGCCAGCTGCGGCGGCGCGGGCTGTTGTCGGGCGACTTGCCGTTGCTGGTGCCGTTACGGCCGGAGCGAGCGACGTGCTGCTCGCCGTTGTTGCGCTGGTACCGGACCGCGCGCATGGCCGCACCGGCGACCCGGCGGCGCAGCGGCGGGCGCAGGCCGAGGCGGCGCTGGCTCCGGGCCCGGCGGATGGCCCGGCGCTCGCGCGGCGGCACGGTCCAGGCTTCGGGGTGCGACGCCAGCCACCGGTGCCGGTAGACCGCGTACGGCACGTGCGCCAGGTAGATCACGAGCGCGATCGCCAGCGCTTCGAGCGGGTACAGGAAGATCGCCGCGGCCAGCAGGCAGACGCCCACCAGGATGGGAGCGATCGCGTTCGCGGGCGCCTTCACGGTCTTCAGCGACAACGTCGGGATGCGGCTGATCAACAGGGCCGCGATGGCCACCGTCCAGATCCACACGAAGGCCTGTGAAGACCACCAGCCTTGACCGAACTCGATGGACACGATCAGCGGCAGCAACGCCACCAGGCCGCCGGCGGGCGCGGGCACGCCGACGAAGAATTCGCTCGCGTACGGCGGCTGCTCGGTGTCGTCGAGGAAGGTGTTGAACCGCGCCAGCCGGAGCACGATGCAGACCGCGAACACCAGCGAGACGACCCAGCCGATGCGCTGGCTGTCGGCGTGCCAGACGTAGAGCACCAGCGCGGGCGCGACACCGAACGAAATCGCGTCGGACAGCGAGTCGAGCTCGGCGCCCATCTTCGACGTCGCGTCCAGCAGCCGCGCGATCCGGCCGTCGAGGCTGTCGAGCACGGCGGCGATCCCGATGGACGCGATCGCCATCGGGTAGTTCATCGAGAGCGCGAACATGACTGCGGACAGCCCGGCGCACAGCGCGAGCACCGTGATGGCGTTCGGGAGCAGCCGGACACTCGCGGTGGGGACGCGGACCATCTGGTCAGCCTTCCGAAGACGAAAGCGGGGGAAGTTCGGCGATCGGAGTCTCGCCGCCGATGGTGCGCTGGCCCTTGCGGACCAGGAGCTTGCTGCCCGGCGGGAGGTAGAGGTCGACGCGCGAGCCGAAGCGGATCAGGCCGTACGTCGCACCGGCGTCGACCTTGTCGCCTTCGTTGATCTGGCAGACGATGCGCCGCGCGATGAGCCCGGCGATCTGGACGACGACGAGCTCGTGGCCGTCCTCGGTGTGCATGAGCACGGAGTTGCGCTCGTTGTCGTCGCTGGCCTTGTCGAGGTCGGCGGAGAGGAACTTGCCGGGCCGGTAGGCCACCTTGTTGATGACGCCCGTGGCCGGGGTGCGCTGCACGTGGACGTCGAAGACGGACAGGAAGACGCTGACCCGCAGCCGCGGGACGTCCGGCAGGCCGAGCTCGGGTGGCGGGGTCGCCTCTTCGATGAGGGACACCAGGCCATCGGCCGACGCCAGAGCGAGGCCGCTGCGGGCGGGTGCGACGCGCTTGGGCTCACGGAAGAACGCGGCCGTGGCGGCGGTGGCCAGCGCGCCGACGACACCGAGCGGCTTCGCGATTTTGCGCAGTACGAGCGTCGCGGCGATACCGCCGAGCACGAACGGACGGCCTGCCGGATGCATCGGCGGCACGGTTTCGCGCGCGAGCTTGATCGCATGGGCGACAGGATTGCTGCCAGTGGGCGCGGCGCTCATTGGGTCGAATTCCCCGCAGTCGTTTTCCATTTGGTTATGGCCGCACCACGCTACCGCTCGGGTGGCGGGCGCGTCGGGGCGGTTGTGCTCAGTGGACTTCCTGTCCCGCGAGGGTCTCCCCTCCGAGGGTGGAAAAGCCCACAGTCCGGTAACGGACGGTCCAAATCGCCGATAACTCTGGGTAGTTGGTGCCGGTGGGGCGCCGCCGGAACGGCGAGGAGAAATGTCCATGCGACCTGGTGCGGACGCTGTGGGCGATCGCCTCACCCAACTGCTTTGTGCTTGGCGGCGGGATATTCGCGCCGTGCCGATGCCGACGCTGATCGACGCCGGGAGTGCGGCCGACTTGATCCGCTACACCCGCTGGGCAAGCCGGGCGCGCATCTCCCCCGACGAAGATGCGCACCCGGTATGACCGAGACGGCAGCACTTTAGTCCGCGAAAGGGCACGCTTAACCGCACGTGTGGGAAACGTTACAAACGGTCACGGTCGCGCCGACGGCCCGCGCTCAGGACGAGCCGCAGCAGGGCCAGTAGGACGACTGCGCCGAGCACGGCCACGCCGAAGCTCGGGAAGTCGAAGTCGAAGGTCTTCTGCTGGCCGGTGATCAGCCGGTAGATCAGCCCGCCGAGGGCTGCCCCGACCACCCCGACCAGGACGCTGACCAGGCATCCCTGCGGCCGCCGTTCCCGGCCGCCGACCACCAGGTTGGCCGCCCACCCGGCCAGTGCCCCGAAGATGATCCACGCGAAAAATCCCATACTCCCCACCCTACTTTCCGCCGCTCCCTCACTCGCCTGCCGACATTCCCCCAAAGCGGCGTTGGGGGCACTGGATGCCCCCAACGCCGCTTTGGGGTACTTCGCGCCGGGCAGCGAATCTCTGCGAGGTGAGCGCCGCGTCCATGCTGATCCTCGGCCCGTTGAGCGGTCCAGGCTGGGGACTCGCGTTGTTCGTCGCCGGTGGCTTCGGGCTCGGTGCGGGCGTGGTGACGTCCAACGTCCTGTCGTCGACGTTCCGGCAGACGCTGGGCGTGCGGGACACGTTGTGGATCATGGCCGGGCTACAGCTGGCGTCCATCGCCGTGCTCGTCTTCAGTCCACTTCGGACACTGCGCGACTTCCCTGCGGCAGCAGCACGTCCCCCTCTTCGTCCTAGGCAAGTCCACACGATTGAATGACCCCGCACAGGCACCCGATCGGGTGCCCAGAATCGGAGGGCGATCCATGACCGAGAACACCCCGAGGGACGTCGAACGCATCTACTCCACGGTCGACGTCGTCGCGAAGCTGCGTCGCCTCGCCGACGCGCTCGAG
>Ga0193716_1001098_pt1 | contig 16030 bp, 13 predicted proteins | sample U2c1metaG_FD_145901 | JGI IMG/M metagenome (GOLD analysis project Ga0193716, IMG submission 145901) | Soil microbial communities from a riparian zone of the East river system, Colorado, United States - U2c1 | ecosystem: Environmental > Terrestrial > Soil > Riparian zone | place: USA: East River...
CAAACCACACATCCCGCCTTGAAGCCACAACGAATCGGCGCCATCGATCTGAGGAACCGGTTGGCCGTCGCGCCGATGACCCGCGTGTCGGCGTCGCCCGACGGCACGCCCACCGGTGAGATGGCCGACTACTACCGCGATTTCGCCCGCGGCGGCTTCGGCGTCGTGATCACCGAGGGCACCTATATCGATACGACCCACAGCCAGGGCTACCTGAACCAACCCGGTTTGGCCACCGATGCCCACGTCGACGGCTGGCGTCGGGTGGTCGACGGCGTGCATGCCGAGGGCGTGCCGGCGATCGCGCAACTGATGCATGCCGGTGCGCTGTCTCAGGGCAACTCGTACGGCGCGGGGACGATCGCGCCGTCGCCGGTCGCGCCGCGCGGTGAGAAGCTCGAGGAGTACGGCGGGTCGGGCCGCTGGCCGCCACCCCGCGAGATGAACCGCGACGACATCGACTCCGTGATTGGGGGATTCGTCGACGCGGCGGTGCGTGCCAGGGCTGCGGGGTTCGACGGGGTGGAGGTGCACGCCGCGAACGGCTACCTGCTCGACCAGTTCCTCACCGACTACACCAACACCAGGGACGACGAGTTCGGCGGACCGGTGGCCAACCGCATCAGGCTGACCGCGCGCGTCGTCGCAGGCATCCGGGGCCGACTCGGCGGCGATTTCCTGCTCGGGGTGCGCGTATCGCAGACCAAGGTGAACGACTTCACCTACCGCTGGCCCGGTGGCGTCGCCGACGCCGAGGTCGTCTTCGCCGCGTTGGGCGAGGCGGGTGCGGACTACCTCCACATCGCCAGTGAAGGCCGCGATTTCATCGACACCGCACGTCTCTCCGACGGCAGAACGATCACGGCATTGGCCCGCGAAGTGAGCGGCTTGCCCGTGATGGCCAACGGCGGCATGCACGACCTGGATCAGACGCGCGCGGTCCTCGACGGTGGCCACGCCGACCTGGTGTCGATCGGACGCGGCGCGCTGGCCAATCCCGATCTGCCTGCCCGCTTGCTGGTAGGCAAGAATCTGGAGCCGTTCGACCACGCGATGCTCTCACCCATGGCGACCATCGCCAATGCGCTGGCGTGGCGCGTAGCGGTCAGCTGAGCGCGTCGGCCTCGAGAGCGAGGAACAGGTCAACCCGATCCTGCAGCTTGGTCACGTCGCGGCCGGTGAGCTCGCCGATCCGCGCCACCCGGTTGCGCAGCGTGTTGACGTGGACGTAGAGGTCGGCGGCGGTGGTGGACCAGTGGCCGTCATTGCCGAGGAAGACACGCAGCGTGCGTTCCAGCTCGGTGCCGTTCTGCTCGTCGTTCGCCCGCAACGGCCCGAGAATGTCATCGGCGAAGCGCTGCAGCAGATCCCGGTCGTGCAGGCCGAGGAGCATGCGATGCGTACCGACGTCGGCGAAGGTTCCCACCTGCGGCCCGGTCGCGCGACGACGCAGGACTTGGCACACCTCTCGCGAGCGGATCAGCGGCTCGCGCAACCCCGTCGAGTTGGCGGCCAGGCCGCCGATGCCTACGACGGTGCGGTCGTGGGGGAAGCGTTTCGTCACCGCGCTGACCAGATGCTCGACGAGTTCGACCAGATCGGGAACCGGACTACCCCAAGGGATCACGGTCACGGTGTCCTGACTGCCGGACGCCACCACGGCCGGGATGCCTCGCCGGGTGAAGAAGCCTTCGATCTCGTCGGTCGATCCACTCGGACGCAGCGGGTCGTCACCGACGACGATGGTGAGCACCGCCAGCTGCGCCGACGGATCGATGCCGAAGGCACGCAACCTCTCCGGCACGTCGGCTGCCCGAGCAGGCCCGGAGAGGATCATCTCCAACAGCTCGCTGGAGAACCGGGACTCGATCGCTTGCAGCGCTTGCTGTTTGGTGACCTCCAGACTGAGGAACCTGGCCGCTTGTTCGATGCCATCGCGTTCCGCAGGCGACAGGTCGCGCAGCGATCGCAGGCAGAACACGCCCGCATCGACGTCGCCCATCGCGCCCTCGACGAGGAACAGCGACGCGATGCCGACGCCGGGCAGGTCGACTTCCAGCGGCGGTGGGCGGCGGGCCAACGCGTCGGCGGCCGCGCGATCGACGTCGGCATCGCCGCCGTCCCCGGCCAGGCGCCGCCCCAGCCGATCCACCACGACCAGGGGCAGATCGTGGTCTCTGCGCAACACTTCGAGGACACCCTCGGCGCCGCCGCCGCGGGATATCGAGGTCGCCAACGCATTTCCGCGGCGGACCAGGCCTGTGAGCGCCTCCTGGCGGGACTCGCCCTGGATGCGTGCCGCGGTCTCGGTGATCGCCGTGAACGGTACGGCGATCGACACCGATGCGAGCGGCAGGTCCGCCGCCGTGCATGCGTCGACGAGATCGGTTGGTGGCAGGGGAGTTGGCTCGGTGAGCCCGAAGACGAGGCCCGACGCGCGGGCACTGCGGAGCGCCGCGACGAACTGGTCGGCGGTGACGGTGTCGCGCCACAACCCGTTGGTGAGCACCAGCTCGGTCGCCCGGACGTACGGCGACGGGTCGGGGAGTTCGGTGTTGTGCAGCCACAGCACTTCGGCGCGGATCGCACCTGGCGGCCCGGGAACCAGCAGCGTCAACTCCAGTGTGGGGTCGTTCACGAGCGCTTCCAAACTGAGCACGGTGTACTTACGTCCAATCGCATGGGTCGGTAGTGGACGTTTATACACTGCTCGGCTCGGGTCGGCGGTGTTTCGATGAGCGGAAACCACGCGCCGTCCCTCGGGGTGCGCGCCGCGCGGTGGAAGGTCACCCTGATCGCCGGCATGGTGGCGTCGGCGGTGCTGGTGGTCTTCGTCGAGGTGGACAGCTTCGCGCACGCCTTCGATAACTGGATGGTGTCGATCCTGGTGTGGATCAGTCCGTGGGCGGCAATCATGCTGGCGGACTACTGGGTGATCCGCCGTGGCGCACTGGATGTTTCGTCGCTGTACGCACCGGCCGGGACCTCCGTGTACCCGAAGTTCGACTCGAGCGGACTGATCAGTCTCGCGGCCGGTCTCGTCGCAGGCTGGGCATGGCAGTACGGATTGCTGCCCATCATGCAGGGCCCGTTGGCGACTCCGACTTCTCCTGGCTGTCGGGTGGCGTCGTGGCCGGTGGGCAATACTTCGTTCTGGCGCGACGGGCCGTGCGGCGCACGACGGGTTAGGCCGGGACCCGCGTGCCAAGACGGTCGTAGACCCGCCACACCACGGCCTCGTGGTCGACGGTACTCAACTCGCCTGCGTCGCGCGCGCGGTCGGCTTCACCCAATTGGCAAGCCAGCGCATATAATTCGGCCCACCCGTCGACGGCCACGGGATCGACATAACCCGCCATCCGCACCACGGTCAGCGTCCGGACCTTGGTGCGGTTGGCGCCGGTCATCGCCATCGCCACCATGCCGCCGCCAACGGCGATGGCCGTGGAGATGGCGAAGGCGGGGTTCGACCCGATGGTGGGAACCAGGAACATCTCCAGGATCAGCCACGTCAGCGTTCCCCAGATCGGCCAGGACCGCCACAGTCGCAGCAGCATCCGCTCGTCCGGTGAAATCCCGGGCGGGAAGACCACCAGGTGATGGCGGGTGACGCCGTAGCGGCTCGGCGAAATGTCCAGCGACCCCCAGGTGCGGCCGCCGTCGATCAGGCGTCGCAAACGTGAGTGGTGAATCGGCTGGTGAATCGTGGTGCTCATACCTTCAGGTGTACGCCCGGCGTGGCGTTGCGACGAGGATCCGTACGGAATCTCTACGGGCGCGTGAGGACGCTCACACACCTGAGCAATGCGTGCGTCATGGTCTACCTCGTCGGTGCGATGGTGTCCGCCGTCGCCAACGGCGCATTCGATGGCGACAACGTCGGGATGCCGATGTCTGCCGGCGGATCGATGATGGTCGTATTCACGGGCCCACCAAAGTGTTCCGGGGCGGCTGCACCGACGCTCGCCCTCGTCGATCCGAGCACTGCGGTGCACGTAGCCATGGCGATGAGTGCACTCGCACCGACGGCGGCTGACATCAATCTCAACCTGTTGAACGTCACTGTTGATCACTCCCAAAATCGACTGGTTGGCCGTTCCCGACCTGGGACGGACGTTCTTTCGAAACCGAGACGATCGGGTCAGACGCTCGTATGCGTCGCCTAGCAGCCTTGAATGTAATGACAGTGCCTTGGTGTTGTGTCCGTCGTTCCGTAAAGCACGCTGGACGGCGACTGCTCGTCTTTACGGATCTAAGTATGGCTGACTATACTCAGGTGGCATGACCTCGACTCGCAAGATTTCGCCACGCCTGGCGGAGCACCCGACCGTCCGAAAGATGATGGCGCATAGGTCGGAGCCGCCTGGCGTGATCGACGCGGAGTGGCTGCGGCGGGTGTGCCTGGAGGCCGGGGCCGACGACGTCGCATTCGCTAGCGTGGACGACCCGGCGCTGGCATCCGAGGTGGAGCACGTCGACGGTGCGTTGCCTGGGACGAGGAGTTACATCTCCCTGGTCGTGAAAATGAACCGCGACAACGTACGGTCGACCGCGCGCAGTGTGGCCAACCAGGAGTTCCATCGCAGCGGCGAAATCATGAACGAAGCGGCACACCGGATCACGCGTGCACTGCAGGATGCGGGCCACCGCGCGATCAACCCGTCGATGTCCTTCCCGATGGAGATGGCCAACTATCCCGGCCGGATCTGGGTGGTGGCGCACAAGCCGGTCGCCGTCGCCTCGGGGCTGGGTGTGATGGGCATCCATCGCAACGTGATCCATCCGAAGTTCGGCAACTTCATCCTGCTGGGCACCGTTCTCGTCGACGCGCCGATCAGTAGTTACGGTGAGCCGCTGGACTACTCACCGTGCCTGGAGTGCAAGCTGTGCGTCGCGGCCTGCCCGGTCGGGGCGATCAAGAAGAACGGCGACTTCGACTTCGTCGCCTGCTCGGTGCACAACTACCGGGAGTTCATGGGTGGCTTCACCGACTGGGCGCAGACCATCGCCGACAGCGAGGACGCCGCCGACTTCCGTTCCAGGGTCAGTGATTCCGACAACGCGTCGATGTGGCAGAGCCTGTCGTTCAAGGCGAACTACAAGGCGGCCTACTGCCTGGCCGTGTGCCCGGCAGGCGAGGACGTCATCGAGCCGTTCCTCGACGACCGCAAGGGGTTCATGGACCTGGTCCTCAAGCCGCTGCAGGAGAAGCGGGAGACGTTGTACGTCCTGCCGAACTCGGAGGCCAAGGAGCACGCCGAGAAGCGCTACCCCCACAAGACCGTCAAGGTGGTGGACAGCGGTATCAGCGGCCGCTAGGCCCGCGTCTCTGGGGGCGTTGATTTTGCGCTGGCGGTCGTGGCGCGGCCAAGTTCACGACCCTGTACGCAATGTCGACGTCACGCGGCGATGTTGAAGCCTGCGCTCGCAGGGCCCGCGTCTCTGGGGGCGTTGATTTTGCGCTGGCGGTCGTGACGCGTCCAAGTTCACGACCCTGTACGCAATTTCGACGACGACGGCGCAGCGGCGGCCGGAGTTAGCGCACGCTGGTGATCTGCGAGCGCGCGCAAAGTGTCGACATTCTGCGGCGTGTCGCCCGCAGACACGCGCGCTCGCGGGGGGAAGCGGGGGAAGCGGGGGAACGCCCTAACCCCAGGCGTGCACCGTGTTCTGGGCAGGCTCGAGCCCCAGCTCGATCAGCAGTTCGGTGGCGTCGGCGGCCTGCTCGCAGATGGTCGGGACCTCCGGCCGCTCGGCGGCAGTGAAGTTCTCCAACACGAACGTCGCCCCCGACTTGCGGCCGGGGGGACGCCCGACACCGATCCGCACCCGCTGGAAGTCGTTGGTACCCAACGCCGAGGACACCGAGCGCAGGCCGTTGTGACCGGCCACCCCTCCGCCGAACTTGAGCCGGATCCGACCGAAGTCGATGTCGAGTTCGTCGTGCAGGATGATCACGTCGGCCGGCGCCACGGAGTAGAACTTGGCCAGCGGCCCGACCTGGCGGCCCGACTCGTTCATGTAGGTGCGCGGCTTGGCCAGCACTACCGATCTGCCGGCGATCCTGCCCGTCGCCACCTCGGCGCCGGAGCGCTTGTGCACCTTGAATCCCGAGCCGATGCGGTCGGCAAGGATGTCGGCGACCACGAAACCGAGGTTGTGCCGGGTCTTGGCGTAATCCGGTCCGGGGTTGCCGAGGCCGACCACCAGTAGCGGTTCGGCCACGACAGGGGTCCCGTCCTACCCGAACTATTCGGCTTCGGCTTCGGCGGCGGCCTCTTCGGCCCCCTCCACGGTCTCGCCCGCGTCGGCGGCCTCGGTCACGACGCCCGCGCCTTCGGACTCGAGGTCGTCGGCGGTCGGCGCGTTGATGACGTTGACCACGAGCAACTCGGGATCGGAGATCAGCGTGACGCCGTCGGGCAGCGGGACCTGAGCGGCCAAGAACTGGGTGCCCGCCAGGGCGCCCTCGATCGAAAGCGTCAGGTGCTCGGGGATCGACATCGCGTCCGACTCGATCTCGATGCTGTTGGTTTCCTGGTTGACCAGGGTGTCCGGGCCGGCGTCACCCTCGACGATGACGTTGACCTCGACGGTCACCTTCTCGCCGCGGCGGACGATGATCAGGTCGACGTGCTGGATGCTGCGGCGGATCGGGTGGATCTCGAGCGCCTTCGGCAGCGCGAGGGCCTCGGTGCCGTCGATGTCCAGAGTCAGAACCGCGTTGGTGCCGAAGTTGCGGAGCACGGCGGCGAACTCGTGGGCGGGCAGCGTGAGGTGCTGGGGATCGGCGCCGTGGCCGTAGAGGACGGCTGGGATCTTGCCATCGCGGCGGGCCTGACGCGACGCGCCCTTGCCCGTCTTGGCGCGGACCTCTGCGGTCAGATTGTTCGCGGTGTGGGCCTGGGTCTTGGCCATGGTGTCAGCTCCTGTGCCGGTGTGAAGATTGGCGCGGCAAGGGCGACTCGAACAGCTGGGCTGCGGATCGGTTCCCGTCGATAACGGTGACTTCTCTCAGAAGTTCCGAAGCCACCCTCGCCGTGATCGCCAGCAAGGTTAGCGCAAACAGCGCCTTCAGCGAAAATCAGAGGCTGAACGTGGTGTCCGTGAGCTGCTCGGACAGCTCCCAGAGCTCCGTCGCCTTGTTGGCGTCGCGCGCCAGTGGGCTGCGGTGGGCGACGGGTCCAGTCGGGCCGCGCATCGCGAACTTCGGGCCGATGAAGCTGTTGCCTGGCAGGTCCTGCGACACCGCGTAGAGCGTCTGGCGGGCGCCGAAGTCGGCATCGGTGGCCAGCTTGTTTCCCATTGACATCATCGCGCTGCTGAATCCGCCTGCGGCGTGCCCCTGCAGGTTGGTCGCGGAGTAGCCGGGATGTGCGGAGTGGGACTTCACCGGCGACCCTGCGGCGTCGAGCCTGCGCTGCAGCTCCTTGGTGAAGAGCAGGTTGGCCAGCTTGGCCTGGCCGTAGCCCAGCCACGCGGAGTAGGGGCGCGACTTCCAGTTCAGATCCTTGATGCTGATCTTGCCGAGCAGGTGCATCATCGACGACACCGTGACGACGCGGTCGGCCACCTTCGGCAGTAGCAGGTTGGTCAGCGCGAAATGGCCGAGGTGGTTGGTGCCGATCTGGCTCTCGAATCCGTCGACGGTCTGTGCGTACGGCACGGCCATGATGCCCGCGTTGTTGACCAGTACGTCGACGCTGTCGACACCGTCGGCGAATGCCCGCACCGACGCCAGATCCTGCAGGTCGAGTTGGCGGACCTCGACGTCGCCGGTCATACCCGACGCGGCAGCGTCGCCCTTGGCGGTATTGCGGACGGCGAGCACGACCTTGGCGCCGACGCGGGCGAGCTCACGGGCGGTCACCTCGCCGAGGCCGCTGTTGGCGCCGGTCACGATGACGGTGCGGCCGGCGAAGGAGGGGAGGTCGGCGGCGGTCCATTCGCTCATGGGCCAAAGCCTAGTGGCCGTTCAGGGCCTACTTGGCCTTGACCACGAAGCCCTTCAGGATGGCCTCGATGTCGGGTCCGTTCGCGGCGGCCTGGTCGGCGAAGCTCGTGATCGTGAACTGGACCAGGTACTTCTGCCCTGGCAGGTTCGGACGCGCGGGCGTGCCGGTCGCGATCACGACGCGGTTGTAGCTCTGCATGCGCTTGCCGTTGAGGTCGTAGGTGCCCTCGATCATCGACGACGGGAAGCCGCGGTAGTTGTCGGTGGAGTCGTTGAGTTTCTTGAAGTTCTCGGACATCTCGGCGTCGGCGTTGGCGTGCTTGAGCGCCTCCCCGACGTCGAAGTCGCCGGTCAGCTGGAACACCAGCAGCATCACCGTCGGGTACGTGTCTCCCTTGGCGATCATGCGCGTGCCGGGCGAGAGGTTCGGGTTGGCATACGGTGCCCAGCCGGGCGGGGTGGGGAAGGAAACGGTCAGGTCGGTGAGCTTGTCGGGGGCCACCGGCGCCCCGGTGACGCCGAGCTTGTCCAGATACGCCGACAGGGGCTCCGGCACTTCGGTGTTGGTGGTGGTTGTCGTGGTGGCCGACGTCGACCAGATCGACTGGTAGTCGGGTGTCGCGGGCCCACAGCCCACCGCGGCCGTGACGACCACCGCGGCCATGGCGACCGATGGCGTCCAGCGGATCACAGAATCTCGCGGACGGAGTCGATCGGCCGGGCCAGCCGGGTGCCCTTGGCGGTGGTGACGAAGGGGCGCTCGATGAGGATCGGGTGCTCTGCCATGGCGTCGAGCAGTTCGTCGTCGGAGGCGTCGGCAAGGCCGAGTTCGGCGTAGAGCGCCTCGCGCTTGCGCACGGCGGTCCGGACGTCGATGCCGGCGTCGGCGATCATCTTCTTCAGCTCCGCACGCGACGGCGGAGTCTTGAGGTACAGCACGACGGTCGGCTCTATCCCGTTGTCGCGCAGCAGATCCAGCGTCTTGCGCGACGTCGTGCACTTCGGGTTGTGATAGATGACGGCTGGACGCTCGCCCATCTACGCCGACCCGTCGAAGAGCCCTGTGACGGAGCCGTTCTCGAACACCGCGCGGATGGTGCTGGCCAGCAGCGGTGCGATCGACAGCACGGTCAGCTGCGGGAACTGCTTTTCCTCGCCGATCGGCAGCGTATTGGTGACGATCACCTCGCGGGCACCGGAGTCGGCCAGTCGCTGCGACGCCGGGTCGGACAGCACGCCATGCGTGGCGGCGATGACGACGTCGTCCGCGCCGTTCTCCTTGAGGAGCTTGACCGCACCGGCGATGGTGCCGCCGGTGTCGATCATGTCGTCGGTGATGATGCAGGTCTTGCCCTTGACGTCGCCGACGACGCGGTTGGACTTCACCTGATTGGGCACCAGCGGGTCGCGGGTCTTGTGAATGAAGGCCAACGGGACGCCACCAAGGGAGTCCGCCCACTTCTCGGCGACGCGCACGCGGCCCGAGTCGGGGGAGACCACGACCATGTCGTGGTCGGCGTAGTTCTCGGCGATGTACCCGCAGAGCAGCGACTGCCCGCGCATGTGGTCCACCGGACCGTCGAAGAAGCCCTGAATCTGGTCGGTGTGCAGATCCACCGTGAGGATCCGGTCGGCGCCCGCCGTCTTGTAGAGGTCGGCGACCAGGCGTGCCGAGATCGGCTCGCGGCCGCGGTGCTTCTTGTCTTGCCGCGCGTACGGGTAGAACGGCAGGATCGCAGTGATGCGCTTGGCGCTACCGCGCTTGAGCGCATCGATCATGATGAGCTGTTCCATCAGCCAGTGGTTCAGCGGCGCCGGATGGCTCTGCAACACGAATGCATCGCTGCCACGCACCGACTCCTCGAACCGGACGAAGATCTCGCCGTTGGCGAAGTCGCGAGCCGTCTGAGCGGTGACCTCGACGTCGAGCTCCTTGGCCACCTGTTCGGCGAGCTCAGGGTGCGCGCGACCCGAGAAGAGCATCAGGTTCTTGCGGTTGTCGGTCCAGTCCGTGCCCACAGTGGTACTGCCTTCGCGGTCGGGGAGCGATACGGAGCAATCGTACGTAGCGTTGCCGGTGGCGCGTTGCCGGGTTACCAGATTGCCAACAAAAGGAATACGAATCAGCCGTCGGCTGGGTCGTCTTCGGCGGCGGCAGCCTCGGCCTTGAGCGCGGCTTCTGCCCGATTTGCGGCTGCCGCAGCGGCTGCCGCTTCACTGCCGGGCCGCTTTTGCACCACCCAGCCCTCGATGTTCCGCTGCGGACCGGCCGATACCGCCAGCGCTCCCGGCGGCACGTCCTCGCGGACGACCGTGCCCGCACCGGTGTACGCGCCGTCGCCGATCGTCACCGGCGCGACGAACATGTTGTCGGACCCGGTCTTGACGTGCGATCCAATTGTGGTGCGGTTCTTGGTTTCTCCGTTGTAATTGACGAACACGCTCGACGCGCCGATGTTGGTGTGCTCGCCGATGTCGGCATCGCCGACGTAGGTCAGATGCGGCACCTTGGTGCCCGAGCCGATCGTCGCGTTCTTGGTCTCGACGAACGCGCCGAGCTTGCCGTCGGCGCCCAACTGCGTGCCCGGGCGCAGGTAGGCGAAGGGTCCAACGGTGGCGCCGGCGCCGATGACTGCCAGCTGCCCGTGCGTACGGAGCACCGACGCACCATCACCGACCTCGACGTCGGTCAACGTGGTGTCCGGTCCGATCTCGCAGTTCATGCCGACCTCGGTGGTGCCAAGAAGCTGGGTGCCTGGCCGGATGACGGTGTCGCGGCCGACGGTGACGTCGACGTCGATCCACGTGGTGGCCGGATCGATGACCGTGACGCCGCTGCGCTGGTGACCAGCCACGATGCGGCGGTTCAGCTCGGCGGCGAGATCGGAGAGCTGTACCCGGTCATTGATGCCCGCGACCAGCGCGCTGTCGTCGACGTGGCGTGCCCGGACCACGTCGCCGTCCTGACGGACGATCGAGACGACGTCGGTCAGATACAGCTCGCTCTGGGCGTTGTTCGAGCGCAACCGGCTCAGCGCCGAGCGCAGCGGTGCGGTGTCGAACGCGTACACACTGGCGTTGATCTCGCGGATCTTCTGCTGTGAGCGGGTGGCATCGGCCTGCTCGACGATGCCGATCACTTCGCCGTCCTGGGTGCGCAGGATGCGGCCGTAACCCTTCGGGTCCGGCACGGTCGTGGTCAGCACCGTCGCCGCCGCGGATTCGGCGCCATGCGAGTCGATCAGGTCGGCAAGGGTGTCCGCGTCGAGCAGCGGGACGTCACCGGTGATGACGACCACGGTGCCGTCGAAGTCGTCGGGGAGCGCCGTCAACCCGCACCCGACGGCATGGCCGGTGCCCAGTTGCTGGTCCTGCACGGCGATGTCGATGCGACGGCCCAGCTGGTCGGCGAGCGCATCGACGGCGGCCGACACCAGCTCGCGGTCCTGACCGACCACCACGACGACGTGCTGCGGGGCGACCTTCGCGACGGCGTGCAGGGCGTGCGACAGAATGCTGCGGCCAGCCAAGGTGTGCAGCACCTTCGGGGTATCCGACCGCATCCGGGTGCCGGCTCCGGCGGCCATGACGATCACCGCGGCCTCGCCTCGTGTGGTCATCCGACCTGCCTTCCGGGCTCACCGATGGCTTGCACGGAGCCGATAGTCGCTCGGCAAGCCTCGCTCCGTCGCCAGGACTCGAACCTGAACTATCTGAACCAAAATCAGAGGTGCTGCCGATTACACCACGACGGACTGTCGGTGTGACTTTAGTCGAACCCGTGGGCGGGAAGCTCTGAGGATTGGGCTTCGGAGGGCCGGAGCGGAGCGACCCGGGATTACGCTCACACGATGGCCGCACCGGAGAAGGAAGCGCGCGCACCCCGCGCGCGCATGACTGGCACCGAGCGCCGCCAGCAACTCGTCGAGATCGCCAAGTCGCTGTTCGCCGAGCGTGGTTACGACGGCACGTCCATCGAGGAGATCGCCCAGCGCGCCAATGTCTCCAAGCCCGTCGTCTACGAACACTTCGGTGGCAAGGAAGGTCTGTACGCGGTCGTGGTGGACCGCGAGATGTCGGCCCTCCTCGACGGCATCACGTCGTCGCTGACCAACAACCGCTCCAGGGTCCGCGTCGAGCGGGTGGCGCTGGCGCTTCTGACCTACGTCGAAGAGCGCACCGACGGCTTCCGGATCCTGATCCGCGACTCGCCCGCGAGCATCGCGTCGGGCACCTATTCGAGCCTTCTCAACGACGCCGTGTCCCAGGTGGCGTCGATCCTGGCCGGCGACTTCTCCCGCCGCGGCCTCGACCCCGAACTCGCGCCGCTGTACGCCCAGGCGCTGGTGGGTTCGGTGTCGATGACGGCCCAGTGGTGGCTGGACACCAGGGAGCCCAAGAAGGAAGTCGTCGCCGCGCACCTGGTCAACCTGATGTGGAACGGCCTCACTCACCTCGAGGCCGATCCGCGGTTGCAGGAGTAGGTCAGCCCAGATCCCGCAGGAGCAGGTCGGCCGTCGTCTCACGCCGGACCAGCTCGCGGACCCGTCCGTCGTGGACCGCCACCACGGGCGGGCGTCCGACCATGTTGAACGTCGACGCCATGCTGTGGTGGTAGGCGCCGGTGCAGGCCACCGCCAGCAGGTCACCGGGATGTAGATCGGTGGGCAACTGCACGTCGTTGGCGACGATGTCGCCTGCCTCGCAGTTCCTGCCGACGACGGTCACGGTCTGGGTCGGGCCGAGGGGATGGCGGTTGGCGACGGTCACCGTGTAGCGGGCGCCGTAGAGCGCCACCCGCGGGTTGTCGCCCATGCCACCGTCCACCGCGACGAACGTGCGGCCGCCGGGCCGGTGTTTCACGGACACCACGCGGTAGCAGGTCACCCCGGCGCGAGCGGCTATCGCGCGGCCGGGCTCGACGGCGACCCTCGGCCTCGGGAAGCGCTCGGTGGCGCACGCCTGGTCGAGTGCATCGTCGATGACCCTTGCCAGCTTCTCGAGGTCGAGTTCGGCGTCACCGGTGACGTATGGCACGCCATGGCCGCCGCCGATATTCAGCTCGCTGAGCACCACGCCGTACTGGTTCCTGACGTCGGCCATCAGCGACACCATCTTCATGATGGCCTCGCCGTACACGGCGGGGTCGGTGACCTGCGAGCCGAGGTGGCAGTGCAGTCCGGCCAAGCGCAGCAGCGGCTGATCGAGCACGCGGCGCACGGCGAGGGCGGCCTGCCCTTCGGCGACGGCGAAGCCGAACTTCTGGTCGACGATGCCGGTGGTCACCGCGGCGTGGCCGTGGATGTCGATGCCAGGTGCCACCCGGATTAGGACTTCCTGCGGGTGGCGCAGCTGGCTGGCCAGCAGCGCGATCTCGGTGCCGCAGTCGATGACGATGCGACCGACGCCCGCATCGGCGGCGGCCCGGAGTTCACCGGTGGTCTTGGCGTTGCCGTGCACGACGATGCTGCGGGGATCCACGCCGGCTGCCAGGCCGGTGGCCAGTTCGCCGGGCGAACACACGTCGAGGCCAATACCCTCGTCGGCCACCCACCGCGCGACCTGCTTGGTCAGCAGCGCCTTGCCCGCGTAGGTGATCCGTACCCCGGGCAGCGCGGCCCGGTAGCGGCGGATCCGGTACCGGAAGTCGGCCTCGTCGAGGATGTAAGCCGGTGTGCCGTACTGATCGGCGATTTCGCTGAGTGCGACGCCGCCGACGCACAACCTGCCTTCGACGTCCACCCGCGTGGTCAGCGGCCAGAGGTCCGGGTCGACGCGCATTGCGGCGGCGTGGTGTAGCGACGGCATTGCATCGAGAAGAGTCACGGTTTCAACCGTGCGCGCGGTTTACCTGGCGTTCGGCAATCTTGACGGTCTCCTACTGCCGGGCACTGAAATTTTGACGTTGTCCGTCCTCATAGAATGGGGAGATCATGACCGCAGTGGGGCACACGGCTGCCCAAACCCCGATTGCGGGGCTCGTCGAACTCGCACTGACCGCTCCCACCTTCACCGACCTCATCGACCGAGCCGCCGAGCGGCCCGCCGAATTGGCCATGGTCGGCCCCATCGGCTCGCGGCTGTTCGTCGCAAGCGCCTTGGCCAGGACGGACGCTCTGCTCGTCGTCACTGCCACCGGCCGGGAGGCCGACGACCTGACCGGCGAACTGCGCGGTGTGCTCGGCGACGCGGTGACGCTGTTCCCGTCATGGGAGACGCTGCCGCACGAACGGCTGTCGCCGGGCGTTGAGACCGTCGGTGCCCGAATGATGGTGTTGCGCAGGCTCGCCCATCCCGACGATGCCCGGCTGGGGCCGGCGCTGCGGGTGGTGGTCACCGCGGCACGGTCGCTGCTGCAGCCGATGGCGCCCGACCTGGCCGAGATCGAACCGGTGACGTTGGCGGTCGGAACCGAAGTGGGCTTCGACGACGTGATCGCCCGCCTGGTCACGCTGGCCTATACCCGGGTCGACATGGTCGGCAAGCGGGGGGAGTTCGCGGTCCGCGGCGGCATTCTCGACGTGTTCCCGCCCACCGCCGAGCATCCGGTGCGCGTCGAGTTCTGGGGCGACGAGGTATCCGAGATGCGGATGTTCGCCGTCGCCGATCAGCGCACCATCCCGGAGATCGTCGTCGACAACGTGGTCGCCGTGCCGTGCCGCGAACTGCTGCTCACCGATGAGGTGCGCCAGAACGCCGCCGCGTTGGCGGCAGAGATACCGACCTTGGAGAACCGGGTCGGCGACACCCTGGCCGACATGCTCACCAAGCTCGCCGAGGGCATCCCGGTGGACGGTATGGAGGCGCTGCTGCCAGTGCTTCGGCCGACCGATCTCTCGCTGCTGCACGACCATCTGCCCGCCGGCACGCCGGTGCTGGTGTGCGACCCGGAGAAGGTACGCACCAGGGCAGGCGATCTGATCAAGACCGGCCGCGAGTTCCTCGAGGCGTCGTGGTCGGTGGCCGCGATGGGCGGGAACGCGCCCATCGACATCGAGCAGCTGGGCGGCTCGGGGTTCCGCGACCTCGAGGAGGCCCGCTCCGGCGCCGTCGCGAGTGGGCATCCGTGGTGGACGCTGAGCCAGCTCAGCAGCGAGTCGGCCATCGAGGTGGACGTCCGCCCGTCCCCGTCGACGCGCGGTCAACAGCACGATCTCGACGAGCTGTTCGCGATGTTGCGGGCCCACGTCGTGACGGGCGGGTTCGCCGCCGTCGTCACCCCAGGCTCGGGCACCGCGCAGCGTGTCGTCGAGCAGTTGGGCGAAGCCGACGTTCCCGCAGCGCTTTTGGAGCCTGGAGCCGCACCGAAGCCCGGCGTGGTCGGGGTGCTCAAGGGGCCGTTGCGGGACGGCATGATCGTGAGCGGGGTGATACCGACCTCCAACCTCGTAATCATCACCGAGACCGATCTGACCGGCAACCGCGCCGCGGCCACCGAGGGCAAGCGGTTGGCCGCCAAGCGGCGCAACGTCGTCGACCCGCTGGCGCTGACCGCGGGCGATCTGGTGGTGCACGACCAGCACGGCATCGGCCGGTTCGTCGAGATGACCGAACGCATCGTCGGCGGCGCGCGGCGTGAGTACCTGGTGCTCGAGTATGCATCGGCGAAACGCGGTGGCGGCTCGGACAAGCTCTTCGTGCCGATGGACTCGCTGGATCAGCTGTCCCGCTATGTCGGCGGCGTCGAACCCAGCCTGAGCAAGCTCGGCGGCAGCGACTGGACCAACACCAAGACCAAGGCGCGCCGCGCGGTGCGGGAGATCGCCAGCGAGTTGGTGACGCTGTACGCCAAGCGCCAGGCCGCGCCCGGATACGCGTTCGGCCCTGACACTCCGTGGCAGGCCGAGATGGAGGACGCGTTCGGGTTCACCGAGACCATCGATCAGCTGACCGCCATCAACGACGTCAAGTCCGACATGGAGAAGCCCGTCCCGATGGACCGGGTGATCTGCGGTGACGTCGGCTACGGCAAGACCGAGATCGCGGTGCGTGCCGCGTTCAAGGCGGTGCAGGCAGGCAAGCAGGTCGCCATCCTGGTGCCAACGACGCTGCTGGCCGATCAGCACCTGCAGACCT
>Ga0193716_1001099_pt1 | contig 16027 bp, 16 predicted proteins | sample U2c1metaG_FD_145901 | JGI IMG/M metagenome (GOLD analysis project Ga0193716, IMG submission 145901) | Soil microbial communities from a riparian zone of the East river system, Colorado, United States - U2c1 | ecosystem: Environmental > Terrestrial > Soil > Riparian zone | place: USA: East River...
TTGAACGGCTCAAACGCGGCGCCGCGCAACTCCGCCTGCAAACGCTACTCGATAGGTGCCTAAGCGACCGACTCAAAAGAAATCATTCACGATAGCAATTGCGATTCTAACCGATCGGATTTTCTCTCACGCGCGCTTAGCGCGGCGCGACTAAGACTTCGTCGCGCGGGAAATAGTCCATAATCTCGGCGCCGTCCTTGGTCACAACGAGCATGTTTTCCAGACGCGCGCCGCCGACGCGGGTTTCGCCTTCGCGCGATTCGACGGCGATGGTCATGCCCTCTTCGAAGACCTGCGGGTGATCGAAGGACCAGAGCCGATTGATGATCGGAATATCGTAGCCCGTGTTTGTGCCGAGCCCGATGCCGTGGCCGATTTCGCTGGCGAGGATTTCCACTTCGCTCTTGTAACCCCACCTGGTCGCCGGCGGAAAATGTTTGGCCGCGTCCGCCGTGGTCTTGCCGGGTTTGATCTCGCCGATCACGGCGTCGAGGCGATCGCGCACCTCTTTGTACCAATCTTGTTCCTTGCTCGTTGGTTTTCGACCGACGATAAATGTGCGGTAGGTGCAACTACCGTAGCCCATGTAAGTCGCGCCGCAGTAGGAGCCATAAACCATATCGCCGAATTGAATCACCCGGCTGGTCGCGTGCGGGCCGCGATCGAAAGTCGTCGGTCCCGTGCGCCAGCCGCCGGGCACGGAGCCTTCCAAGCCCATCTCAAAGCCGGCCGCCGAGGCGATCTTCATCAAGTCGGTGTCGCGCAAGCCGGGTTTCAGATTTTCCCAGACGCGAAACCACACGCCGTCAACCATGGCGGCGCAAGTCTTGAGGCAGCTGATTTCATCTTCGTTCTTGATCATGCGCGCTTCGAGCATCAAATTGCGGCTGTCGACGAGGTTCTTCACGCCAGCGTTGATGAGCGCTTCGCGCGCGTTGCCGTCGAAGCTGCCGAGCGCGAGCTTCTCGCCGAGCAGGCCGCGCTTTTCCAATTCCGTTTTGATCTCGCCCGCAAAGGCCTTCGCTTCGTCCGCGCAAGCCTCGGGCCCCGGCGCACCACTCAGCCACGAATGCGCGGGTCGCCACTCTTTGATCCAAGGACATTGATCCGGCATCTGATGGTAGTAGCCGTTGTGCTCGTACATCACCGGATCGTGCTCGGCGAAAAACAGCACGTAACGGCACATCGGGTAGATAAAACCCCTGAGCGCCGTGAGATAGCGGATGTTGTGATGATTGGCCTCGAGCAGCGCGGCGACGCCATGCTTTTTCATGATCATCTGCGCCCGCTCCACGCGCCGGCGGCGCATGCGCTCGGGATTGAGCCGCTCCTGCCAATCCGCGGTTTCAGGACCGAAGGTCAATTTGGGCGCGTAGTGAATCATCGGAAACTCCTTTGTAGGGCCGCTTAAGATGGCCGCGAATCTATCGAGATCGGCGCGATCGTTCAACTATTTATCTTGGTTGAATTGAATCCGTCACGATGTAAAATCCGTCCTGCATTGACCAACGACAAGTTGTCGAATCGCCATCAGTCCAACTCATCGCACAGGAGTAATCGCCAGCTTTGAAAATATTTGCCAATCTGTTGCTCTCAGCCGCCTTGCTAGCGCTGCCATCGTTGTCCGCGGCGGCCGAGCACGTCACCGCCGTGTACACCAGCATCGCCGCGGCCTACGCTCCTTTCTGGGTAGCGAAAGACAAAGGCATCTTCGACAAATACGGCCTCGACGCCAGCCTGGTTTACATGCGCGGCACCGTGCCAACGATCGCCGCGTTGGCCAATAACGACATCGAGTTCGTCCAATCCGGCGCAGCGCCGTTTATCAATTACGCACCCGAGGCGGCGACGTGACACTGCTGGGTTGCCTGGCCAATAAAGTGATCGACTATGTCTTCATCGCCCATCCATCGATCAGCCGCATGGAGCAACTGCGCGGCAAGACCATTGCCATCAGCAGGCCCGGCGACCAGACGTACTATTACGTGCGCGACATTTTGAAGCGCTATGGGATCGGTCTTAAAGACGTGCGCTTGGTGCAAACCGGTTTGCAACCGGAGCGGGTCGCGGCGCTGCGTCAAGGACTCGCCGTCGCCAGCATCCTTAACCGTCCGAACAACTTGGTGCTGGAGCAGGAGGGCTACAAGCGCCTGCTCGACATCGAGGATCTCAAGCTTCCCGCCGGCGTGCGCTGCTTGATCACCACGCGCAAACTGCTCAAAGCGCGACCCGCCACTGTCGATAACTTCACGATGGCGTGGCTGGAGGCGGTGCACTTCATTCTGCGCCAGAAAAAAGAAACGAAAGAAATTATCGGCAAATACACCCGGAACTCCGACGACGTGCAACTGGAAGAAGCCTGGCGCAGCTTGACGACGCAAACCGAAATCCCGCCCTATGCTTCGGTCGTCCAATTGCAGGGCCAAGTGAGCACGCTCGCCGAGGATCAGCCTGATTTGAGCCGCTTCGACGCGAAAACCATGGTGGACAACAGCGTGATTAAAAAACTCGAAGACTCGGGCTGGATCAAAAAACTCTTTCGATAACGGGTAGGGGCGTAAAATTTTACGCCCTAGGGCGTCGTTTTACCGACTTCGGCAAGAACGCTTGGCTCGATAAGAGATTCGGCTTTCAGATTTTTCGCCGCTGGCACCGTCTGAATCAACGAGTCGATGGCGTAGCGTAAACCATCTAATGGCAGCGTTGGAAAACTTTCCAAGTTTTTCCCCGAATTAAAGCGGTAGTTCTCCTCGATGATCGCCTTGTCCTGCACGCGCAGATTGCGCGCGAGAACTTTTTTGCTCAATTCCGGATCGTCCTGGATCTTTTTCACGCTTGCCGCCAACGCGCGAACGAATTTCACCACCAATGGCCGGCGCTCTTTCAGCATATTGCGGCGCACGGCTGTGGCGTTACCGATAACCGGGAAATTGAGTGTCTCCATGTCGAGAATGGTTTTAAAACCGGAATTTTCCAGCACCAGAGCGTTGGCGGGATTTAGGATCGTCGCCGCAACCCGGCCGTTTTTGAGCGCCAAGACTCGATCGCTTTGACCTCCCACTGCAGCCATCTGAATGTCCCGATCGGTCATGCCGAAGCGCTTGAGCGCCAGCCGCAGATAGAAGTGCGCGACATCGTGAATCCGCGCGACCCCGACGATCTTTCCCTTGAGCTGTTCCATCCTATCGATTCCTTGGCCAGCAACGATCCGGTACTGCATGCGATTGTAATTGCTTGCGACGAACACCAGGTCGGCGCCACCGGCGATAGCGGCGATCGTATTGTGCGGAATGCAATATAGAACGTCAATTTCGCCGGCGATCAGGGCCGCGGTCGCGGGATTGCCTTGAATCCAGATTTGCTCCACGTCGAGCCCTTCGCGCTCGTAATAGCCGGCATCTTTGGCTATCCACAGCGGCAAAATGCCGCCGCCGATATAGCAATTGCTGACGCGAAGTTTGTCGGCGCTAACGGCGTCGTATGGCTGAATCAGCGGCCAGCCGAATACTAACAACAGAAGCAATACAGTGACTCGAAGCTCGATAAGTCGCATGATTGCCGGTAACTTTATCTTGCCGCTGTCGCCCCGCGCAATAGACGATCGAAAATCGGGAAGTAATAAAAGGCCGTTCACTGTAGGAGCTTTCAGTCGGAGCATATCGTCGGTGATAGAAAAATTCAGACAGGAGATAAACTGCCTACGGCCTCGCATGAATCCTTGGTGCCGACAATTCAGCGCTTTCGATCTGTTTTGACCTTCCATATTCAACAGGCTTAACTAAAGGGCACGCGTCCAGATGCTGGTACATTCCTTGCTGTTCTCGATCTGCAATTCACCAATCGAACTATTTGGATTATCGGTTCTTAGCGAAACGCCGGAGGTGTTTATGCAGCTCGGAGATATTATGACGCGCGATGTCGAAGTCATCGATATGGACGCGTCGTTGCGGGAAGCGGCGGCCAAAATGAAAGCCCTGGATGTCGGATTGGTGCCGATCTGCGATGGCGAAACCATAAAAGGCACGCTCACGGATCGCGACATCACCATCAGGGCCATCGCCGATGGCCATGACCCCGCAACCACTAAAGTTTCCGAGATTATGACAACCGACCTCGCCTACTGTTACGAAGATCAAGAAATCGAAGAAGCGCTGAGTCTCATGGACGTCAAGCAAATCCGTCGTTTGCCGATCCTCAATCGTGATCAAGAACTGGTCGGCATTGTGTCGCTCGGCGATCTCGCGGTTCATTCGGGAGAAAAGGAACTGGTCGGCGACACGCTCAAGGAAGTTTCCCGTCCAGCGTTGCCGCGAAGGCCCTGACCGCGCTGCATGCGCGATCAACCGAAACCAGAATCGTGGCCGGGTATAGATAATTTTGTAGGGGCGACCCTATGTGGTCGCCCGTCCGACGGACAAATGCAAACCGCTGCCGTTTCGCGAGGCCACGTCAAATTGAACAAGTACCGACGGTCGCCACGATGGCGCAAAATTCTTCATAGAGAGTCCTAGCTTCGCAGGCAAAACTCGTTTGCAATATGCGGATGGTCTGGATACAGAGCATCTGAGCATGACGATAAAGTTCTACCGGAGAGCGGCGCTAATTCTCTTGATCTTATTGCTAGCAGCAGTCATCGGCGACGGCGCCGCGGCCGATCGTGGCAGTGAAAAGGTTCGTATCGCTGTTTCGTCCAAGTCCCTGGGCTTTCTCGATACCTGGGCCGCCAAGGAACGCGGTTTCTATCGCCAACACGGCCTCGATGCGGAAATTATCGCGATGCGTCCGCCGCTGACGATCGGCGCGCTTCAGGCCGGCGAGATCGACTATGCGTTCGGCGCCAGCACGATCTTGCGCGGCAGCATTTCCGGAGCGCCCGTGCGGCTGGTTAGCTTGTCCCTGAGAACGTCGTTCCACACGCTGGTTGCGCGCCCGCAGTTTAAGTCGATCGCCGACTTGAAAGGCAAAACTATCGCCGTCACCATCGGTGCGGCGGATGATTTCGTTGCGCGCCATCTAATCCGCCGCGCGGGCCTGGATCCGCGCGATTACACTTTTGTGAACATGGGTGGCTCCGACACCCGATTTCCAGCCCTGCATTCCGGCCAAATCGATGCGACGGCATTGTCTCTGCCGTTTTTCATCGTCGCCAAACGTCAAGGCTACATGCTCTTGGGCTCGGCCGCCGATGGCCTCGATATGGCGACCGTCGGCATCGGCACTTCAATTCGCAAGATCCAGCAGGAGCGGGAACAAGTGAAGCGCATGATCCGGGCGCAACTTGACACACTGCGCTGGATCAAGAGTCAAAAGGCGGAAACCGTGGCATTCCTGCAAAAATTTTTCGGCCTCGACGAAGCCGCAGCCTTGGAGTCCCATTCAATCTATTCGCGGTTGATCATCGATGATGTAAAACCGCTTCCGGGAGCCATCAAAACCGTGCTCGATCAACAGGGCAAACCGGATTTGCCGCTCGATCGCGTCGTCGATGCCACTGTCGTGGAGGAAGTCCTGCGAGAACGGAGATAACAATGCCAAACAATGATATGAGGATCATCGACGTCGACGGCCACGTGCGCGAGGCCGACGATTTATTCGAAAAATATCTGGAAGCGCCATTTCGCGCGCGCGCGCCGCAAATCGAAAAAGTTGCCAACGGCCAATTGCTTTTTCGTCTGGAAGGCGAGCGCCATCATCGCCGTCCCGACGAATCGCCGTTTCGGATCAAAGAAGACGGTTCCCCGGTCAATGAAAATCGTCATTTGGCGACAAATGCGCAGCAACGCTTGCAGGCGATGGATCGTGACCGCATCGAGCGCGGCTTGCTCTTTCCCTCGGCGGGACTTTATCTGCCTTCCGTATTGGAAGAAGCCTACGCCGCGGCGCTCTGTCGCGCCTACAACAATTGGCTCTATGACTATTGCGCGGCCGATCGGCAACGCCTGATGGGGGTAGCCGTCGTGCCGGTGCAAGATGTCAATCTCGCGATCGCTGAGGCCAAGCGCGCCATCAAGGAACTCGGCTTCAAGGGCGTCTTCGTGCGGCCTAATCCAATAAAAGGCCGCAACATCGACGATCCTTACTACGATCCATTGTACCGAACGATCGTCGAGCTCGGCGTGCCACTCCTGGTGCACGAAGGCTCGGGCGCTTTTTTACCTACCGCCGGCGCCGATCGCTTCGCCGGTCAGTGGTTTTTCACCCATACGATCTCCCACCCACTGGAGCAGATGCTCGCCAGCTTGGGTTTAATCTGTCGAGGCGCGCTGGAACGCAATTCTGAGCTGCAATGTGTGTTTCTCGAAGCCGGCGCCGGTTGGCTGCCCTACTGGCTCTGGCGCATGGACGAGCATTACGAAGTTCTGCCGTTCCAAGTGCCCTGGCTAAAGATGAAACCGAGCGATTATTTTCGCCGCCAATGCTTCGTGTCTTTCGAGGCTGACGAAACGCGTTTGGGCGAAGTGATCTCTTCCATCGGCGCCGACCGGGTGGTTTTTGCGTCGGACTATCCTCACTGGGACGCGACCTTTCCCGGCGTCACGGACATGATCTTGAACCGCGCGGATCTCGACGCCGAAAGTAAACGAAAAATTATGGGCGAAAATGCCGCGCGAATCTTGCGACTGGATTAACCAAAATCGTCGAGCCTTTGGAGCTCGGGAAGCGGCCTATCCCGTTAACCCGAGTCTTTAGACTGAAGACGTGAACCATAGTTTGGAGGAAATCATGGCTGATACACCGAAACTCGTTTCATCGATGGGCCGCGCCGAGCTCGATCGGATCTTTGTGCGCGGCTACGATTTGAATAAGGATTTATTGGGCAAGATCAGCTTTGCACAAATGGTTTTCTTGATGCTCGAAGGGCGCCTGCCGACACCTGAGCAGGGCCGCATGATCGACACCATGCTAATTGTCCTTGTCGATCACGGCATGACCACCGGCGCGGCCGCGGCGCGCATGACTTTTCATTCCGCTCCGGAAGCGATCCAGGGTGCCGTGGCGGCCGCCATTCTCGGCGCCGGGAGCGTCCACCTCGGCTCTTCGGAGCACTGCGCGAAAATGTTGCACGATGCTTTATCCAAGGAATCGAAGGAAACCGACCTCGACGCCATCGCGCTGAAAACCGTCGAGAAGCGTTTGGCAAATAATCAACTCATTCCCGGCATCGGCCATGGTATTCACACCGGCGGCGATCCGCGGGCTGAAAGGCTGTTCGAAGTGGCTCAGGAAACCCAAGTCTACGGACGCTATTGCGAATTGCTTAGAAAAATTGGCAAAATCGCCGACCAAAAAGTCGGCAAGCACTTGCCGGTCAACGTCACGGGCGCTATTGCCGCCATTTCGCTCGATATGGGTATCCACTGGCAGATGTCCAAAAGCTTCGCGATTCTCGGCCGCGCGCTCGGCGGGCTGGCTCACGTGGGCGAAGAAATTCGCCGCCCCATCGCGCGCGGAATTTCCAACCTGATCCGCGACAATCTTCAATACGAGCCGGAAAAATAGATCCGCCTTGCCGCGCCGGACGCTCGAAAACGTCCGGCGCGCGCGCAGCGTTGTGTCGCCAGTTCAAATCGAAAGCAAACGCTCGAAAAAGGAGCGATATCGTCGCAGGGCGAGCCGCAATTCTTCGGTGGAAATTTCGTCAGAGGCATCCCATTGTTTCTCGAGTTCTTTTCTCTGCTCAGAAAAACTTTGCGCCAGGCGCTGCATAACTTCAGCGACTAGCTCGTCAGCGCGTTCGACGGACGCTCGCGGTTCGTCGACAAACCCGGTTTGTATATTTTGCCATTGGGCGCGAAAGTCTTGGTTCAATTCGCTGCTGAAGAGCGGCGTCTGATCTTGCTCCGCCCTCTCCGGCACGGCTTCGACTTCAATAAAATCTTCCGCCTCGGCCTTTCCGGCGCCCGCGATATCGGCCGTGCGCAATTTGCCCTCCTGCGATGGACTTGAATTAGCATTGGGGTTTTCTCGAACTATGCTCATGAGCTTAATCCTCCTCTGCGGTTTTTAAGTCGCGGTAATCTGAATTCACGACTCATACGATTGGAAGCCCTTTCCTCTCGAGCCGTTGGCGATGGCGGCGCTTCCAAGAGCTCATGGAACAGCGCCCGGTAGTGAACCAGCGCTTGGCGAAGCTCTTCCGTTCCAGCCTCCCCGGTGCGGTTGCGGCCGGCGATGACGGCCGCGGCACGGTAATGAGTGACGACCTCGGGGTAATCCACCGATAAGTCGGTGGCCGCCTGCTCGAAGCCGTTTACGGGATAGCCGCGTTTCTCCATAACTTCAAAGATCAGCTTGTCACCGGCAACCACGGCTTCGTGCGGATCATCGACAAAGCGTCGCTGGACATCCATCCACTCTCGGTCATAGTTCGCGCGGTCGCGTTCCGACAGCGGAATAATCGCGTATTTGTCCACTCTCTCTTTGCGATTTTGCAATTCCGCTTCTGCGAGTTGGCGATCTTGAAGCTGATCGACGACCCGATCATATTCGGGTCCGAACCGCTCCTTGAGACGGCGCGATCTCATTTTGCTCACGGAAAACCAGACGCCGACGCCGATGAGGGCGCAGACCGCGGCAGTAATGAGGACAATCAGTAGTGTTTGTGAATCCATTTCTCCCTCCGATTGTGCAGGTTATTTGTCGGGACTACTCGGACGTTCGAATAGTTCTGTTTAGTCTCAAAGAACGTGCCAAAATAAAAAGCCGCTATTTTGCGCGAAGCATTTGTCCGGCTTGGGTTTTTGAAGGAATAGCTCGATAGATTCATTGCCTCGCGCCAGACAATTTCCGACAAGGAACGCCACCGCGACGACCGGAGAACTTCTTTGCCGGCAACTTGCGTTTTGCCCTGAAAAAGGAAATAAGCTGATCGAGTTCGGCAGTCTTGGCGCTCTACGGAAAACCACCACAAAAAATGTCATTACCGTTAGTCGTGAGGTTGTAGGAAGATATGCCCTGGAGACGGATTTTATTCATTGTTGCGGTGACGCTGGCTTTCAACGCTTCGGCCGGAGCGCAGCTACGAAAAATCAACGTTGCCTATACCGCAACGAGTCCGTATCAAGCTGCGGCGATTATCGCGAAGGAGACCGGTTTGTTTCGCAAGCACGGACTCGACGTGACAATGATTTTCACCAGCGGCGGCTCGTTAGGCATTCAAGCGATGGTCAGTGGCGATGTGGCGATCAATGTTTCCGATGGCGCTGCATCCGCCGGCGCCAAGCTCTCCGGAATCGACAACGTGATGTTCGCGAGTTTTCTCAACACATTTCCTTATAGTCTGATTTCGATCCCGGAGCTCAAGCAAGTGTCCCAGCTCAAGGGCACTTCGGTTGCGGTAAGTCGTTTCGGCAGCGCCACCGATCTGGGCGTGCGCATGGCGCTGGGCCGGCTGGGTCTCAACGCGGATAAAGATGTGACGATGCTGCAAATCGGCGCGCAAACCGCGCGGTTCACTGCCCTGCAAGCCAAGCAGGTGCAGTCGACGATCATCACCCCGCCGTTTACGCTCACCGCGCGCAAGCTCGGCTACAATACCTTGATCGATATGGCACAGCTCAACATCCCCTACCAGCTCACTTGTCTGACCGCGATGCGCGGTTATATCAAAGACCATCCAGACGTGATTCAAGCGGTGGTGATGGCGGTCAGTGAAGGCATTCACTATTATAAGACCGAGAAAGCCGCCTCGTTGAAAATCCTGTCGCGCTACCTCAAAACTGACGACATGGAAGCTCTCGATGAAACCTACCGCGAGGTCGCACTAAAAACCTTACCCGAAAAGCCCTATCCGAGCGCTGCCGGCATCCAAACCGTTCTGGACGAATACGCCAAGCGCATCCCCAAAGCCAAAACCATGAAGCCGGAAGAGTTCATGGACACAAGCTTCGTCAAAAAGCTCGATGACGAAAAGTTTTACGACCGGCTCTACAAACGCTAGAGTCAGCGTTATCGACGAGGCACTCCCATGAGAAAATGCATTGCACTGTTTGTTGGGTTACTGGTGATGATCGCGTTTACTGGCGACGCCCATTCCCAATCCGAGCCTTTTTTCAAAGGCAAACAGATCAAGATCGTCGTCGGCTTCACCGCCGGCGGGATTATCGACCTTTGGGCGCGGCTCTACACGCAATATATGAGCAAGTATGTTCCAGGCAATCCTGATCTGATCGTGCAAAATGTTGCCGGCGGCGGCTCCATGATCGCCGCCAATCAACTCTACAATGTCGCGAAGCCCGACGGGCTCACGCTTGCGATGATTTCATCGGGTCTGTATTTCGACCAGTTGATGGGAGTTAAAGAAGTCAAATTCGACTGGGCCAAGTTCGGCTGGATCGGTTCGCCGGTGCGCAACTTCGAAGTCCTGACGATGCGCGCGGACACTCCTTATCGAAGCATCGAAGACATTCAGAAGGCGGCGCAGCCGCCGCGCTGCGGCACCACCGGCACGGGGGCCACCGGTCATTATTTTCCGAAGTTCATCGAAGAATCGCTCGGCGCGAAAATTCAGGTCGTCTTGGGTTATCCCGGCAATCGGGACGTGGAGGTCGCCATCGAACGTGGCGAAGTGCACTGCTACGCCATCACCAAGGAAGCCTTTCTGCGCGAGCCCGGCCGTTCGTGGCTAAAGCGCGGCTTTGTCCGCGCGCTGGTCCAAGGCGCGCAAAATCGCGACCCGCTGTTTCCGGACACGCCGACAATTTATGAGTTGATGGACAAGCACAAGACGCCGGAACCGCTCAAGCGCTTCGCGTCGGTGCTGCTCTCGCCGGGCGCCATCGGCAGGCCGCTTATTACCCCTCCCAACGTGCCGGCGGATAGAATCAAGCTTCTCCGCGACGGATTCGCCAAGATGATCGCCGACCCGGACTTTCTCGCCGAAACCAAAAAGCGCGAGTGGGACGTTGAATACGTCAGTGGGCCGGAGCTTGAGGCGACTGCCAAAAAGGCCGTGAATCAGCCGCCCGAAATCATCGAGAAGCTAAAAACCATCTTGAGAGACTAGGAACAATCAACATGAAGAAATCCGCGGTCTTCACCACCGCCAGATCCATTTACGGCCTCAATCTGCCATCGCAACACAAATGGAAATAGCAAGGAGAGAAATATGCTCACACCTATCAAAATCGATAATCGAATGAACGGTTTTCTCGGTACGCCCGCCGGCGCGGGCAAAAAGCCCGTGGTGATCCACCTGCACGAGCGCTACGGCATCGTCGAACACACGACGGATCTTGGGCAAAAATTCGTCGACGCCGGTTACGTCACCATCGTGCCCGACTTCTTTTCCCGATTTACCGGCGACCGCGAAGCTCTAGCGCGCGGCGATGACCGTTGTGATCTAAGCGACGAACAGGTGCTGGTCGATCTCGACGCCGTCGTCGCTTACCTGCGCGCGCTTCCGGAAGCGGACATGACCAAAGTCGCCATGTCGGGAGTGTGTCAGACCGGCCGCCAACCGATATTGGCCGCGGCGAAGCGCAATCTATTTAGCGCGGCGGTGGTGCTCTACGGCGCGGTATACGACGCCGACTGGAAAAGTCATCCGATGCGTCCGGAATCTATCGAGAAACTCTTGCAGGAAATCTCCTGCCCCCTGACCGCCGTGTTTGGCGAGCTCGATAATTTAATTCATCGCGACAACATTGTGCGCATGTTTTCCGTGCTCGCCCAAGCAAAAAAGAGCTTCGACATCCGCATCTACGCCGGTGCGCCGCACGGCTTTCTCAACGACACCATGCCCGGCCGCTATCGCCAAGCGCAAAGCGATGCGGCATGGAATCAGATCACATCGTTTCTCAAATCCGCCTTCGCCGGCGAATGGAAAAAAGACCGCGCCATTTGGCGTTTCGACGCCGACAGCGCGGTGAATTACGACTTCGCGACGATGAAGCGCTGGGAGTAGTCCCCGCTTGGCTCTGAATATCGAATGGCAGATCTCAGATTTCACAGCCCCCTCTCTGAAATATGAAATTTGAGATCTGAATGCACGAAGCATGCTTCGTGCTGCTTGACAGCCGCGACCTACGGCGAATAGATTTGGGGCGCTTAGCCCTGAGAGGAGCACCCAACGGCCAAACACGAACAAGACGCCATTGATCTCGTCTCTGTCGACGAATCGAACCCGTTAACCACCAATCGGTGGTGGCAACGTGGCCGCGAGGTACTATCGGATTGGCTGGGCGTCCTCGGTGTCGTTGCATTCTTCGGGGCGTGGGAGTTCTGCACCCGCTTCGAAATCATCAATCCTTTTTACTTCCCGCCATTCAGCAAAATCCTTGCTAAAGGATACGAGCTGTTCGCCAACGGCACCATCTGGGAGCATATGTGGTTCAGCCTGACGAACTTCACCATCGGCTTCGTCGTGTCGGTTATACTCGGCGTGGTGCTCGGCGTGCCGATGGGGTGGTACAAAAACATTTGCAAGACTTTCGATCCGCTTTTGTCCGGCATTTACGCTACGCCGTTGATCGCGTTGCTGCCGTTGATCATCATGCTGTTCGGCCTCGGCTCGGTTTCAAAGATCATCATGACGATCCTCGCCGCGGTGTTTCCAATTCTGATCAATACCATGATCGGCATCGCCAATACCGATACCCGTTTGATTACCATGGCGCGGGCCTTCGGCGCGAAAGACAGCCAGATTTTTCTCAAAGTGTCGCTGCCCGGTTCGCTGCCTTATCTAGTCGCCGGCATGCGTGTCGCTCTCGGGCGCGCGCTGGTGTACATCGTCGTTGCCGAACAGTATGGCGCGGCCACCGGTCTGGGCTACCTGAGTTCCGTCGCGGCGCAGCGTTTTCAAATGGCCGCGATGTTCGTGCCGATCATTATCATCGCCGGCCTAGGCGCCGGGCTCAACGAACTGCTCAAATCCGTCGAGCGGCGCTTGGACAACTGGAAGCCGCAAAAATAGTTTCTCGGTCACCCGTTTTGAGGAGGCCTGTAATGAAATCGACCCGGTTAGTCTGCTCCTTGGTTTTTGTGCTGCTGTTTGCCGGCGCCAGCCACGCCGCCGAAGCGCTGCGGAAAATGACGGTCGGCCAGGCCGGCGTCAATCCCGGTGCCGGTCTTTTCAGCATTGCCGTCAATCAAGGTTTCTATAAAAAGAATGGCCTCGACGTCGAAATCATCAAGACCAACACCACCGCCGCCGTGCAAGCGATGCTCGCGGGAAAAATGCAGATGGCTACCGGCGCGGGCGCCGCCGCTTTCGTGACCGCGACCTTGGAAGGCGCGCCGCCGTTTGTAGTGGTCGCTTCGTGGGTCAATGTTTTTCCCTACAAGATTATGGCGCAAAAAGGCATTCGCAAAATCGAAGACCTCAAAGGCAAGACCGGCCACGTCGGCGCACCATTCGGCACAATCCCCGACACCGCCCTGCGCTTCGCCTTGAATCGCCTGAAAATTGATCCGGAAAAAGATGTGAAACTGGTGCAGCATTCCAACGCCGACCCGGCGAGCATTTTGGCCGCCATGGAAAAGGGTGAGGTGCAATTCGGCATCCTTGCGCCGCCTTTTGATTTAATCGCGGAAAAGCGCGGCTACGAAATGTTGCTCGCCCTGCCTGGCCTGGGAATCCCGTGGCAACAAAACGGCGAATTGGTGCCTGCCCCATTTTTACAGAGCAATCGCGACAACGTTCTTCGTCTGCTGCGGGCAACCGCCGAGGCGGAGAAGTTTTATTTTGATCAAAAAGATAAAACCATCGAGATCATGACAGAGTATCTGGGCCGACCCCGCGACGAAACGGAATACGCTTACAATCAGTTCAAACGTTGGACCGACCGCATCCCTCGGCCGCAGGTCGATACTGTCAAAACCACGCTCGAGGCGATCAAAAAAACCACGCCAAAGGCGGCAACCGCGAATGCCGCGTCGTTCGTCGACACCAGCCTGGTCGATCAACTGGTCAAGGAAGGATACTATAAATGAAGGATGAAGGCGGAAGGCAAAAGGATGAAGTCCGGATTTTCTCGATAACTCATCCTTAGCGTTGCGAGTCTTCCTCCAGCAACGGCTTGAACAGTTTGAACTCTGGCTTAGTTGAACCCGAGAGACCCCGATGTTAGCATCCCGCGAAGTTCGCCGTAAGGAGCAACGATTAAGTGAAACTTTATAACTTCGATCTCCTCGCCTATCCTCATGTGCCCAAAGAAGCGCCGCGCACGCCGGTGCCGAGCAATTTCTTCGATCCGCTGAAAGGCGCGGCGAACTATGCCGAACACCTCGAAGAAATGACTTACTGCGAAGAGTTGGGCTTCGACGGCGTGGTGTTCAACGAACACCATTATAGTGCCTACGGCACGATGCCCTCGCCGAATCTCATCGCCGCCGCGCTCAGTCAAAAAACTAAGAAGATCAAAATCGGTGTGCTCGGCAACATTCTGCCCCTGCGAAATCACCCGGTTCGAGTCGCTGAGGAATACGCGATGATCGACTGCCTCAGCAACGGCAGGTTGATTGCCGGCTTCGTGCGCGGCATTCCGCCGGAATATATCTGGTACGGCGTGAACCCGGAAGAATCGCGCGGCCGTTTTGAAGAAGCCTATGATCTGATCACAACCGCCTGGAACAACCCCGTATGGAGCTTCCACGGAAAATTTTTCAATCTCAAAGACTGTGCGATCTGGCCGCGGCCGATACAGCAGCCGCACCCGCCGATCTGGATTGCTGCGCGCAGCGCCGAGTCTGTCGAGTGGTGCGTCAAACGGCAACTACCGTGCGCACAGGTCTATCAGACGACCGGACAGATCGAAGACACTTTCAATTACTACCGGACCAAGGCGAAAGAAGCAGGCTGGGACGCCGGTCCGGACAAGTTCATTCTCTGCCGCCATATTTATATTGACGAGAGCGAGCAAAAGGCCCGCGATATTTCCGCGCCGGCGATGGAGTACTTTTTTTCAGTTTTCAATCGAGGCTTCAACGAAGCGCTGAACAAAGGAGCCGTGGACCAGAAGTTGACGGCAGCCCTGACATCGGAGCGGTCCTTTAATTACTTCCGCCCTGGCAACCGCGACCGCTTAGATTTTTCAAAGATGGATCACGACGGCCTCATTAACAGCGGCTATTTCATCGCGGGCAATCCCGATAGCGTCGCGAAACAAATTCAACAGCAAATGAAACAAGTCGGCGCCGACCACTTCATGGGCATGTTCCACATCGGCAACATGAAACACGACAACGTGGTCCACTCCCTCGAGCTCTTTAAGAAAGAGATCATGCCGCGACTCGCATAGATTCTTGCTAACCTTGTCCGTAATGCGATACGGCATGGCTCATCGCGCAACTGCTGTTGCAACCACCACGTGGCAGAAACCGTCATAAACACGACCGAGGTCGACCCTCACCTCCGGATTGAAAATTGAAATCACATGCTATCGTGATGCATAGCCTCAAACAGTTAACCGGGACATGAAACTAGAACACGCACTTCGTCTTTATACCCGGCGCCAAGCACTGCGCGCTCTCGGCACCCTGCCGGCCGCTGCGCTGTTCGGCTGCGATCGCGATCTAAGTTTGCAAACCGACGCAATCGCCGCCTCAATACCCGGCTGTGTCCTTCGTCCCGAGCAAACCGAAGGCCCGTACTTCATCGATGAAAAGCTCAACCGGTCCGATATTCGTGCGGATCCGTCCGATAAATCGATTAAACCCGGCGTCCCTCTGAGATTGGAGTTCCAGGTTTCAACGGTAACGGCCAACTCGTGCAGCCCGCTCGCCCGAGCGATAGTCGACGTTTGGCATTGTGACGCCATTGGGGTATATTCCGACGTTCAGGACTCCGTGGCCGACAGCCGTGGAAAAAAGTTCCTGCGCGGCTATCAGGTAACCGACGAGAAAGGCATCGCAAATTTCCTGACCGTCTATCCTGGCTGGTATGAGGGGCGTGCCGTGCACGTACACTTCAAAATCCGCACGAGTCCTTCAGCAAAGCCGGGCCTCGATTTTACTTCGCAACTCTATTTCGACGACTCGATCACGGATCGAGTTCACAGCGTCGCACCGTACCAATCAAAAGGCCGGC
>Ga0193716_1001100_pt1 | contig 16026 bp, 14 predicted proteins | sample U2c1metaG_FD_145901 | JGI IMG/M metagenome (GOLD analysis project Ga0193716, IMG submission 145901) | Soil microbial communities from a riparian zone of the East river system, Colorado, United States - U2c1 | ecosystem: Environmental > Terrestrial > Soil > Riparian zone | place: USA: East River...
GGCTACGTGGTCACGCCGGCCGGCGCGCACCACCCGGACGGCCGCACCGCGGTGTTCGTCGGCGACCTCGTCGACCGCGGCCCGGACACGCCCGGCGTGCTGCGGCTGGTGATGGGCATGGTCGCGGCCGGCACCGCGTTATGTGTGTCCGGCAACCACGAGAACAAGCTGGTGCGCGCACTCGACGGCCGCGACGTGCGCGTGTCACACGGGCTCGCCGAGTCGCTGGCGCAGCTCGCGGCCGAGCCGGAGCAGTTCCGCAAGGACGCGCGCGAGTTCATGTACGGGCTGGTCAGCCACTACCGGCTGGACGGCGGCAAGCTGGTGGTCGCGCACGCCGGGCTGAAGGAGGAATACCAGGGCCGGGCGTCGGGGCGGGTGCGGTCGTTCTGTCTGTACGGCGAGACGACCGGCGAGACCGACGAGTACGGGCTGCCGGTGCGGTACCCGTGGGCCGACGACTACCGCGGCGCGGCCACTGTCGTGTATGGACACACGCCGGTGCCGGCTGCCTCCTGGGTCAACAACACCATCTGTCTCGACACCGGTGTCGTGTTCGGCGGCGAGCTGACCGCGCTGCGCTGGCCGTCGCGCGAGCTGGTGTCGGTGCCGGCCGAGCGGGTGCACTACGAGCCGGTGCGGCCGCTGAAGGCGCCGGGCCGAGCCCCGGACCTGCTGCGGATCGACGACGTGCTGGGCACCCGGCACGTCGAGGCGCGGCTGCTCGGCCGGATCAAGGTGCGCGAGGAGAACGCGGCCGGTGCGCTCGAGGTGATGAGCCGCTTCGCGATCGCGCCGCAGTGGCTGCCGTACCTGCCCCCGACGATGGCCCCGACCGCGACGTCCACTGTGGACGATCTGTTGGAGCACCCGTTACAGGCGTTCGACGCCTACCGCTCAGACGGTGTGTCGCACGTCCTGTGCGAGGAGAAGCACATGGGCTCGCGCGCGGTCGTGGTCCTGTGCCGGGACGCTTCCGTTGGCGCACGGCGGTTCGGCGCGACCGACGGGGCGGCGGGCGCGGTGTACACGCGGACCGGCCGGTCGTTCTTCCCGGACCCGACGCCGCTGCTGGACCGCCTGCGTGCGACCGTGGACAAGGCTGACCTGTGGGCGGCGCTGGACACGGACTGGCTGATCCTCGACGCGGAGCTGCTGCCGTGGTCGGCGAAGGCCGGGCAGCTTTTGCGCCGCCAGTACGCGCCGGTCGGGGCCGCGGCGGGCGCCGCGCTGCCGGCGGCGGTCGCGGCGCTGGAGCGGGCGGCCGCGCGGGGCGCGGACGTCGCGGAGTTGTTGGCACGGCAGCGTTCCCGGCAGGCGAACGCGACGGCGTACGTCGAGGCGTACGGCCGGTACTGCTGGCCGGTGGACGGGTTGGCGGGGGTCTCGCTGGCGCCGTTCACGATCTTGGCGGCCGAGGGCGCCGTGCACGCCGACCGCCCGCGCGACTGGCACGTGTCGCTGCTCGACCAGCTCGTCGCGGCGGACCCGACACTGCTGCGCCCGACGCGACGCGTGGTCGTGGACCTGGCCGACCCGTCGGCGGTCGCCGAGGGCGTCGACTGGTGGACGGCGCTGACCGCGGCCGGCGGCGAGGGCATGGTGGTGAAACCGCTGGCCGGGGTCGCGCGTGGGGTGCAGCCGGGGGTGAAGTGCCGGGGTCGCGAGTACCTGCGCATCATCTACGGCCCGGACTACACGGAGCCGGCGAACCTGACCCGGCTACGGCAGCGGTCGCTGGGCCGCAAACGGTCGCTGGCGCTGCGGGAGTACGCGCTGGGCATGGAGTCGCTGACGAGGTTCGTGGCGAAGGAGCCGCTGTGGCGCGTCCACGAGCCGGTGTTCGCGGTGCTGGCACTCGAGTCCGAGCCGGTGGACCCACGCCTCTGACACATCCCGTGTTGGCCGGTGGGCACCGCGACGGCGAATGGCGATTCAAGTAGTGCGACCGGGTGGTGTTCAGTACCCGCCCGACTTGATGTTGATCCGTCTCCGTCCCGATCCGTTCACGTCGGCCGAGCCGCGGGCGCGAAACCTGGCCCAGCACCGATTCGGCGACTCCCGCGCTCCCGGCAAAGTCACCGCCCCACGCCCCGAAGGGCGCGTTCAGGTCGTTGAGCGTCCTGTCGTTGAGCGTCCCCAACGCGCCGTTCAAGGCATGCCTCGAGCAGCGTTGCGAGAACCGTGGGGGGAGGCTGACCTGCCTGAAACTTGGCCTCCGGCCCCCTCGAACCAGCCTACCGGCTACCACCGACAAGTTTCCGCGCCGAAGATCGACTACAGGCCGGTTGTCCACAACGGCATCGGTTATCCACACGCAACCGCGGAGTCGAGCCGGGCTGTCGGACCCCCGGCGTAGCGTGGAAACCGGGGGCCGGAGGCCAGGGGCTAACAGGTGCGCACTCCGAAACAGTGGCGCCAGAACAGGTGCGAGCGGCAACTGCCGGTGGGCGGCACTGCCCTGGAAGGCCGCGGCGCCGGCCACCACGCGGCCAGAGCGGTCGTGCCGCTCTTCGACGACCACCAGCTCAGTCGCGATGCCGGCGCCGGCAAACGACTACACCAGCTCCGCCTGCTGCTGAGGTGACTCTTCGACCGGCTCCGACGGCTCGGCGAGTGTGAGTTCGAGTTCCGCCATCAGCTGGGTGTAGATCGGGTTCGGGTCGGTCATCGGTGGTGTGCCCTTTTCGCGCGGTCAGTGACAACGCCACCCAGGTACCCGCGCCCGTGCCACTCAAACCACAGCTCCACCAACGAGGCCGCGGACCATCAACGGCGCGCGGCGGAAGATCACACTGCGTGCCGCCGCGAACCCCCTCTGGCGGGCTCCAGTACGGCATTCCACTTGAGGCCCCTCAAGGACAGCACCTCGATGCAGCGCAACGAATCAGGCACAGCGAGCCACTCCGGTTGACGCTTCCGGCGACATCCCGAACCATGGAAGCGTGGCACAACCAGATCCACACCCGTGCCTACTGTCCGTAAGTGTGGAGCAACGGGCGGAGGTGGCGTCCGCGTTCATCCGAGCGGGTGACCGCGTGGTCTTCTTCGGCGACGACCCAGACTGGTTCGTCCGCAGGCTGCGTGAGGACGGCCACCGCCGGCCCGACGCGTGCTCCAGCCCGTCACCGTGCGGCGCCGAGGCCACCGTGCTGTCCGGCGACCGCAAGCTCTGCCTGTACGACAGCCGGTCGCTGTCCGGCACACAACGCGCCGCCGCCCTCGCCCGACACGTCGACGTGCTGGTTGCGCCCGCCCTCTTCGACGACCGGCTCCTGCGGATCACCCGGCGCGGCAACACACTGCACTTCGCCGGCGAGGTCGACATCAGCAACCGGCACGCCATGGTCGACGCGATGCGGTGCGCGTCGCGGGAGCCCCTCCTGCTCGACGTGGCGTCGCTGCGGTTCATCGACGCCGGTGGGGTCTCCGCGATGTACTCGGTGGCGGCCCGCGGCGTCCGGCTGCTGCACCCGCAACCGGTGCCCCGCAAGGTGATCGAGCTGTTCGACCCGACCGCGGAGCGGCTGGTGTGCGAGAGCGCCGGTCGTGGCTGAGCGCCCGCAGGCGCTGGCTCGGACCACGCGCCTCGCCACGACCTTCGACCCGGCGCGGCCCGCGGACCTGCGGAAGTGGGTGTTCGCCAACGCGGCGCCCCTCGTGCCGGACACCGACCTGCTGACCGCGGTGGTGCTGGTGGTCAACGAGGCCGTCACGACCTCGGGCGAGACCGCGCCGGTCACCCCGAGCCCCGAGGACGTCGTGGTGACGCTGCGGCGTGGGCCGGCCGGACTGCGCTGCGAGGTGCTGGCCACGGCGGCGCTGCCCGAGCTGAGCCGCGACCGGCTGCCGACCGACCCCCGGGTGCGCGAGCTGTGGCTCGCCATGCAGGTCAGCGACGACATCGACGTCCACATCCGGCCGTACGGAACCGGCAGCCGCATCTCGGTCACACTTCTGCCGGGCGCGTGGTCGTAGCGGCCGGTCCGTGTTAGCGAAAAATGAGCAGCGTCCACGACCCTTCGGCCATGAAACGACTACGTGTGGTGGCCGCTCTCGCCGCGATCTTCACGTTGCTGTTCGCGGGACAGGCGAACGCCACTGTCGCCGCGACCTGGACATGGACGAACGTCAAGTCCCACCTGTGCCTCGGCGTGTCCGGCGGCCATATCTTCGAGGGCGCGAAGGTCATCCAGTGGACGTGCTCCGGCGCGGCCGACCAGGGCTGGTTCGACATCCCGCTGCCGATGGAGCCCAATGAAGGCGTCCTGATCAAGAACACCGTGATCGGTGCGGGCGGCTACCATTACTGCCTCACGTCCCCCAACAGGGTCGAAGGCGCCCAACTGGTCGTGACCGGGTGCAACGAGTACTTCCCGCCCGAGCAGACGTGGCACGTGCAATGGGTGACCAACAAGGGCTACCTGTTCACGAACCGCAAGACCGGCTGGGCCATGGCCGTCACCGGAGGCAGCACGACCCGCGGCGCGGCCATCATCCAGTGGCGGTCCAACGGCGGCCTGGAACAGCACTGGACCTGAGCGGACGCAGGCGGACAACAGCCCGGCCTCGTACGCGAAGATCGTCAGCTGCACCCGGTTGGACACGTCCATGCGCAGAGCCTGCGGACCGGCTCGACGCGACTTCGTCGACCGAGGCGCCAACGACGATTACGACTTTCGTCGTAACGCATTGCGTCCTGCGAACGACGCGACAGTAGGCCGTTCGCTGCATCTTATTCACCGCAGCGGAAATCCCCGAAGGGACCTCTTTTCCGTGACCCAGTACGCGCCCAACCCGCCCCAGCAGAGCAACACGCAGCCGAGCAACGGCCTCGGCACCACCGGTTTCGTCCTCGGCCTCATCGGGTTGCTGTTCTCGTTCATCCCCGTGATCGGCGTCATCGCGTGGCCGCTGGTGATCCTCGGGATCATCTTCTCCGCCATCGGGATCAGCAAGGCGAGCAAGGGGCGGGCCACCAACAAGGGCCTCGCGATCGCCGGACTGGTCGTGTCGATCATCGGCATCGTGATGTGCGTCCTCTGGGCGGCCGTGCTGGGCAAGGCGGCCAACGACATCGACGAGGAGGCGAACCGCGAGGCCGTGATCGTCTACGAGGTCAGCGGCGACGCGACCAACGTGGACGTCACCTACACGACGTTCGGCGACTCGATGACGTCCAACCAGGAGAAGGCCGCGACCCTGCCGTGGTCCAAGGAGATCAAGACGAAGGGCCTCGTCAAGGAGGGCCAGCTCATCGTCACGACCGGCGAGACCGGCGGCACGGTGACGTGCAAGGTGACGGTGGACGGCACGGAGGTCAAGACCGCGACGGCGACCGGCACGTTCGCCATCGCCACCTGCGACAGCTTCTAGTCGCCGGCGGCCGGCGGGATCTCGGTCCCGCCGGCCCCCTCGAACACCGTCTCCAGCACCACGATCGTCTGCGTGCTGGTCACGCCGTCGAGCTCGAACACGCGGCGCAGCACGTCCTGGAGCTGCTCGGTCGTACCGGTGCGGATCTTCACCAACAGCGACGCCGAGCCGGCGACGATGTGCGCCTCCTCGATCTCCGGCAGCGCCGCCAGCCCGTCGCGGGTCGGGACGTCGCCCATCCACGCGTTGGCCTCGATCATCACGAACGCCAGCACCGGGCGCCCGACCGCGGCCGGGTCGACGTCGATGGTGGTCCGCCGGATCACCCCGCGCTCCCGCAGCTTGCGCACCCGCTCGTGGGCCGCGCCCGCCGAAAGGCCGACGGCCCTGCCGAGCGCGGCGTACGACTGGGTCGCGTCCTGACGTAGTGCAGCTAACAGGATCCGATCTGCTTCATCCACTGGAACACCATACTAGATTCTGTACTCTGGCAGACATGCTGAACACCATCCCGTCCCAGTTCGAACTGCTCGATGAGCGGTTCGCTCGCCTCGACGGCGATTTCGTCGTCCAGCGACTGCACGACGGCGCCCGCAAGTCCGAGGGCCCGGTCTACTTCCCCGCCGGCCGCTACCTCGTGTGGAGCGACATCCCCAACGAGCGGCTGCTGCGGTGGGACGAGACCACCGGCGCGATCGGCGTGTTCCGCGAGAACTCGGGCTACGCCAACGGGAACACGATCGACCGGCAGGGCAGGCTGGTCACGTGCGAGCAGGGCGCCCGGCGGGTCACGCGCACCGAGCACGACGGCACGGTCACCGTCCTCGCGACCCACTACGACGGCAAGCGGCTCAACAGTCCCAACGACGTCGTGGTCCGCGCGGACGGCACCAGCTGGTTCACCGACCCGGCGTACGGCATCGACGACGACTACGAGGGCGACCGCGCGACCAGCGAGCTCGGCGCGTGCCACGTGTACCGCCTCGACCCCGACGGCACGGTCACCGCGGTGGCCACGGACTTCTGCCGTCCCAACGGGCTTGCCTTCGCACCGGACGAGCAGCGATTGTACATTGTGGACACTCGACAGGAACCCAGTCACATCAGGGTGTTCGACGTGCTGGCCGACGGCACGCTCAAGGGCGGCGAGGTCTTCGCGGAGTGCGACTTCGGCCGGTTCGACGGCATCCGCCTCGACGACGCGGGCCGCGTGTGGGCCGCGGCGTGGGACGGCGTGCACTGCTTCCACCCGGACGGCACGCTGCTCGGCAAGCTGCGGCTCCCCGAGCCGGTCGCGAACCTCACGTTCGGCGGCCGCAAGCGCAACGACCTGTTCATCACGGCGGGCGGTTCGCTGTACACGCTGCGCGTGACGTTCACGGGCGTCCGCTACCCGGACTGAGCGGCCAGCGCGGGCAAGGCCTGACCCGACCCGCGTGTCCAACGCTCAGAACCCGCGTGTTCAACGTTCAGAACGGGTGAGTTCGACGTTCGTGACACCTGAGTTCGACATTCGCGTTGACCGATCGGTCAACGCGAATGTTGAACTCACCGTGCACGAGCGTTGGACACGCGGGGTTTCTGCGGGCGGCTAGTGGGCGCCTGGCCACGGGCCTGGGGTGGGTGACACGTCCTCGTTCGTGGTTTCCGTGCGGTACAACGACATTCCGCGCGCCTCGTAGTTCGTGCGGGCGGCCGGGCCGTCCAGCGAGCACGTGTGCACCCACACGCGTCGGGTCGCCAGCTCCCACGCACGCCGGATGCCCTTGGTCAGCAGGTGACCGCCGATCCCCTGCCCGACGAACGCCGGCAGCAGCCCGAAGTACGCGATCTCGACCTCGCCGTCGGCCGTGCCGTCCAGCTCGACGTACCCGGCGGGCGTGCCATGCCGGTACGCCACCCAGGTCTCCACACCGGGCCGGTCCAGCCAGTCGTGCCACTGCCGCCACGTCCAGCCGAGCCGGTCCACCCAGTGCCAGTCACCGCCGACCGAGCTGTACAGGAACCGGTTCAGCTCCGGGCTGACCACTTCGGCGCGGGTGACCGTCACGTCCGCGGTCGCGGCCGGCCGTAGGTCGGCGGGCGAGGTCTGCTCCAGATACCAGGTAGTGATCTCCACGAACCAGATGATGGCTCACGCTGTATCAATTGCTCCGCTCCGCTCCGCGTGAACGCGTTCGCACGAAGCAAAGTGGTTGCGTCGGTCTGTCGGCTCACGCGGTATCAATTGCTCCGCTCCGCTCCGCGTGAACGCGTTCGCACGAAGCAAAGTGATTGCGTCGGTCTGTCAGCTCACGCGGTATCAATTGCTCCGCTCCGCTCCGCGTGAACGCGTTCGCACGAAGCAAAGTGGTTGCGTCGGTCTGTCGGCTCACGCGGTACGGGCGATGTCCACGACCAACCGGGACCTCAGGTCGCCGAGTGCGTCGTCCACTGCCGGCAGACCGTCCGCGCCCGCGGCGATCACACCGTGCCGGTCGAGTGAGTCCGCGATGGGCCCGAGCGACGCGCCGGGACTGACCAGCAGGTCGGCGGCCAGCGTGCACGGGTGCTCGACGATCTCCTGCCAGCCGGCCACCGCGTACAGCGTGCCCGGCGGCAGCAGCAGGAACTCCGACCCGGCCGCGCCGGTCTGCGGCGGGATCGGCGCCGTCGGGCGGCCAAGCAGGTCGTCGAGCAGCAGCCCGTACAGCTCGAGTCCGGGCCTGCTGTGCTCGACCAGCGCGTGGAGGTAGTCCCCGCCCTGCCTGGCGTGCACCTCACCGAGCACGACACCGGCGTCGGTGAGCCAGAACTCGACGTGGAACACCCCGTGCGTGACCCCGGCCGCGGTGACGCCCTTCTCGACCGTCTCGGTCGCGAGAACGGCAGTCGCCTCGTCGAGCGGCGCCGGCACCCGGTGGCCGGTCTCGATGAACCGGTCGTTGGTCATCTTGGCGGTGAGGGCGAGCACCCGCGGCGCACCACCGAGCACGACGCCCTCCGCAGAGAACTCGGGGCCGTCGACGAACTCGATGAGGAAGGTGTCCGAACTGGTCGCGCCGCCGAACTTGCCGAGCGAGGCGGCGACGTTCTCGAGTGTCGCCATGGCCTCTGGCAGGTCGCCGAGGCCGCGCAGCATCGAGACGCCGCTGCTGCCCAGCCCGTCGCGCGGCTTCACGACCCACGGGCCCGCGTTGGCCAGCATGAACTTCTCGGCGTCGGCCCGCGTCCGGCACACGGCGGTCACCGGCTGAAGGAAGCCGGACTCGCGCAGCCGTTCGCGGCACACGTCCTTGGTTCGGATGCCGGTGACGACGTCCGGGTCGTTGCCCGGCAGCCCCAGCTCGGTCGCGACCACCGCGGTACACAGCACGGACAGCTCGTGCACGGTCACGACCGCGTCGATACCGGCGCCCGCTCCGGCCGTGCGCGCCCACGCGCGGCACGCCGCCGGGTCGCGCACGTCCAGCTCGACGGTCTCGTCGACCGACGCCAGCTCGGCCGGGTGCGCGGCGCGCAGCTTCGCCGCCGTGTCCGCGCCGATCAGGGTGAGGCCGCGCCGACGTGCCTGCGCGGCAAGTCGCGTGAGCTGATCCCGCCCCCAGGAAGTCGCCGCGGTGCAGCCGAGAACCAGAACTCTCATGCGGCCAGGGTTCGGTCGCGCACTCGACGACGGGTCGAACCGGACTCGAGAAAGGGCCGATCACTCGGCCCCTTTCTCGTCCTGGTTAGCTGACGACCTCGACGACATCACCCGGCGACAGCGAGTTGTAGAACATCCGCGCCGCCTCCGGCGAGAGGTGGATGCAGACGATGACCAACCCGGAGAAGCAGACGACCGTCGCCGTGCTCGGCACGGGCCTGATGGGCGCCGGGATGGCGCACAGCCTCGCGCGTGCCGGCCTCGACGTCACCGTGTGGAACCGCTCCGCCGACAAGGCCCACGCGCTGGACCTGCCGGTCGCCGAGGATCCGACGGCGGCGGTGGCCGGCAAGGATCTCGTGGTCACCATGCTGTTCGACGAGGACGCCGTGACGTCGGTGATGACGGCCGCGCTGCCGTCGTGCCGCGCGGACACCGTCTGGTTGCAGATGAGCACCGTCGGGCTGGCCGCCACCACGCGGCTCGCCGACCTGGCGAAACAACACGGCATCGCCTACGTCGACGCGCCGGTGCTCGGCACCCGGCAACCCGCGGCGAACGGCCAGCTCACGGTGCTCGCGGCCGGGCCGGCGAGCACCCGGGTAGCGGTGGCTCCCGCGTTGGACGCGGTCAGCGCGAAGACCGTGTGGGTCAGCGAGCGACCGGGTGACGGGCACCGGCTGAAGCTGGTCGCCAACGCGTGGGTGCTGTCGGTCGTCGGCGGGACCGCGCAGAGTGTCGCGCTCGCGGAGCGGCTCGGCCTCGACCCGCGCCAGTTCCTCGACCTCATCGCGGGCGGCCCGCTGGACTCGGCGTACGCCCAGCTCAAGGGCAAGGCCATGCTCGCGGACGACTTCACCCCGGCGTTCGCGTTGGGTGGCGCGGCGAAGGACGCGGGCCTGATCCGCGCGGCGATGGCCGAGGTCGGCGTCGCCGACGGGTTGATGCGCGCGCTGGAGAACCTGTTCACCGCCGCCGGCGACCAGGACGACGACATGGCGGCGGTGATCCGCGCTCTTCGCGGAGACACCTGAGCCGTGCCATGCTCATCTCCGGATGACCGAGCTGCCCCACCGTGTCGGCACCCGGACCGCGACGTCCCTGGTGACGGACGTGCTGTCGCGTGTTCCGGAGCTGACCGACGCCCTCGTGCGGATCATCCAGGAGCAGAACCCCGGCTACCGCCGCGTGAACGTCGTCCCCCGGCACGACCTGTGGCAGTCCTGCCACGACAACCTCACCCGCGTGCTGCAGCTCGTGTCCCGTGCGGCGGGCGACGGCAGCGACACCCCCGACGACGAGGTGTACGACGCGGCCCGCGCCACCGGACGGCTCCGGGCACAGCAGCGGATGCCACTGGACGACGTGCTGCGGTCGTTCCGGCTGGGCGGCCGGCTCGTCTGGGAGTCGCTGATCAACCAGGCGAGGACCGACGAACGCACCGACCCCGACGAGCTGCTCGACCTCGCCTCGTGGGTGTGGGCGGTCGTCGACGAGACGTCGGCGCAGGTCGCGATCGCTTACCACGCAACGGAACGCGAGCTGGTGCGCGTCGACGAGCAGCGCCGCGCCACGCTGTGGGAAGGCCTACTCCACGGCCGCGCCAAGGACCCGGCCTTCGCGTACCAGGCGGCGCACAACATCGGCGTGCCGGTCGACGGCCGGTACGCGGTAGCGGTGATCGACCACGACGGCGCGGGCGAGGGCGACGGGCTCGAGTGCCGGCTGGCCGCCGCGGGCGTGACGTCCGTGTGGCAGGTCCGCACCAACACGTTGGTCGGCCTGCTCGCGGTCGGCGACGGCGCGCTCGACGTCGTCCTCGCCGTGCTGCGCGAGAACCCGACGGCGCCGGCCGGACTGTCGATGACCGTCCAGGGCCTCCCCGACGTCGACGTCGCGTACCGGCAGGCGGTCCTTGCCCGCAACACGATCCCGCCCGGCCGGGTCGAGGTCGCGGCGCTCGCCGAGCGGCTGCCGGAGGCGCTGCTGCTCAGCTCCCCCGACCTGGCGGAACAGCTCATCCACCGCAGGCTCGGCCCGCTGCTGAAGGTGCCCCGCCCCGAACGCAGGCTGCTGCTCGACACCCTCGACGCGTGGCTCGCCACGGGCGGCTCCGTCAACCAGACCGCGAACGCCGTCCACTGCCACCGCAACACGGTGATCAACCGGTTGCGCCGCATCGAGTCGACCACCGGACTGGACCTCGCGGACACCACCGCCCACTTGGAACTGTCGCTGGCGCTGCGCGCGTCGTGGCTCCTGCCGCCGGGACCCCTCGCTTGAGCCTGTGCATGGTGCACAACCTGAATAGCCCAAACGTAGGCATGGCGTTCCTTCTCGTGGGCGGTGTGACGTGACACACTCCGGCTGGACTGCTCCGTACCGCCACTGATCCGCCACTCAGAGTGCCGCCTGCGAGGACACCCATGGCAGAACACCGTCGTTCGCCCGAAGAAGACACGTCACCGCCCAACCGCCGCCGCTTCCTCGGCTACCTGCTCGCCGCGCCCACCCTCGCCGTCGGCGTGACCTGGGCGGGCGCCGCGTCCGGTGTCGAACAGGCCGAGGCCGCCATCCCGTCGCTGCCGCAGCCGGAGGACATCTTCGACCTCGGCGACCTGCAGAACCTGGCCGCACTGGCCACGTCCGGCCTGATCGCCGTGCAGGTCAACGAGGACGGCACCGCGTCGTTCGCGCTGCACCGCACCGAGGTCGGCCAGGGCATCTCGACGACGGTGGCCATGATGATCGCCGAAGAGCTGGACCTGCCGATCGACAAGGTGCACATCACTCTCGCCGACGCCCGGCCCGAGCTGTTGATGAACCAGCTCACCGGCGGCTCGAACTCGGTGCGCAGCATCTACACGCCGGTGCGGACCGCGTCGGCCATCGCGCGTCAGCAGCTCGTGCGCACGGCCGCCGCCCAGTGGCAGGTGCCGGAGGGCGAGGTCACCACGAAGGACGGCGTGCTCTCGCACAGGAGCGGGAAGAGCGCGTCGTACGGCTCACTCACGAAGGCCGCGGCGAGCGACCGGACGATCCAGGTGTCCGCGACGCTCAAGGCGCCCGCCGACTTCCGGGTCCTCGGCAAGCCGCAGAACCGGATCGACGCGCACGACATCGTCACCGGCCGCAAGCAGTTCGGCATGGACCTGCGGGTGCCGAACGCGAAGCCGTGCATGGTGCGCCGCCCGCCGACGATCAACGGCACGGTCCGGACCGTGCGGAACCTGGCCGCGGTCAAGGCGATGCCGGGCATCACCGACGTCGCGGTGATCACGTACGGCGTCGCCGTGCGTGGCGACACGTTCGGCCAGTGCATCGACGGCCTGCGCGCGCTCGACGTCGACTGGAACCCCGGCCCGGTCGCCGCCGAGTCGGACGCGACGGTCCTCGCGAAGATCAAGAGGGCGCAGCTCCCGATGGTGGTGCCGCCGCTCGGCGCGCTGTCCGTGGAGGCCGAGTTCACGTTCGCGTTCGCCAGCAACGCGCCGCTCGAGCCGGACAACGCGATCGCCGACGTGCGGTCCGACCGTGCCGAGATCTGGTCGACGCTGAAGGTGCCGATCGTCGCGCAGGGGAAGATCGCCGCGCAGTTGGGACTGCCGCAGAACAAGGTGGTCGTGCACGTCGTGCCGGGTGGCGGGTCGTTCGGCCGGCACCTGTTCCACGACGTCGCCGCGGAGGCGGCGGAGATCTCGCAGAAGATGGGCAAGCCCGTCAAGCTGTCGTGGACCCGCACCGACGACTTCCGGCAGGGCCGCACGCACCCGATGTGCGTGTCCCGGGTGCGTGCCACGCACCTGCTCGGCAACGTGCTGACCTACGAGCAGCGGCACACCAGCTCGGAGACCGACTTCGGCCACGGCCTCGGCGAGATGATCACGAACTTCGCGGCGGAGCTGCCGATCGCCGGCAACCTGTCCTTCGCCGAGTCGATCTTCCTGCTCAGCCAGTCGGTGCCGTACAACTTCGGCGTCGTCACCCAGTTGCTCAACGAGGTCCCGCTCAAATTCAACACCGGCAGCATGCGCAACATCTACTCGCCCAACGTGGTGACCGCGCAGGAGCTGGTCGTCGACAAGCTGGCCGCGAAGCTGGGCAAGGACCCGGTCGCGTTCCGCCGCGAGTTCCTCAAGGACCAGCGGCTGCGCGCGGTGATGGAGAAGGCGGTCACCGTCGGGCAGTGGGGCAGGAAACTGCCGAAGGGTATGGCGCAGGGAATCGGTCTGCACGCGGAATACCGTGGCGCGGTCGCGACGCTCGTCGAGATCGACTGCCGGCCGGAGACCGTGAACCGGCCGATCAGGGACGGGGTGACCGGCCCGCGCGTCACGAAGGCGACGATCGTGGTCGACGCCGGACTGCCGCTCAACCCGCGTGGGCTCGACGCGCAGATGATCGGCGGCCTTAACGACGGCATCGCGCTCGCGCTGACGTCCAGCCTGCACATGAAGGACGGCCTGCCGCTGGAAGGAAGCTGGGACAACTACTTCTACACCCGGCAGTGGAACACCCCGCCGGAAGTGCAGGTGGTCGTCATGCCGGCGACGTCGAGCACCCCGAGCGGCGCCGGCGAGCTCGCGGTGGCGCCGTGCTTCGCGGCCGTCGCGTGCGCGTACGCGCGGGCCACCGGCACGATGCCGACCAGCTTCCCGGTCAACCACGGGACGCTGTCGTTCGAGCCGTACCCGACGCAGCCGTCCACCCCGCAGTCGCCGACCGACGGCCTCGCCACCGCCTTCTGAGGAGTCTTCCCGTGTCACAGCACACTTTCATGCTCAACGGCGCCAGGGTGACGGTCGAGGTCGCGGACGACGTGCGGCTCCTGTGGGTACTGCGCGACATCCTCGGCGTCACCGGCCCGAAGTACGGCTGCGGCCTGAACGTCTGCAAGTCGTGCACGTCCCACATCAACGGCAAGGCGTTCAACCCCTGCTCGGTGCCGGTGTCGGACATCAAGGACAGCGACGAGATCACGACCATCGAGGGCCTGCCCGCGACCGTTGGCGCCGCCCTGCACCCGATGCAGGAGGCGTGGCTCGAGGAGGACGTGTCGCAGTGCGGCTACTGCCAGCCGGGCCAGATCATGGCCGCGGTGGCACTCGTCCGCATGGCGAAGACGGAGGGCCGCGCGATCACCGACGCGGACCTCGACGGGCTGCGCAACATCTGCCGCTGCGGCACCTACTCACGAATCCGCACGGCGATCAAGAAGGGCGCCGCCCGCATGTAACCACGCGAGTCCCCCGTTCAAACCCGCGAGTCGCCGTTTCAGAACCCGCGAGTCCCCGTTTCAGAACCGGTGAGTTGCTGTTTCAGAACCCGCGAGTCCCGAACGGGAGACTCGCGGGTCGCGAACGGGAGACTCGCGGCCGTTGTGCGGGCGCGTCCTCGATACGGCACAGTGACGCGATGCGCACCGTGTCCCGCCGCGAGGGCGTTCTCCTGCTCGCGATCCTCGTCGTGGCGCTGGTGTGGTCCGCGATCGGCGCGACGAGCATCGGCACGTGGGCGCTCGAAGTCGTGTGGATCTTCATCGGCGCGCCGCTGGTGGTGCTCAACCGGCGCCGGTTCCCGCTTACTCGGCTGGTGTGCTGGCTGCTGGTCGCGCACGCGATCGTCCTCTGCTACGGCGGCCACTACACCTACGCGGAGACCCCGGTCGGCGACTGGTTCCGCGACACGTTCGACCTTAACCGCAACCACTACGACCGCTTCGCGCATTTCGTGCAGGGCTTCGTGCCCGCGATCCTGGTTCGCGAGCTGTTGCTACGGCTCACTCCCCTGCGCCGCGGCGGCTGGACGTTCACCCTCACCACCGCCGTGTGCCTGGCCTTCAGCGCGTGCTTCGAGTTCGTCGAGTGGGGCGCTGCCGTGGTGCTCGGCGCCGGCGCCGACGCTTTCCTTGCCACACAAGGCGATGTGTGGGACACGCAGTGGGACATGTTCCTCTGCCTGTGCGGCGCGCTGATCGCACAGCTCACGCTGCGCCGCGTGCACGACCGTCAGCTCACCGGCGCCCGCTGAGCGACGGGGACAGGCACCTCGGCAGGCGTCCGAACCACGGCGATCAGGAACGCGGCCACCAGCGTCAGCACGCCGGCCACCACCAGCGCGACGTGCAGGCCGCCGGTGAACGCGGCGCCGTCCGGGTCCTCTGCGCCGAGGTGCGCGTTGACGATCGCGCCGAGTGCGGCGATGCCCAGCGCCGTGCCGGTCTGTCGGGCGGCGTTGACGGTCGCCGCTGCGGTGCCGGAACGTTCGCGGCCGACGGCGGTGACGCCCGCCGAGTTGGTCGTCGTGATCGCGAGGCCCATGCCGACACCGAGGAGCACGAACAGCACGGCGATCAGCCCGTACCCGGTGGCCGGCCCGACGGTCAGCAGCGACAGCAGGCCGACGCCGATCATCGTGTAGCCGGTCAGCATGATCCGGTCGCCACCGAGTCGCGCGCCGAGTCGGCCGCCGACGACCGAGCCGACCGCGATGCCGAGCGAGTACGGCAGGAACCGCATGCCGGTCGCCGCCGCCGACGCGCCCTGAACCTGTTGGAGGAACAGGGACAGCAGGTAGAAGCTGCCGTACGCGCCGAACCCGAGCACGAACGACGCGAACGTCACCACCGCGAACCTCGGCCGCGCGAACAGCGCGGCTGGCAGCATCGGCCGCGGCTGGCGACGCTCGACGGCGACGAACGCCACGAGCCCGACCGCGGCCACGCCGAGCAACGCGAGGATCAGCGGCGAGTCCCAGCCGCGGTGGCCGGCCTCGAGCACCGCGTAGGTCAGCGCGGCGAGCCACACGATGCCGAGCACCTGCCCGGCCGGGTCCGCGCCCGCGTGCTCCGGGTCGGCGCTCTCGACGATCCCGCGCCGGCCGGCGACGATCGCGACCACGCCGAGCGGCAGGTTGATCAGGAAGATCGCGGGCCAGCCGAACGCGTCGGTCAGCACCCCGCCGACCAGTGGCCCGACAACGATCGCGAGCGCGACGCACGCGCCCCACATCCCGATCATCCTCGC
>Ga0193716_1001101_pt1 | contig 16023 bp, 17 predicted proteins | sample U2c1metaG_FD_145901 | JGI IMG/M metagenome (GOLD analysis project Ga0193716, IMG submission 145901) | Soil microbial communities from a riparian zone of the East river system, Colorado, United States - U2c1 | ecosystem: Environmental > Terrestrial > Soil > Riparian zone | place: USA: East River...
TATTCCACGTTTCTGCAGCGGGCCTACGATCAACTCATCCACGACGTCGCCCTGCAGAATCTACCGGTGGTTTTCGCCGTCGACCGCGCAGGTTTGGTCGGCAGCGACGGCGCCACCCACCAAGGCAGCTACGATCTGTCGTTCCTGCGATGCATTCCCAACATGATCATCATGGCGCCGGCGGACGAGAACGAATGCCGCCAGATGCTGTACACCGGCACCACCTTGAGTTCGCCGTCGGTGATTCGCTATCCGCGCGGCGCCGGACCCGGTGTGCCCATCGCCGCGGAAATGACGGCGCTTCCCGTAGGACAGGCACAACTGCGCCGCGAAGGCCGCAGCGGGCTCGCCATACTGGCATTCGGCGCGCTGGTCGACTCGGCGCAGAAAATTGCGGAGCGCTTGGACGCCACCATCGTCAACATGCGCTTCGTGAAGCCGCTCGATGAAAAATTGGTGCTGTCGATTGCCTCACGGCACCGCGCCCTCATCACCATCGAGGAAAACGCCATCAGCGGCGGCGCAGGTTCAGGCGTGGGTGAATTGCTCACCGCCGCCGGATTGCAGCTGCCCATGCTGCACATCGGCATTCCCGATCGCTTCATTGAACACGGAACGCGCGACACCTGCCTGGCCCGGGCGGGACTCGATGTTGCGGGACTCACCGCCCAAGTCGAGCAGTGGTGGGCACTGCAGAGTCAGGCGCGCAAACGGTCGGTCAGCGGCGCTTGAGCAGCCCTGGTGCGCTCCGGCGCCCCAGGTGCTGCTAGTAGCCGGCCGCTTGGCCGTCGCGCCGCGGATCGCTCGCGGCCACATAGCCTTCCACAGCCGGATCGCCCAAGCGCCAGATGAATTGACCGGCGCCGAAATCCTGTAGCTGTCTTGAATCACTTCGATTTGATGGCCAAGGCGAACCAGCTCGCGGATGGTCGCGCCCGGCATTGCCGCCTCGACGTTTATGCCAAGGCCTTGATTGAAACGCCATCGCGGCGCATCGCAGGCCGCCTGCGGATGCTGCCGGTACACCAGCATGCGCACCAAGGTCTGCAGATGTCCCTGCGGCTGCATGTTGGCGCCCATCACGCCGAAGCTCATTTGCGGCAAGCCGTCCTTGGTGAGAAAGCCCGGAATGATGGTATGAAACGGCCGCTTGCGGGGCGCGACGCAATTGGGACTGGCCGCATCGAGCGAGAAGGCGTGCCCGCGATTCTGCAGCGACAGCCCCCATTCCGGCAGCACGATTCCTGAGCCGAAGCCCATGTAGTTGCTTTGAATGAAGCTCACCATCATGCCGCGCTCGTCCGCCGCGGTGAGATAAATGGTGCCGCCTCTATCGCCAAGACCCTCGCCGAATACTTGCGCGCGTTCAGGATCGATGAGTGCGGCGCGCGTTTTAAGATACTTTGGATCAAGCATCTCCTCCACCGAGCGGCGCATGGCGATCGGGTCGGCCACGTGCGCATAGGTATCGGCGAATCCCAGCTTCATCGCTTCGATTTGCAAATGCTGGGATGCGGGGCTGTCAATCGCATGCGCCGCCACATCCACGTGTTGCAGGATACCGAGCGCGATGAGTGCCGCGATGCCCTGCCCGTTCGGCGGGATCTGGTGCAGCCGGTGGCCGTAGACATCCATGCCGATGGGCTCAACCCACTCGGGCGAGTACGCTTCGAAGTCCTGAACGCGCATCGCGCCGCCGTGTTGTGCCGCATGCGCCGCCGCGGCCGCCGCGATTTCGCCGCCGTAAAGAGCAGTGCCCTGCGTCACCGCGATCCTCGTCAGCGCGCGCGCCGCGCCCGGGAATACGAAGCGCTCCCCGACCTGCGGTGCGCGGCCGCCCGGCATGAAAGTCTCCGCAAAGCCGGGAAGACCCTTGAGATCCGGGACGGCCGCCGCCCACTTTTCTTGCACCACCACCGGCACCGCATAGCCGCGTTCGGCAATTTCAATCGCGGGGGCGAGCAGGTCGCCGAAACTCAACTTGCCGAAACGGCGGGACAGTTCCACCCATCCTGCGACGGCACCCGGCACCGTCACCGAATCCCAGCCGCGCATCGGCGGCTGGCGCGCTTCTGCACCATATTTCTTGCGAAAATAATCTACGTTCCACGCCGCCGGCGCGCGTCCCGAGGCATTGAGGCCGTGCAATTTCTTGCCGTCCCACAGAATGCAAAAGGCATCCGAACCCAAGCCGTTGCTGCAAGGCTCCAAGATAGTCATTGCGGCCGCCGCGCCAATGGCCGCATCCACCGCATTGCCGCCCCGTTGCAGCAGCGATAAGCCCACTTGGGCGGCCAGCGGATGCGAGGTGGATACGATGTTGCGTGCGAACAGCGGCAGCCGAACCGAAGGATAGCCCGCGCGCCAATCGAAACTCATTAGAGCCATACGGAAGCATATCAGGCCTGCGGTTGCCCCGGAATCGGCAGGACTTCCATGATCTCCACCGAGTCGCCGGGGAAAATCGTGAAATGCGGGTGTTTCTCGAACAACTTTGCCGCCGCGTCGTGGGAGTCGGCCTTGACGATCACGAAGCCCGACAGATTGTTCTTGGTGTCCGCTACACCCTGTGGGGATGTTCGTTTGGTTTTACCCAATGGCCCTCCGGTCTCGACAATCACCGACTGATGCTTCTGCATCCAGTCTCCCCACGCTTTCATGCCCGCCGCCTCGATGTTCTTGCGCTTGCCTTCTTCCATCGCCATAAATTCCGCGAATTTGGGTGAGGCCGGTGTGCCGAGAAAGATCGCCAGATAATTTTTCATGTTTGCTCCAGATTGTAAGTTGCCAATATTCGTAAGCTGCAAAAACCGATCGTCAACTCGCCGCCAACTCCAGGGCCTCTCGTCTCACGGGCCAGGGCTGTGCCCAGGCGGGAATGCGCAACAGACCGTCGATCCAACGCACGATGTTGGGATAGGCATCGAGAGGCATTTCCGATTCTCGCCAGTAGGTCGCCATCGAGGCCGCCTGGAAGTCGGCAATCGTCAACCGTCCGCACGCGATGAAATTTCGGCCTGCCAAATGACCGTCCAAAACGGCGGCGAACTTCTGCAATTCCGGCACGCTGGACTTCAACAGTTCGCGATCCGGAGGGCCTAAATCAAACGTCGATTTGACCACGTGCTCGAAGTAGAACGGTGCGACCGCAGGGGCCCAGTGACAGTCGTTCCACGACAACCAGCGCAGTACCTCGACCTGCTCGGCGGCATTGCGCGCGGGCCACATGTCGGATCCTGTCTTGGTGCAAAGATAAGCCATGATGGCGGAGGATTCCCAGAGCACCTGGTCCCCGTCCACGAGCAGCGGCGCTTTTTTATTCGGATTGAGCGCAGCGAAGTCCGGCGCCTTCAGCCCCCCGGCCATCAGATTGACTTCGACGAAATCCGCCTCGATGCCGAGATGTTTTGCCAGCGCCAGTACCCGTCGAGGCGCCTGCGCTTTGATCCAATAGATTTTCATGCGAATTCTCCTGGGGAAGCGTCGACGCAGTTTAAAGATGAGCCGCGCAGCCGCAATCCGCGGCGTGATACCGGCCTGTGCCCTCGACCATGCCGCCACGGCCATACATGTTGTGGGGCCGGACCCAGTCGGTGAGCGAATGATGGGGACCATTCTCGGCGCGGCCCTTGGGCGTGGCGTCCAGATAGGCATAGATGCCCAAAAATTGCTCCCCGCCCCGGGCGTAGGCCGAGTACGTGTGATAGACCTGGCCGTCCACGTCTTTGACAAAAATGCTGTCGCCCGAGAGATCGATCATGCCCGGATGCACATCGACCTCCTCATAATTGTAATAGCCGCGGCCCAGCGCGATTTCGGCATCCGAAAACGACACATTGAAATCAAAGTTGAAATCATTGCGGTAGGACGACACCCAGGTGAAGTCCCAGCCCATTTTGCGTTTCAGCCGCTCAATCTCCTCAATCGGCGCACGGGCCACCGCCGCGTACGTGACATCGTGATGCTCGAGATGCACACGGATCCCCGCCAGATGGTCAACCTCCAGCGAGCACCCGACGCACTGGCGGGACTGACCGGGGCCCATCATGAAGTGTTTGACAAACAACTGGCTGCGTCCGTCGAACAGCTGCGACAGGGTCTTAGGACCTGTCGGTGCATCAAACACATAGTTCTTTTCGATCCGCACCCACGGCAGCGAGCGGCGTTCGGCCGCCAGCGAGTCCTTCATCGCCGTCAGTTCCTTTTCTTTGTGCAGCAGCACAATGCGCGCCTCACGCCATTCTTCTCTCGACACAATGCGGGGCGGCCGCCGCCGCGATGGATCACTGCTCATCTTGAACTCCTCCTACGGATTCCAATGGTTCCTATGAGGAAGACGGATGAGCCCGGCTCATTTCGACATCGATCCCGAAAAATCTTGCCCGCCTAGTCCACTGTAACGATGACTTTGCCGCGCGCGTGCCCCTGTTCCAGGTACCGAATCGCCTCGGGAACCTCGCCCAATGCGTAGCGCCGGTCGATGACCGGGGTAACCTTCCCCGCTTGCATCCAATCGCGCAGGGTATCGAGATCTTTGGGATTCAATTCTGCCAGTAGAAAAACGAATTTCTGACTGACGAAGGGGGCATAGAGCTTCGCGTCGATGAGGCCCGACATGGGCCCGAGCCACCGGCCCTTGTCTTGGGATCCGACGATGACCAACGCGCCGTCAGGCTTCAACACGCGCCGATAGTCGGACAGCGAGTGCGTCCCCACGGTGTCGATGATGAGATCGTATCGTTGCGAAGCTTGTGTGAAATCCTCGCGGGTGTAATCGATGACCTCATCGGCGCCGATGGATCGCACCAGACCTAAGTTCCGGGTGCTGCAAACACCGGTGACTTTGGCGCCGTAGACCTTGGCAATCTGCACTGCAAACGTGCCGACGCCGCCGGATGCGCCGTTGATCAAGACGTTCTGCCCCGCTTGAAGGTTTCCCTTGTCGCGCAGTGCCTGCAATGCCGTGATGGCGGCGATGGGCACAGCCGCGGCCTGCTCAAAGGTCATGTTGGTCGGCTTCATGGCCAGCGAGCCTTTCTCGGCAACGCTCACGTACTCCCCGAAGGCGCCGTCGCGGCCGCCGAACACTTCATCGCCCGGCTTGAACCGCGTGACATTCTTTCCAACCGACTCCACCGTGCCTGCGAAATCAACCCCCATTTGAATGCTTTCGGGCTTCCCCAATCCCGCCATGGCACGCATGAAGTAAGGCTCGCCGCGCATGTAGTGCCAGTCCAGAGGATTGACGGAGGCCGCGTGCACCTTCACGATCATTCGGTCGTCCGCCACGGATGGCTTGGCAATTTGCTCGAGCTTGAGTACCTCGGGCGGACCGTAGCAACGATAGACGATTGCTTTCATCGGCGGCGCACCGGCCGCCAGGGGCGGAGCGGCTGGGCAGGCAGAGTTATGACTCAAAACCAGCGCCAACGAGGATCCCGCTGCTACCAGCAGGATCGCTACCAGGCTCAACACTTTGTATCGACGCTTCATGATCGACTCCTTTCGTCAGGCGTGATAGCCGCTTGGGACAACAAAACCTAGGGGGCTTCTACTTGGCCAGCTCCCGTTTCGGATAGAAGGGATATCGACTCACGCCATCCGAGGGCGCTTGAGGCCGATACTTGGTGTGGCACGCCTCGCAGATTTCCTGAAGGTGATCTGCGGCGGCGGCCATTTTCTTTTGATCCATTCCCTTGACGGCGCTGCGAATCTGCAATGCCGTCTTCTCCATGTCGCGGACCCAGGTTTGCCAATCCGCATTGGCCACCCACTTGGCGTCGTTCTGACCGGTGCCGCCGCTCGCCAGCAGGGTTGTCGCCGCAATCAAATTGACTGCGTCTTGATCGGCTAATTGCCAATCATCGTCCGACAATTTGTCGGCGCCTTCCGCGGCCCAAATGCCGTCGGCGGGAATCTCCACCGAGGCGCGCATGACATCCAGCAGGCTGACGGGCAAAGTGGCTGGATGCACGGTCACCGCCCTGGCGGCCGGTTTTTGCGCGTCGCCCGCCAGCACGAGACTCGATGCAAATCCCAAGCATGCAAGGCCGAGCGCCATTGCTGTTTTCCCATTGACCCATACGGTTTTGATGCGGATCACGCGGCGCTCCCCGGGAATTTGAACCAACACCTTAGCGCGCTCCTGCTTGCTCCAGCAAGGCTGCAATCTCGCGCAGGTTGTCCTGCTTAGCCTGTTGCAGCGGAGTGCGTCCGGCGCTGTCGGCAATATTAGGATCGGCACCGCGATCCAACAGCAGGCGGACAACTTCCGGCTTGCGTTGCATGACGGCCAGCATGAGGGGGGTGCGGCCGGCTTCGTCACGCGCCTCGAGTGCCGCGCCTTGATTGAGCAGCGCGGTCGTTTGCGCTGTGTCCCCCGACGCTGCGGCGGACAGCAGCGCGGCCGGTGCGGCGCCGCCGGCAACGGGCGCGGCCGTCGTGTAATTCTGCACATAGGTTTTTTCTTCGGGCGCAATCGATTGGGCGAGCGCTTCGGCCCGTTGACGCTCCGGCGATGCCGAGCGTGCTGCCTTCGAGCTCTCGCGCTTCGCCTGTGTAACTGCGATTTCCTGCAGGGGCTCTGTAGAAGGAGGCTCGGCAGAAGGAGATGTGGGCAACGACTCGAGTTTGGGCGGCTGCGCGGCTCCTGTTTCCGCGGGGGCGGCAGCCTTGTCCGCCGATTCGGCTACGATTGCGCCGCCGGCCGATGGCGCGGGAGGCGCGCTTTGCCACAGACGAGGTGCAAAGAGAAGGGCAGCCACCAACGCCGCGCCCGCGGTTCCAAAAGCCGTGAGTTTCCAGCGGGAATCGTTGGCAGCGGGGCGGGATGCATCAAACGGCCGTCCGCGCGCTTCCTGCGCGCGCAGTTCGGCAACGCGGTGGCTCTCGGCGAGAATAGCTGCACGCACCGCTTCGCTGGGCGCGGCGGCCTCCGTGTCGCTGGCACGCCGGTAGCGTTCCAGCAACTCTTTGTCTTGTGAGCTCTCTTTCGACGTCATGCGTAATCCCACAAAAGCTGACGGAGTTTCGCCCTGGCATAGCGTAGCCGGCTCTTGACTGTCTCGAAGTTGGACCCCGTCGCGGCAGCTATTTCCTCAACACTGAGTTCGCCCTCTGCCTGCAGCAGAAATGCCGATCGTTGCTCGGGCGGCAACAGTGCCACGGCGCCCAATAAAGCCGCGGCCTCCTCCTGCGATTGGACCTCGGCGGGCGGTTCGAGTTTCGCATCGGCCGCGAGGCTGTCCAGCAAGCTCGAGCCTTCGGAACCCGCCGCGTCGCCGGCATCCAAGCTTTGCAGCCGGCCACTGGCGCGAATCATATCGACCATGCGGTTATGGGCGATGGTGAAGAGCCACGTGGTGAATTTCGCAGTGGGTTGATAATCCGCCGCTTTGCGCACCACTGCAAACCAGACCTCCTGCATCAGATCATTCGCGCCGGCCTCATTTCGCAGGTTGCGGTGCAGGTAGCGAAACACGCGCGACTCGTGCCGCCGATACAGGAGTTCAAACGCGGCGGCATCGCCGCGTCCGAAGCGCAACATCAGATTCTCGTCGGTCTCCGGCGGCTCGCTCATTCACCCCATTATCAGCCGCCCGGCGGATCCGGTACATACCTCGGGGAGCTTGAATCGGGAAACGGATTCGGACCGGGCCGCCAGGCCGGCCGCGAGGCTACGACTCCCATCGCCACCAAATTCTCGAAGCTGTCGTAGCGAATCTTGATGATCTCATTCGGCGTACTCGACAGGCGGTCAAACTGCGTGTTCTGCACGTACGATGCCTCGCGCGTCCCGTGCCCCGTGCCGAGTTTTTCCGCCGGCGCCATGTTCGACAGCGATTGCGCTCCGGCCAATTTCGGCGACGACAGCGACGAGGCGACCGGACTCTGCGGTGCTGCGCGCGCGGCGCCCTCGCTGCGGTCCCGGGACGACTCCTCGGACTTCTGATCCGGGGGCTGCACATATTGAGAAACCTGCGCAGGGCGCTCGAGAAACAATGCGACGCCAATCACGCCGATGTTGGCCGGACGCCCGGTGCGCTGCGCATAGGAGCGGCCCGCTGATGTGAAATTAAAGGCGGCGATTTCTGCATCGCTTTTGCGCCATCCCGTGATTTCGTAACCTTCACCCGCGCCCAGCACATAGCCGCTCTGACCCCACGCGCCGGTTTCGCCGCTGATCACATTGACGCCGTCCACCGCGGTGACGGCGAGCAAGCGCTGTCCGCGGTGATTCTGAACCCTGATCGAGTAACGCGCTCCGGGCGTGCCGGCGACCCAATACTCGCCGCGGTATCGATGCGTCGGCAGCACGTTGCCCGTATCGCGGTCGATGATTTGAATATCCGCAACGCTGCCGACCGCCTGCGCATCGATTGCAATACTTATCAATAGAATTCCCAGCCATACGCGTTTCATGTCGATCTCCGGTGTTTACCTGTCCCACCTGAATCGATGCGCCCGGCCGAAAGGGGTTAAGATTGCCGCGCACATTGCTTGGGAGCACGAATGCCGGTCAGTTTTACCTCTCATAACATAAGATTGGATGATGGCTCGTTCACCAAACCGGATACCGGTTATTCGATGGACGTGCATCCTTGGTTTCTGGCGGCGAAACGCCTGCTCGATGCAACCTTCCCCGGCGATAAGCGGCATTTGCGCATCGCCGATTTGGGCTGCCTCGAGGGCGGCTACACCGTCGAATTTGCACGGCTTGGCCTCAAAGCACTCGGGCTCGATGTACGCGAATTGAATATCGAGGCCTGTCGATACGTGCAGTCGAAGGTCAACTTGCCGAACTTGGAGTTCGTTCGTGACGATGTGTGGAACATCGCGGCCTACGGCACGTTCGATGCCGTGTTTTGCTGCGGACTCTTTTACCACTTGGACAAGCCGCGCGAATTCTTGAATTTGCTTTCGCAGGTGACCAAGCGGCTGTTGATTCTTCAAACGCACTTCTCCGAGGCCAAGGATTCGCCGAGCTTCATCCAGCCACGGCGATTTCGGCGCGCATTGGCGCGGGTATTCCCGCTCAAGAACACGGGAACCACCACTCACAAGCTCTCCTTCTTGAGCGAGAACGAAGGCTTGCCGGGCCGGTGGCTGCCGGAATTTCGCAGCAAGCGAGCCTTCTTGGATCGCGAGAATCGCCGCTGGGCATCGTGGAACAACAAGCAGTCGTTCTGGATTCAGCGCGAGTATCTTTTGCAGGCGCTGCGTGACGCCGGCTTCGACTTGGTGCTCGAGCAATTCGACGGCCTTGGCCCGAACATCGCATCCGAGATGACGGAGGGGAGCTATCGGACTTCCGGCCGCAGCACCTTCATCGGCATCAAGACTGCCTATGCGTCGGACGCTTTAAAGACAGCGGCATCGCCAGGACTGCGGCAGGCTTGACGCCGTCATTGCAGCACGCATTGCCGGCCCAAAGCCCCATGGCTTGCGCAATGCGCCGTTGCTTGCCCAAAGCCTGTAAATAGTGCTTTAGTGCGCTCCTTTCATACTGGGAACGCACCAATGAACTTCAGAAAGATCCGCACATTCGCCACCGTGCTCACCGCGACGGCCTCAGTGCTGATGGTCGGTTCGGCGGGACTCGCGAACCCAGTGCCTGTGCCGCCGGCGACCGGCGGCGACATTCCTGCGAATTTCAATATTGTCACCGAGGCCGATGACTATGTGAAACGCGGCGTCATGATTCCCATGCGCGACGGCGTCAAGCTGCATACGGTCATCATCATCCCGAAGGGGGCCGCGCAGGCGCCCATGATCCTGGACCGCACTCCGTACAACGCCAACAAATTCACGACCAGTTCCGACAGCCCCCACCGCGCGTTGGTGCTCCCGTTGAGCTACGGGGAACTGGCTGAGGCCGGCTACATCATCGTCGTCCAGGATGTTCGCGGGAAGTACAAATCCGAAGGCGACTACGTCATGAATCGGCCGCTGGCGGGCGACTTGAACCACACACCCGTGGATCATTCCACCGATGCCTGGGACACCATCGATTGGCTGGTGAAAAATGTCCCGGAATCCAATGGCAAAGTGGGCACCATGGGCACCAGCTACGACGGCTTTACGGTGCTGATGGGCCTGGTCAATCCGCATCCGGCGTTGAAGGCAGCCGCGCCGTTCAATCCGATGGTCGACACCTGGATGGGCGATGACTGGTTCCATAACGGCGCCCTGCGCCAAACCTATGCCGACTACATCTTTGAGCAAACGGCCGACAAGTCGTCGGAAAATAAATGGATTGCGCCCCGCTATGACGCCTATGGCACCTGGCTCGCCATCGGCTCGGCAGGCACCTTGGGAAAGGCGCTCGGCATGGACCAACTGCCTTTCTGGCAGCGTCTCACGGCGCATCCCGCGTACGATCGCTTCTGGAGCGAGCAGGCTATGGACAAGATCCTTGCCGCGCGGCCGCTGACCGTGCCGACGCTCTATGTGCATAGCCAGTGGGATCAAGAAGACATTTATGGAGCGACGGCGGCGTTTGCCGCGACCCGCGGTCAATCCGGCGCGGGTCATGACAATTCTTATCTGGTAATCGGACCTTGGCGCCATGGTGGCGGCAACGGCGACGGATCGTCGTTGGGCGCCATCAAGTTCGACGGCGACACCGGCCACTGGTTTCGGCTCAATGTGCTCTTGCCATTCTTCGATTCTCATCTGAAGGACAGCGCCCCGAAAGCTGATATCGCAAGAGTGACCGCCTTTGAGACCGGCGCAAATGTGTGGCGCCGCTACGATCAGTGGCCGCAATCCTGCGCCAGCGGCTGCCCCTTCAAGTCCGCACCGCTGTATCTGGCTGCCGGCGCGAAACTGTCGTTCGACAAGCAACCGGCGGCCGCGGCTGCGTTTGATGAATACGTCTCCGATCCGGCCAAGCCCGTCACTTACCGGCCACGGCCGATCCGACCGACTTATGCGGCGGACTCAACCTGGCGACGCTGGCTGGTCGATGACCAGCGGTTTGCCGCGGATCGCACGGACGTATTGACCTACTCGTCCGATGTGTTGACGGCCCCGCTGCGCATCGCTGGGCAACCGGTGGCGCACCTGTTTGCTTCTACCAGCGGAACGGACGGCGATTGGGTGGTCAAGCTGATTGACGTGTATCCGGACGAAGTGCCCGGCAACGTAGAAATGGGCAGCTATCAATTGCCGGTTGGCATGGACATCCTGCGCGGCCGCTACCGCGATGATCCGGCCAATCCATCGGCGATTCCGGCGGGCAAAATCGTCGGCTACACACTGAAACTACCGCATGCGGACCACGTATTCCTGCCGGGGCACCGGATCATGGTGCAGATCCAGTCGAGTTGGTTCCCGCTCTACGACCGCAACCCCCAAACCTTCGTGCCCAATATTTTCTTCGCCAAACCTGCCGACTATGTGAAGGCCACGCAGCGCGTGTTTCATAAACCGGACGCGGCGAGCTATATCGATCTGCCGGTGGCGAGATAATGGCCTCTCAGTGATCGCCGCAGTCCTTTCGGCCGTTGTCCTCGATGGCGGCGATGAGCCAGCGGCCGTCGACTCGGACCATGTTCGCAATGTCGCGGCCGCAATGGTCGATTTTACCGTCCACTAGAAACTCGAAAGGCGCCCACACGATGCCGACATCGCCGTCGACGTGAACCACGGCGTCGTGAATGCGCTCCTCGTGAGTCTCCTTGCCCGGCTGCGACAGACGATCGGTCAGCACCTCGAAAGTCATTTGCGCCGGCTTGCCGTTGCGCATCAGAATCGCGCCGCCGCCGGGCAGCAGCTGCGCCATCATCGCGGCCTTGTCGCGCTTGCCAAGCCCGTCGAGCATGGCCTGAAAGCTGGCGAGTGCTGCTTTCTGCTCGGCGCTCATCGCGATGACAGGATCCTTCAGCTCGACGATAACGCCGCGCATTTCCGTACTTCCCATGTTCTCACCCATATGCGCGGTCGCGGGAATCCAGCGAAGATCGCCGAGTTTGCTGTGAAGCTCGGTGACTGCTTGCCCGGGAATGATGTTGCGGACACTGTACTCGCTCAAGGAAATCGCAACGCTGTCCGGATGTGAATGCAAGGGCCATTTCTGCCCCGGTTCGGTGGCGAAACTCAAGACTCTGATGCGCTCGTTCTCAAACGCGAGCTTGTAGACGCTTGGTGCGGCGAGCAGGGCGTCCGGCTTGTCGACAGCGGCCGCCGACAAGAAACCGCTCACACCCAGAAGAGCTAACATCGCGCAACGCATATGGAACTCCCTCACACGAATTAATCAACGAGTATAGTGGCCCGTCACTTAGACTGCGCCGAGAACCGCATCAGCAATACCGCACCGACTGGTCTGCCGGCCCGACAGGTATTTGCCGTCGCTCTCGGCAATGCCATCGAGTTCTATGACTTCGTTACCTATGCGTTTTTCGCGGCGCAAATCGGCCGCACGTTTTTCCCTTCCGATACCCCTGGAGCCAGCCTCCTGGCATCGCTCGCCACCTTCGGCGCCGGGTTCTTGACGCGGCCTCTGGGCGCCATCGTACTGGGCCGCCTCGGCGATCGCATCGGCAGAAAGCCGGCCATGCTCGCCTCATTCACCTTGATCGGCATCGGCGTCGTGGGCCTACCGCTGATTCCTCCTTACGCGTCTATCGGCATTCTCGCGCCCATACTCGCAGTCGGATTCCGCCTTCTACAGGGTTTCGCCCTCGGCGGCGAAGTGGGCCCCAGCACTGCCTTTCTAATGGAGGCGGCCCCGCCCTTGCGCCGTGGCTTCTACATCTCACTGCAGTCGATGAGCGCGGATGCGGCGGTGCTGGTCGCAGGATTGGTCGGCGTCGGTCTGGCCGGCGCATTGAATTCTGCGCAGCTCGACAGCTGGGGATGGCGCATCGCGCTGCTGGCGGGTGGGGCGATCATTCCGGTGGGCTTGGTGCTGCGCCGGACCTTGAGCGAAACATTGCAGCCGCAGCATGCTGCCGGCGAGTTGCCGACTCTGCGCAGTTATGGGCGCATTGCGGCCGCGGGATTGGCGCTATTGGCCGCGGCCACCACGACCAGCTATTTGCTCGACTATATGACGACATATGCCAGCTCGACGCTCGGGATGCCCGCCAAGATTGCCTTCGGCGCCACTGCCATCGTCGGTCTCTGCGGTGTCGTTTGCGATCCCTTGGGCGGCTGGCTCTCCGATCGATTCGGCCGCAAACCCGTCATGATCATTCCGTGGCTGTGCCTGGCGATCGCAGTTTTTCCGTGCTTCGCACTGCTGGAGCGTGAACGGACCGGTGTTGCGCTCTATGTCGCATGCGGGGTGCTGGCGAGCGCCTCGACGCTCTCCACGTCTACCTCATTGGTGGCGATCACGGAGTCGCTGCCGCACCGGGTGCGTTCCGGCGCACTCGCCATCATTTATGCGCTTTCGATTTCCATCTTCGGCGGGTCCACACAATTTGTCGTTGCGTGGCTGACCCGCCTGACCGGTAGCCCGCTCACGCCGGCGTGGTACATGATCGGGGGTGTGGTGGTCGGCCTGATTGCTCTGGGCGTCATACCGGAGTCGGCGCCGATCAAAATCGGACTCGGGGAATCGCGAGCATGAATGACCCGCCAGGCAAACAGGCACAGCCACCCGGGGTCAGAGGCGTTTTTGGTGCTCGCTATAGGATATCTCCTATAGCGATTATTGCCCGTTGGGAGTTTTCACAAGCGGCGCGTCAGGTTACAACCATACAGCCACAGAACCACTGCTACCCTTTTCTCGAGGTGCTCGCAATGGATTTCGAAGACCGCCTAAAGAAGCTGCAATCTCTATTTACCTACGCGCTGAGCAATTCGGTGACGGCCAAGGCGCGCTACTTGGCGATCGCGGCGGAGCCCGGTGCGACTCCGGCGGCAATCGCGTTGGCAAAGATGCATTGGCACCAGTTCGAGGCGCGCAAGGTTGCCATCATCGCGCAGATGGTGGCTCTAGAAGAGCTGGAAATCGAAACGGCCTGACCCGCAACCGCCTCGAGGCGCCGCGCATTTACGCCTTCCGGTCATCCGCGATGTGCCACAGGACTCCACTGGGATCGCTCAAATAGAGCACGCGCAGTCCCCACGGCTGCAGCGTGGGAGGCTTGGCCATGATGCCGGGATATTTTTCAGCGATTTTTTTGTCTTGTATGAGTTGCCACCATGCGTCCGCATCCTTGACCAAGAGGTGCATCATGAAATTGCCGGCCCACTCCTTGACGTAATAATTCTGCAGAAGGAAGCGGAATTCGCCCACCTGAAACGCGGCCAATTGTTCATCGCCCCAGATCATCGTGAATCCGAGGTCCAGGTAGAACTGCTTCGCTAAGGCGTAATCCTCCGCGGGCAGGAAGGGCTTGAGATCCAGCACGGAATTCATGTCCATGTTTTCTCCGGAAGCTTCGTTCGGTGAGATTCTCGCACTACAGGAACCCATTTGTGCAAATACGCGCCGACAGAGCGATTTTCGTGAATTGCACCATCCGCTAACATGGTGGTAATGAAGGCTCTGTCCCCAATTGCTTGCGCGGAGTCCCAAACTGGGACTATAGTTCAGCTATGCGGGTGATAGCAGTATCGACGCTGAAGGCATTCTGGAGCGCTCACCCTGAATACAAAGATGCCGAAGGACCGACGCTGGCCTGGTACCGGGACGTCCTGAGGTCGGACTGGTCAAAGCCGAGCGACGTGAAGGCGCAGTTCGGCAATGCCAGCATTCTTCAAAATGGCCGCGCAGTCTTCAACATCGGTGGAAACAAATATCGAATCGTCGTGTGGATCAACTACCCGTATAGGATCGTGTATATCCGGTTCATCGGCACGCACAAGCAGTATGACGTTATTGACGCGCAATCGATTTGAGAAAGGTAATCATGAATATCAAGCCGATCAGGACCAAGGCGAACTATCGGGCAGCGCTCAAGGAGATTGAATCCCTGATGTCGGCGAAGGCCAACACGCCGGAAGGCGATCAACTGGACGTGTTGACGACGCTGGTCGAGGCCTACGAACACGCGCACTTTCCGATGGATTTGCCGGACGCCGTGGAAGCTATCAAGTTCCGAATGGAGCAATCAGGTTTGACAGTCAAGGATCTCGAACCGGTGATCGGCCGCAAGAACCGGGTGTACGAAGTGCTCAGTCGCCGACGCCCGCTTACTCTGCGGATGATCCGGGGGTTACATACGAAGTTTGGAATCCCGGCCGAAAGTTTGCTCAAACAGCGATCGTAGACGAAAAAACCCTCACCAACTTTCGTCAGTGAGGGTTTCATTTTCATCAAATTAAGAGCCTGGCAGTGACCTACTTTCACATCGACAAAGTCGACACTAGCATCGGCGCAGAGCGTTTTCACTTCCGAGTTCGAAAAGGGATCGGGTGGTTCCCACTCGCTATGGCCGCCAGGCAAACCGGTTGCAAAGGGGCCGAGTCATGGCTCAGCCCCTTCACGAATTCAACAATTTGTTTCGACGTTTAGTCGCATTCAAGTCAATTGATTCACTCCAACACGATTCGACGTTAGGCAAATCGCTTGGGTGTTATATGGTCAAGCCTCACGGGCAATTAGTACTGGTTAGCTAAACGCATTACTGCGCGTACACACCCAGCCTATCAACGTCGTAGTCTTCGACGGCCCTTTAGAGACCTTAAAGGTCTAGGGAGATCTAATCTTGGGGGGGGCTTCCCGCTTAGATGCTTTCAGCGGTTATCCCGTCCGTATATAGCTACCCGGCAGTGCCACTGGCGTGACAACCGGAACACCAGAGATACGTTCACTCCGGTCCTCTCGTACTAGGAGCAACTCACCCTCAAATCTCCAACGGCTACGGAAGATAGGGACCGAACTGTCTCACGACGTTCTGAACCCAGCTCGCGTACCACTTTAAATGGCGAACAGCCATACCCTTGGGACCTGCTACAGCCCCAGGATGTGATGAGCCGACATCGAGGTGCCAAACTCCTCCGTCGATGTGGACTCTTGGGAGGAATAAGCCTGTTATCCCCGGAGTACCTTTTATCCGTTGAGCG
>Ga0193716_1001102_pt1 | contig 16013 bp, 11 predicted proteins | sample U2c1metaG_FD_145901 | JGI IMG/M metagenome (GOLD analysis project Ga0193716, IMG submission 145901) | Soil microbial communities from a riparian zone of the East river system, Colorado, United States - U2c1 | ecosystem: Environmental > Terrestrial > Soil > Riparian zone | place: USA: East River...
GCCGCCAACCTGTTCGTCACCGATGGGGCGCAGATGGCGTCCACCTCTTGCGTCAATCCCTCCATGACCTTCATGGCGCTGACGGCGCGCGCCGCCGATCATGCGGTCAAGCTGGTGAAGGCCAATACGATTTAGTCTGATAAAAACAAGGGGCAGGGCGATGAAGATCTGGGCGGCGTGCGGTTTGGCATTGGCGTTGATGGCGGGAACGGCTTTTGCGGCCGAGCCACGCAAGCCGGGTGAATATCCACCCACGGCGGACTCGCTGCCGCAGCCCGGCGTGGCCAAGGGCAAGCTGATCGGGCCGCTGGAATTCCGCAGTCAGGTCATCGCCGGCACGGTGCGGCGCTATTGGATCTATGTTCCCGCCAAGTATGACGCCAAGACGCCGCCCAACCTGCTGGTGTTCCAGGACGGCCAGCGCGCCATCAATCCGCAAGGGCCGCTGAACATTCCGGTGGTGCTGGATAACCTGATCGTCAAGGGCGATATCCCGCAGACCCTGGGCATCTTCATCACCCCAGGCAATAGCGGCACCGAGCACTATCCCGACAATCTGGGCACCGGAAATCCCAATCACCGCGCCCCGGAATATGATGCGCTCAGCGATGCCTATACCCGCATGCTGATCGACGAGATCATGCCCGAGGTGGCGAAGAAATACAGCTTCACCAGCGATCCCAAGAAGCGCGCCATCGGCGGTACCTCCAGCGGCGCGATCTGTGCCTGGACGGTGGCGTGGCACCGACCCGACGCCTTCGGCAATGTCATCAGCATGATCGGCAGCTACACCTCGATCGGCTATCAGCCGGCGACGGCGGATCATCCCATGATCCCGGGCGGGGATACCTATCCGGGCCTGATCCGCAAGAACCCGATCCGCCCCATCCGGATTTTCCTGCAGGATGGCACCGCCGACCTCAACAACGAGCATGGCAACTGGCACCTGGCCAATGAGCAGATGCTGTCGGCGCTGCAATGGGCCAATGCCAATGCCGACGAAAAGAAGATTCCCGGGGCGCGTTACGATGTCCGCTTCGAATGGGGCGACGGCGCCCATTCCGACGTGCATGGCGGCTGGCTGTTGCCCGGTATCCTGCGCTGGATGTTCGGCAAATAGAAAATGGTCCTGGCCGCGCAGCGCTTCCTGATCAGCATGTTGTTGAGGCGCTTTCGGACTTCATAGCCAAGGCATCCTGCAGAATCCTTTCAAACATCGCCGCCGCCGTGGCAATCACGCTCGAACCGAAAGCGATGAGGATGCCGATGAACACCCCGCCGGCCCGATCATCGCTCACGCTCAACAGGATGAAAATTTCTCCGGCCGCGACAAAGCCGATAATGGCTATCGCGCAAATTTTTATGGTCCGCACGGCCTTTACGGCGTCTTGCGAGAACACGTTACTTTCTCCGGCATATCCCAGCACCTTAGCGGCTTGGTAGAGCGCCACGAAAAACGGGATGGAGGCGATATAGGCATACGCCAGAAAAGGATCTTTGAAGTAAATCTCAAAGAGCGTCGCATGCGCGTTCCTGCCCTCGATGTGAGGTTCCCAAAGCAGGAGAGCGAGAGCGCCGATGCCGATGAGCCCGATGACCAGTTGAAGAAACAGCGCGCTTCTTTTCATGGCCATACCCATGGTGCAGCCGTCAGGATATTCGGCTGAAGGCCCCTTGCCAACGTCAGCGCCAGGAAGGGTGGGGATGCCGGTCGCGTGATGTCCGCTTTTGACCCAAAGCGGACATTGGCCATGGATCGCAAAACACGCTGCCGAGTCTGTGCCGGTGCACGATACCGATCACGGCACGGGCTGGGGCACGCGCTTGGTTCCGTCCAGTTCCCGTTCCATCAACGCCACCCCGGCAAGCGTTATGGTGGGATAATCGGGGTCCGACGCATGCAGCTTGGGGACCACATCCGCCGCCAAAGCAGCACCTTTCAGACCGTTCTTGCGCCCAGCCTCCGTCAGCGACATGAAATCCGCCAGGTAACTGCGAAATATGGCGACGTCCTTCACCGTCGCCACATCTCCGTGCCCGGGCACGAAAACCATGGACGCCGCACCTGGGAGGTCTTCAAAACTCCTGTCAGTGGCGATCCACTTGCTTACCGCACCGTCGAAGATGTTGGGTGGAGAACGCCAAAGAAGATCGCCGCAAAATAGCACCTTGGCGTCGGGCACGCTGACCACAAGGTCGCCACCGGTGTGGCCTTCGGCCGGCCGGATGTCCACGCGCCGGGCGCCGAGCCAAACGGTGATGGGACTCTCGGTGACCAGGTCCGGAAGCGGCAAATGCTCAGCCTGCTCCTGGGTGAGGCGGAACATACGCAAGTTCTCGGGACGGATCCAGGTACGGACGTTGCGATGCGTTACAATGATGGCGCCCGCATCCTTGAACACCTGGTCGCCCCCGACGTGATCCAGATGATAGTGCGTATTCACGACATAGCGGATCGGCTTTGGCGTGATCTTGCGGATTTCGCCTAACAGAGCCTTGGCCGTGACGGGCGAGAAGAAGCTGTCCACGACCAGCACCGCGTCGTCACCGATGATAACGCCAGCGTTCGATCCTCCAATCGCGGCATAAACCCCGGGGCCGATTTCCTTCAACACGAATGGCAACTTGGCGGGAGGTGGCGTCTGGGCGGCGGCGGGATGCGCCAGCAGATACATCGCTGCCAAAGCCGCACTCAGTCCTTTGCCTAAGCCCATGATCGTTCCCCGCGTTTTGGTGAAACTTAGCACAGGCGCGCGCGCCCGTCAGTTCTCGCCCACCGCGTCTTGCGTTACGACTAGATAATCCAAGCGTCCTCATTGACCCGTATCGGACATTCGCGCCTGCAACTCCCGGGCCTCTGCGTTTGCCTGTCGGTTGAACTGCGCCATTCGGGCGCGCTCAACGGGGCTGACACCCTGTCAGGGATTGAGGGTGCCGGAACCGAAAGATAGGAATAATCCCATGCGGAGGATGCGGCTACGGCGCTCTCGCCGATGACCGCTTTTGGCGCAAAGCGGACATTCGCGGGCCAACGTTGATCTATGGCCGGGCGTTCAACAACCGGTGCGCATTGTCCCACACCAGTTTTTTGAACACCGGCTTTGACGTCGAAGCGGTGAGCAGCTTCAGGGTCTCCTGCGCCACGCACTTGCCGCGCATGCGCGGCGCGACGCGGTCGGAATTCTGCGACGCGCCGCCGCCCTTGCCGTCGTCGCAATTGCAGTCGCTGCCGAAATGCAGCTTGTCCTGGTGGCGCTTGAGGAAGTCTTTGGTGAAGTCCGCATCGCGCGACAGGGCATTGTTGGCCGAATTGGCGCTCATGTCGGCGAACAGGTTGGGATAGTCCGACAGCAGTCTGTCGCTGACCCCGCCCGGAACGATCGGTCCGGTGGGATAGGCTTCCTGCTCGTGATAGTCGGCGCTGATATTGGCCCAGAAGGCATCGGCATGACCGATGAACCGGGTGCGGGGATAAGCCTTGAGGATCGCGGCAAAGCGCTTGATGCCGGTGTTGTAGCCGCCCGGCGCTGCCGGCTGGCCGATCTCCTGGAAATGGATCAGCACCGGCACGTTCAACTCGGCGGCCAGGTCATAGATCCGGCGCATCTCCGGCCCGTCGGCGGCGACCGGGTATTTCAACTCGCCGAAACCCTTGGCGCCGGACTTCACGGCCTGGGTCAGCACCGCTTCCGCGTCCGGCTTGGTGACGTCGGTGGCGCCGAACCAGCTGGGAAACATCGTCGGGTTCTGGGCTTGCAGCGGCGCCACATCCGCGGCCGCGTCCGTTCGGACCAGAAGATTGGCGGCCGTGATGCCGGCGCCGCGCTGATGGGCGATGTTCTGCTCCGCCGTCTTGCGCATGTGGAAATGCATGTCGATGACCGGCGCGCTCCAGGCTGGCGCGTCCTGCGCCCGGCCGGGCGCCGCGGCAAACGCGCCCAGTGCTGCCAGAACTGTGCGTCTATCCATTTTGTCACCTCACGCTTTTCGGATTCCAAGGCTAACCCATTGCTCCAACAGAAACAGGTCACGCTGCATCGCAACAGGAACTTCGCAGTCGCAGCATTGTTCCTTTCGGACAGTGGTTCACTTTATCTGCGGGATCGGGGATAAGAGGCACTAGGGCGGGACTCAGCGGATTTCCGAAATTCGCCATGGTTGCAGGGAGATGGGCGTAGATGTCGCCGTTTGTCAGGCGTAGTGGATTTGCCGTTGGCGCAGTAGCGCTCGCGAGCCTTGTTGCCTTGGCATTGCCTGGGGCCGCGCAAACCGCGCCGGCCCAGTTGGCGTCGAACGCGCCTGTCGCTGCAGCTTCGCCTTCCACCGCCACGCCGGCGGATCACAAGAAGATGCTGATGCAATATTGCACGGCCTGCCACAACGACAGGCTCAAGACCGCGGGCATGTCGGTGGTGCCGCTGGATGCCAATAACCTGCAGGCCAACCAGGCGACCTGGGAAAAAATCCTGCACCGCGTGAGCCTTGGAGAAATGCCGCTGCGTGGCGCGCCCCGTCCGCCCAAGGAGACCTTGCAGAACTTCACCCAGTGGCTTGCCAAGTCGCTGGACGAACAGGCCGCGGCGCATCCCGATCCCGGCCGCGCCACGGTGCGGCGCATGAACCGCACCGAATATGCCAATGCGGTGCGCGACCTCTTGGCGCTGGATGTGGATTTCGCCAAGGAGATGCCGGCGGACGATACCGGCTACGGCTTCGACAATATTGCCGATGTGCTGACCGTCTCGCCCACCTTGATGGATCGCTACATCACCGTCGCCGGCAAGATCAGCCGCCTGGCGACCGGGCAGGCGTCGCGCAAGGTCATCACCACCGACTACAAGCTTTCCAAGGACCTGTTTATCAACGGCTTCGGCGTCGCCTCGTACAACGAGCGCGCCAGCGACGATCTTCCGCTGGATTCGCGCGGTGGCGGCGCGTTCAAATTCTATGCGCCCTACGACGCGACCTACACGATCCAGGTTTTCCTGAATGCCAATACGTCGGAAGAGGGCGATATCGACGCCCATAACCGTTTCGAAGTGAAGGTGCCCTTGAAGGCGGGGCTGCGCACCATTGGCGCCTCCTTCCCCAAACAGTTGGCGCTGGACGAGCATGTGGTGCCCAAGTCGGTCTTGGGTGCGCGCGAACCCGCGGCGGCGCCCGTTCCGATTCCCATGGACGTCCAGGTGGACGGCGCGCGGGTGCAGCGGCTGATGGTGCCGTCGGTGGCGACCGGCCCCAATGTCTCCCAGTCTTTCTACCTGCGCGACGTGATGCAGATTTCGGTGGTCGGGCCCTATGACGTGAAGAGCGCGGGCGACACGCCCAGCCGCCGCAAGATCTTCATCTGCCGCCCCTCCGCATCGCTGGCCGAAAGCGCCTGCGCCAACACCATCCTCACCAACCTGGCCCGCCACGCCTATCGCCGCCCGGTGACTCAGGCCGATATCGCGCCGCTGATGAAAATCTACAACGAGGGCCGCAAGGGCACGGACTTCGATCACGGCATCGAGGCGTCGCTGGAAGCCATCCTGGTGTCGCCCAGCTTCCTGTTCATGCGCGAGGACGATCCGGCCCGCAGCAAGCCGGGCGACGTGCATCGCATCAGCGATGTCGAGTTGGCCCAGCGCCTGTCCTTCTTCCTGTGGAGCAGCATTCCGGACGAGGCGCTGTTGTCGGCAGCGCAGAAGAACCAGTTGCACAATCCGGCGATATTGAAGGCTCAGGTCGCGCGCATGCTGTCCGATCCGCGCTCCAAGGCCCTGACGCAGAATTTCGCGGGCCAGTGGCTGTATCTGCGCCGGCTGGAATATCAAAAGCCCGACCGGCGGGCCTTCCCTGATTTCGACCAGCGCCTGCGCAATGCCATGCAGACGGAAACCGAAATGTTCTTTGACGGCGTGGTGCGCGAAAACCGCCCGGCGCTGGATTTCCTGGACGCCAACTACACCTATCTCAACCAGCGGCTGGCCGAGCATTACGGCATTCCCGGCGTCTATGGCACGACCTTCCGCAAGGTCAATCTCGATCCGGCGCTGCATCGCGGCGGCTTGCTGGGGCAGGGCTCGGTCCTGACCGTGACCTCCTACAACAACCGCACCTCGGTGGTGCTACGCGGCAAGTGGATTCTGGAAAACCTGCTGGCGGCCGCGCCGCCCCCGCCGCCGCCGCTGGTGCCGTCGCTGGACGACGCCAAGAACGGCAAGAAGATGACGGTGCGCGAGCAGATGGAATTGCACCGCAAGAATCCGGTCTGCGCCTCCTGCCACACCAAGATGGATCCGCTGGGCTTTAGCCTGGAAAATTACGACGCGGTCGGCGCCTGGCGCACCGGTTACGCCGGCTCGCTGGTGGATGCCTCGGCGATCATGCCGGACGGCACCAAGTTCGATGGCCCCACCGGTCCCACCGGCCTGCAGGGCATTCTGCTCAGCCGCAAGGACCAGTTCGTCGAAGCCATGACCGAGCGGTTGATGACTTATGCCCTGGGTCGCGGCGTGGAATCCTATGACATGCCCGCAGTGCGCGCCGTGCGCTACCAGGCGGCCAAAGACGACTATCGCATGCAGACCATTATCCTCGGCATCGTTCAGAGTGTGCCTTTTTCCATGAGAAGGACTCCGCAAACATGATCATCACCAGGAAACCGATGGGCCGCCGCACCATGCTGCGCGGCATGGGCACCGCGATGGCGCTGCCGCTGCTGGACGCCATGGTGCCCAGCGCCAAGGCGATGGAGCAGGGCGCTGCCGCGCGCAAGCGCCTGCAGGTCATCTACACGCCCAACGGCATGATGATGGAGAACTGGACCCCGGCCGCCACCGGCGAAGGCTATGCCCTGTCGCCGATCCTGACCCCGCTGGCGCCCTATCGCGACAAGTTCACCGTCTTTACGGGATTGTCCCATGTGCAGGCCGAAGCCCTGGGCGACGGCGCTGGCGACCATGGCCGCTGCTGCGGCGGCTATCTGACCGCCACCCACGTCAAGAAGACCGAAGGCGCCGACATCACCGCCGGCATTTCGATGGACCAGCTGGTCGCCAAGCAGTTCGGCGACCAGACCCAGATCCCCTCGCTGGAAGTGGGCCTTGAGCCTCCCAGCCTGGTCGGCTCCTGCGATTCCGGCTACAGCTGCGCCTATACCAACACCCTGTCCTGGGCGAGCGCTTCCACGCCGCTTCCGGTCACCATCAATCCGCGCGAAGTATTCGAGCGGTTGTTCGGCGACGGCGACAGCCTGGACGCCAAGAGCCGGCTCGCGCAGCTGCGCCGCCAGGCCTCGATCCTGGATTTCGTGGCGCAGGACGCCAAGCGCCTGTCCCACACCATGGGCGCCAACGACAAGAAGAAGCTGGACGAATATCTGACCTCGGTGCGCGACATCGAAAAGCGCATCCAGAAGGTCGAGCAGGGCGGCACGGAAACCGCCGCGCTGCCGGCCTATTCGCGGCCCTCGGGCGTTCCCGATGCTTTCGAGGACTATGCCCATATGATGATCGACCTGCAGGTCCTGGCCATGCAGGCGGACCTGACCCGGGTGTCGAGCTTCATGATCGGCCGCGAGGTTAGCGGGCGTTCCTATCCGGAAATCGGCGTGCCCGATGCGCATCATCCGCTCAGCCATCACGGCAACGACAAGGAAAAGATCGCCAAGCTGACCAAGATCAACACCCTGCACATGCAGCAGGTCGCCTATTATCTCAAGCGCATGACCGAGACCAAGGAAGGCGAGGGCAACTTGCTGGATCACACCCTGGTAATGGCCGGCGCCAGCCTGGCCGATCCCAACAAGCACGACCATCGCGGCCTGCCGGTGATCGTCGCCGGCGGCCTGATCAAGGGCAACCGCCATGTCGAAGTGGCGAAGGATACGCCCATGGCCAACATGATGCTGTCGATGATGGATACCTTGGGCGTGCATGCCGACAAGATCGGCGACTCGACCGGCCGGCTTGCGGAGTTCGCCGCCTAGGCGGTGCGCGGAAAATTGGGGCTATGAGAAAATACCTGGGACTGGGGCTTTGCCTGCTTTGCGCCATGCCGGCGTTTGCCAGCGCCGCGGACAACCGCCTCGCGCAGGCGGTGCGCAACGATGACCATGCGGCGATCAAGAACCTGCTCGCCGCCCACGCCAATGTGAATGCGCCGCTGGCGGACAAGTCCTCGGTACTGGCCTGGGCGGTGGACCGCCAGGATGCGCAATCGGTGCAGATGCTGCTGGCCGCCGGCGCCAAGCCCAACGTCGTCGATATCGACGGCGCTTCGCCCTTGACCTTGGCCTGCGAACTGGGCGGGACGGAGATTGTCGCCGACCTGCTCCAGGCCGGCGCCGACGCCAAAGCGGCGCGCGCGGACGGCATCACCGCCCTGGCGCTGTGCGCCGGCAGCGCCACGCCGGACACGCTGGGCTTGTTGATTGCCAAGGGCGCCAAGGTCGAGGCGGCCGATCCCAGTGGCCAGACCGCCCTGATGCGGGCGTCGTTCAAGGGCCGCACCGACAATATCAAGTTTCTGGTGGCGCAAGGCGCCAATGTGAACGCCGTGTCGGCCAAGGGCTTTACGCCGCTGTTCTTCGCCCTGCGCAGCAAGGAGCCGTCGGCACCGCTGGCCTTGCTGGATGCGGGCGCCAACAGCAAGACCACCCTGCCGGACGGCACTTCCGTCGTCGCGGCCGCGGTGGCCAATGGCAATGTGCCCTTTGCCGTGACCGCCGTGTCGCGCGGAACCGACCTGGCGGAACATGACAGCCAGGGCCGTCAGTTGATCCATGTCGCGTCCGCCAGCGGCAATGCCGATCTGGTCAAGATGGTCTTGTCCAAGGGCGTGGACGCCAACGCCATGAGCCTGCCGCCGCCGCCCCCGCCGCCTGCGCCGCCGGTGCAGGTTGCCTCCGTGGGCGGCCAGAAGCTGGCGCGCGCCGACGGCACCCGTCCGCCGCCGCCGCCGGCCGTCGCCAAGACGCCGCTGATCTTCGCCGCCGAGGCCGGCAGCGCCCCTGCCATGAAGGCGTTGGTGGAGTCTGGCGCCAAAGTCAGCATCAAGGCCGCCGACGGTACCACCGTGGCGCTGGCCGCGGCCGGCAGCGGCAACCTGGATGCGGTCAAATATGCGCTGCAGCTCGACCCGGACATGACGGCGATCGGGCCGGAGGGCAAGAGCATTATGCATTACGCCATCGCCAACAAGAATCCCGACTTGGCGATTCCTGTGCTTCAGTATCTGGCGGACAAGGGCGCCAAGATGGACGTCAAGAATACCAAGGGCGACACGCCGGGCGATTTCATCAACCGTGGCGGTCAGCAGGATATCCGCATCTTCTATATCGCGCTGCTCAAGGAACACGGCATCGTGAGTGACCACGACCACTGATTTAGCTTACACCGGGGGGCACGCCATGGCGTTGAAACGGCTTGCGGCCTTCTTCGCGGTGATGGCCGTCTGCGCGAGTGCGGCCGCCCAGCCCGCGCCCCCGCTGCCGCATCTGACCGGCCCGCGCCTTTATGTGCTGGATTGCGGCACCATCATTTCCCACGAGCCCGAGCGGTTCGGTCTTTCCCGCCAGGATGTGCCGGATCCGGATTTCTCCGATCCCTGTTTCCTGGTGATGCATCCCAAGGGAATATTGCTGTTCGATACCGGCCTGACCGACGCACAGGTGGGCAAGCCGATCTATGAAAACAAAATGGGCTATGAAGGCCAGCTCAAGACGGTGAGCCTGAAAAGCGAGCTGGCGCGCATCGGCGTCACCCCCGCCATGATCACCTATCTGGCCATTTCCCATTCCCATTGGGATCATGTCGGCAACGCCAACGATTATGCCGGTTCCACCTGGCTGGCACGGAAGGCCGAACGCGATGTGATGTTCGGGCCCAAGGTCAAGCCCGAGTTGCGCAAGTCTTATGCCGCGCTGGCAAACGCCAAGACAAAATTTGTCGAAGGTGACCATGACGTGTTCGGCGACGGCAGTGTGCTGCTGCTGTCCACGCCGGGGCATACGCCGGGCCACCAGTCGCTGTATGTGAAGCTGGCGCGGACGGGCGGGGTGGTGGTTTCCGGCGACCTCTATCACTACACCGCTGAGCGCACGATGAACCGCGTTCCGCCGCGCGAGCAGAGTCTGGAGACGCCGGCCTCGCGCAAGAAAGTGGAAGCGTTCCTGCAGCGGACCCATTCGCAGTTATGGATCGGCCATGCCATCGACTGGTACCAGAACGCGGTGAAATCGCCCGGCTGGTACGACTAGCGGCGGTTCATATTTGCAGCATTGGCGCAGCGTCCCGGCGCGGCGCGTGCTTCGTTGCGCAGGCGGATGAATTCTTCCAGTTCCTGGGCGGCGAGCAGCATGCGCCTGGCATAGTCGTGCAACTCGGTGTCCTCCGCATCGCGGCGGAATCGCTGGGCCAGCGCCAGTGTTCTTGCGGAGTCGGGCATTGTTCCTCCGGGTTTCTCAGGCTCGAGACTCTCCAATCACCAGCTGTGAAACCAGTAGGGGATACTACCTAGGCCGCGTGGTTTACACTGGCTGCATTGCTGTCACAGGCCCCGAACCTTAGGCAAGCCGCGAGGTGATCGCCTTGGTCTCCAGGTAATTCGATAGCACCGCCTGGCCCATTTCCCGGCCCCAGCCCGACTGCTTGTAGCCGCCAAAGGGCAGGGCGGAATCGAACACGTGGTAGCAGTTGATCCACACCGTTCCGGCCTTGATCCGGTTGGCGATCCGTTGCGCCTTGGCCATGTCGCCCGACCACACGCCGGCCGCCAGGCCGTAGATAGTGTCGTTGGCAGCGGCGATCAGCTTGTCGTCAACCTCCTTGAAGGGGGTGGCGACCAGCACGGGCCCGAAGATTTCTTCCTTCACGACTTTCATCTGGGGCGTGGTGTCCACCAGCACGGTGGGCTGGACGAAATAGCCGTTGTTGCCGTGCGCCTTGCCGCCGGTCAGGGCGCGGGCGCCCTCTTCCAGCCCCGCTTTCAGGTAACCGGTGACGCGGCCATACTGGACCTGTGACACCAGCGGCCCCATCTCGGTTGCGGGGTCCATGCCGACGCCGAGCTTGATCTTGCTCGCATTGGCGGCGATGCCGGCCACCACCTTGTCAAAGATATTTTCCTGCACGAACAGCCGCGAGCCGGCGTTACAGCACTGGCCGTGATTGAAGAAGATGCCAGCGGTGGCGCCGTCGATCGCCGCATCAATGTCGGCATCGCCCAGGATGATGTTGGGCGACTTGCCGCCCAGTTCCAGGCTGACTTTCTTGAGGTCGCGCGAGGCGGCCTGCACGATCAGCCGTCCGACCTCGGTGGAGCCGGTAAAGGCGACCTTGTCCACGCCGGGATGGGCGGCCAGCGCCGCGCCGGCGGTTTCGCCAAAGCCCGTCACGATATTGACCACGCCGTCGGGCAGGCCGGCTTCCATCAAAAGCTCGCCCAGCTTCAGTGCCGACAGCGGCGTTTCTTCGGCGACCTTCAGCACCACGGTGCAGCCGACCGCCAGGGCAGGCGCCAGCTTCCAGGCTGCCATCAGCAGGGGGAAATTCCACGGGATGATCTGGCCAACCACGCCGATGGGCTCGGGCCGGGTGTAGGAAAGATATTCGCCCGGTGCGGCCAGATGGGAGATGGCGATATGCTTGCCTTCGATCTTGGTCGCCCAGCCCGACATGTAGTGGAACATGTCCGCCGACAGCGGCACGTCGGCGACGCGCGCCACGCTGAAAGGCTTGCCGTTGTCCAGGCTCTCCAACTGGGAGAGCTCGTCCAGGTGCTCCAGGATCAGGTCGCCGATGCGGTGGATGATGCGGCCGCGTGCGGAAGGACTCATCCGGCTCCAGGGACCGGTCTCCAGCGCGTCCCGGGCAGCGCGCACGGCCTCGTCAATGTCGGCGGCATCGCCTTCGGCGACCGTGGCCAGGCGCATTTCAGTGGCGGGATCGTTCACCTCGAAGGTCTTGCCGGACTTGGCCTGCACCCATTTGCCGTTGATCAGCATCGGACGCGGCTTGGCCAGCCAGCTGCGCAATTCCGCCGGTACCCGTTCAATGGTGCTGCTGATGGCCTGGATGTTCATTTCCGTCTCCTGTGTTTTCCACCGCCCGGTCATGAACCGCCAGGCTGATCCGATGGGAACGCTAGCAGACCTGCGCGGCAAATGCGGATACCAATCTGTGCCGGAACGTAATGCTGCGGCGCAAAAGAATGCTATTTTGCGGTCGCGCTTTTCTCTGACAGAATGGCCGTAACACAACAAGAAATCAGGGGGTTGCGTTGGGCGGGTTGAGCAGCGAAGAGCGCGGACGGCTGGAAGATGTGGGGTTCATGACATGCATGACCCTGGTGCTTCTGGGCAATTATGCGCAGACCGGCCATTTCGGCGGCCCCTTGGCCTATACGCCCTTCAACGTGGCCGCCCATCTGGCCGGGCCCGAGCGGGGCGGATTGCGCTACGACTATCGCCGCCCCAAGCACCCCTTTGGCGACAAATTCATGATGGCGGCCGGCCACAGCGTGCCGACCTGCTACGCGCTGTGCATGATTTTGGGCCAGGCACTGGCGCGCAAATTCGAGCAGACCGGCGACAAGCGCTATTACGCCGACCCGGAAGTGGCGCTGCTCCCGATCGACGCGCTGGGTTTTCGGCGCGGCGCCGGCGCGCTCAAGAATTTGCTGGCGGACAATGGTCTGGCCGATCATCCGCTGTTCGCCCAGGCCAAGGCGCGTGGCATCAAGGCGCTGTCCGGCCATGCCGAAAGCATCGACGTCACCAATGACGTGAATGGCGGCCCCTCGGGCGTCGGCGTGGCGACGGCAGCCGGCAAGGCGGCTTTCTGGGACATGGCGGGCGCGGCGGACACACCCAAGATCATCGCCCTGGAAGGCGAGTTCGCCATGACCGAAGGCCATGCGCAGGAACTCAAGACCCAGGCGCTGGCATTGCAGGTCGGCAAGCGGCTGCGCGTCATTCTTTCTGACAACAATGCCGGCATTGACGATGTGCTGCTGGGTGGCGTCATCTCCAAGCAATTCACCGGCTACAAGCTGCACGAGCAATGGACCAGCTATGGCTGGAATGTGCTGACGGTGGAAGACGGCGGCGATTACGGACAGGTCGTGGCCGCGCTCGAAGCGATGGACAAGGGCGATCCGGCCGACAAGCGGCCCATCATCGCCATCGCCAAGACCACCAAGGGCTATTGGCCGGCCGCCAAGGATGGCAGCCTGTCGCCGACGGTCAAACAGATCGTCAGCTACCAGAGCCATCCCTATGGCCATAAGATGAATTCGGATTATTTCGTCGCCATGGCCAGCACCTTCGAGGCGCGCTTCGGGATCGAATTTGAAGGCATCCGCAAGGGGGCTGTCACCGACGAGCGCGAACGGCTGGTCCAGTTCAAGACCAACATCGACAAGGTCATGTCGGTGTTCGAGAAGAACGGGCTGGGCGACTGGCTGGCCGAGCGGCTGGTGACGATTGGCGACACCATCAAGGATGACCGCCCGGTGCATTTCACGCAGGCTGGCGATCCCTTCCTGGATGAGCGCCTGAGGGTCGCCAATCTTCCGCGGGAGCCCCAAAAGGTGACCGCCGCCAACCGCATCTCGGGGGCGCAAAAAGAAGTGGCCATCAGCCTGTTCCGCAAGGCCGGCGAGGCGGCGGGCGCGCGCCGGGCGATCTCCGAAATCATCAAGTGGATGAACTATGTCACCGACAACCGATTCGTCACCCTGGCGGCCGACCTGTCGGAATCCATCAATGTCGAGCATGGCAGCCTGTGGGGGCATTACGACCCCGTGACCAACCCATTGGGCACGCGCGTCAAGGCGGCGATCCAGGAAGCGGGCAATGTCGCCACCGCCATCGGCATGGTCAGCCAGAGCGCCAGCCTCGATCCCAAACAATTCGCCGGCGTCTGGGCGCTGAGCGGCACCTATGGCGCCTTCACGCCCTTGATGTACACGCCGGCGCGGGTGTGGAGCCAGCAGAACCAGGATAGCCGCTTCCGCATGGGTGTGCTGCACATCCTGGCGGGACATTCCGGGCCCGAGACCGCCGCGGACGGACGCACCCATTTCGGCATCTTCGCCACCCAGGTGTGGAAGCTGTTTCCGCGCGGCCAAATCATTCACCTGAACTTCTGGGATTATAACGACGTGGCGCCGGGCTATTTCGCCGCCGCAGAAATCGCCGCCCGCGATCCCAAGGTGGGGATCATCGTGATCGAAGTGGCGCGGCCCGATAATCCGGTGGTGGACCGCAGCAACTTTGCCGACAAGGACCCGCTGGCCGCCGCCAAGGGTCTCTATGTCATCCGCGATTTTACGCCGGGCAAGCCGCGCCACGGCACCGTGGTGGTGCAGGGCGCCAGCTCCACCGTCAACCTGGTCAAGATCCTGCCGCGGCTGGACGCGGCTGGGATCAATGTGAAGATCGTCTCGGCCATCAGCGAAGAGCTGTTCGACCGCCAGCCCGAGGCCTATCGTCGCTCGGTGCTGCCGCCCGAGGCGCTGTTCGACGCCATGGTGGTCAGCACCGGCACCCGCCGGGTCTGGCCGGTGCGCAACCTGGGGCCGCTGACCGACGCCTATTCGCTGACCTCGGACTGGGACGATCAGTGGCTGACCGGGGGGCTGGAAGGCGAGGTGATCGCCGAGGCGCATCTCGACCCGGAGTCGATCTTCAAGGGCATCGAGCGCTTTGCCGCCGAACGAGACAAGCGGATAGCGGTCCAGTCTGCTGCGCTCATCTGATCGTTGAAGAAATCCGTACAAGCACATGATAAGCATAGAAAATGGCCCAACATAAGAAAGCAGCGCACTTCGAGCCGGATGTGGTGGTCGTTGGATCGGGCGCCGGTGGCGGCATGGCCGCGTATGCCCTGACCCGGGCGGGGATCAAGGTGCTGGTCCTGGAGGCGGGCCGCGACTACGACCCGGTGGCGGACAGCGCCATGCTGAAATGGAACCATGAAGCGCCGCTGCGGGCCGCGCCGACCCCGGACAAGGATTTTGGCTATTACGACGCCACCGTGAATGGCGGCTGGAGCGTGCCGGGCGAGCCCTATACCAGCGCCCCCGGTTCGAACTTCCGCTGGTGGCGGTCGCGCATGCTGGGCGGGCGCACCAACCATTGGGGCCGGCATTCGCCGCGCTTTGGGCCCTATGATTTCAAGCCGCACAGCCGCGATGGCCTGGGCATGGACTGGCCACTGTCTTATGACGACATGGCGCCCTGGTACGACCGTACCGAAAAACTGATCGGCGTGATCGGCACCAATGTCGGGCTGGAAAACCATCCTGACTCCTCGCCGGGCGTGCTGCTGCCGTCGCCCAAGCCCCGCGCCACAGAGCTGATGATCCAGGCGGCCGCGAATGACCTGGGCATTCCCTGCGTGCCATCGCGCTATGCGGTGCTGTCGCGCGCCATTCCCCATCCCCACGCCCCGCGCGAGGCCTGCTTCAATGCGTCGTCCTGCGGGCGCGGCTGCGGCATCGGGGCGGCGTTCCAGAGCACGACCTCGCTGCTGCCCATGGCAATGGGCACGGGGCGGTTGCGCATCACCACCAACGCCACGGTCAGCCGCGTCGTCACCGACGAACGCGGCAAGGCCAAAGGCGTGGAATATTTTGACAAGGATGGCGCCAGTCATTTTGTGAAGGCCCGCGTGGTGGTGTTGGCGGCCAGCGCCTGCGACACCGCCAAGATCCTGCTCAATTCCAAGGACGGGGGCCTGGCCAATTCCAGCGGCGAGGTGGGCAAGAACCTGCTCGACACCACCGGCACCAATGTTTCGGGCCATATTCCCGCGCTCGAAGGCCGGCCGCGCTACAATGAAGACGGCATGGATGTGGCGCATCTCTACATCCCGTTCTGGCTTTACAAGGAACAGGCGGCGGGCAAGCTCGATTTCCCGCGCGGCTATCATTACGAGATCGGCGGGCGCTTTGGCATGCCGGGTGCAGGGTTGGGCCTGGGCGGCATGGAAGACGGCTATGGCGCTTCGCTGAAGGAAGACGCG
>Ga0193716_1001103_pt1 | contig 16004 bp, 23 predicted proteins | sample U2c1metaG_FD_145901 | JGI IMG/M metagenome (GOLD analysis project Ga0193716, IMG submission 145901) | Soil microbial communities from a riparian zone of the East river system, Colorado, United States - U2c1 | ecosystem: Environmental > Terrestrial > Soil > Riparian zone | place: USA: East River...
ATTCCGCCATCCGCCACCCCATTCCGCCATCCGCCACCCCATTCCGCCATCCGCCACCCCATTCCAGTCACAGGCCTTCGGGGCCAATTTTGATTCTGTCAAGGTGGCAAGCTCAACATAACACTTTTGATCAGCCTCCCCACCTCATTCTGCCATCCGTCACCCATTCCGCCATCCGTCACAAGTCTACAGTGCCAATTTCTCCATTGTGTCAAGATAGCAAGCTTGACATACCGCTTTTGATCAGCCTCCCATCTCATTCCACCATCCGCCATGTCATTCCACCATCCGTCACAAGTCTCTGGGACCAATTTCTCCACACCATCAAGGTACCAAGGTAACCAAGCTCTACATACCCATTTTGATAAGAATCACAACCCTGACAGAATCAGAGGATTAACGGATCCAAAATTTATAATTGGTGTGGCCAGGCATACTGGGCTTGCCATGTAATGCACTGCAGTGAATTATAGCTGACCACACTCCCACACATTTCAGCACTCTGTAGGTAGGATGAAAGGATGCACTTTGAATCATCATCTCACACCAAAGCACCTCGTCGTTCCTCAATGCTGTCAAGGAGGAATGAGATTGCTAGGAGAGGCTCTTCACCTCCTCCTTCCTCCTCCAAAAAAGGTCTCTTGCTACATTTTAGGTATTTGTTCATTTCAAATAAAACAATATCTATTACATGATTGCACAGTGCTGAATGTATGATTAGCATACACCAGATCAATCCCAAGCTCCCCTAGATCAACCACCGCCCACCTATGCACTACCACTTGCCTCCAGAACCGCCCAAAAACCAATATACCACTATATCCACACATTTAAGTTCTATGCCTCCCTCTCCATTCTAAATATATCGGGCTATCATGGCCCCCCTTCTCACACAGCATTCCTGCAACTCTGCACTCCAAGGTACCACCACCTCCATGTTGTTTGATGCTCCTGTGGGTAACATATCATGGCTTATGTTTAAAATTTGCCCATCGCGGATGTCAACCTGGTTTAATTAAATGTTCCATTCGTTTAAACAATATAAAATATGTATTTCCCTAGTTTGGTGTCTACCGGATGCGTTGTTCACCTAATCCCCATTTAAACATGATGTTTGAGCTAGCAAGTTGTGGATCAATACTAATTATCAACTGAACCACAATATCTATTAGTTCAATCCTTTTGTAGAGTCGTCAAAGCATTGACTGTTCAAACAGGTCAGCCGCGACTGAATTAAGCTAAGCTCACCACAGTATAGCTCACCAATCATGCTCAGTGACAGCAATGCCATCGGATGGCTAACTCCCTTTGGCACTCCCAAACTGTTAGGAAATATTTACAATAATCGAATGTGGTTCCCATGTTGAGCTAACAAGCCCGCCAAAGTCAGGTACGCAGGCCATACCATAATTGTATGCATGATTACCCTTTTCGTATTTGTCTCACTTCGTGCTGTCCGGAGTTGTACTTTCATTTTTGTGGCCGCATTTCATGTCCGCCATTTATTTACCAAGTGACTTATGCTCCAATCATTTTCCCGTAGTATTTCCGTAGCATATTTGTACATCAGGAAAACCATAATATGCTTAACAACTACTTGAACAAGCTTAAACACGCTTAACGTGGTGTTAAGCTGATACAAGCCGATATAAGTCCATTCTGTGTTAAGCACGAACTCCTTTGTTCTGCTTATTCTGCTTATTAGTGCTTATTTCTGCTTGCGGCGATCAATTTAAGCTGAAATAAGCAGGATAAGCTGATAAGCGGCCATAAGCAATTTCGGGTTTTCCTGATGTACTTGTCCAATCCTCCGTAGCACCTCAGGCGTTGTACTGTGAGTCTCTCGCTTATATTATCTATGTATTCTCACTTATGTCTACCTAGTTTATTTGTATTTTAACTAGCGCCGCCACCCAATATTACTATCGTATTATCCCACCTCTGGACCGATGATGAGCCACTGTTATACCATAAACACAGTACCAACATTACCGGTGAGTACCCGAGAGCCCCTCATTTATTGCAGGTGAGTTTTGTGCATGGGAATTGGGTCCTTGACATTCATGGAGGGTCAACCAGAGAACGGGACACGGTGGTAGTTGTTCCTTAATCAGTTGAACCTCCACTCCAGCAGTATGTCAACTTGTCAAGTATGTGCACCCCTAGTTAGATGATCCCTTAAAACTGTGAAAATACCTCTGAATGGGCAACAGTACTACCGCGAAAGCAGATATTATTGTGCATATGTCCACGCATCGTTGACTGCGACAATGTCACGCATTTGGGTTTTATAATAACATAACCCCTGATAAGCCTCTCCGCTATGTTGCCCTCTTTTTTTCTAACTGTGATCTATGTCGAAACTTATTTCATTTCCACCATAGGATCCTGATGAACCCGCATAATTCAGTGGATATAATCCCGTTATTGTGAATCACAACAAATTTTCCGTGAGAAGCCCAAGAAGTCGGCTCAATGGTCCAAATCAATCTGACCAAGTGTGCGCCGAAACCATTTATTAAAGAAGCCTGTAAAATGCATTACTATGGCTCTATACCCGTGTCTTAGCTATACTTCTTTTAACCCAAGATCCGCTTCTTTATTTTTGCAATTGTATTATCTCCGCCATGTGCTGTGTTTACCATGGCTACCCGACCCAGCTTAAACCCACTTGGTAATGCCGTTGTTTCATTTCAGAACGTCATTGATTCATTTTGTACCATGGCAGCCTAAATATAAAGTTTAAACCTTCGTTACCCATGGCACCGTTTCCTTATATATCCATTCACTATCCGAGTTTGTCCAGAAGTCCAGAAGTCCCCGTGCTCAAAATGTTCTACCCAGACAATACAGACGAGTATCTAGCCCAGGACACACAGTGTCATCTGCACTTGGTGGGGTTTACATTCAACTTCATAACCAGTCATGTCCCTTCTCACTCTATAGCTAGTACCAGCTTTGTTGCGCAATTCTAATCCCCGTGAATGCCAATTTATTGGCCAAGGCACTACATAGTCCGCTTCTACCGACGTTTCATCCTGCATCGCAAATGGAATCATGTACTTCGCATATCGTAATTTTGGCGGCGTCTTGGAACATTTTTGGGTACAAGTAATATAATGTGAGATTTCCTGCTCCTCATTATTTTCCCTACCCCTCAGTCCTAACTCCCTATGGTCATAAACTATCCCAGGCTCTTCAAAACCTCTCCGGGGTCGTTTATTTATCCAGTCATCGCCCCATTAGATTCAGTATTTTCCCATGAAAATTTCTGCGATGACGATACCAGTCCCGGCCATTGTGGCGGTAGGTTTTTATATAAAGGCTCACCCAAGCGACGCTCGTTCCTTACCCATTCCCCTTACCCAGAAAAAAAACTTAGAATCATACCATCTTGTCTTTGTTACATGCCTACTTGCCCTATCTGCAGCGACAACGTGTCCTCGCTACCCCAGCATACGACGGATTGCCACACGACACCCGCAGATATGGTAATATCAGGCGTCCTCACCAAGTTCGTCAGGGACGGCGACGACGATGCTATTGGTTGTCCCGTCAGCAACTGCACCAATAGACACAGGAGGCGATCTAACTTCCTGCGTCACCTCAAAAACGACCACGATCTCAACTCTACGACACCCCATTCTAATGGCAAGCGATCTCTTAGCTCCAGTTTGGAGAACTTGTCAGAAGGTGCTCGGAAGAAGACCAAGCTCGTTGTCGACAAAGTCCGCAAGGTCTTTAAAAGTGATTTTTTTTCAAATATCTCGTTGGTGCTGTGAACTGACCTGGCTGCTTTCTATTGAAGCCAAACCGCGCATCATGAAGCCACTCAGGGTCACATCCTCAGCCATCCCAAGCTCTCCGGTGCTGTCCAGTTCCCTTCCTACCTCGCCTTGCCCCGTTGGGGGGCAAGTTGCGGTCCTTAAAGCGCCATCTGGTATGGTCTCTGCATTGAATTGCGCTCCTTAACCCTGACTTTATAACCCATTTAATAGTCAAAGGCGGCGTCTCTTCAAAACCAACCGATGGTGAGTATTTGGATGTCAATATAACCAGTTTCTCATCTTTTATTCATTCAGACAACGTCGAAAATATTGCCCCCATGGGACTTCAACAGACCAACCTCAGTGGTGAGCTTTGCGCCTCTTTCCCGCATTTCTATACTAACCACTTGTTCTATCAGCCAAGTTCATGCATCGCGGTGAAGGTGATAATAACGGTCAGATCTTCAGCCTCCTCACTTATTTTATTTATTTATTTATTTATTACCCTGGCAGGCAATGTGCAAGGAAAGGACGCGTCCAATGAAGTCATCAGTGGCAGGTATTAAACCTATGTTACATGAGCGGTCTATTGATTATACGCTCTTTCAGGCAAAGTCATAGACCAGGCCAAGAAAGTCGATGAAACCAATAACAGCGGTTGGTTTATGTTGCCTGCCATCAGATCATTCGTCTAATTTATCTCCCCCACCTTCTTTCTGAAGGAAACTCCAAGCCCAAGGGCAAGGCCGTTAGCCATGCTCGAAAGGACGCCTTTATGAGTAAGCATTTTGGATATGGTGTAAATCCATCTACTTATCATTGCCAACGCAGAAGTTAATGGAATCGATAACGATGGTTTGTTTTTTATTTATTTTTTAAATGAGTTATTCCGTCGTTTAACCCACAAAAATAAATTCTGAAGGAAATTCTAAGCTCAAGAATAAGGTGGAAGCAGTCGACTATATCCGACAGGATGTCTCCGCAAGTGAGCACTTTTCTATGTCCTTAGGTCATACACTTATCACGTACATCTTCAGCCAAGGCCGTAGGCAAAGGTAATAGCAAGGAAGTCAATGTTGACGGTTTGTTGTTTTTTGTCCTCGTCGTTATCTTATTTAACTCACCATGTTTTTCCCACAAGGAAACGCCGAGCTCAAGGACAAGGGCAAGGGCAAGGCCACTGACTACACTTTCGCAAGTGCGCACTTTGCTATATCCCACAAGTCCATCCACTTATCATGTACTTCTACAGGCAACGGCAAGGACACTTACGTTACCGGTCAGTAATGCGCACTTCGTCTCGCGTTTGTATCTAAGGTTTCATCTTCATCTTTCCAAGGTGACGTCAAGAACAAAGACACAGTTGGAGCCGTTAATCAAAACATGCGCACCCATACCGGTAAGCTTCTCTTCCCTTAAACACACCCAACGTGCAAGAGCATACATCAGAAAATGTGTCTATTGTTCGTCAAAAGCTGTGTAGAGCTGTGTGGCCCAATTATAGCGTTCCAGACTGTCGACTATCTAAGCTCCCACAGTATCTACAAGGTTCACTGATGCATGTTTGTGTAGTGGTCCACGACGAAGAAGTTACAGTCTCTTTTTCCCTTCCTGAGTACACGCCAACCCAGGCCAACGACGGTATGGCGCTTATCTTAGGTTATTGTCCAAGCATTCCACTCACATCGATCAAAGGGCGGGTTCGTCTTGATGGCGCCGTTCGATACCTGGCCGCATGCGAAACTCTACGTCCACTCGGCGTCGTTGTACACAAACTTCTTCACGTCCTTATTTGCCTGGCATGCAAGTCTTGCATCATTCCATCGCACATGCCGGGACATTTGAAGGAGCATGGATTCAAAAACATCGACAAGATCGCATTCACAGCAGCTTGTGAACGTTGGGGCATTATCCAGCTTCCGGAACGCGTACTTCACCCCAGCCCACGAGGTGCTCCAGTGGAAATCCTCAAAACCTACCAAGGATACGCTTGCGCTGTCGATCCTACCGGCTGCTCCTTTGCCTGTACTTCCGAAAATTGGATGAAGCAGCACGTCCGTAACGATCACACTTCTCATCCCGCCCTCATGACCAGTTGTTATCGATCAAACATTCCCGTACAGACCCTTTTCCGTCCGTTTCACAAAAAATACATCGAGGTGCAGCCAGCTCTCTGCAATGTTGCCCAAGACAATGTCCTTGCTCGCGTTCTGCAAGATTTCCTTCCCACTCTCCCTCTCCCCACCATCACGCCACCACAAAACGACAAGGAGATCGACCCTCTACTCAGGCTGATGCAGTGGCACAAATATATGGAGCCCTACTATTTGGACAGTGCCAAGCACGCTTCTGTACTCGCCTTGAAAGCTCCCGCTCGTCAGACGGATCCTGCCTATCATCGGCTACGCACTGCCGTACAGGATTATATCGAATTTGGTATACATATCGGCCGCACCGTAAGTCCGAATCTAACGGTTCGCAAGCACCTAGTGCAAGGGAAACATCTCTCCAGCGTCCCATTGTCAGTGGCATCTGCAAACACTTTTTGCATTCTTCGAACTCTGATCATGATTCTCTAACAGACCCACACACAGAGATACATACTGGGTGCCCCTTCCGGACAATGAGAGTCCAGCTGCATATGCAGCCCCAGCGGAAGAGTTTCTTCGAGTTCTCCTCCGATGCTCTCAAGGCCACATTTCAGGGTTTACTATCCCACTTACCCCTGCCCAAGAAGAGCTGTCTATCAAGGTGTTTGATGCGCTCCTCAGCGACAGGAAGGACAACCGGGACCTTCACGAACTTCTCTGGGACCTAGTTCGCGTACGTGCCTCGGCTACAGAATCAACTATCCACAATTGTCCCTTCCTCGCGTGGTTGGCGCTCCATGCTTATAAGCCAGATGGTACCTACATCGATTCCGATGCATTTGCTCAATTATTAGCAAAACTCAAGTACCTCGTCAAGAATATTTGCATGGTCGAGGCCCACCGGCGCCAGGCTGAGCATCCACAGGGCATCATTGGGTGAGTTTTGTTGATATTGAGGGGTCGATGCTTTATACTCATTTTTCTCTAGCGCTGTTATCGATGTCCACGACGAAGCTTTGGCCCTTGGGCTGAATGCAATATACAACATATTGTACGAAAGCCAACAGTTTACTTCTGCGCTTAGTTTCAATCAAGTCCGCACACCAAAACTCTTCTGGTCCCCGCTCATGGACAAAGTCAGCATATCCGGGGAGACGCTGGTTCTATCGACATTCCGATCGGGGTTGCAGGCCCTGATTGCCGATACGAGGTCCATGCTGGATAAAGTCACAGGTGGGCAACGTTTTGCCACCAAATTGCCGGAAGACTTCAAGGACGACCTCCCCAATACAACTCGCGGGTATTCCTGGTTGAACCATGGGCCATTCACGGATGTCCCTCACGCATATCTTAGTCATCTCCTGCAGGACGGTGATCAGGACTTGGCTTTCTTCAACGACGATGGGTCTCTATCTTGGAACATTCCGGCTCTGCACGAGATACTCAACGAATTCGCCGGCATTAATGCGAACCTCATGTTGCTCAATTATATATTCAGTGACAACCGGGCGACTCAGCTATGTGACCAACAAATTCGCAACGCGCTGCAACCTCGCAGCCTTTACAACGCATTGCAGTCCATGTTCTGGTTCACTCGCCGGACTAAGACATCCAATCTCACTGGTTCGGATGCTTGTATACCTGCTTTCATCCCACCTGTTGTCCGTGATATCATGATCGAATATTTGGCTGGTGGCATCCGCGAAGTTGAAGAAATATTTGCCAACATCCTGTTTTCAAAGGAAACTGCCGCACTATATCATACGTGAGGCCCCTCGTTCATTTGCAAGGCTAACTACATATTAAATGTGACTCTGGCATAGGTACATGTGGGTACAGAATGGTAAGCGCATCGACTCGAGCACCTTCTCGAATTCCATTGTTAGGACCAAGTTTGCCCTCTACTTTGGTGCTTCCATTGGCGTCCAAGATTTCCGGCAGCTCAAAATGTCCATGGTTCGGGAATTCATACCGCCCTCTCTCCATCTGGGTGGAGGTGACACAATTTCGGACATGTCTAGTGACCATAGCCGAACCATCGCACACGAGAGATATGGTTTGGTCGCCGGTGACCTTCGAGGACTGACAGAGGATACGATTTGGGAGTATCAGGCATATAACACGGAATGGTTTAATTTCTGTGGGATCGGACCCCAACCCCCTCAACAGGCTCTTCGTTTGCTTCGCCAGCCAACATTTCGTTCCACTGCAGAGGCCGTTGCCCTCAGCCCGACCCCAACTGACGCAATCCCCGATACCCCTCGCTTTGCTCAAGCAGAAGAATCGCTCACTAGGATCGTGGACAAGTCTGTGGAAAATTCATTAAGCAAGGCAATCCCTCGTGCATTTCGTCAGATGGAGCACGTAATCTTGGAGGAACTCCTTCCTGCCCTAGTAGAATCTACAATGGATGCCATCTTGGCTAAGCGCAAACGAAGTTACAGTTGGCTGGCGTATGGAACCGATGACATGGATATGACTTCGCATCCACCATCAGTGGCACATCCGGAGGTCATCTCTATAGGTTCTGACAATCGTGATGTTATTTCCATCAGTTCTGACGAATTCATTGAAGATGAGGCATCAGAGGATGCTGACTACGAAGAAACAGATCGGGTCGATGGGAGTGACGATACCGAGGATAATGATGAGCATAGTGGTGGCGGAAGACGCGGTGGGGGTGGTGGTGGAAGTGGAAATGGGGGTGGTGGTGGAAGCGGAAATGGGGGTGGTGGTGGAAGCGGAAGTGGTGGGGATGGTGGAAGCGGAAGTGGTGGGGGTGGGAGAGGTCAAACCAGCGGCAACCGGCGAAACCCCCCGAGGGCCACGGGAGGCAACATTTCACGTTCAGGACCCTCGCATGCTCAGCAAGCTCTCGGCCATTCGACCATCCCATCTAGCAGCGTGAGCCTAACCGTGCTCCAATCCATTCATGAGTTCGAATGCGAGCTTAATTCCGGTAATGACTCCTCATTACCACCCACGCCTTCGCCGCTCCAGGAGTCTCTTGAGGCTCGAGCTAGGGAGGGAATTCGTAGAGCTCTCAGTGACCCAGCAGCCGTGGAAAAGAGCCCAGAGCAGCTGCAACTACTGACCACAGCTATCCATGGAAAGAAGGACGGTGTCTTCGTCATTGGCACTGGTGGAGGGAAATCTCTTGCTTGGGATGTTAAGGCGTTGGTGGAACCAGAATACGCAACTGTTGTCACGGTCCCTTATGCACCGCTCCTGGATCAACACCTCAAAACAAGTTTGAGCAGAGGCATTGTTGCCGCAAAATATACAGTATCCTCGGAACCCCCAGAAGACTATCAAATTCTGTATATTCAGCCGGAAACCGGAAAAACAACAACATTTAGAGAGTAAGATGAACCTCACCCGCATTTAATTTCCACATCTTACTGTGATTATCTCAACAGGTTGTTGACGTCGCCTAAAGGTTCTCGAATTAACACCATCATCCACGATGAGTCTCATGAGTTTGTGTTACCTCACCCCGACCGCGAAGCAACATTCGAACAATTTGCTACCATCTGCTCACAACTCAACCTCCAGCGCATTGCTATTACAGCCTCCCTGCCGCAGCACCTCTTTAAGACCTTTTGCAAGAGGGCTCGCATCCCCCAAGATGTTCTTTTCGTCCGTGCATCCACCGATCGCTCAATGCTTGGCTATCACTTCCTCCCCGTCTTCCCTACAAAGTCCAAAGTCAGCATGTGGGAGTCGACCAAAAGGCTCACTCACATGCTAGTGTCTACTCTGGAACCGGAAGAAAGGGCCATCACGTTCTTCATGGATCACGGCAGCGCCGACACCTTTGCTCGGGAGATGAAATGCGCCGTATATCACAGCCAGCTCCCACCATACGGAAATAACACGAAGAGTTACAACCTCTGGCTGTGGGACTCGGGCCAGAGCAAACTCATTGCTGCCACAACTGCGCTTCTGCAAGGAATCGATCGCCCACTTGTGAAGTATGTTATCTTCCATGGCAGCACATATGGTTTGATTGCCTACCATCAGGGCTCCGGTCGTGCTGGCAGAGCGGGGCAATCATCCTACATATTTTTGGTGTTTGATGGTGAAAACACACATATCAGAGCACCAAGGTCACTTGATATCGAGGTGATTCATCTATATCTTTGTCTCGTTGTTCTTTCTAACGGGGTATCCACAGTGCTCTTCCCCCTTATATGACATGATGGCCAACAAAACTCTGTGCACCCGTGGCATACTTAACCGTATTATGGATGGGCCGGATTTTGATCGACAGTGTTCCGATGTTCCCGGATGCAACCCGTGCCATATTTGTGAACCCAATAGCCCGGTTGCCCAGTTGGCACAGCGTGCATTAATTACAACACTTCCTACTGTCGACAAACCTACCACCAAATTTATATCAGCACTGTCGCTGGCATCGATGCCGCAGCTTAGTGCAACAATCGAGGCTCCTTCCGTCGATCTACCACCTGCCGTCAACAAATCTTCTGGCAAACATACATCGTCACTCACACCTGCATCAATGTCCAAGCAATATACGCCGACTAATGCTCCTTCATCTGATTTCACACCGGCTATGGCAGAAGAAATGGACTCAATAGAGGCTAGGTACTTTGAGAAATCAAAGCCGATGCCCCTCCCATCCAGTGATGAGGATTATGGCTCGGATATTTTCACTCCGTCGATGGCTTCGATTATGGACAATCTGGAGGAGTCATTCACCAATGGCTCCGTAGGTCAAACTACGGTCGTCGGATCTAACAGACCCTCACCAGCTACACCTGTAGCTGGTCCATCCAAGTTTGTTTGTACCCTCTAGGCTCACCACCATGTAGCTAACTATGTATTGGTTCAGGCTACGCGCTCTTCCAGCGTTACCAACAACGAAGGGCGCCATATCTGCACACACTCCTTTTAGACAACCGTTGGGCAAGGTTTTGATCCCAGACACTCCAGTAGCCGGTCCATCCAGGTTTGTTCACGGCATATAACCTTGTCAAGTGTCTAACCAGAGGTTGTTTCAGTCGCCTCATTCCGCCTAGTTCTGAGCCAAGCAGACATATCATAGCCTCACGTACCCCTTTCGCATCATCCCCTCTTGCATCCATAGACAACTCTATTCATGCGCGACGACAGTCGGCAATCGATGCACAGAACCGTCGCTTGGCCACGTCCGGCAAACTCGACACATTTATGATGATACTCAAGGAGACTTGCCCGGCATGCTTCGTTTGCTTCGGACAACTCGTTAAACATCCCGCATTCCAAGGCTGTTCCGAGCAGATGACCGTCCCCCAAACCGGGTGGGTGTCCCTCAAACGCCAGTTCAAATTCATCCCATACACCTATTGTTTCAATTGTGGCCTTCCTCAGGACCGCGGACCCATCAAAGAGTCACCTGACTGCCACCGCGGCCTCACGTGGGGGAAGGGGATCTTCTGCCCGTGGGCTGACTATGTCTTTATCGCGATCTGGTCTATCTGGCATGTTTCTGAACGTCGGGCCGCTTTTCTGTCTCACCACAATCTAGACGGTGATATCAGCTATGAAGACTTTTTACTGTGGGCTACGGAGGAGGACGCTCTTTCTGGAGAGTATTACAAAGCACTTGAAGGTTTTGTGTGGTTCTGCGAGCAGTGGATGGCGTCTTGGAGGCGCATTAACCCACGGGTATAATATTACCATGTAGTTTGGTACGCCGAGGTGTCGTTATTCCTCACATTTCATAGCTATCGCATTCTTAGTTCCATGCCTGCGATGGTTTCCTCATTTCATATGCCCTGCTCTTACAAATGCACTTGTCAATAGCCTGCTTGATTAGTGACTGCATAGCTAAGACATCTCTATAGTCTCGTCCATAATGTCAACCCACTTTTCCTCTTCGTTATAGCAGCACTAGAAACTTCTAATGCATAGCGTCTTCCTATTCATATGATGCAAAGGAGGAATGAAGTGAGGGAATAAGGAGGTAAGAAAACTCGGTTAAAACATGATGTTGATCAGTATACCTCTTCGCTTTCCCGTTGCTGTAAGACGAGTGGGTAGGGATTAACTTATGCAGAGAAAGCTGGAACATTAGTCTCACCTGCAGAATGCCCTCCAACTGCTTGATCATCTCGTCATACCAATTCTTAACACAACATTTTGCATCACCAATGCGGTCATGTGGTGTGTTAAAAACATATTGACATATGTTGTGCAACCACTGCTTAACATTGGGATGCAATTGAACTTCGGCCTCATCATCCAGAATGTCATCCAATGATGAGTGGAAGCTGAATTCCCCTCCGCCGACAGACTCAAAAGCAAAGATGGCCTTCTCTGCCTTTTTAATATCTAGCAGCATGATCTGAACTATAAATTGCAAGTGAATTGGGAGTTCTTCCAACCCAACCAGTGCTTACTTGATGATGTCGATGCAAATATCTTTTTTGTTATTTCATTAGTCCCATACTCAAATAGCCGGGTTGAAGAAACTAACATCAAGATCAAATGCAGGGCTTGGTAATCTTTGAATTGTATAAAGTCCTTCTGGCACTCTGGATTCTGCGTACGAGGATAATTGTAATACAAGGTAAAAACATGAAAGGTGATATAACGACGATTGATGGCCTAAAGTACCATACCGGTTGATCCTCCCACCACAGCACCAGAAACACCGGAGTAGGATGCCTAAGAGAACGGGGTTGTAAGTGTGCTTGCATTGCGGGCAGACTGCACTCACGAAATATTTTTCGCGCTCTGCGTTGAATGTCATCCGCACCTGTTCTGCATTCTTGTCCGAATCATCCAGTGCATCCAGTATGTTGGACCAAATCGAGACTTCCCTCTCATACCTAGCGTGACCGAGGCACCGATCGAGCGCGTCATGTATTATAGGCAGGGTTATCTTCGCGTCCGAAATGTATGTTAGCATGGCGTCCCATGCCGCTGTGGCGCCTTTATCATCATTACTGCCCTTGATACAAATGTCAAGTCATTATAAGGTAGACCAGAATGGTACTCACCTGAGATGTCTGGCCGCCATCCATACTGACATCCATGGCATTTTCTGCCGCACCTAATAAATCAAGCGTTAGCACTAGGAGAGTTAAGTGGTGAGAGCGTTGTTTTACCTTGCTCGACTTGCCGAGTGGGGTGGACTTGTTGGTCCAATAACTTGGCGAAAAGGTCCTTCGGCGCTGCTGCTGCTGATTTAACACGATATGTGAGAGGCAAACAAGTGCTTGAGTAAACTTACTTTGAATTGTAGCCGGAGCAGTGCCGGCGGGCGATGCAGGTGGAGGAGAGGGCAATGGAGGAGGAGCGTATGAGGGAGGAGGAGGAGGAGGAGTGAGTGCAGGTGGAGGGGGTGGAGCACCACGTGGAGCAGAAGGACCAGCGACGGCGGACTCAGTGGGAGGGAAAAGATTTATAGCAGGGCGCTCCTTGCCCTTGCCCTTAGCCCTAGCCTTGCCCTTGCCCTTGCCCTTGCCCTTGCCCTTTGGATCTGCCACATCATTCAGTCACAAAGAATTGGCCCTCATACTTTATCCCTATAAGTCTAACTACTTACCGATACTCTGCATATCATCCATGTATGCCTCATATTCGTCGGTGCCAGCTGGAACTGTGAATATGTTCCAAATGATGCTGAGAAAAATGCAAGAAAACCTATGAAACTCACTTCTTTTCGCCATGTTGGGGCCTGGCAAGTGAAAGACTTTATATTCTTCCATTGTCAACCACCGGAAGGCATAGTCCTCCCAATTAGTAACTTCCTCCCCGACGTTTTCGTGGAAGTATTCAGCCGTGAAAGGACCGTCGTTGTTATAAGCGTCGATCAGATAAGGCAAGTCGGTTTGAAGTTTTTTCGCCATGTCGATATGAGTTATCTTCCCGGCGACCCAATCCCAATTATCTTCGGGGGGCTGCATCCCCTTGATCACCTCAGCTTTCTTAAGAGCTATCTCAGATTGTATTAGCTGAAGTGAATTAGAGAGTGATGAGTTAGGACATACGCATGATTTTCTTCATGTCATCGCCGAGGGGGTCCTTGAAGATGTGGTCTCGCGACCGCAAAACCTTATCCGAATCCCAGATATAGTCGAATCTATTTTTGATAATGAACTCCTTGAACCTTGGCAGGGCAGGATTCGCCAGTCCCTTTGCGGCGAGCAGCTCCTCTATGATCATCCCCCGAGCATAGAGCAAATATTTGAGAATGGCGCCGACCGAAGAGAAGTTCTGGCTGAGAACATCTTTGGCCTCGCCGTCGCCAAGTCGTTCGATGGCCTTACGCAGGGTGGAGTATGCGTTCCGGTGGTAGACTATTAGGTAGCATAAATCTACCCAGTGAGCTTGATACTGTCCTGGCAATGCCAGATACCCAAGCAGGTGGTCATCTTTATATGGACTCAAGACGGGTACCGCATACTTGTACGTATCGTTTACGACCGATATACGCGATGGTTGTTCGAAAATTAGGAATGGGTATCCGTCAAACTCATCCTCCTCGATTACGTCCTTTATTTGTCGCAAATGGAAGGATCGATTGTCCAATTCTCTAGGCCACATCGTTATGAAGCTCCTGTGGAAAATAAGTGTACTCACCTCCTCTTATTCCTTGCGGTCATGGTACGGAGCTGTGATCTCACAGAACTGCCGCCTAGCATCTTGGCTTTTCTCGATCTACCTTTAGCCATTGGTTGTGGTGGTAAAAGATTGTTGATAGTGGTGGTGGTAAAAGATTAAGATGGAAGTCGTGAGAACTGAACTAAAGGTTCCGTTAACATTTACCCAATATGGGTTAGAGTGAATAAAATTTTGCCCTTCGACTGCAACCACCATGGCACCTGCAAAAATCCAAAAAAAAGCGATGGGTCCGCGACTCCAAGCCAATGCCGCATGGGCTTCATTGCGGTCGGTGGATGCACCCCCAAAACCGATCTCTGAGGGAGTCGCACCTGAGACATCCGAGTTGGAAATATTCACTCCCATCATCGTCCAGGATCAACGCGGCGCCCCTAACCTCAGTCCTCCATCGGTATATCTGCCGTTTGATTTGGTGAAAAAACACAAGCTGAAGTTTCTTCCAGTATAATCACTGCCAATTTTGCGCCGACATCTCGATGGACCTTATCTCATGCATTAAGTGTCAGAAGAAGGTCTGCACTGCGTTGAAGCTGGGAGGGACTGGTTGCGTTATAAAGGAGACCATTCCCAAAGACATGGTCAATGCTTTCAAGTGTCCTGATTGCTGCGATGGCCCTATGAATGTGTGTGTTGGAAATTCAAACCAACAACATGAACCCACTGAATCTTACTCAATTTACAGGCATGGTTTCAAGGCTATGCGTTCCGGGGTATTAACAAGAAAGTGTTGTGGCCGGCGGCCATAATTACAGCTTCTCTTTACTCCACCGACGACGGCTATTATGCCTCTCGTCGAATTCAGCTAGACGCTGAACACCATTACCGCCACGCCGCCAATAATGTAAGTCGTATCGGCGATATCAAACCCCATCCTATTTAAGCTTGTCATTTATTTAGCTCCGTATCGTCCACCTCGCGATGAGGGGTAACTCTCAGCTCGTACAGAGAAAACTGGTTGAACCAGCAACCAAATTCATACAAGAAGCCATGGAAGTGCTCGTCCCAGCGAATATCGTAGTTTTCATCGACACCCACTCGGACACCAACACTGGTTATTTACAATACAGCGGTGGCAAGAGCGGTGGAAACTCTGCCGCAATCGATGAGGTGAGTCCGCTTTCAATTTGACCCAATGACTGAATGATCACTGACCATATATCTAGTTATTACATGAGTTCATTGGTCCCAAGTTCTTCGAACTCTTAGCCATGAATTCGAGATTGGTAACTGACCTGAAGAAGAGGGATGAGGCTTTCCGTACTGTGTATCCCCAGTACGACGGCCCCGTCCTCGGTGGCATACGAGTCCTCTTTATGATGGCCTGTGGTCCAACCATGACCAAAAAGGGCCACCTCATGAGGGTCACGAAGCTTGTCGGGGAGTAAGTTCAATTCGAAGTTTTTGGATCACTATCACACTGAATCTACTTCATAAGATTGGATATGTTCGATTTGGCCATTGGCTTCAGCGGTGAAGGGACACTGCCGGAGCACGTTATGAATGACCTGTTGGA
>Ga0193716_1001104_pt1 | contig 16004 bp, 13 predicted proteins | sample U2c1metaG_FD_145901 | JGI IMG/M metagenome (GOLD analysis project Ga0193716, IMG submission 145901) | Soil microbial communities from a riparian zone of the East river system, Colorado, United States - U2c1 | ecosystem: Environmental > Terrestrial > Soil > Riparian zone | place: USA: East River...
GTCGGATTGCTCCATGCGCCGATGGGCGTCTATTACGCCTATCTCGACCGCGCGCCGGTATTTATCATGGGCGCCACCGGACCGCTGGCGGAACCCAAGCGCCGCCCGTTCATTGATTGGATTCACACCGCCAATGTTCAAGGCGAGGCGATCCGTAATTTCGTCAAGTGGGATTATCAGCCTTCGACGGTGGACGGCGTACCCGGCGCCTTCGCTCGCGCCTATTCGGTGATGATGAGCGCGCGCCAGGGACCGGTTTATATGTGCTACGACGCCGGCCTGCAGGAAGCCCAGCTCGATCATGATGTGGAAATGCCGCCGCCGGCCGCCGTAACGGTCCCCGCTGCTCCGTTCGCCGATCCGCCAGCGCTGGAGAAAGCCGCGGATACTCTGGCTGCCGCCAAACGGGTGGCGATCATCGCCGACTTTGCCGCCCGACCGCCGCACGGTTGGAATCATGTCGTCGAGTTGGCCGAGACCTTGGGCGCCTCGGTGTGGGACGTCGGCTCGCGGCTCAATTTCCCGAACGACCATCCGCTGAATCTCACGTCCGATTTTGATGGCTGCTACCAAGACGTCGACGTCGTGCTCACGCTCGATATCGCCGATTTTGAAAAGCCGACTCATGTGCGCGATATCGCCACACGTACCGTCGTCAGCAAAGTCCAGCCGAACGCGACCTGGATCGACATCGGCTTCACCGATATCGAGATCAGCAAGTGGTCGATGGACTATGCGCGGCCCTATTATGCCCAGCAACGCATGACCGCGGACCCGGTCACTACTGCGCCGCAGCTCACCAAGATGCTCAAAGAACGGATTGCGAAAATCGCCGGACTCGCCGAAAAGATTGCCAAGCGCAAAGAAGAGATCGGCAAACGTCACGCCGAGAATCGCGCCAAGTGGAGCAAGCAAGCTCAAGAGCACTGGGACCAAAAGCCTATGACGGTGCCGCGGCTCGCTCTCGAAGTGTGGAATGCGATCAAAGGCGAAGACTGGGTGCTCACCACCGGAGACTTGGGCAGTTGGGGCAAGAAGCTTTGGAACTTCGACCGGCCTTACTGCCACGCCGGCCGCGAGCTCGGCACCGGCACACAGATCGGTCTGTCGCTTGGCATCGCGCTCGCGAACAAAGGCACCGGCCGACTCGTGGTCGATTTGCAACCGGACGGCGACCTAATGTTCGACGCCGGTTCCTTATGGATCGCGGCAAAATACAAAATCCCCATGCTCGTGGTGATGTTCAACAACCGCGCCTACTACAATGACTGGAACCATCAGATCGTTCTCGCCAAGACTCGCGGCACCGATCCGGCGCGCGCGCACATCGGCATGGATCTCTACGATCCCGATCCGGACTTCGCGGGTTTGGCACGATCGATGGGCTGGTATGCCGAAGGCCCGTTCGAAAACGCCGACGACCTCGGTCCGGCGATCAAACGCGCCCTCGAGCAAGTCAAGCAAGGCAAGCCCGCCCTCGTCGACGCCGTCTGTGACAGAAGAAACCATGGGTAATTTGTCAAACAACGCCTCGCGCCGTTCACGGCGCGAGGTGATCCCATCGACAAACCGGCTGGTCCAATTTCGGAATCTAGGCTCTTACTTTCACTGTCAGAACTCTCGATCAGTCGGGGAAATGGAAGGACAGAAGCTTGGCTTCCTCAAAAGTCGCTGTACCGAAGGAACACTTCGATCGCCTATTCACGCCGGTGGCCTGTGTCGTTCTCGATCACTACGGCTGACACTGCCGGCAGAGTCAACGCGGCATCATTCGCGACCTGCGTGAGAGTGCAACCACGCACCCAGCAGACGAAGAAAACCCAGATTCCGGTTTCGATTGCTCACGACATGATCTTATTGAAGGAAGTTCAAAGGGAACTCGGTTTATAACTTGGACACTTATCAAATCTAAAAAAGGAGAAGCCCATGCGTACTTTAGACTTACTCGCGAGCGATTCTTCCCACCTGCCGTTTCTCTATGTTTTTAAAGAATCCAAAGTCATGGAAAAATACGGTTTCGAAATCGATCTGCACGTCGTCGGCGGCGCCAAGGCGCCGACCATGGCCCATCGCGCCAGGCTTGCGCTTGCCGGCGAGATCGACTTTTTGAGTGGGCTGCACCACGAAACCTACCGCGAGCGCGCTAAGGGTGAAAAGCGCCTTACCTATCTCGCGCAAGCGCAGAACAATTGGGACGATCGGCTGGTCGCTCTGCCGGAGATCAAGAACGTCAACGACTTGAAGGGCAGAAAGATCGTCTGCCACTCCAAGGCCCCGTGCGTCTCGGGCAATCTGCGCGCGGTGCTCCAAGAATGCGGACTCAAGCCGGAAGAAATCAACATGGATGTGATCGACGACAGCTCCGGCAAATTTTTGGAGTTCGTCGATGAAATCACCTCCGGCAAAGCTGTCGCTGCCCTCGTCGACATGCCCTTCGACCTTTACGGCATTAAAAAGGGCCTCCACGTGGTCGATTTGCCCGACCGTCCGGTGATCCATAACACGACCTTGTTAGCGACCAGCGATTACATTAGAGCCAACGAGGAAACCGTGGATGCCTTCATCAAGGGATTTATCGAAGCGCTGCACTTCTTCAAAACCAAACCGAACGAAGTGGTGGCGATACTGAAACGAAATCTCGCTAAACGCTACGGTTTGGAAGACGAAGAGTATTACATCCACTTACAACGCGAGTGGGCGAAACTCCTAAACAAGAAGCCTTATCCGCTGCCGAGTGCGATCCAAAACGTCTATGACCTAGACTTCGGCAAAGATCCGAAGATGCATCATATCGGACCGATGGAGCCGTGGGACTTGCACTATCTGCGCAAGATCGATGATAGCGGTTTTATTGATCGGTTATACGCGGTGTAACAACCGCCGTCGGTTAGCGTGACCCTGTGGTGGATTGAATTGACTGCCGGTCAAACGAGCGATCGCTAACGGAGTGCTTTAACGACGGCTGTGCGTCAGCGCTGGCCGTCGTTAAATGCCAACGGCCCGCCGATCTCCCATAGGTACAGCATATGCGTATCGCCGCCATGATCGCGATACGATTCCGCGATTTTCGGCGACCAGTCGCCCATATCAAAAGTGTAAGACACCACTCGCGCACCGGGCTTGAGCTGCTGCATCAACAACGGACGGACCGCGAGGTTGCCGTCGTAGGACAAGTAGAGTGTGACCACCGACGCCTCGGAAAGATCCGCCGTCAGAAAATCCTGCTCGCGAAACTCCACTCGTTTTTCCACGCCCTGTTGCCGAGCATTCTCCCGCGCTAGCTTGATCAATCCCGGATCGACTTCAAAACCGACGGCCTTGGTGCCAAATTTCTTGGCGGCGGCAATAACGATGCGGCCGTCTCCGGAGCCAAGGTCGTAGAGCACATCATCGCGTTTCAGTTTCGCCAGGGTGAGCATGCGCTCGACGATCTCTCCCGGTGTCGGATCGAACGGCGCAACTCGCCCGGAGCCGCGCTCGTAGGTTGTTCCTGACCGCCCTTCCACATAGCCACGGTCCGCCGGCGCCACGCTGGGAACGTAATTACTCGTTACCGATGTGCCGACGAATTGCGGCACTTCAATGATCAATACCCCAGGATGCCGATGAAAACTTCGATTGTAGTAGGGAAACTGGTGAAACGGAGCGAATGGCACTGGCGCAAATCCGCCAAAGACCGGCCCTGGAAACACCGCTATCGAACCGCGTCGAAAAACTGGACTAAACGGCGCGTGCGATCGATGGAACGAAATCCCTGGCCCAACCCTACTTACGAAAGGAGACCGCGCAATGGACAATCCTTGAGCGGGAACTTGGGCAGGAATAGCCGTGGATCTAGCCTGGCCAGAACCCGCAAAGCCGCGCATGCCGCCGGAAGAGCCGCGAAAGCCCTGCCCAGAAGCGGGAGCAGCCGAAACGATAAACGCTATCAGAACTGGAAAAAAAATCCTTGCCACCGGCTTCATAGGGCCTCCCAATGACAATTGGCATCATAGGTAAGAGAAGGGCCGCAAGTCAATGTGCGCTAAATTTCTATTTTAACGCGACCACTATTACGGGCGATTCTAACAAGCTCGCGATCTTCGAAAAAGTCGACCGCTGGAAGATAGCTAAAGACCCAACTAACCCGGCTTCAATTAGCCCGGCTGACTAAAGTTGCATCATCAGCGCGGATGAAGCCGCCGGGATTGCCGCGGTTGGAACGAATCTCGAGCCACTCGCCTCCCGAACGCACGACATTCACTTGTGTCCCTTTGTTGATTCGCGAAAGGATGCGGGCCGAGATCGCCGGCTCTTCAAAAACCGTGGTGGGCCGCACGGTTTCATAAAGTCCCGCATCGGCGCCGCGCCGCGCCGAGTTCGGAACCGGCGCCGCCGGCGCTGGATTCGCTGCTCGCGGTCGCGCTGGGGGAGCAGCTCGGGTCGACGACAGTCGATCGATTTCACGATTCGCCGCAGCCAGGCGATTGCGTGTCGCCGCCAGTTCGCTCTCGGTTGCTTTGAGTTTTTTAGTGAGTTGTTCGAGGTTGCTCGTGCTGCCTTGGGATTGTTGGCGCAGCTGCACGAGATCTTCTTCCAAGCTCTTCAGCTTTTGATCGCGTTCTTCGATCTGTTGCTGCTTGACCGCCAGCGTCGGTCCAAGATCGCTGCGCTGCTGCTGAGCGCCGACAAAATACACGCCGAGCGCGAAGACCAACAACCCAAGACCCAAGATCGCTTTCGATTTGACGGTAAGACGCTGTTTCTCCGGGCGCGGCACAAAACGTACCGCCTGTTCCTCGCGCTCCGGCCATTGGGGTATTGGGCTTAGCTCAGCTTTGCAGTAGGGGCATTTGAGTTCATCGGCGCCAATACTCTTAGCACAGTGCGGACAGAGTCGTGTTTGGATCGTGGACTGAGCCATCAACGTTTCCCTGCTTAAATGTGATCCGACTTTCGGATCTCGAATGCAATTATTGTGAAACTGCCGACGCGTCTCGTCAAGGGCCGCGCGAACTCACTAGACTCCAACAAATACCGTTTTCCTAATGACTTGCCCATAAATATCTCGTAGGTTATAGAACCTTTGGAGGAAATTCATCCATGGCCGTCATCATCAGCGAACCACAAACCCGAAAACTCATCGACATGAGCCAAGCCGTTAGATCGCTCGACAAAATGTTTCATGATCGCGCCGCCGGAAAGATGCGCAGCGTGCCGCGCCGCCGACTCAAGGCCAGCGAAAAACAGCTCAACATGATGGCGGCATGGCACCAAGACATGGATTTGATCTGCCTGCGCGCCTACGCCGGAGCGTCGAACACGGTCACATTCTACCATGGGCGCACCGGCGCCATTCAGGCCATCATCAATATGAAATATTTGAGCAGCCTGCGCACCGGCGCCGCCACCGGCGTCGCCGCCAAATATCTGGCGCCGGCCAACAGCAAAGTCTTGGGCATCATCGGACCCGGCTGGCAGGCCACGTTTCAGGTCGAGGCGGTGGCGGAGACTTGCGCGATCGAGCAAGTCGTCGTTTGGGGGCGCACGCCAAAGCGCCGTAAGGAATTCATCAAGCAGATGAGTAAAGTCGTCAAGGCCGACTGGAAGGAAGTTGACACCGTCGACGATGTCGAAGCGGTTGCCGATATTCTCGTGGTCTCGACCGACGCTTCGACGCCGGTCGCAACCGGCTTGAGCTTGAAGAGTGAGGTGCTGGTCGCGTCCATCGGCGCCAACTCGACGGTAAAGCATGAAGTCTCGAATAGTCTTATCCGGCGGATGGATCTTATCGTCACCGACGACATCGCCGCCGCCAAAGCCGACAGCGGCGATCTCGTCGAAGCATGCCAAACGCGCATCGCGCGCTGGGAGGACATCCTGCCCTTGGAAAAAATCGTCGCCGAGGGCGTGTCGCAACCGCGACCCAAACAAATCCTTTTCCAATCCAACGGCATCGGCGACGAAGACCTGGCGGTGGGTAAGTATGTTTTCGATCAGGCGAAGCGAAAGAAGGTCAAAGTACGGACCGTGACGGAGATCTAATCTGGGGCAATTGTCAGGTTAAGCCACCTACGGCTTCACAAACTTCAGCACAAACCGGTCGCTGCGATCGCGAATTTTGACCACGCTGAAATCGCGGGTGTCGTCGGCGCGGCTGAGCATTTTCCCTTCTTCGGCGAGGCGGAAGCCGACCCCAGTCGCTTCTTTGACCACCAGCAGCTTATCCATGCGGTGCAAGGTTTTCGCTTCGCTGTCTCCGGTGCCTTCTTTAGCCGAGTGATCGACGACGCCGTAACTGCCGCCGTTTTTGAGCGCGGCGAAGATGCGCCCGTTCATTGCCCGCCGGACATCGGCGGCAATCTCATGATAGTCAAGGTGGAGCAAAACAAAATCCAAAGAACCATCCTGCGGCAGCGCCATCTTGTCGAACGGTCCATCGACGATCCGCACGTTGGCCATGCCCGGCTGCTTCACGCGGTCGTGCAGTTCCTGGCGCGGCGCGGGATTGGCCGAATAAACTAATCCACTCGGTCCGACCAGCTGGGACATGATCGCCGTGTAGTATCCCCGGCTCGCAAAGATATCGGCGACCTTCTGGCCTGGTTTCACACCGTAGAACGCCATCACTTCGTTGGGCTTGCGTACGGCATCAATGGCCCGTTCCGCTTCCGGGCGATCGGTGTTGCTGAGGATCTGCGAGTAATTGGGCGTCGAAGTCGCTGCACAACCTGCCAGGAAGACTGCAGCGAACGCGACACTAACCCGATTTGCCCATCGATTTGACATCGATAACTCCATCTGTCGACTCAGGGGCGTTTGAACGCCAGTACGAAACGGTCGTCCTTATTGCGTTCTTTATTGACGTTGAAATCCCGCGTATCCTCCGGCTTGCGCAGCATGTCTCCCTCTTTGGCAAGCATGAAGCCGGCGCCGGTCACTTCCTTGATCACCAATAACTTATCGATGCGATGCAGCGTTTTAATCGCTTCATTGCCGCTGCCATCCTTGGCCGAATGATCAACGACGGCGTAGGTGCCACTGGGTTTCAAGGCAGCGAGAATCCTTTTGTTCATCGCCATGCGCACTTCCGGAGCGACATCGTGATAATTGAGATGGATCAAAACAAAATCCAGTGTGCCGTCCTGCGGCAGTGCGAGTTTGTCGAAGGCGCCGTCGGCAATTTTTACGTTGGCAAAGTTTGCCGACTTCCAGCGCTGATTGATTTCGTCGCGCGCAGTGGGATTCACCGTATACACCACGCCGTTGGCGCCGACGACCTGCGAAAGTATCGCGGTGTAATATCCCCGACCCGCCCAGAGATCCGCGACCTTATCACCTGGCTTGACCCCATAGAACGCCAGGACCTCGGCGGGCTTGCGGGCGGCGTCCAACTCCCGCTCGGTCTGTGGCCGATCGGGATTGGCTATAGCAGCGTGGAAATCCGGTGCTTCGCCGGTCGAACAGCCGGCCAGAAACCCAACCAGTGCGAACAGCAGAACGCTAAAATGGACCCGATAGTTCGAGATTGCCTTCATGAGTCGTTGCCTCCGGTGCCTGGAATCTAAAATACTTGCTTGCTTTCTTAGCATTCGTAAATATTCAGCGCCAGAGCAATCGGCGTCGTTTTGCACAATCCACTCACCAACTCGAAACCATCACCAGACTTCCGGATTGTCGATCGGCAGCAACGCCTGGACGGGCAGGATCAAATACAACAGAATCAGTAAGATCGCCCCACGAATCGACGGCTCGCTGGTTCTAAGCTTGAGCGTTAGCGGCATGAGTGCGAAAAACCGGTAGACCGAGCGCGGGGAGCTTAGGATCTAATATTGCTCATCGGCAAAGATCGGACGTCACCGAAGGGCTTTCTGAGGCGGCTGCGGGTCCCGCAGGGCTGCGTCGACATCATGCCGTAGCAGATTCCAGATCTTGTCCATACACAGTCCGAAATCCGGGTCCCGCATGCTTTTCATCGCGCGCGGCCGCGGGACGTCGACCGTGACGACTTCTTTAATCAGTCCCGGTCTGGCGCTCATCACCGCAATGCGATCGCAGAGCATTATCGCTTCTTCGATATTATGGGTAACCAGGATCACCGTCTTCTTGTCGCGCTCCCAGATGCGCAGAAGCTCTTCGCGCATCACCAAGCGGGTTTGCGCATCGAGGCTAGCAAAGGGCTCGTCCATCAGCACAACTTCGGGATCGTTTGCCAAAGCCCGTGCGATGGCGACTTTCTGCTTCATGCCGCCGGAGAGTTCGTGGGGACGCGCGCCGGCAAAGTCCAGAAGCCGCACCACTTCCAGGAAAAAATGGCTGATGCGCTTGTAAACCGACGGCTCTTCGTGGCGAAACTCCGCGCCCAAGGGCACGTTGTCTTCGACCGTGCGCCACGGCATCAAAGCCGCCTCTTGGAAAACCATCGACACCGGCGACTTGGCGGATTGCTCGCCGATAAACTCGACGATACCGGTACTGGGTGGCTCCAAACGGCCGATGATATGCAATAGCGTCGTCTTGCCGCATCCCGTCGGGCCGATGATGCCGAAAAATTCCCGGTCGCGCACCTCGAGATTGATCCCACCGAGAGCGCGAATATCGCCCTGGCTCGTGCTGTAGACTTTGGTCACTCCGCGAACGGTAACTTTCATAAGATAAGCGAGCTAACCACAAAGAGCACAGAGTCCACAAAATAGGACTTTCTATTTGTGATCCTTGGGTCCTTTGTGGTTGATATCTTCATCCGAGAAAATCTTCCAACCTCACACCCGCCAGTCCCATCGGCTTTACCGGTTCAAAGTAGGCACGTAATTCCGGCGTCAACGCCGGACCCTTGGTGGCATCGATCAACATCTTCGAGCCGATACGCGGATGGAAACCCATATGACTACCAGCATCCGGCAGCAGCTCCGCCGTGAGATCGCCGGTATGACATAACGTATCGGGAATGATAAACACGTCCGACTTTGGATTCATCCGGGTCGATAGCGCATACATGATCGATTGCGCGTTGTGCGGATCGATATCTTCGTCGACCGCGATACCGATCTTAGGATGGAGATAGGGGCTGGAGAGCAGCGCCATCAACGTACTGCGCACTTCGCCCATCTTGCGTGGCGTCATCTGGACGACGATGATGTGGCTGCCACCGGCGTACGGCAAGGCGACTACGTCTTTCACGTCGATGAAACCACCGACATCTTTAATGCGGGCGTAAAGAACCAACTCCATCGGGAAGCCGTCCAGCGGCTGGGACTCGGAAATCGGCCGTCCACCCTGCAATGCATAGTAGATCGGGTTTTTGCGCATCGTGATGCATTTGACGTTGATGATCGGCTGCTGCAGCGTGCCATGCGTCATGCCGGCGTGCTCACAAAACGGCCCTTCGTCCTCCATGTAATTCGGCGGCACCTCGCCCTCGATGACGATCTCGGCATCGGCCGGCACCATCACGTCGATGGTTTCGCAACGCACCATGTTGGCTGGCTCCTGCAAGAGCGCGCCGGCGATATCGGCTTCGTCGGTCTCGTAACTGGTGGTCCAGGTCGATGCGATGTAATAGGCCGGATGATGGCCGATCACGGTCGCCACCGGCATCGGCTGGCCCGCTTTCCAATATTTCTGCATGCAAATGTCCGTGTGTCTTTTCGGGTGCACGAAGATGCCCATTTTTTTAGGGCCCTTGATGTGATCGCGCTGGAGCGCGATGTTTTGCGTACCGGTTTCCGGGTCCTTGACGAACTGCATGGCCGAGCCGATGAACGGCACATCGCGGTCGCTATCCGAGTGCACATGAATCGGCAAGCGGCCCAGGTCGGCATCATCACCCTTCCAGACGACTTCTTTGACCGGCCCGTCTTCGACGATTCTCGGTTTTAACAAGCCGCGCGCGATTCGCCCGCCGAGCTCGACCAGTGCTTTGTCTTTGGTCGTGCCCAGTCCCAATGCCATTTTTTCCCGGCTGCCGCACATGTAACTGACCGCGCTCCACCCCGAGTAACCTTTGAGGTTGTGGAACATCGTCGCCTTGCCTTGTTCGTTCTCGCCGCGATAGGCGATGCCCGCGAGGTTCGTCCGCGGGTCGACTTCCTTTTTGATGTCGAGCAGCAATTTGCGTTCTCTGATTAAATCGATGTAGCTGCGTAGATCCTGGGGCATGAAACTCCTCCGTGACGATATTTTCTCAATTTTTATGCGATCGAGGATCGCTATGCAACTTCGTCACCGGATATCATCGTCATCGCAGCGCTAGCACTCTGCCCGTTCCCGGGAGGTGACCAAGTGATGAGGCAACGACTTGAACGGAGCGCAGCAGTTGAATCGCTGAAACGACCGGAACGCGCTACCGCCCGCCAAAAATGTCGTGAAACATTTTAGCGTAGCGCTCGATGTTCTCGAACACTTCCGTGGACGCAAAGGCGGGTTTGACGCCTTCGATCAAGCGCGCCTGTTCGGGCGGCGTGTCAACGCGATCGGGAATGCGATTCATGGCCCGCACCAATTCCTGGCCGCGTTTGGACAGGACAAAATCGACGAACAAGCGCGCCGCGTTCGGATGCGGCGCTTTCGCGGCGACACCGCTGGGATGGATATTGGCGAAAACCGGATTTAGATAAACCCAATCTACGGGAGCTCCCGTCGGCTTGAGCACCTCAAAGGTCTGCGAATAGGCCGTCAATGCGCCTTTGAATTCTCCCGCCGCGACGAGTTGTGCCAACAGCGTCCTGCCGGCGCGGAGTTGAGTTTGCTTCGCCAACTCACGCATGTAGGCTAAACCTTTTTCTTCACCCATGGCTTTGAGCGTCGTGCCGAACCATTCATAAGGCCGGCTTTCCATGCCGATCTGCCCTTTCCATTCCGGTTTCAATAGATCATCAAAGGATCTCGGCACGCTCGCCTTGGACACGCCACGAGTGTTGTAGCCGAACGCAGCATAATTGGTATAGCTGGATGTCCAAAACGCCTGCGGATCTTTGTAACCGTCACGGTAGAACTTCCGTTCGGACGAGTCGTAAGCCGCCAACAGTCCTCGTTTCTTTAGATTGTGGCCATAGAAACTGCTGGTAACGACCACATCCCAGAGATTCTGACCGGTTCGATTTTCGGTTGCGATTCGCTCCATCATTGTCGAATCCGAGCTGCGATAAAAAGTCCCTTCGATTTTTGGATAGAGCTGCTTAAAACCATCGATCAGACTCTTCGAGTCAGTAGCGTTGAATGTGGCGTAGAACATTAGCTTGCCCTCCGCCTCAGCCTTTTCCCGCAGCGTCTGCGCAAATAAAGCCGCCTCAGACAATGCCAAACCGACGATCAATACAACAATTACTGTCGCAACGAAACGTATCCTGACCATTACGCCATTACTCCACTACGCCGTGCTTACGGCATCTCTTCCAACAACCGGCCGTACCCTTTCACCGGCTCATTGAGATTCAGAATTTTCTTGGTTGCCCACACTTGCGCGGGGATGCTCGACAACACCGTGGTCTTCAAGTCCTTTTCCAGCATTTCGATCACCGGCAGATTGTGCCATCCGGCGCCGAGCATATAGATGCCGTCGACCGGCCCATGTTCGAGAAATATTTTCTTGGCAAAGTTGTAGATCGCCTCCGGCGCGAGCTTGCCGGCGTCTTTGAACGGCACTTCGATGCCCTTCATCGCTTTGACTTCGAAGCCATCATCTTGCAGAAATTTCGCAAAGCGCGCGTTCATGTCGTCCTGGAAATAGGTGATGCCGACCAACTTCTTCATCCCCAACGCGCGGAACGCGTCCACCTGGGCGATGGTCGCGACGGTGACGGGTATCTTGTATTTTTTGGTGAGCGAATCGGCGATCTCACGATCGGCACCGTGACCGCGCACCATGGTCGGCGGGGCGCCCATGATCATCACGACATCGGCGCCCAGTTCAGCTAGCCGGGCAACTTTTCTTTCCGCGACGGTCAACGCTTCCTGGAGTTCTTTTTCATTCCCCGCTCGAATGCCGGCATGAGCAGGAATAAATCCAACTCCTTCCGGCATCAGCTTGATGAAACTCTCCATCGATCCGGGACGATAGGTTGGTTTGACTAAGCCGACAATTCCCCGCGCACCGTAATACATAGATTCTTCGCTCGCTTTCTATTCGGATTGACCGCTCGAACATCCTAGTCGGGATTCGGACAGATGGCAAAGAGTCGTTTCATCTCCCTAACCAGCAGACTCCCCTGGCGCGACCGCAAATCCGCCGCACGACAGTAATCGGCGGCAGCTATTTTACGCCGTAAGCGCTGTAAAGCTGGTCGATGTAGCCGCTTCGATCGAGCGCGTGAATAAGTTTTACAGGTGCGCCGAGAGCGACGCGAGGAGCCGTTACTGGCGCCGGAATTTGACGCTGCCTCTGGCGTTCTGATATCCAGGCGATCAAATGGAGGTGGAAATATGGTTTTCAAGGGTCCAAGCCGAAGAAAGCAGAGTTGCGCTCGTCTGGTGATTTTGCTTGCGCTAGTTTTCACTTTCCTGTCTTTCGCAAAGCCCGGCGCCGCACAACTCGGCGGCAAGCCGGAAAAGAGCAATCTGACGATCTCTTATACCCAGGCGAGCGGCGCGTTCACACCGCTGTGGGTTGCGCAGGAAGCCGGCCTGTTTAAAAAATACGGCCTCGATGCGACCTTGAAGATTCTCAATTCACAAGTCGCACACCAAGCCCTGATTGCCGGTGAGGTTGATGTGATCTCCTCAGGCCCGGAGCTCGTCAATGCCCGGTTGCAAGGCGTGCCGGTTAAATATATCGGCGGATCATTGCAACAGTTTGTTTTTCAACTTTGGGGTGCCAAGGCGACTAATTCCCTCGCCGATTTAAAAGGCAAGACGGTGGCGGTGACGACTCCGAAGACGTCGACGGAAATCGCCACCCGCGAGGCGCTCAAGAAATCCGGTGTAATCTCGGATAGAGATGTGAGCTTCGTCTACGTGCAAACCATTCCAGCGATCTTAACTTCAATTATCGGCGGCCAGACCGCGGCAGGGACGCTTTCGGCTCCGAACACGCTGAAGGCGCGCGATGCCGGACTTAGGCTGTTGATCGATATCGCCCAAGCCAATGTGCCGGGCTTTCATCTCGCCTACGATGCCACCGAGAAGACCATCAAATCCGACCCGAACTCGCTCTACGCTTTTCTCAAAGCCACTGCCGCAGCCACGGTTCTGGCGAAACAAAATCCTGCAATGGCCAAGAAAGTGATTAGTAAATACACCGAAACCGAGGATGCTAAAATCATCGAGGGTACCTATGAGCAGTTTGCGCCCTATTGGGACGCGGCGCTCGCTGTGCGCCGTGAACCGATTCAGGGGCAATTGATGTATCTTGACGAAAAAGACTTTCCCCGGCTTAAAGAGGCCAAGCCGGCGGATTTTTTCGACAACACCTTCGCGGATGCACTCAAAACTTCCGGGTTTTTGCAGGGCCTGGGTTTGCCAAAGTAGCGGACTGTTTCGGCTCGACGTAGCACAGGTCACGGCACAGGCGGTACAAAGCGAACCTGGTAGAAATCGTGCGCCAGCCAATGAAGCGAGTGAGCGCAGCCCGCGCGAAGCGTTAGCAGGTGGTCGGCTCGTGCTCTGATAATAGACCTGATCCTCTCGGCGCCGTGACACGAAGACGTACTCTTGACCTCGTAATGACCAGGAAAACCTGAAGCCGATTACGTCACGCCCAGTTGGAACCATCCGGCCCAGCCGGTCGCGCCATCCCACCAGGTGCTGTACACAAGGCTGTCCGCGCCGACGGTAAACAAGTCGATGTGCTCGGTCGCTCGGGAAATCGCCGCTACCTGCCCACCTGGCTTACCCATTCCTCCAGAGACATTGAACCAGCCCGCCCAATTATTACCCTCATGCCACCACGTGCTGTAGATCCGGTTGTCGGTACCAATGACAAACAGATCAAGGTGATTCGAGTAGCGCGCAATCGCCGTTACAGGCGCGCCGGGTGAAGCGACTCCACCAGCCACCTGAAACCAGTTGCCCCAGCCGCTGCGGGCATTCCACCAGGTGGACATGATCCGGTTGTCGGCGGCGGTGGTAAACAGATCGAGCTGGTCGGGAAAACGCGCGACCACGGACACCGTTGCATCGGAGCGCGATTGCAGGATGCCAATGGCGAACCAATTGTGCCAGCCGCTGCGCTCGTCCCACCAGCAACTATACACGCGGTTGTCGGTGCCGACGGTGAAAAGGTCGAGATGAAACGGATAGCGCGCGATCGCGGTGACGGTCGTCCCGGGCGCGGCGACTCCGCCCTGAACCTGGAACCATGATGCCCAGCCGGTGCGAGCGTCCCACCACGTAGACATGATGCGCCCGTCGGATGCGGTGGTGAACAAATCGAGATGATCGCTGTAACGCGAGACGACGTTGACGGTGGAGCCAGACCGGCATTGCAGGTTGCCGATGGGGAACCAGGAGTGCCAGCCGCTGCCGATGTCCCACCAGGAGCTATAAACACGATTGTCGGTGCCGACGGTGAACAGGTCCAGATGACCGGCGTAGCGCGCGATGGCGGTAACCGGCGAACCTGTACCGCCGGGGGAGCTGATGCCGCCTTGCACGTGAAACCAACCGGCCCAGCCGCTCGATTGATCCCACCAGTTGCTCATCGTGCGTCCGTCGCTCGCCACTGCAAACACGTCCAAATGCTCGGGGAAGCGCGCGACCACGCTGATCGGCGTGCGCGCCCGCGCCTGCAGCGCCGCCAGCGGACCGATGCGATTCCAAATCACCTGGCGGCAGATACGGCAGAACGGCACCCCGAGATTGCGCATTTTGCAGTCGTACTCGGCCCGGTAAGCGCCGCAATGATAATAGTGCGCGCCTTCGAATAGACCGACGGTGCCGGCCGGAACCGTGCTCGCCCGGCTATCGACCTGGCTGCAGTTCGGATTGCTCATCGTCGGGATCGCCGTCGCCGCTGCCACCGCCCAGCGCCACTTCAACGTATTGCGGTCCGAATTGGTTGTGACGTTGGGCTCGGACGGTTCGCCCGCCGGGTGGTGATCGTGGCCGGTCTCGTTGCCGCCGGCGTAGTACGGATACTCGTCGGCGAATCCGAAAGCGGTGTGGCCCATCTCGTGGATGGCGATTTCAGTGGCGCCGCCGGCGAGCGAGTAGGTGCCGACGCCACCGCCGCTGCCGCCGTAGATGGCGGAATTGACCACGACGATGGCAACGGTGAACTCCGGAACCTGCGCAGCCGACACCTGAAGCGCCGTCGTCGTGTTGCAGACCAACAAACGGCGTATATTGTTGGCGCCGAACGTGGCGTCGAAATAAGTGCGCGCCGTCGCGCCGGTGCCGCCAGGGCCGGCGGGATCGTCGGCGCCGGAATCCGTGGAGCTGACGTTCACTCTGAAAATATTGATCGCTGGGCTCAGCTCGTCGAACGGCGCTGTCGTGCGGAACGCGTTGACGAACGCCGTACAGGCGTTATTGAAATCGTTCTGCTGGGCCGTGGTAAACCCTTCGGCGAGCAGGACGACGTTGAAGGCGCGGTTACGGGGCGCACTGCCGAAGATTTGGCTGGAACCGATGACGGAGCCATCTGCGGTGGACATGGCCGTTCTCCCTTTTTGTTTAGCGGCTGATGTTCAGTGGAAAGCTGGCGATCTCGGTGATCTCCGCGCTGCCTTCCACCGCACTGGTGGCGCGAGCGCTGGGCATCACCGTTTCGGGTTTGGCCGGCGCCGCGCGCACGATCGTCACGTGGTCGGCACCCTGCGGCACCGGGACGACGACCGTAAATGCGCCCTGCGGCTTCGCTACATCGACGCGAGTGATCGGCTCGCCGTGGGTCTCGGGAAATACTTCGGCGCCGGCGGAAAACGCATCGCGGGCAGGCACGCGGGCCAACGTTCGCCCGGCTGCGTCACGAGTGTCGACGTGCCAGCCCGGCCGCTGCGTGCGGGCGATATCAAAACCGGTGATCGCCACGTCCACCGGCTGTTGACTGACCAAACGCACCTGATCTCCCTCGTACTCGAAGATCAACC
>Ga0193716_1001105_pt1 | contig 15966 bp, 16 predicted proteins | sample U2c1metaG_FD_145901 | JGI IMG/M metagenome (GOLD analysis project Ga0193716, IMG submission 145901) | Soil microbial communities from a riparian zone of the East river system, Colorado, United States - U2c1 | ecosystem: Environmental > Terrestrial > Soil > Riparian zone | place: USA: East River...
CCCATATAGGTGCCCGACCGCGGATCGTAGGAGCGGTAGGTCTGCATGCAATACGCCACGTCGTCGCCGCCGCTCGGGGCCGGCGCAACCGCGACCGCGCCGTCATCATATCCCTCATCATAGTAAGCGGGACCGGGCGCTGCGTAGTAGCCGGGGCCGTAGCCCTGCGACGCGATGGCGCCGCCGATGATGGCGCCGGCAGCCAGCCCGGGAATAAAGGCGCCGCCGCCACCGCCGCGATGATAGCCGCCACCGCCGTGGTAACCGCCGCCACCGCCGCTAAAGCGCGGTCCACCACCTCCGCCGCCGCCTCCCGGACGGAAGCCGCCGCCCTGGCGCATGCCGCCACCACCCGGATGGGCGTTGACCGCGCCGCGCTGTACGCCGGATCGGGTCTGTCCTTGTTGGGCGAAACTCGCTGACGGCAGCACGATGGGCAAAACCAGAGCCAGTGCGGCTGCGGTACTCAAAACTTTCAGATTGATCATTATCGGCTCCAATGGCGGGACACCTCCAACCCGCTCGACGGGTGGACGTTCCCGAGCCCCGCACCTTATCGTGCGCTGGCGTGAGACTGTCAGGCCGGAACTGTACGCCATGTGAATGAATTGCGCGGATTCCGCGACAATTCGTCACCGAAGGCCCAGGCGCAGTGGCGCGCGGGAGGGGCGCGAGTGTCGTGTGAAAAGCTGGATTGCCGGACTTCAACTGGACATTTCAGCCCGCCGATGGCATCAGAACCGCACGCGTCACTCGAACCGGCCTTGCCTGATGAAGCAGTTTTTCCTGAAGATGTTCACCTGGTGGAACGGCCAGACGTTTGGCACGCAATTGTGGACATGGCGGTTCGGTGAACTGGTCGGCGAGGACGAGCAGGGCAACCGCTACTTCCGCACCAAGGGCGGCAAGATCGATCCGACGCTTGGTTTCGAGCGGCGCTGGGTGGTCTACAATGGCTATGCCGAAGCGACCCGCGTGCCGCCGTCCTGGCATGGCTGGCTGCATCACACCGTCGATGTCGCGCCGACCGAAGAGACCTACACGCCGCGTGAATGGGAAAAAGCGCATATCCCGAACATGACGGGGACGCCGGCGGCCTACCGTCCATCCGGCTCGACGCTGGCGAGCGGTCGCCGTCCCAAGGCCACCGGCGATTACCAGCCGTGGACTCCCGGTAACTGAGCTTCAAGCACTGTCATTCCGGGATACGCCGTCAGGCGCAGGAATCTCGAGATTCCCTATGTGCAATTGTGCATCTGAGGTTCGCACGTCGTGCGCCGCGGAATGGCAGCGGCGAGCCTGTGAACAACGGGAACAGCGGGGACATCTGTACCCGCATCGCCGGCGTGTGCTTGTGCTTCCCGCGTGATCGCGGCCTAATAAAGTCATCTTACGGAGATGGGAGACCATCGCATCGGTTCGGGCAACAGTTCGCGACTGCCCCGATTTGCAGCGGCACCCGAGTAGGACGCGGCCGGGAAATAGGCCCCCGGTGCAGCGGTCCTGAAATCGCCCGCTAATGTGGCGCCGCCGTAGGGCAGGAAAGGCCGTCTGGGAAACCAGGCGGCCTTTTTCATTTGGGCTCGCTCATTCGTACCCTGGACGATCAATCGCCATCCCGCCTCGCCGAGTCCCGCAACAGCTGTATGGCAATGCCAATCCGGCGCTACGGGTTGGGTTCCCGAGGGAGCGATCACCGCGAATAGAACATCTTGGTTATATGATTTGGGTGGCCTCGATCGGCGTTTTGACGGCGTCCGACAGGACCTGAAGCGCCTGGCCCAACTCGGCCCGGTTGCGTGCTGCCCCAAGTGAGACGCGCAGCCCGCGGGGCACGGGCTCTCCAACCGCAAACGCGTCCTCGCCGACGACCGCAAGTCCGTTTCGCATCAGGTGCGATGCCAAATCCTTGCTGTCCAACTGGCTCGGCAGCGGCAACCACAAATGATGGCTTGCCGGGCGCGCGGCGAACGAAACATTTTTCAGGAAGCGCGCAGCAAGCTGTTGGCGCGCGGCCGCCTCGTGGCGGATCGCGAGTATGATTTCGCCGGCGACGCCGGACCGCAGCCAGTGCGTGAGCAATGCGACCATCAGCGACGGCGGCGTTTGCATGGTGGCCTGCAAACCTCCGCGCATCTTCTGCTCCGCGGCCAGATCGGGAGCGAGCAGATAGGCGACGCGCAACGCGGGCGCGATGCACTTCGAAAAACTGGCGGCGTAGTAAGTCCGTTCCGGGATGAGATTGGCGATCGGCGAGATCGACGGCTCGATCGGACCGTAGACGTCGTCCTCGATCAGCACGGTATTCTTCTTCCGGATGATGTCGGCGATCGTCTTGCGCCGGTTGGCACCCATCGTCGAGGTCGTGGGATTCTGCTGCGTCGGAATCAAATAGACCGCTTTCGGCTTGTGCTTCCGGCACGCCTCTTCGAGCGCATCGGGCCTGATCCCTTCGCCGTCCATCGCGACGCCGATCAGCCGGACGCCAAGCTTGGCCGCCGCCGCTTTCATGCCGGGGAACGTCAATTGTTCGGTGACGACCACATCGCCCGGCGAGGTCAAGGCCAGCAGCGCATTGAAGAGGATGGCCTGTGATCCCGGAAAGATCACGATGCGCTCGGGCGTTGCTTGCGCCACGCGCGCCTGCAACCAGCTTGCTGCGACTTCGCGCTCGTCGGCGCTGCCGCCCGGTCGCGAATAACTCAGAAACGCGCTGAAGCCGGCGTCGGCGCGAACCGCGGCGAGCCCCTGCGCGATGCGCAAATCAAGATTGGCCTCGACCGGTTGCGGCGGAATGTTCATCGACAGATCGATGCTGATCGGCGCCGGCAGGTCACTCGCGGCGCGCGCCGTGGTCTCCGAAACGAACGTGCCCTGGCCGACCCTTGCTTCCAGCAAGCCGCGACGCCGCGCCTCGCCATAGGCGCGGGTGACGGTGGTCAGATCGATCTGGAGCGCTGTGGCGAGCGCCCGGTGGGTTGGAAGGCGTTGCCCGCGAACCAGCCTGCCGCTGCCGACATCCGCCGCCAGGGCATCGACGATCCGCAGGAACGTCGGCCCTTGCCATTCTGAAAGTGTAGGGACCCAATCCATACAATTTGCCGGTTTGTCTTTGATTGTATGCTTATCAGGGCATATTGTATGGATCAATCAAACAGGTCAAGGTCCAGGCCAAGGTCAAGGAGTTACGGCCATGAAGCAATCGATCTCGCTGCCACAGGCGATGTTGCGCGGTTTTGCGATGAAGTGCCCGAACTGCGGGCGGGGACATCTGTTCAGCCGTTTCCTTAAGGTCGCCGATCACTGCGAGGTTTGCGGCGAGGACTTTACGCCGCAACGCGCCGACGACTTTCCGGCCTATCTGGTCATCGTCGTTGTCGGGCATGTGGTCGTGCCGGCGCTTCTCGCCGTGGAGATGGCTTACGCCCCGCCCGCGTGGCTGCAGCTTCTGATCTGGCTGCCGGTGACGCTGTTCGGCGCGTTGGGGCTTCTGCAGCCCACCAAGGGGGCGATCGTCGGTCTGCAGTGGCAGACGCGCATGCATGGCTTCGACGAATCCAGAGGCCGCCGGGAGTCCCGAAAGGATGGCGCGCTTCCGATCGTCGAACGCGTCGCAGCCGGGCCCTGCGGCGCCTCGGTTATCTGACGGAAGCCGCGGCTTCAGCCGGCCGGTAGGCGGGCCGCCGCGCGGTGGACGGCTTCACTGCGACGCGGCTGGTTGACCGCGATCCTTTGCTGCGCCAGCGCGAGAACTTCCGGTGGCGCGACATCGGGAGAACCGGCGTTGAAGGGCGGCGCCGGATTATATTCGATCCCGAGTTGGATCGCTTCGGCGGTTTTGCGGTCGACCAGGATCGAGACCAGGGTCAGCGCAAAATCGATGCCTGCGGTGACTCCGCCGCCGGTGACGCGATTGCGGTCGACGCAGACGCGGGTTTTGATCGGTGTCGCCCCGAATTCGCTGAGAAACTCCATCGCGCCCCAGTGCGTTGCCGCGCGATACCCCCTGAGCAGCCCGGCGGCGCCGAGCACCAGCGATCCCGTGCAGACCGACGTGATGTATTGCGCGGCCTTTGCCTGCCGGCGCAGGAAATCCAGCATCTCTTCGTCGTTGACCATGTCGTTGATGCCGGCGCCGCCGGGAACGCAGATCACGTCCAGTTGCGGGCAATCCGCAAACGTCACGGTGGGCGTGAGCGTCAGCACGGTGTCGGTCGGCACCGGTTCGATGCGCTTCCAGATCAAATGAACCTTGGCGCCGGGGACGCCCGAAAACACCTGCAGCGGGCCGGTCATGTCGAGCTGGGTCACCTTCGGAAAAATCACGAGACCGATCTGAAGTGGCGATGGCGTGGTCGATGACATGGCGGCCTCCGGGTTCTGGTAGAGCGAGGTGCTGGCTTGACGAGGTTTCGCTTGACCAGATGATCCTGACATGATGGGCTCTTGTCTGAAATGGCGTATTTCCCTCATTTTATGCCATTGAGCTGCGAGGCCTGACCATGATCGGCGTGCTGGTTTTTCCGGACTTCCAGTTGCTCGATGCGGCCGGGCCGATTTCGGTGTTCGATATTGCGATGCGCCTGGCCGGCGCCGAGCAGGCGATCAAGACCGTCGCGGTGACGCCGGGCCCAGTGCGCAGTTCGTCCGGTGTCGAGATGCTGGCGCGCGGCTTGCGGCCGAATGCGGCGATCACCACGCTGATCGTCGCCGGTGGCGGCGGCGTCAACGCCGCGTCGAAATGCGACAAGACGCTTTCCTTCGTGCGCGCGATGGCGAAACGCGGCGTCCGGATCGCCAGCGTGTGCTCCGGCGCTTTCATTTTAGCCGAAGCCGGATTGCTCGACGGCCGTCGCGCCACCACGCATTGGCAGCGCACGCGGCAATTCCTCAGCCAGTATCCCAGGGTGAAACTGGAGCCGGATCATATCTTCGTTCGCGACGGCAATATCTGGAGTTCGGCCGGGATCACCGCCGGGATCGATCTGGCGCTGGCGATGGTGACGGAGGATTTTGGCGACGAGATCGCCAAGCAGACCGCGCGCCAACTCGTGCTCTATCACCGCCGCAGCGGCGGACAGTCGCAATTCTCGTCGCTGCTGGAATTGAAGGCGCCGTCGGGACGCTTTGGACCGCTGTTGAGCTGGGCGCGCGAGCATCTCGATGCGGCGCTGACGGTGGAAGCGCTGGCCGAGCAGGCCGGCATGAGCACGCGGCACTTTGCGCGCGCCTTCATCGCGGAGACCGGCACCACGCCGTCCAAGGCGGTGGAGCGGCTGCGGATCGAAGAGGCGCGGCAGCGCGTGCAATCCTCCAGCGAGGCGATCGAGCGCGTCGCCGAAACCACCGGCTTTCGCGATCCGGAGCGGATGCGCCGCGCCTTCATCCGCGCTTTTGGTCAACCGCCGCAATCGCTGCGCCGGGCGGCGAGGGCGGGGTAGCGTATTCCCTCACTACGACTCTTTTCGTCATGGCCGGGACGAGCCCGGGCATGACGACCATTCATCCTCACGGTTCGAGCCGGCGCTGCTGCGCTCGCTCACCATGCGGGGCGTCGGCTTGCAGCAACCCCAACTTACGTCCCAGCCATTCGGTGGTCGGTGCCTGGATCAGAATCGTCATCAAAATCGCGATGAAGGTGACGGAGGCGATCAGCGGCGCGCCGGGCGCATTCATGCCGGACAGCAGACCGGCCAGCGCTGCGGGAATGACGCCGGTCTCGCGGGTCCAGCACATGAACAGCATCTCGCGAAAACTCCAGTGCGCGCGGCGGTCCGGCAGCGCGCACAGGAACACCGTTGCCGGGCGCGCGACCAGCATCAGCACTGCGACCACGACAATCCCGCCGAGCCAATATTGTCCCATCAGGCTGAAATCGACCTGGGCGCCGAGCAGGATGAAAATGAACAGGCGCAGGATAAAGGACGTGGTCAGCACGTGGTCCTCAAGCTTTTGCGCTTCGCCGGACTCCATCCGGAAGCCGAAGCTTTCCCTGTTGCCGAGCACGATGCCGCACACGAACACCGCCATGAAGCCGCTGGCGTCGAGGCCATCGGCGGCGAAGTAGGCCGCGATCACGGCGACCAGCGTCACCACCGGGGCGTATTCGGCGAGGAACGCCCATTTTTCATGGGCGATCAAGAGCGCCGCGAGATAGCCAAGTGCTGCACCGGCGACGATGCCGATGACGGCCTGCCTGAGCAGATCGAAAATCGATTGGGTCAGCGAGAACTCGCCGCTTCCCATCGCCACTGCGAGCACGCCGAAGGTCAGGATCGCGGCCATCGCGTCATTGAATGCGGACTCGCTCATCACGGTCTGCGCCACCCGATCGCGAATCCGCACCTGGCGGAAGATCGGTATCAGCGTGGCCGGATCGGTCGAAGCCAGCGTTGCGGCCAGCAACAGCGCCACGATCGGCGTCAGGCCGAAGATATAATGGGCTGCGATCGCGACGATCGCAGCGGTAATCAAGACACCGATGGTGGCGATCACGACGATGGTGATCCAGACCTGTTTCAGCACATGGAAGCGCAGCGACGCGCCGCCGTCGAACAGGATGTAGCTGGCGCCGAACAACAGGATGATCTCGTTCAGCGCCGAGTCGGTCTTGATATCGATCAGCCCCAGCGCCTCTGGCCCGAGCGCGATCCCCGCGACCAGAAACACCGCGACATCGGGAATCCTAATCCTTCGCGCCAACAGGCCGGCGAGGGTGCCGATCGCCAGGATCAGGCCGCAGGACAGCAAAGTATGCCTGGCGATGTCGATGGAGGCGGAAGTTTGCAAGGCGTGGCCTAAAAAGTTGATGCGGATGTCATCTCGGCAGACGATAATCCGCTGACAACAACGCTGCCCGACACGCCGCGAATTGGCAAGCGTGCCGCCGCTCGACAACGGGCAGCCTTATGACGGGGGTGACGCCATGAATGTCTCGTGTCAGCGCAGACCAGCTCATTGGGTGATCGCGCTTGCGTTCGCCGTTGCAGGCTTCGGTTTGTTCGGCCTCTTGGGGAGCGCGCAGGCGCAGATCGTCGCGTTCGGCGCCAGCAATGTGGCCGGGAAGGGCGTCGGCTCCTCGGAAGCGTTTCCGGCGCAACTGGAGCGGTTGCTCGCGGCCAAAGGCTACAATGTCCACGTCACCAATGCCGGCATCTCCGGCGATACCAACGCGGCCCTGCTGGCGCGGCTGGATCAGGCCATTCCCGATGGCACCAAAATCGTTCTGCTGGGTACGCTCGGCGGCAGCTATAACGCGCGCCGCTTGGGGCTGGGCGATCAAAAGGCGGAATACGCCGCGATCGTCGCCCGGCTACGCAGCCGCGGCATCAAGATCATTCCGGTGGGCGCTGCCGGTGTGACACAAAGCGATATGCAGGCGGACCGAACGCATCTGAACGGCGACGGCCACGCCAGGCTCGCCGCGCGATTGCTGCCATCGGTGATCCGCGCGCTCGGGCACTGAAGCGATCAGTTCAACGCCTTCAACCAGACGCCGATATCGCTGGCGGCGACGTTGGCTTGTTGCAGCAGTTTGCCCATGGTGAAGAAGCCGTGGAATTGGCCTGGATATGTCCTGAAGGTCACGGCAACGCCGGCTGGCTTCAGGCGTTCGGCATATTCGTTGCCTTCGTCGCGCAGCGGATCGGCGCCGGCGGTCATGACATAAGCGGGCGGCAGCCCCGCCAGCGTCTTGGCGCGCGCCGGCGAGGCGCGCCAGTCGTGGCCGTCGGCGAGGCTGTTAAGATAGTGATCGCGGAACCATTTGATCACGGTGTGCGTCAAGAGGATGCTGGTCTCGGGCTCGCGATGCGAGGGATGCGTCATCGCAAAATCGGTGGCAGGATAGATCAGCACCTGGCCTGCGATCGCGGGGCCGTCGCTGTCGCGCGCCGACAGTGACACCACGGCGGCGAGATTGCCGCCGGCGCTGTCGCCGCCAACCATCAGACGTGATGCGTCGATGCCGAGCTGCTTGGCGTTGCCGGCGATCCATGCGGTCGCCGTGATGGCGTCATCGACCGCGGCCGGAAATTTGTGCTCGGGCGCGAGGCGATAATCCACCGAGATCACGATCAGTTCGCCTTCATGCGCGAGCTTGCGGCACACCACGTCGTGGGAGTCGAGATCGCCGATCACCCAGCCGCCGCCGTGAAAGAACACCAGGCACGGCGCGAGGCCACTGGTCTGTCTGAGCTTGATCGGCGTGTAGATCCGCGCCGGGATCGCGCCTGACGGCGAGAGGATCGCGAGCGGCGCCACCGATTTCAGCTCGGGCGCTTCAGGGTTGGTGACAGTGCGGGCCTGCAAATAATACGCGCGCGCTTCATCCGGCGTCAGCGTTTCATAAGCCGGCCGTCCGGCCTCCTGAAATGCCTTGTAGACGGCGGCGGAATCCGGATCGAGCGTGACGGGCATCGTTGCGAACCTCTGGTGTTTGACGGGAAGCGTCAGGCAGCCGTGCGGCCGCCATCCACGGTGTAGGCCGAACCCGTGACATAGCTCGCCTCATCGGAGGCCAGGAACGCCACGATGGAGGCGACTTCGGAAGCCTGGCCGAGCCGCCGCGCCGGAATCCGTTCGACGATCTTCTCGGTCGGCGGTGGGGCGTTGCCTGGACTGCGGCCGTCGATGATCGCGCTCAGCATCCGGCTATCGATCAGGCCCGGGCAGACGCAATTGACGCGCACGTTGGTGCCGGTGCATTCCCAGGCCGCCGTCTTGGTGAGCCCGATCACGGCGTGCTTGCTGGCGCTGTAGACCGCGATGTGCGGCGATCCGAACAGGCCTGCGATCGAGGCCGTGTTGATAATGCTGCCCTTGTTCTTCTTGAGCATCACCGGCAGCACGTGCTTCATCCCGAGGAACACGCCGACCACGTTGACATCGAGCACGCGGCGAAAGGATTCCAGCGAATACTCCGTGATCGGCTTGATGTCGCCTTCAACACCGGCGTTGTTGTAGAACGCGTCGATGGTGCCGAACCGGTCGACGCTGGCGCGGACGTAGTCGGCGACCTCGTCTTCCTGGGTTACGTCGGCGGTGATGGCCAGCGTCTCGGCCGAAGCGGGCAAATCCTTGATGGCGGCCTGCAACGCGTCCGGCTTGCGGTCGACTGCGACAATTCGCGCGCCGCGTTCGGCCAACAGGCGCATGGTCGCGGTGCCGATGATTCCGGCCGCGCCGGTGACGACGGCAACCCTGCCGTCCAGGCGAATTCGATCGGGCATATCAAACGTTTCCCCATTGGTTCCGGTTGTTCCGGATTGTCGTGGCCGGCGCGTGCGCGTCGGCATTCGTGATCTGGATTATTCCATGCGCTGCCGAGGCTTACCAGCGGCGCTTACCAGCAGGCCTGAACCGTGGGGCGGGACGAGGGGCGGACGCCCTTTCCCCGCCGTATTCGCCGTGTTAACCGGGGGCCGTGTGGGCGGCTCATAAAATGTACAATGGCGTCAGCCCGATTCGCCTTTTAAAGCCGCGCGAGATGTTTCGAACCATTGCCCTGACCGGTTTCGCGGCCTTCATTGCCGCCACATCGATTGCGCTTGCGCCGCCCGCGCGCGCGCAGATCGGCAATATTTTTTCCGATCCCAGTCCGCGGCCGCCCGGCAATATTCCGCGTGGCAGCCGGCAGGACGCCCCCGACGACGAGGAAGAGGTGCCGGAACTGCCGCAGGGCAGGCTGCTGCCGACTCCTCCGAACCGGCTGCCGCCGGCGCAGGGTGTGCCGCCGCCGGGCTCGGTGCAATCGCAGCCTTTGGCGCCGCCGCCGGGTACTACCGTCGTTCCGCAGAACGCGCCACCCGGTGTCGCAGTCGCGCCGCCGCAGCCGGGACAGGGCGTCGCGACCGCGCCGCCTAACGGCAACCCGCTGCCGGGATCGCCTCCGGGACAGCGCCAGCCCAAGGGCGTGCCGCAAGCACCCGCGACGCTGCAGCCCGGCGACGAGGTCGTCACCGAGCCGCCCGCGCAGAAGATCACCAACAAGAAGGCGAGCTTCTCCGGCCTCGACAAGATCACCGGACGCATCATCAATTTCGACGAGGATATTGGCGAGACCGTTCAGTTCGGCGCGTTGCGGGTCAAGACCGACGCCTGCTACACGCGTCCCGCCACCGAATCCGCCAACACCGACGCCTTTGTCGAGGTCGACGAGATCACCTTGCAGGGTGAGGTGAAGCGGATTTTTTCGGGCTGGATGTTTGCTGCGAGCCCCGGTCTGCACGGGGTCGAGCATCCGATCTACGATATCTGGCTGACCGATTGCAAAGGTCCCGACCAGACCATCGTCAGCGCGCAGCCCGATACGCCAAAGCCCGTTGCCGCCCCGCCGCCGCCCGCGCAGAAGCGCGCGGCGCCGAAGCAGGCCCCGCGTCCGCCGCCGCAGCCGCAATTCCAGCAGCAGCCGCAGCAGGCACCGCCGCCGCCACCACCCCCGCCGCAGCAGGGCGGGTTGTTCGGGATTTTCCGGCAGTAGCGGGCTATTTGGTTAGGGCGCGCGTCGTTGCCATCGCGCACCCCGAACTTATCTAGCCGCGTTCGGCAATGATCGCGAGCGCCTCCGCGCCGCGGATCGGGCGATCGACCGTGAGTTTTGCAAAATCCGCGGGCTCGCCCGATATGGCCTGGTCGAGCAGTGCGCTGTAGCGCCGCCGCGGGATCTCGACGGCGCCGAAGCTGCGCAGATGTTCGGTGACATATTGCGTATCCAGCAGCTCAAAGCCGCCCGCGATCAGCCGCGCCACCAGATGAACCAGCGCCACTTTCGAGGCGTCTCGGCTGGTGTGAAACATGCTTTCACCGAAAAAGGCGCGGCCGAGGCTGACGCCATATAATCCGCCGACCAGCAGATCATTCTCCCAGACCTCGACGCTATGGGCGTGGCCGAGCGCGTGCAGCCCGGAATAGAGATCGCGAATCCGCTTGTTGATCCAGGTGTCGTCGCGCCCGGGCTGCGGCGCGGCGCAGCCGGCGATGATGGCCTTGAACGCAGTATCGATGGTCACCGTGAAGGAGTCGGAGCGCACGGTGCGGGCGAGACGTGAGGAGATATGGAAGCCGCGCAACGGGATCACGCCGCGCATTTCCGGTTCGACCCAGAACAGGGTCGGATCGTCGGCGCTTTCGGCCATCGGGAAAATGCCGCAGGCATAGGCGCGCAGCAGCACTTCGGGCGTGATGTCGGAAGAAGCGGAGTCGCGCGAGGCCATGCGTTACAGAATAGCAGGCGCGACGAAAAAGACGAGCCGGCTTGATTTTGATTTGGGTTCACGCCGCCGTCATCGAACTCGGCCGGCGCATTTTACGGCGAAAGTGCCATGAATTCAGGCATTGTTAACGCAGATCAAGCAGGTTGCCGTTACTGAAATACGCAATCTTGGGAGGCTTCCTTGGCAGCGATTTCTGCAACCGTGCCGTCGATCGGCGACACCCTGGCTCAACTGATTTCCGGCGGGTCGAATAGTGCCTCGACACCAGCCGCCGTGAGCACGGACGCCCCTTCCGCATCCACCCCGGCGTCGACGGACGATTCCGGACCGGCAGCCTTCGTGACGCTGTCGGAGCAGGCGAAAGCGGCAGCAGCCCAAAGGGCAGTATCCGATCAGGCCGCCGCCGACCAATTGCAGGCCTTTGTCGCAGCCCATCGCGCCAACGGCTCAGGTTCCCAGCAGGCCGACACGCAAGGTGCGAGCACACAGCCAACCAGCAGTTCGAAGGTCGCTGTGATCGTGGCGCAGATCAAGACGCTCGCCAGCGCCAACGAGCCGCCGCCGTTCCAGTCCTTCACGCCGACCAAGAGCCTGTCGAGCAGTGTGACTTTCGATGGTTACACGTTGACGCTCAATACCAACGCCAGCACGCAATATTATGGGATCGAGCTCGCCGGAAATGGTGTCCAAGCGTATAGCAAACATTTCGGGCCGAGCGACGGTGGAGGCGGGGCAACGGTGTTGCCCGGTGTAGAGATCAGCACCGGAATTCCCAACAATAACAACGAGGCCATCGACGCCATCACGATTACGCGGAACGTTGCGACCGCGAGCGCCTCGACGGTTGCGTCATCGGCCGGCTCAGCCTCGACAAGTTCGGTGAACGCCCAGTCCTCGTCGATCACGTTCCTGGTCAATTACGCCACGGGCCAGATCAGCGCCGAAGGAACCGCAGCATCGGTGTCCGCCCGGTCGACCTCGGCCGGCTCACCCGGATCGACATTCTCGACTCTGGCATAAGCGGATTGGGCAGAAGCGGCTGAGGCATAAACGGTCGGGCTTGAGCGGCGCTCAGCCCGCGGCGGTGGCCGGCTTTACGGCGGCCGGAGCGTTGACGCGGCGAAACCGCAGGATGATCCGGGTACCGGCATGAGCGGGGTCGCGTTCGACACTGGCGTCGAGTTTGGTCGCCATCGCGGTGACGATACGCTGGCCCATCCCGGTGGAGCGGGGATCGGCCTTGACGTTGAGGCCGACGCCGTTGTCGGCGATCGCCAGCAGGACATCGTCGCCCTGCGAGCCGAGCACGACGTGGATCGGGCCGGCGCCGTCGGGATAGGCGTATTTGACCGCGTTCATCACCAGCTCGTTGACGATGATGCCGATCGCCACCGCGCGATCCGGATCGATCTCGATCGGCTCCGCCTTCAGGGTCAGCCGCGACATCCGGTTGCCTTCGGCCGAACGCCGGAGATCCTCCAGCAGCGCGTCGAGATACTGGTTCAGCAGCACGCTTTTGAGGTCGTGCGAGGTGTAGAGCCGCCGGTGCACCTGGGCCACCGCGGCGACCCGCCCCATCGCGTTGGTCAGCGCGGCCTTGACGTCGTCCTGTGCGCTCGAACTGGCCTGAAGGTGCAACAGCGAGGCGATGATCTGCAGGCTGTTGCCGACGCGGTGGTTGACCTCGCGCAGCAATACCTCGCGCTCGGCGGCGAGCGCGGCGTAGCGGTCGCGCGAGGCGTGGACCTCGGCTTCGGCATCGTCGCGGGCTTTCTGAATCTGGGCCTGACGCAGCGCGCCGTTGATGGCGACATGAAGCAGCGGAATGAAATCGCCCTGGACATCCTTGACGAGGTAATCGGCCGCGCCCGCCTTCAATGCGGTGACGGCGATGCTGGAATCCTGCGACGCCGTCACGAACACCACCGGCGGCGCGTTCGGGATCGCCAGGATGCGGTCCAGCGTCTCGAGGCCGTCGAGACCGGGCATGTATTGATCCAGTGCGATGACGTCGATGCCGCCCTGCTGCAGCCGATCGAGGCCCTGCTGGCCGCTGCTGGCATGCACGACGCCAAAACCCGCGCGCGTCAGGCCGCGCTCGACCAGCCGCGCCAGCGCCGCATCGTCATCGATATACAGCAATGTGGGCCTGGCAGCGGTCATGGTCATGGTGTGGCTTGCGGTACCTGAATAACGGAAAAGAACAGCCCGAGCTGGCGAATGGCGTTGGCAAAGCTTTCGTAATTGACCGGTTTGGTAATGTAGACATTGCAACCGAGTTCGTAGCAACGCTTGATCTCATGCGCGTCGTCGGTGGTCGTCAGCACGACGACGGGCGCGCATTTCAGATATTTGTTTTCCTTGACCCGGCGCAGGATATCGATGCCGGTCATGTCGGGCAGGTTGAGATCGAGCAGGATCAGCAGCGCTTGGCCCTTGTGGGCGAGGCCGGTGCCGTCGCTGCCAAACAGATAGTTCACCGCTGCTGTACCGTTGGTGAACGGCACGATCTCATTGTTGACACCGGAACGCCGGATATTGCGCTCGATCAGCCGGGCGTGTCCTTCGTCGTCCTCGATCATGATGATGGTAACTGGCTTGCTCATTCAACCTCTTATCTTGGTTATCTGTTCCGGTTGCTGGAGGCCCATGCGATGGGCAGCGTGATCGTGAACCTGCTTCCGTGATTTAGTTCGGATGATACCGACATGGTACCGCCGAGACGCCGCACCAGGGCCCGGACATGGGCGAGACCGATGCCTTGCCCCGGTTTGTCCTGGGTCCCGGCGCGGCGGAACAGGTCGAAAATCCGCTGGTGATCCTTGGGGTCGATGCCGCGGCCGTTGTCGGCGATTTCAAAAATCGCAAAGCCGAGCTTGGTGCGGCCGCGGATCGTGATGTCGCCGGGAACGCCGGGCTTGAGGTATTTAAGGGCATTGTCGATCAGGTTGGAGAAGATCTGCTCCATCGCAAGCCGGTCGCTGACGATGTCGGGCAGCGGCTCGATCCTGATTTGCGCTTCCGCTTCGGCGGCCTGATGCGCCACCGTTGCAACGATGCCTTCGATCAGTTCGCGGGTGTCGATCTTCACCGGCAGGAATTCGCGCCGGCCCTCGCGGGTGAGGTTGAGGATCGCCGTGATCAGGCGATCCATCTTGCCGATCGACGATTTGATGAAGCCGAGCGCCTCGGTGAACTCTTGCGAAAGCTGCTGGTCCTCGCCGTCCAGCGCAGCGTCGATGTCGCCGCCGCTGGCCGGGACCAGCGGTGCGGAATCGCTGGCGCGGGCCAGTGTCGCGATGCGCCTGAAAATGTCGCCGCGCAATTCATCGAGTTCGCTGGTGAAGCCCATGATATTGACCAATGGCGAGCGCAGGTCGTGGCTGACGATATAAGCGAAGCGCTGGATCTCGTCGTTGGCCTCGCGCAGATCGGCGGTGCGCTCGTCGACGGTCGCTTCCAGATTGAGGTTGTTGTCGCGCAACCGGGCTTCGGCGCTGTCGCGGGCGCGCGAGGAGCGGCGCACCAGGAAGATCGAAATGGCGGCCAGCGCGATCACCAGCGCGGAGCCTACGACGGTGACAATGGAGGCCAGTTGCTGGGTACGATCCGCGGTCTTGGTGCGCTCCGCAAACAGCCGATCTTCCTCGATCCGCATCGCCTGCGAGGCCTGGGCGATGGCGTCCACCGCCTTGTTGGTCTGTCCGCCGCGCATGATGGCGGCTGCGGCCGCCACATCGTTGTTTTTGACGCGGTCGATGCCGTTGGCGAAATCAGACAGCCGCTGCTCGATCGCCTGGCGCAATTTTGCGGCGTTTTCGACCTGTACCGGGTTATCAGCGGTCAGTGCGGTCAGCCGATCGAGTTCGGGTCCGATAGCTGCAACCGCGGCCTCCTGCTCGGTGAGAAATTGCGGCCCGGACGACAGCATGTAGCCGCGGACGGCGCTTTCGGCGCGGCGGATATCCAGCAGCAGGGCGTTCACCTGGTTTTCCACCTCGACGGTATGGACCACCCAGCGACTGTCCATGCGGGACTGGGTGACCAGGACCACGGACAGGGCGCTGATGGCGACCAGCACGAAAAATCCCGCTGAAAGCAGCAGGATTTGACCAATCGCGCGCCGGCGCGTGGCATCAATGGTCACCAGTTGCTCGCGTAGCGAAATTCAAAGTTCCCCCGCGGGATGGTTCCCGGCGAGTCCGAAACGCCGGTCACGGCCTAAGGTTCCCGCGGGAACGGACGTATTTCGGCGATTTGGACGGGCGGGGGGTCAGTTGCCGGTTTTTCCGGCCAGATACTGTTCCAGCCAGTGGATGTGGTAATCGCCGTCGATGATGCCGGGTTCGCGCACCAGCGCGCGGAACAGTGGCAGCGTGGTCTCGATGCCCTTCGACCACCATCTCGTCCAGCGCCCGGCGCAGCCGCATCAGGCACTCCGCGCGGGTCTTGCCGTGGACGATCAGCTTGCCCACCAGCGAGTCGTAATAAGGCGGGATCACATAGCCCTGGTAGACGGCGGAATCGATCCGCACGCCAAGGCCGCCCGGCGGGTGATATTGCGTGATCTTTCCCGGCGAAGGGCGAAACGTCTGCGGATTTTCGGCATTGACGCGACATTCGATGGCGTGACCGATGATCGCGATTTCCTGCTGCGTCGCCGGCAGTTCGCCACCGGCGGCGATGCGGATCTGCTCCAACACGAGGTCGATATCGGTGATCATCTCGGTGACGGGATGTTCGACCTGGATGC
>Ga0193716_1001107_pt1 | contig 15959 bp, 14 predicted proteins | sample U2c1metaG_FD_145901 | JGI IMG/M metagenome (GOLD analysis project Ga0193716, IMG submission 145901) | Soil microbial communities from a riparian zone of the East river system, Colorado, United States - U2c1 | ecosystem: Environmental > Terrestrial > Soil > Riparian zone | place: USA: East River...
GCTCCACTGCCACTCTCGAGTAGCTCTCCATGCCTCCCCTCCAGGCTGGTAGCTCTACCTTAGTGGCTCGCTAAAAGCGGACATTTCATGTGCTAATTCGACCGGACATATCATGTGCTAACGACACAAGACCTCGGATTCATTGACATAACGCTGAGGCGGCGAGTATCCTTTCAGAGCTGTTACAGCGTTTTTGACGCCTCAAGCATCAAGTCCTGTAGCAACCGTAACCTTCCTTGCACACCCCAGAAGGGATTCCGCAAGGGACTACTATCGCCTGGAAACGTGGATGAAGCTTTCTCCTGGTGACCAGCGACCGCGAGCAGTCGAGGACGACCCGCAAAGGGTCGAAAGAAACGCCGGACGCCTGGCGTCCGGCAAATGGCAGCCGCAAAACGGCTGACAAAACTAAAACTAGGGATGCATATCCCGGAGGCCAACAATCATGCAGTTTGACAACGAAAACCTATCCCAGGCGGCAGCCGCCGCTCCTGCATCAGAATCCGAGACACCTTCTACCGAAGCGACTTCCTCCGACCCGACTCCTCCTACGGGAAGCCCGGAACAGAACCAGGCAGGGGAACGGACTCCCGCAACGCCGACGTCTGTGCAGGCGGAGCCTGCGGCCGCACACGCCCAAGCGGAAGCGCAATCGGCGACTGCGGCGGAGGAAACGGCAGCGACGTCGGCTGATGAAGAAGCCGCTGGTTCAGAAGAGATGAGCAAGATCATGGCGCAGTACGACGAGCAGCAGGAAGCTGCAGCGTCGAACGAGGTTATCGAGGTCAAGGTTGTTGCTTATACCGAACACGGCGTGGTGGTGGACATCGGGGGAAAGACCGAAGGCCTGATCCCCGCCTCCGAATTTACCGATACTGAAATTCCCCGTCCAGAACCGAACGCCACGATCGAAGTACAGCGCACGGGTGAACACAAAGATGGCTACGCCATCGTGTCGTATCAAAAAGTACTGCGCCGCAAGACGTGGGAACGGATTGAGGCTTCCTTCAAAGCGAAGGAAACCATCACCGGCAAGGTTGTCGACCGCATCAAGGGCGGCCTCGTGGTGGATATCGGCGTTCGCGCGTTTTTGCCGGGTTCACAGTACGACTTGCGCCCGACGCAGAACCTCGATGATTTGACGGGACAGGAACTTCAGGTTCGCATCACCAAGCTGAATCGCCGCCGCGGCAATGTGGTCGTCAGCCGTCGCGCCCTGCTCGAAGAAGAACAGCAAGCCAAGCGCGGCGAACTCATGGAGTCGCTCAAGGAAGGCCAGATCGTTCACGGCTTCGTAAAGAACGTGACCGAATACGGCGCTTTCGTCGACCTCGGCGGAATTGATGGCCTTCTGCACCTCACCGACCTCAGCTGGGGGCGCGTGAAGCATCCTTCTGACGTGGTGAAACCGGACCAGGAACTCGACGTCATCATTCTGAAGTTCGATAAAGAAAAGCAGCGCGTCTCGCTCGGTCTAAAACAGTTGATTCCTGATCCCTGGGTCGGCGCTTCGGAAAAATATCCGGCAGGCGGCAAGGTCAAGGGCAAGATTGTCGGCGTGGTCGACTACGGCGTGTTTGTGGAGCTGGAACAAGGCATCGAAGGCCTGGTCCACGTTTCTGAAATGAGCTGGAACAAGAAAGTCACGCATCCCTCAAAGCTGGCCAAAGTCGGCGATGAAGTCGATGTCGTCGTGCTGGACATCAAGCCGAGCGACCGCCGCGTTTCCCTGGGGATCAAACAAGCGCTTCCCGATCCCTGGCTGCTCACGGCGGAAAAGTATCCCGTGGGCACGGTGGTCACCGGAAAAGTTCGCAATATCGCCGAGTTTGGCGCCTTCATCGAACTTGAAGATGGCTTCGACGGACTGGTCCACGTCGGCGACGTCAGTTGGACCGGCCGGGTAAAGAATCCGCACGAAGTCTTCAAGAAGGGCGAAGACGTAACCGCCAAGGTTTTGCGCATCGACGCCGAAAACCGTCGCGTGTCGCTTGGCATCAAGCAGGTCAACGACATCTGGGGCGATTGGTTTAAAGACCACAAGGTCGGCCAGATCGTGAAGGGCAAGGTGTCGCGTATCGCCACGTTCGGCGCGTTCGTCGAACTGGGCGAGAACATCGAAGCGCTGTGCCACAACACGGAAATTGAAGACCGCCGGCGTGGCCGTGACGAAGGACCCATGCACCGCACCAGCACCGGACCGCTGAAGAGCGCCGGGCCTCTCGAGCCGGGCAAGGAATACGACTTTAAAATCGTAAAAATCAGCCCGGAAACGCGGCGCATTGGCCTCAGTTACCGCGCGGCGGTCAAGCAGATCGAGCGGAAGGAGATCGACCAATATCGTTCGACGGCAACTTCGTCGAAGTCGTCTTCAACGGCCACGCTTGGCGATGTGCTGAAGTCCAAGCTGGCGGGCCGCTAGCTCCGATCCGGATTCAAACAGGGACTCCGTACAATTTCGTTTACGTTTGGGCCAGTTTAGTGATAGGAAGAGGGGCAACCGGGGGATGGTTGTCCCTGTAAGCCTTTTCGATACACTATTTACGCAGGACTGTGGAACAATTGACGTACTGGCAGATGGATAGACGCTGACGAGGCATGGGGACGATGACCAAGCTACCAACACTGACGAAGGCCGACCTGATCGAGGAAGTCTTGCGCATCACCGAACTCCCCCGCAAGGAATCGGAGACGATCGTCGAGACCATCTTTGAAAGCATCATTCAGTCGCTGCAGAAGGGCGACAAAATTGAGATTCGCGGATTTGGCAGCTTCCGCACGCGCCAGCGGCGCGGCCGGGTCGGCCGCAACCCGAAAACGGGCGCGAAAGTCGAAGTACCGCCGAAAAAAATTCCCTTCTTTAAACCAAGCAAGGAATTGAAGGATTTCGTGAACACCACAGGATCGGAAGTTTCCGCAGGGACTCCTGCCGGTAGCGAATCTTCTCCCTCGTAAGAATTGTTGATTCGTTTCGCATATGGGGTTTTCCAGCAGTGGCGCCGGCGCTTCGCCGGCGTTTGTTTTTGAACGTAAGGCCGCCAACGAATCACCGCGAATCTGCGTTATGCTGTGCGAGTCAGTTTCGAGTTTGAGGACGCCGCCCGATGGATTATCTCTGGACGCCCTGGCGCTATCAGTACATGGAGCAGGTCACTTCCGGTAAACAGCCCGAATGCATTTTCTGCGACGCGCTGGAGCGCAATAAAGATGAGGAGACCCTCATCATCCATCGCGGGCAAAAAACATTTGTCATCCTGAACCGTTTTCCCTATACGTCGGGACATGTCATGGTCGTGCCCTACGCCCATGTCGCGGAGTTAAGTCTTCTGGACGCCGACACCATGACGGAGATGATGCTGCTCGCACAGCACATGGAGAGCGCCTTTCGTTCCAATTATTCGCCGGACGGAATGAATTTAGGAATGAATCTGGGCCGCGCTGCGGGAGCCGGTGTTACCGGACATCTTCATCTGCATGCCCTGCCCCGCTGGTACGGGGACTCCAATTTTATGACCGTGACCGCGGAAACCAGGGTCCATCCTGAAGAACTAAATACGACCTACACCCGCCTGAAAAAGACTTTCGCCTGATTCCCTCTTCCCGCCAACTCGCGCTAGAATATGCAATTCAAACAGGCGTTTGGTTGCAGCACGGAGAACCCCGGTGAATCTAGAACTAACCGAAGAGCAGAAACTGCTGCAGAAAAGCGTGCGCGAATTTGCAGAACAGGAAGTAAAACCCCTCGCCAAAGAACATGACGAAAAGGGTCATTTCCCGCGCGAACTTTTCAAGAAAGCAGCTGAGCTTGGACTGACGGGCGTGGCCCTTCCTGAATCCGAAGGCGGCGCCGGCTTTGATCACATCGCCTACACCATAGTCATTGAAGAGATTTCCCGGTGTTGCGCTTCAACAGGCGTAATCCTCTCCGTCCAGAATTCTCTGTACTGCGATCCTCTCCACCGAATGGGAACCGAGGACCAGAAGAAGAAATTCCTGCTGCCCTTCGCACGCGGCGAAAAAATTGGCTGCTACGCACTGACGGAACCGCAAGCCGGCTCCAATGCGGCAGCGCTGCAAACAAAAGCGGTGAAGAAGGGCGACAAATACATCGTCAACGGCACCAAAGCCTGGATTACCAATGGCGGTGCGGCCGATGCGGCCCTCGTTTACGTAAACACAGATCCCACAAAAGGCGAAAAGGGGATCACCGCGCTGGTGATTGAAAAAGGAGTTTCCGGTTTCAAGGTTGGCAAAGAGGAAAAGAAACTTGGAATCAGCGCCACCGCCTGCAGCGAACTCATTTTCACGGATTGCGAAGTGCCCGCCGCGAATCGCATTGGCAATGAAGGCGAAGGCTACAAAGTGGCGCTCTCCACTTTGGATGGCGGCCGCATCGGCATCGCTTCGCAAGCCACCGGTATTGCGCAAGGAGCATTTGCGGCCGCGCTGAAATATTCGCAGGAACGCTTGGCATTCGGTCATCCGATATCCCAATTCCAAGCCATTCAGTTCATGCTCGCCGACATGACCACGGAAATCGACGCCGCGCGTCTATTGAACCGCAAAGCGGCTTGGAAGCAGGACACCGGCGCGCGTTTCAGCATGGATGCAGCCATTGCGAAATTATTTGCCAGTGAAATGGCGACTCGGGTAACCCACAAAGCGATTCAAATTCACGGCGGCAACGGCTACAGCCGCGAATATCCTGTCGAACGCAATTACCGCGACGCGCGCATCACTGAAATTTATGAAGGTACAAGTGAAATTCAGCGCCTGGTAATTTCCTCCTGGGTTCTGAAGTCCTAGCCGCCCCGTAGTATCCTGACCACGTGCTCGAACTCGAATGCGGACTGGAATTTGACGCGTTGCGCACCACGGACTTTTTCTCCGTTCTCCCGCCCAAGCCGGCCGTGTGTTTGATCGAATTGCGGGAAGACGCTGCCGAACCTTACCTGATCCGCACCCAGGATTTGCAGCGTCGCTTGCAACGGCTGTTGGGTCCGGTTGACCCGGCGAGCAAACGGCTCAACCTGAGCGGACTCGCGCGTGCGGTTCGCTACCGATTGACGGGATCGCCGTTCGAGCAAACCTTCACTTATTACCGGTACGCCAGGCAATTGTTTCCCAAACGCTACCGCGCGCTAATGAAACTTCGTCCTGCTGCAGTTTTGAAGATAAATCTGCGCAATCCCTATCCGCGCTGCTACGCTACGAGGAAAATCGCAGTCGATTCAAGCGGGGTGCCCACCGCGGGTGTTTACTACGGCCCATTTGCATCCCGCAAGCTGGCAGAAGCCTTCGCCGAGAAAGCGCTCGACCTGTTCAAAGTGCGCCGCTGCCAAATCAAAATCCGTCGCGATCCAACGTTTCCGGGTTGTATCTATTCCGAGATGAAAATGTGTCTGGCTCCGTGTTTTGCCGGTTGCAGCGAAGAAGAATACCAGACCGAGGTTCACCGGCTGGTGCAGTTTCTGGAATCGAGCGGCGGGTCCCTGCGGTCAATGATCGAGCAAGAGCGCGAACAAGCCAGTGACCGATTGGACTTCGAACGTGCCGCGGCGCTGCACAAGCGGGTGGAGAAAATCGACGAAGCTTTGCGCGGGCGTCCCGAGTTAGCGCGCCGGATTCAGGACTTGAACGCCGTCATTTTACAGCGCACTGCCGAGGAGCAGACGATTGGCATCTTTGGAATCCGCGGCGGCCGGCTGCAGGAACCTTATTTCCTGCGCTTTGCTGAATTGGCCAGTCAGCCACGTTCCGCCGAACAGCTCTTTCGGAAATATCTGGAAGGTAGTTCGGCCGACGGGAGCGAAGCGCCCCCCTCCTCAACCGCAAGTTTCAGCCGGGATGAGCTTGGCGAGCATTTGTCACTCATATCGCGCTGGTACTATAGCAACCCCCGTGAAGGCGAGATTTTCTTTCATGAGAAGGATTGGCCTTACCGCAGAATTCTGCGAGCTTGTTCACGTTTGCTCGCACCGCCCATACCGGAACCCCAGCAAGAGTAGCCGGCAGCGCCTTCGGGGACCTGCAAATCCCCTGCTATACTTTCGCAGACGTTCATCACCGTTTTCTGGATATGACAGGACATGACCCGTCACGCCACACCCGAAGCAACGCGCCATTACGCCAAACGCTTTTCGCCGGAAGTCGCCGTGGGGCACTTCCGGGAAGCGCAGCGCCTCCTTTTTTCTTCCCTGGGTATCGGAACGTATCTGGGCCAGCCGGATGAGAAAAGTGATACGGGCTACACCTCTTCTGTTGTTGCATCCGTCGAACAAGGCATCAACGTAATCGATGCGGCCATCAACTATCGATTCCAGCGGAGTGAAAGAAACATTGGCTCCGCGTTGCAGCAGCTTGCGGCAAAAGGTTTCCAGCGTGAAGAAGTCGTTGTCTGCACCAAGGGCGGTTATCTGACGCCCGACGGGGCGATGCCGTCCGACCCGAATGAGTATTTTTTCCGGGAATATATCCAGCCCGGCGTATTCACCGCCAAGGACATCGTAGGTGGCAGTCATTGTATGGCGCCCAAGTTTTTGAAAAATCAAATTGGGCGTAGCCTTAAAAACCTCGGCGTTGATTGTATTGACGTTTATTATCTGCACAATCCGGAGACGCAACTCGCGGAACTGTCCAAAGTCGAATTCCTGGAGCGCATTCGCGAGGCCTTCACGTTCCTGGAATCGGCTGTGGATGCCGGGGAGCTGCAATACTATGGCGTTGCAACCTGGGAAGGCTTCCGTCAGGAAGCCAAAGTTCGCGATGCCATGCAGCTCGGCGAACTGTCGCAGGTCGCCCAGGAAATCGCCGGTGGCCGCCACCATTTCCGCTTCGTGCAACTGCCTTTCAATATGGGAATGACCGAAGCCCTCACGCTCGGCAATCAGACCATTCACGGACGCACGCGAACAGTAATGGAAGCCGCCAGCGACCTCGACATCACGCTCATTGCCAGTGCTTCTCTGCTGCAAGGGCAAGTGGCACGGGGTCTGCCGTCTTTTGTCGCAGATGCCTTGGGACTGGAAACCGATGCGGAGCGTTCGCTCCAGTTCGCCCGCTCTTCACCCGGGATAACCACGGCGCTCGTTGGAATGTCTCGCGTAGAACACGTCAAAGCCAATTCTCGACTCGTGAACATTGCTCCGGCCACGGTCGAGCAATTCAGCAAGTTGTTTTCAAGAGGTGAAGGAAGCTGAGTCCGCCGTTACCGCCTGAGCTGCGGATGGCGTTCCAGCATCCAATCCGTGATAACACCATCCAACTCATTCAACTTGCCTGCAAAGAAATGATCTACGCCACGAACTTCGACGAATCGATTGTCCCCGGGAAGCGAGGCAACGAATTCCCGGGCCTTGGTAATATTTCCAAACTCGTCGTTGCTGCCGTGAATAAACAATTTCGGCTTGTAACACTGCGACAAATAAGAAAAATCCGCATTGTTGACCGGAATTCCCAAACCAGCCAGCTCCGTCACCCGCTCGTCCGGGCATCCAACGCGCAACCCTACCCAGGAGCCGAAGCTAAATCCGGCGACCAGGAGCGGCAGTCCGGGATATCGGGTGGCCAGGAAATTCAGTCCCGCTTGAACGTCCCCCATTTCTCCGCGACCGTGATCGTGAACGCCAGCGCTCAGTCCCGCTCCCCGAAAATTAAATCGCAAGACAGGAAGGCCCAGCGCGGCGAGCGATTTGGCCGCTTGATACACGACTTTGTTGTGCATCGTTCCGCCAAAAAGCGGATGGGGATGGCAAACCAGTGCCGCTACCACCGGCTCCGCCGGGGCGCTCGGAGTCCAATAAATGGCCTCCAGCCGCCCGGCTGGTCCGTCCAGAGACAAATTGAGTGAATCGTGCGCTGCGCCCATAGGGTATGCGTTGCTCAACAAGTCTAACGCATCATGGAAGAAAGAAACTGCGACTGGTCGACGCGCTCCGGGCAGCGCATGGGAGTAACGGTACGCACGGGGCGGCGACCAGGAGTTCTCCCACCCGCACCGTATTTGTAAAATCGTAAACGTCTCGTACTAGAACAAGAAAATCGCACTTTCGCGTTGCAGTTTTTGCATGCCGGTGTTAGTTTGACGCTCATCACAGCCAGCCCTGGGGGTATTGATGAGCGACGCAGCGGACCGCCGCGAAGCGCGGCGATTCACAATGACCCTTCCTTTGCGCATTTCCCCGCGCAAGAATCAGAACCCTGAGCTGGTTTCCGAGACCAGAGACGTCAGCTACCAGGGTATTTTCTTTCTCTCAGAAACCAATTTTCAGCTCGGCAGCGAAATTGAATTCGTCATTACTCTCCCTCAACAAATTACCCAATCGGGCGAGGTTAATATTCGCTGCCAGGGCAAAATTATTCGGGTGCAATCCAATCCGAAGGGTCTAACCGGCATCGCCGCCAAGATCGAGCATTACGAATTCGTGCCCGCTGCTTCTGCGGCTTAAACCGCGCATCTGGTTCACTGCCCTCATTGCAAAGCGACTTTGTCCGGCGCTACGCGTACAATCAGGGAATTGTCCATAAACAGGGAGAATTCCATGTATCACTACGACCCCAAACTGGCGCTTGAAGAATTGCAGGAAGACGCACTGATGCCCCATCCCGTCAAAATGCGGGACATGATTCTTCGCCATCAGCATGATCCCCAGGAAGCGCAGATTCTTAATTCCGAGTTTCAGAACTATCTGACAAGATTCGGCGAACTGCAAAAGATAGCCCGCGACATTCTGGAAAAACTCGTTTCCGGGCAACCCAAACACCCATAACCCGTGTCGCGTCACCGCTTTATCTTCGGCCCCCTGCAGACGTCGGCAATCCCGTTTCGAAAAAGTGCGCCGACGCTGGTAGACTAAACGGGTTCGTGGCCTGAAGCGCGATCAGGGAGCGCCGGCCACCACTCAAAATAAGCTAAATGCGACGCCACACACTTCTGATTGACGCCGACGATACCCTCTGGGAAAACAACGTTTTTTTTGAAAAACTAATCGAAGACTTCATCACCCTGGTGGAGCCTTGCGGCTATACCCGCGCCTACATCCGTCACATCTTAAACGAAACCGAACGGAAAAATATCCGGCAGTATGGCTACGGGGTTCGCTGCTTCGGCAGATCGCTTGAGGAAACCTACCTAAAGCTGGCGGAACAAATGGCCAAGCGCGAAACACTGGCACAGATTCATGACCGCGTCGTCGGTCTGGAACGCACACCTCCCAAAATCCTGGACGGTGTGCCGGAAACTCTTGCCTATCTAACCGAGCGGCATCGGCTGATTCTTTTCACCAAAGGCGAGCCCGCGGAGCAAGCCGCGAAAGTTGAACGCTCAGGCTTGCAGGGGTTTTTCGAGTTCATCGAAATCGTCGCGGAAAAAGATCACGAAACGTACGGGGGGCTGATCCAAAAGCACAAAATCGTTAAATCGCAGGGATGGATGATCGGCAACAGCCCGCGAAGCGACATCAATCCTGCGATGAAAATTGGCTTGAACGCCGTTTACATACCCCACGAACATACCTGGCATATGGAACACGAGCCGGTCCTGGCAGGCTCGGGAAAACTTGTGATTCTGCCGGCCTTTCGCGAACTACGCGGGCATTTCTAGATTTCGAGGTCAATCCCATGGCAACCGCAACAACTTCAGTTCACACCGACTGGCGACAAGAGTGGTTCGACATTGAAGATGCAACTTTTCTCAATGCCGCGGGCAATGCTCCCATGCCAAAAGTTGCTCTCCGCGCCACCCAGTCCGCGCTCGATTGGAAAAAATTCCCCCACCGCATTCCGGACAGCGCTTACTTCGAGACCCCGGCGCGCATTCGCGAATCCATCGCGCAATTAATCGGCGCCAAGACCGAAGAAATTGCGCTCACCACCGGCGCCAGCGCAGGAACGGCCCTGGTGGCTTACAACCTCGATTGGAAAACCGGCGACGAAGTGCTTACCGGCAAAGGCGAATTCCCTCTGCAGTTCACGACCTGGAAGCCCATGGAAGAGCGCGAAGGCGTAAAGTTGACGGTCGTTTCGCCGCAAAACCGATTTATCACCGCGGACGATTTCATCGCCGCCCTCAGTCCCAGGACGCGTCTGGTTTCTGCAAGCCTGGTTCGCTTTGACGACGGAGTTTTGCTCGACGCCGCAAAACTCGCGGCAGCGTGCCGGGCCCAGGGAACGTTTCTGCTTCTCGACGCCAGCCAATGCTGCGGCGCAATCCCCATGGACGTCGCAACCCTCGGCGCTGATTTCGTCGTATGCGCCGGATACAAATGGCTCCTCAGCCCTTACGGCACTGGTTTCCTGTGGGCAAAAAACGAACGTGTGGCAAAAATGCGTCCAGGCCCGTTTTACTGGATGGCGCTCGACGGGGCCGACCGGTTTGCATCCTTGGTTTTTACCGATCCGAAACCAGCCGCTGGTGCCCGCCGCTGGGACTCTGCTGAAACCGCCAGCTATTTCAATCTCGCCGGTATGGACGCGTCGCTGCAATTTGTCCTGAATCTAGGACCGCAAACAGTCTCGGCCCACAACCGTAAACTGATCGACCTTCTCTATGAACGTCTCCCGAAGGATCGCTGCATCCCCTCCAGCCCCCTGGACGCGACCCAGCGCGGGCCGTACGGCTGTTTCGCCGCGCGCACGCCAGAGAAAACCGCTGCACTTTTTGAAAATTTGCAAAAAGAAAATGTAATCATCAGCTTGCGCGAAGGCAACATTCGCGTCTCGCCGCATCTTTACAATACCGAGCGCGACATCGATCGCCTGATCGAGGTCATTACGGCTTAGTTCTGCTTAGCGGTTTACCGGCGCGTGAAACGGAATGTATACAATGGCTTCCAAATCGACCGGCTCGCCTTGCTTCGACGCGGGAGCAAACTTCCAGTGACCAAGGGCATCGATCGCGTTGGCGTCCAGCTGTTCGTCTAAACCCTTTACCAGTTGAATGCTGTCAACCGATCCGTCGCGCCGAATTACCGCATAGAGTACGACTTGCCCTTCCACGTGGTCGTTGACCAGCGAAGGCGGATACTTCGGATCGGTCTTTTTCAGAGCGACCGGGCCAGCCAGAGCAGCCGATGCGACACGCGGACCATTGCCCGGGCCGCGCAGCTCGGAAAAGTGCAGAATCCAGCTGCCTGTCGAACTGTTCAGATTCGGCATATTTACGTACATCGTATAAACCTTCTTTGAAGCAAAAATCTGCTCGGGTTTTGCTCCCGGTGGAAGCGCCGCAAAATTCGGCGGACCATTTCGCTCTGGCGCGTCCTCTTCGCGCGCCTGCGGTTCAGGCCTGGTAACCAGAACACGCGGGGGCGCACTGCCGTGCGCTGGCGCGTCACCTAGTCCAGAGGTCCCGCTTTTCGCCGCTGGATTTCCGCCGCTGATACTCACTCCGACCGAATTTTTGCCGTTCCCTTCGCCCGCCCCGCCTTGGCTGTCCGTCGTTCCCTTGTTGCCCCCATTCAAGGCCGGAACACTGTTTGGCGAACCTCCCGGAACGCCAGCCTTCCGTCCTTCCGGCGAAATGGAAACCTGCGCAGCAAGATTTCCCGCAGGAGGCTGCACCTCGGCCGCCGGGGGCGCGGGCGCAGAAGACAAGGCAATCCATGTCGCCGGATTTCCGCTCGCCGCGGTTTGTTGCGCTGCTGCCACTTCGGGCGCGGGTCCGGTGTCACCACTCTGCGCACGCGGCGCCACGCGCGGCGCGGCGCCGGCATTCAATTGCAATTTGGGGCGGGCTGGAGCGTTCGGCGAAACTTGCATCGTAATTTCCGCGGGTTTCTGCGCAAGCGTCGGCACCTCGGGCAACGGCGCTGCGGTAACGGAAGCGGCCCGATGCTCGCGCGGCCGCAGCTTTTTCAGCATTTCCTCGCTGATTTCAATCTTGGGCTTGGCCGGCCCGGCAGTCGTCTGCAACTCCACGATGTTTGGCAAAGCTGGAAGAATTTCTGGCGCTTTCGGCGACGCGCTGGGATTGATGAGGGTCTGCCGCGGATGCGTTGGATTCGCCGGATCGGTAAAAATACGCTGCCGTGGATGAAACGCTTCCGCTCCGCTAGCGGGCACTGGCTTGTCGGGCTCGCCACGGGGAGTCGGTTTGGCCTTGGCTCCCGGAATTTCCAGCAAAGGCAGATCGTTAATTGGACCGGACCATGTCAGTTGAAAATTGTCCAAGGAAGGATTTCTCCGGGGCCTTATCGCGAATTGCGGGAACGGAAAAATAACAATCAAGATATGCCACAAAGCCGCGGCGATAAGCGCCATCACCGGAATGCGCCGTTCCACCCAGGAATCCCGAAAGAATTCCTTATTCTGAAATTTTCTCAGCCCAAACGGTCTTGCCAGCAGCGCCCGCACACTGCTCCACAGACTCTGACGGAATTCTCCCCAGCCCACTTCCAGATTCGGATTGTCCCAGTGGTGGATAGCGGACAGGCGCACGGATTCGCCCGGCCTCCCGGCCTGTCCCAAAATGTTAAGTGCATTGCTGGCCTGGTTGAAAGCCATTCAACTCCCAATTGACAGCTGAGCCGGTCGCAGCCGGCGACGCCAAACCGCTCAAAGGTATAGATGAGCGTACCGAGGCCCGGGTTTACTCGGCGCAAAACTCCGTACCGTTGTCGCTGGGGACGTGGCGGTAGAAACTCAGAACGGCATCTCCCTGTTGCAAGACCCGTGCTCTCTCCAGCCTACCTGCTTTCTCGGGCGGAGCAAAGCCGCGGCTGTGCTCTGCAATCACGGCCGCATCCTGCGCAAGAAAATTCGCCGCCCCCAAAAGGCGCAGCACCCGGGAATACTCCCCTCTTTCAGCGTAGGGCGGATCAAGATAAACATAGTCATAGGTAATTCCATCGGACCGGTGCTTCCGGGCAAGCTTTTCCAATCCGGCGACGGCGTCCGCCGTCGTTATGGTAGCGCCGGTCGTAATCTCGAGAGACTGCAAATTCTTGCGAATCAACGTTGCCGCCGGTGCGTGATTCTCGATAAACACGACTTCGCTAGCGCCGCGGCTCAACGCTTCAATTCCGATTGCGCCCGTGCCCGCAAACACATCAACAAAGCGCCTTCCGGACAAATCGTGTCCCAGGACATTGAACAGTGTTTCGCGCAGCCGGTCGCTCGTGGGACGCAACGACATGCCCTTGAGGCTCCTCAGAATTCGGCTGCGATAGATTCCGGCAATGACCCGCATAGTTTTAGACGTTTCTCAGCCAATTTTAGCGAGGTGGTACCGCTTCTGCCACTGCGGCGGCAGCGCTCGCAAAGCCCGCTGCAAGCCTGCCAGCTGGCCTGCGTCATCTACCAGTCCGAACGCTTCGCGACGCGCCAACTCCAGCAATTCGCGATCCCGCAAAGGGTTCGCGATGTGAAAACCCAGCTCGCCAGATTGCCGCGTGCCAAAAAACTCTCCTGGCCCCCGAATCAGCAAATCGGTCTCCGCAATCTCAAATCCATTGGACGTGCGTACCATGGTTTCCAGTCGCGCAAGCGCCTCTTCGGTCTTGCGCATGGGCGCAACCAGAATGCAATGCGACTTCTCCGCGCCTCGCCCGATACGGCCCCGCAGCTGGTGCAACTGCGACAATCCAAAACGTTCCGCGTGCTCAATCACCATCACCGTCGCATTCGGTACGTCCACCCCAACTTCCACCACGGTCGTGGCCACCAGAATCTGCACTTCATTTCGCCGAAAGCGCTGCATCACGTCTTCTTTTTCCTCGCTCGACAACCGCCCGTGCAGCAATCCAACCTTGATTTTCGGAAACACCTCGCGTGAAAGCCGCTGATACTCATCCATCGCCGCTTTCAATTCCAGTTTGGACTCTTCAATCACCGGATACACGATAAAGCCCTGATGCCCCGCCGCCACCTCACGCCGCAAAAACTCCCACACTCCCGGCAAATGCGGCTCGGTGGTCATTCGCGTTTCAATCGGGGTGCGTCCCGGCGGCAATTCATCCAGGACCGAGACGTCCAGATCTCCATACAAGGTAAGCGAAAGTGTCCGGGGAATCGGCGTCGCCGTCAGCACCAGCACATGTGGTACGTGGCCACGCGCTGCCGCCTTATCCATCAGCCGCTTCCGCTGCAAGACTCCGAACCGATGCTGCTCGTCAATCGCCACAAATCCCAACTTCGCAAATTTTACGTTCTCTTCAATCAGGGCATGCGTCCCGATCACAAATTGCACTTCGCCGCTTTGGATCCGCTCCAGCACGGCCGCTTTTTCTTTCCAGTGAATCGCGCTAACCAGCAGCTCCACCCGGTAGCCGGCAGGCGCGAGGATCGATTTGGCGGAAAGATAATGCTGCACCGCCAGGATTTCTGTCGGTGCCATCAGTGCAGCCTGCAGGCCATTCTCCATCCCGATCACCGCCGCCTGCATTGCGATAATGGTCTTGCCGCTGCCCACGTCTCCCTGCAGCAACCTGTTCATCGGCACCGGTTTTTCCAAATCCTGCGCAATCTCCTGCAACACGCGCTTTTGCGCCGCCGTCGGCTTGAACGGCAAGATCCGCTTCAGTGCCTGGCGAATATGGTCTTCCCGCAATCGAAACGCGATCGCATGCTCTTTCCGCGCGCTCTTCCTGTCCAGCGCCAGGCTCAATTGATACAGGAAGAATTCCTCGAAAATAAGCCGCCGCTGCGCGGGGGAGCGAAACGCATTCAACGCCTCCAGAGATTCTCCGGCCGGCGGAAAATGCGTGTGAATGATGGCTTCGCCGCGCGCCGGATACCCCAGACGCGTGCGCAAAGTCTCCGGCAAGACATCCGGCATTGCGGGATCAACCAACTGCACGGCGGCATACATGGCCCGCCGAATCGCTCGGGAACCAAATGTTCCAATGGCCTCGTAGATCGGAACAATTCGCCCCACCTCGGTTGAATCCATCCCGTCCGCACTCAGCAGTTCCATTTGCGGATTGATCATCTCCAGCCGCGCCGGGCGCAATTTATCGACTTCCGCCTTCCCGTGCAGCACCAGCAGCTGCCCTGGCTTCAGGCGCCCTTCCAAATAGCCGCCGTGATAAAACTTGCAAGGCAGAGATCCGCCGGCGTCGTCCTGCACCAGGAGGTGGTAAATGGCGTCCCGTCCGCGCATTCCGCGAACCGCCTGCCCACTCATCACACGCGCGCGTATCGTATACGTCCCGTTCGGTTGAATATCTTTCACGTGCGAAAACTGGATGCGGTCTTCATAACGGAACGGAAGATAGGCCAGCAAATCTTCAAGCGTATGGATTCCGCGCTTTGCGAGAAGTTCGGCGCGCTGGGGCCCCACTCCTTTAATCATGCGCACTGCAGTTGCCAGGGTTTGCATTATTCGCTGGTATGTCAAAGTCTCGAAGCCGCAGCAACCGCGGCTATCTACTTTTATATCATCCCTTTGAGGATTGAACCGGCGCATGAAACTTGCGCCCTGGGCCTGCGTATGGCTACAGTGTGGGTTCTGCGCCGTTCGCGGTTTGGGAGGCTTTGTGGCTGATGCCCGTCTAACAGGTTCCGATAAGCGTTCCCTGCTCTTTTGGATTGCCTTAGGGATCCTCGGAATCGTCTTCGCCCAGCGGTTCTACTTCCGCGCGTTCCCGGAAGCCTCCGTCAATTTCCAAGTCACCCGCGAAGAAGCTCTGAGCCGCGCAAAATCGTTCGTCGCCAGTCTCGACGAAAACGTTTCGGGCTACCAATCGACCGCCGTTTTCTCGGTGGACGATCAAGCCAAAGTTTACCTTGAACGTCAATTGGGACTGCAACAAGCGAACCGTCTGATGTCTGGCACGCTGCACATCTGGTATTGGGACATCCGATTCTTCAAACCTCAACAGGAGGAAGAATTCAATGTTCGCCTCAGTCCTTCCGGAGAAATCGTCGGCTACGACCACAAGATCGAAGAATCGCGCAAGGGCGCTCAGCTGGACCGCGAGTCGGCCCAGGCCTCGGCCACCGCCTTTCTGGTTGCCAAGCTG
>Ga0193716_1001109_pt1 | contig 15949 bp, 10 predicted proteins | sample U2c1metaG_FD_145901 | JGI IMG/M metagenome (GOLD analysis project Ga0193716, IMG submission 145901) | Soil microbial communities from a riparian zone of the East river system, Colorado, United States - U2c1 | ecosystem: Environmental > Terrestrial > Soil > Riparian zone | place: USA: East River...
GTCAAACGCTCGTATCCAGAGAGGTACTTCATTGTTTGATACACGATCAACGAACCGGAGCTTAGCCTCCGGCACACTGTGGCGGCGTGCAAGATCTAGATAGGGTGGCACCGCATCCATCGGTCCCCCCACACACAAAAGAAGTGGCTCTTTTCCATTAGGTGAGGGCAAATATGCCATCGCTTGTACCAGTTCGGGGATGCCCTTTTCCATCTCCATCGTACGGAAGCGGCCGATGTAGCCGATGATCAGTCGATCTTCTGGCAGTCCCAAACGTTGTCGGCACTCTCGCGGACTTGGCAAGTCGGCAAACAACGACAAATCAACGCTGTCCGGGAGAGTAACAATCTTATCGTCAGGAAAGCCCAATTGCACAAATTGCTCCTTGATAAAGGCCGTCAGGACGACCACGCGCCTCAATGCCGGATGCCGAGCAATGCGACGGAGAATGATGCGGCGCGCTCGTTTGGGTACTACGTGCGCTTCATAGACCGTGGGCAGGCCTAATCTCGTAAGCCAATAGGCGATTGTACTGTCACGGGTAAAGTAAAGATCCGCCTTTGCTTTCCGCGCAGTCATCGCCGCATACAATCCCCAAATGAGCGTATGGCTAAAGCCAAGATAAGTAAATTTGCTCTTCGGGAGAAGCTGTTGTAGCCGAACCACATCCCAGTTGAGCAAAGTCTTTACCTTAAAATTGGGGCGAATACCGTAGTAATCGAAGACACTTTGCTCCCGAAGTTTCGTGTCAGGCTGATATCGGTATGGGTGCCATAACTCCACCTCCACACCATTTTTCGCAAAAGCCTCGCACATTTTGCAAATCTGATAGCCGTGCGCCTTTTCCGTCGGAAGACGAGCGGTAGCGATGTAAATCAACCGTACAGCCATGGATTCTATTTCAGCTACGGACTACTTGGCCACCACTATGGCTGAGGTAGATGTAGTACATATGTTTTGCCGCTTGCCGCGTTTCGGGTGTGTGGCTGGGAAACAAGCTGAGAAAGCGGTCAATCTCTGTTAGTGGAGCTTTTATTTCACCCACGAGGCGGTTGACGTGGTGCACAAGCTGAGATTGCGAAAACACTTGATACTCGAGGTCTTCAATATCGAACTTGATAAGATCAACGGCGCCGCCGACTTCCTCGATGATTGCGTCTAGCGGCTTAACATTACAGACCCCTATCTTGCACGCCTCGCTTTGGTTAGGTTTTAAGGAGCTGGCCGTGTGTCGCTCCGGATTAATATAGAAATTGGCTTTCCCGATGGCGGTTCCTACGGCCTCGTGATGCACGGAGATGTTGGGCACATCCTGAGTGTTCAACTTCAACAACCGAAAGTTCTCAGGATCAGGTTCGTAACAGTGAACTCGTGCTTGTGGGAAAGCTGCGGCGAATCTGGTTGCGGCTAATCCTACGTGTGCTCCAAGGTCAACAATGCATCGCAAGGGCTTTTTACGGAGGTCTGGCCTCAGGTAACCCTCACCGAATAAGACCTCGCGAAAAGTGAATATATCTTGCTCTCTGAAATACAGTGTCCGTTCTAAGTCTTCTAGCTGGACAGTGGCAGTGTAAACATTGGAAGTGCTTAAGCCCAATGCCTTATAGAGCCGCAAACGAGGGAGCATTGAGGCAAGAACCCACTTGGAATAGACATCCGCTCCTAGACCCAGGCCCATTGAGACATATTTCAAGCCCGTATGGAATTTACTCATTTACTTGAGCCTTTCTTTCCTCATTAATCTCGTTTCACGAAACACAAGTGGTCACCTCTCCACGGGTAATCAAATGGTTGCCGGTTTTGAAGCTCGAATCCCGACGCCGAGATAATCGCTATCAGACTGTCTACCTTCGACCAGTATAAGCTCTCAAAACCTCCGGGCTGTTCGCCTTCTTCGCTACCCTTCACAGCCTCGACGATAAAACGTCCTTGCTTTACCAATATGCGGCTCGCTTCGGATACAACCTGCTCGACATACAAAGCATGATCAAGTGCGTTAGTAAAAATCACATCAACAGAGCAAGCGGGGTACTGCACCTTGTGGAAATCTCCATACACTACGAACCTATTGCCTTCCCCTGGATTTACGTCAATACCGACGGCGAAGCATCCTAGATCCAAGAACGCCTTTACTTCTGTACCCATTCTCGCGCCAAGACAGAGCACTCGTGTTCCCACTAAGAACCTGTAGTGCTGCAATCTTTCGCTCAGTGCAAGCCCGAATTTGGAATCGTAGTGACTTAGCTCTGCTATTTTTAGTTTTGCCTGTTGGTGGGCGACGTATTGGTCATAGTCTTTATACTGCCGAACGGATAGTCCTTGATGCGTCTCATGAACGGACCATGGTTCTTTCAATTTGACCAAATCTTTTTCCGATAGGAGGGATTTCGCTAAAATCCTCAATTTATGCCACTTAGCCAAATGGCGGATTCGTCGTATATTGCGTCTAGTCTTTTGAAACTCAGATATCGAACGCCGCAATAGGGCAACCGTGACGTTACGACTCGATCGATTTGTTCGAGATTCAGATATTCTATTCATGCTTCCTCTCTTAGCGTTGGTTCAATCGCCCGTGCACATTAGTGGTTGGAAATGGCGTCTTGATCCTGTCCCTGCAAGAAATGCCGTAGGGAAAGACCATTGCAAGCAATAAATTATTGATCAAAATTCGGGCAATGATCTTACCCTCCACTGTTACATCCTACCCGAATACGACTGTTGGCCCTGACCCATTGTTGCGAAAAGGGCTAGCAAGCGTTGTGTCATCCCCTCTAAATTATGCTGCGTCACAACAGCGTGGCGTAAATGGTTACCGATCGGCCGTTTTTCCGCGTCGCTGAGTTGCAGTAACCGTTCGATCTTGCCTGCCAAGTCTTTCGCATCCCCATGTCGAAAAAATAACCAGTCCGCCCATTTGTCCATTGATTCTTTAAATCCTAGAGTGGACGAAAGGCTCGGTTTCTCACACGCCATTGCTTCCAGTACGGCTTTGTCCAAGGAATGATCCGATGGGGAACAATTAACATGAGCAAAGGATCTCCTGTACCACTTGACGACCTGTTCGTTGGGCACGGCACCAATGAATTGTACCGAGTCTTCCAGATCTAGCGCTTGCACCCTTTGTCGCAGCGCTGTCGCATAGTGACGATCCCGGTCCGGGGCATCTCCGACCAGCGCGCAGAGAACGCTGTACCTACGTTGTCGCAGGAGATAGACTGCCTCAATTAATGTCATGGGATCTTTTATGGGTGAAAGGCGACCTACAGATAGGAGCAATGGTGGATCGTCAGATAGCGTACCGTTTGGCGAAAACAAGTCGCTGTCAATTCCCTGACCGACAACGGTCAATTTGTCGTGCTTGTACCGATAAGAGGCTGTCGCGCTGGTAACTATTTGATCCGAGAGATAGTGAGCGACTTTCAAAGTGGTTGTCACGTGTCGATGGGCATACCAGGTCACAATGGGAATCCGTTTTGCCTTTAACACAGGGGCAGCAAGAATGCTAAAAATCGGGATCATGTGTGAAAAGCAGACATCAATGCGATCTTCACGTAAAATCCGAAACAGATGCCGGTAGAATTCCATAGCCCGACGCGGTTCGCTAAAGCCCTTTTCCTTGCCAACTGAATAAACACGCACATTGCGAGGTACATCGACGCGCCCCGCCCGCATCGTAATCACATTGATGAACTCTACTCTTTTGGCGAGCGCCCAAATCCAGCGCGTGTTGAAACCCTGTGTAGGATTGTCCAGATCCGTCGCCAAATTGAAGATGAGCAACCGCATCGTAGCTTCAGCGTATAATGGTTTGCTCAAAAACTTTGACCGATGGATTTTGTCTTCTTGGACTTCCACCCATCACGAACAAGATCTCTTTTCATGTTGAAACCTACCCTTCGCAATTCAAAGCCACCTTAAACCTAGCGTGACCAGGAGTCCTGCACATTCTCATTATTCTCCCTCTGTTTGGTCGCCGGACGACCCCTTTCTACCGTTTCACGCCAAATATCGATAAGTTGGTCGAGATACCGATTCTCGGGTATCAAGTAATCCCTTACATGCTCTTTCCCTCTTTGTCCCATTTCTTTCGCCCCCTTGGGGTTGGCCAGCAACTCAAGCGCTTTTTCCGCCAGGCTCACATGATTCGTAAAGTCGGGAGCGATAAACCCTGTCTCTCCATCTCGGATTAACTCCAGCGCACTATCAAAGGGGGTGCTAATCACCGGCGTTCCCATTAGGTACGATTCGACGATAACTTTGTTGAGACCCTCATGAAATGAAGGCATCACCGTTGCGCATGCCGTCGCATACCAGGCGCGTAACGACTGAAGAGGAAGATTGCCCAACCAAAGGATGCGATCGTCGATTTTCAACCGCTTTGCAATTTCCGTGAGTTCACCGCGCAGCGGTCCATCACCCGCCAGAACCAAAAGACTTTTTGGCATCCTCTCACTCACCAAAGCGAATGCCTTGATAAGTATCGGCAAGTTCTTTTCAATCACAAGGCGTCCCACATAGAGCAAAAAAGAACCTCCATCTATCCGTCGCCTGCTCAATGTGACTCGGACCTGTTCTAGCTCTTCGTTGCCAAGAGGTTCATTGAAGATATGGGCGTTAATAAAAGGGTGTAAACAAGCTATTTTACCATTTAACTTATGGAAGCGCTGCTCTAACCGCTTTTTCTCAACACGGCTAACCACGCGGATGGTATCAGCTCGATGAATCACCCATTTTCCCAGGACATTGAAAACACGATAGACAAATGGTCGTTCACTTATCCACTCAGGTATGTCAAAAAAACTAGAGTGTAATTGTACGTTGAATGGCACAAGGAATCGCCATTTAAGATAGACGCCGACAAAGCCATCGTCGAATGGTGTTTGGGTGGTTACAATATCGAAGGACTGTCTTCGAAACGCTCTTTCAAGAGTGATTATTGCTCTTATTGCGAATACGGAGCGTCGGCTGGGAACAGGCTGTATGATAAGTCCATCCTCGATCTCTACTTGTTGAGCCGAATGCCCTGGCGGAACTCTTAAGATAATGACGATACTTCCATTAGGATAGTGATTGCGTAAGGTTCGTGCATATTTGATGTGCCGCTCCCGCGTATCACTAGCTTTTGCAAACCTTTGGTCAAGCATACTTTGGTCAAATCCGATAATAGCAACGCGCATGTACTTCTCTATCCCTTCCTTAAGATTCAAGCGGTTGGTGGACTGGACTCCGACTTGCTTGTTGTACTGCGCAGCCAGCACTCACCAATCGCTCCCAGGATTCGAACGCAACTCAAGGCTCAACAGTTTTCCTTGTTTCTCCGCGCCTAGTTTTTCCACACACTTTGCAACACCAGTGCTTCGGTATGGCCCGAGATGGAAGGTCACAATAAACTACCGAGTGTCCCTGGCTACTGAACCGTGAGCGCAAATTTCCGGGCATTAGAAAACTCGGCAAATTCGGTTACTAAAAACTCCGGTTTGCATGCCCGCCATCAACACTTCGTAAAAGCGGGGTCAGCGCCATTCCATGTCCAAAAATCTGAATACCGACCTGCAACGCCGATAGACCAACGTACCCCCAGACGGGAATGATTGTGAGAAATGCTACCAGCGACAAGCCCGCCACCACGCTGTTACATTTGAGCCACTGCCGGATATTTCCTTGAGCCATGTACAGGGGTCGCAACCAGAAGAAGGTGAGCCAAACTGCTGAACCCGCGATCAGAAGTTGTGCCGCAAGGATTGCTGGCGCATAGGTGTCCCCTACAGCGCGTACCAAGACAAACGGTACAATCAAAACGCTAGCCAACACAGTAAGTCCTAATGGCGCTCCGACATGAAGCGCCAGGGATCGGACTTTCTTCCTAAGTAGCAGGGTGTCGTTTGCCCCTAACATCCGAATCAGCTTGGGATAGGCAACTTTCTGCAACGGGCCAACTAAATAAGTGACGAGGCTGGCCAAATTCCTTGCCAGTTTGTAATAGCCAACCTCAAGGGGATTGCGGAAATAACCCAATAGTACCAAATCCAATTGTTTGGGAATGATACCCACGAGCGCGCTAAGTTCATTATAGGCCAAAAACCTTACTATCTCCCGTCGGCAACCTTTAAGATCTCGCAGGTTGGCGGTCAATGGCGATGCTCCCCAGGTTCGAGATACGAGCACCCAGGCGATAATGCCGTAAATCAGACCCGAGGCCGTAGTCGCGAGCACATTCCCCCACACTATACCCGTCACTTGCCAACCCGTGAACACCAGACCTAGTACGAGCCCAACTCGGATGCTCATTATTATGACTTCGATCCAGGCAACAAGTGAAAATCGCCCTAGCATCGTTAGAACGGCGGATGAACTCCCCACTAGTGCTCCCGGCAAAAATGCCGCAGCAGATATGACAATGAGCCCGACAGCATCCGGTCGACCGACGATTTGCTGCGCAGCCCAGGAAGCTGTGACTGAAACCGCGAGGAATGATAGTGAAGCAATTATAAGATCCAGGACGTAGCCTAGCTTGCACATGGCTAACACTTTGCTGTCTTCTCCTGCCGAATGAAACTCAGTCATGTATTTTACTGAGGCCTCCGATGATCTGGCATCGAAGAACGTGTGCATAATTCCAGGATAAACCATCACAAGTGCCGCCACCCCATACAGTTCAGGTCCGAGCCAACGGGCAACCAGGATACCCTGAACAAAATTTAGGGCAGCTTTAACACAATTGGCAGCCATCAAGACGCTTACATCCCGCACGAATCTTCGTGCCACAACCTTAGTTCGGAAATTTCCCCAAAGACCGGGAACGGATAACGATTTCATCAATATATTTCTATTGAGTTGAGATATTTAGGCGGTCGCCGTCAAAGGGGGGAACAAGGGACTCGATCGCGCCGGCAAGTTTGACTTCATTAATGTCTCATCCACCAGAATGTTTGTCTTCCCCTCTTGTTAATCACGCGAATACCCCCAGGGATAGAACAAATGTCGAAAGTTGTGGTTTTTTTCTTTTTTAATCGACACAGTAAGTCGCTCGTATGGATCTTTTAGTCAGCGTGGAATTTCAAAATGGCTTCGGTTCTTTCGATCATTGCTTCACGTCGAAACCGCTGAATCGTCTGCCGCCCACCTTCAGCTAAGCGCTGTCTTACTTTTGAAGAAGCGCCCAGACTCATTAGAGTTGCCAAGAGATTGGCTTTAGCGCCGGGCTCAACAAGCAATCCATTCTCACCGCTACGAACCAACTCCGGTGTTCCACCTACAGCGGTGGCAACCACAGGCAAGCCAGCGGCCATAGCCTCGAGCACCACATGGGGAAATCCCTCATACGTGGAATTCAAAACAAACAGGTCGCATGCGGCCATCAATGCGAAAGTGTCCTCCTTGCTTCTTTGACCGGCAAAGTAGACCCGCTCGACCAAGTGATGAGATCTCACAAGTTCTTCCAGGCGATCACGCTCAGGTCCGTCACCCACGATAACCAAACCGGTCTCATCGCAATCAACCAGCAATTCGATCAGATGATCGACTTGCTTCCACGGTACGAGTCGTCCCACCGTCACAACTTTCAATTGAGCGGATAAGGGAACGGAGGTTGGAATAAAGGCTGGTACCTCTACGGCGTTATAAACCACGATGATTTTAGCCTCAGCTACTCCCCAAGCCGCAACGACACGGGCCAGGTACTGGCTGGGAGCAATCACGGCGTCCGCTCGCCCGGCACAAAAGCGCCGCAGTATTTTAAGCAGTTCAACTTTCAAACAGTAGCGGCGCTCTTGAAATTCCTCGAAGTTGTCCTCTATCCAACCCTTGTTTGTCGAGCGTTCCCATGCCCAATCGCCCACGATCTTCTGCACTAGAGGTTTGCGCAAGAAAAAGTTTGCTATAACCGCCTCCAACTGAAGTCCGTTCACGTAAAGCACTTGGGCTTGTCGACCTTTCCGCAGAATGGCAGACACGGCGAGCACAAATCGCCAGGGCTTAAAGGCGTTCCGCAGGATACGCAGTACGCGGAAAGAATAGGCATGGTCATCATGATCGATACTATCACTGAGAGTTACGACTGTGACCTTGTGCCCATGCTTCACCAACGCCGTGCTGATAGCAGGTACATAGCTGGCTGGACCGCCAATATCGGGCGGGAAAATGCCAGTGACAACGAGGATGCTTATACAAGGAGTCATCGTGCCCGAAGTTGCGCGTCCAACATCGCTTTAATATAGGATTCGTCGATGCCGGAAATGGGAAAGAAGCGAGGGCCTTGACTGTAAATCCACACGTACCTGTCACTAACATCGAGAGCATCCCTTACAGCTCGCTGAAACTCTTCCGGAGTCAAATAGCGTGGATTTTTTTTGTAATCGATCCAGAGACCAAACCCCGCTCTCACTTTTTGCCGGTAGTGATCCGGCACGGTACTGAGCGCGAGAGCCGCATGATAGATTCGCCGGTAGCCATCGATAAATTGCCTGCGCTCTTTAAATGGGAAGCCGAATTCGTAGCCGTCAACCAGGTAACTCCCGGCTGGCATTGCTTCCAGAAAACCATCGTAAAATGCGGGCAGAAGTCCGTATTTGACCTCGTTCAGGCTTCTGTCACGACGCAACTCACTCAAAGGGAGGGTGTTGCCAAAAAGTGAGAAGAGCACGGCCTCAGGCATCGCAGCTCCAATGGCTGTCATCACCTCGCGGCCCCTCTGACGGGCCATCTTCTTGTATGCCTCGAAAGGCTCGTCGTGCTGTCGCTGCTGATCCGGGTAGTAGAAGAGCTCACATTTGCCGTAGTGCTCAGGGTCCAATATTAGTCCCTTGATGCCTCCCTCCACAGCGATTCGAGCCAAGACTGCAAAATTGGTCGCCACTGCGCTCCATCGTTGGTCGTCGAACCAGTTCAATCCGCGTGCTGATACACAGGAGGAAAAGGCCACGGGCAAAAAGTTATCGCTAAATTTGCGCCAATTCGCAGCCTTGAGGTCTGCGATGCTATCTCTGAAATCCTCTATCCGAAAACCCTTTTTCCCCATAAGTTGCCAGCCAAGTTGATTCCCGGTATCACGCTTTCCCTGCTGCCATGCGCGGCGATCCAAAGGCACGACAATCCCGACACCGTCAAACGGCATCTCTTCCATCTCGCGCCAGTGGTCGCGCACGTACATGGTATCGGGAGATCCCCAGCCGTAATAGATAAGCTTTTTAGCTTTTGATTCCGGGGGAGGAGTCACAGCCGTTGGCGGCTGCGCGCACTGATAGAGGCCGACCACGGCCAACAGAACAAGAGCGAACGCAACCTTCGCTCGCATTAGAGGCTCCAATACAGCAAATCTTTCTTCGCGCGCACTGCGCTCATCGCGCCTTTGATATCGACGAACACAGCCGGGTGGTCATGGTTTGCCAGTAATTCGATGTAGGCTTCCGCGGCTGTGTCGCGGAAGATCTTGTGCGGCACCGCCAACACGACCGCGTCGAATTTTTCGTTTCCGCTGAACGGATCGGCGACGACGCGGACGTTGAAGAGTGCCAAGTCTTTGGGGCGGACCAAAGGATCGGCTACCGCCACTTCGATGCCATGCTCTTCGAGTTCGCGCATCAATTCGGTTACCCGGGTGTTGCGCACGTCGGGGACGTTTTCCTTGAACGCGCCGCCGAGGACGAGCGCTTTGGCGCCGCGCACGACTTTGCCCGAGTGGATCAACAGCCGGATGGTTTCGTGGGCGACGTAGCGCCCCATGGAGTCATTGATGCGCCGCCCCGCGAGAATAACTTCGGGATGAAAATCGATCTCCTGGGCTTTATGAGTCAGATAATAGGGATCGACGGGGATGCAGTGGCCCCCCACCAGCCCCGGTTCGAACGGCAAGAAGTTCCACTTGCTGCGCGCGGCTTGGAAAACCGCCGCGGTATCCAAGCCCATGCGGTGAAACAACACCGCCAATTCGTTCATGAGCGCAATGTTGAGGTCGCGCTGGATGTTTTCGATGATCTTTGCCGCTTCGGCGACGCGGATGCTCGGCGCCCTGTGGATTCCCGCCTTGATCACGAGCCCGTAGGTCTGGGCCAAGACCTCGGCGGTTTCCGGGTCCTGCCCCGAGACGATTTTCATGACGGTTTCGAAAGTATGCTCGGCGTCGCCGGGGTTGATGCGTTCCGGCGAATAACCGACCTTGAAATCGCGCCCCGCTTTCAGGTTGGACTCGCGCTCCAGAATCGGCACGCAAACCTCTTCAGTGCAACCCGGATAGACCGTCGACTCATACACGACGATGGTTCCCGGTGTCAGTTGCTTCGCGATCAGACGGCTGGCCTCAACCAGCGGGGTGAGGTCCGGCCGCTTCGCCTTGTCCACCGGAGTCGGCACGGCGACGATGATCAGAGAGGCGCGCCGCAGTTGCGACGCGTCGGAGGTCAACTCCAGCGGCGCCGCCGCCAAGTCGGCTTGGCTCATCTCACCGTTGCGATCCAGGCCTTCTTTCAGCTCGGCAATACGGTTCCGATTAATATCGAAGCCGATCGTCGGCAAAACTTTGCTAAAAGCCGCCGCCAGGGGAAGCCCCACGTACCCCAAACCGACGACAGCCACTTTTGTGGTCAAACCAATAGTCATAATTTTCAGCGCTCCTCCTCAACGAAATCGAGGCGCAGTTGCTTGATCCACAGTCCCTCTTCCTCGCAGACCGTGCGAAGCTGTTCGGCGTGCCCGTTGGCCAAGATCTTCGGAGACGAAATAATGCAACCCCGCACTTTTTCATGGCGGATTATTTCTGGTAACTTATCCGCACCGCCCAAAATGCGCAGGCCTGCCAGGGTGCGTCCCTCTTTGCGTGGATCATCGTCCAGGAAGCCGATGGGCTGGTATTCCACCTGGGAATTCGCGCGGCATTCGCGGACCACCACCTCTCCGCCGTCGCCCGCGCCGTAGACCAACACCCGGACTTTCTCCTTACGGGTCCGCGCTACGGCGAGACCAAACAGACGAAAAGAGAGCCGGCTGCCCGCCACGCCGAGAAATAAGAGCACCCCATACGTGACAAAAGCGATGCGCGAAAAGCCGGCGAAGCGATTGAAAAAAATCAACCCAGTCATCGACAGAACAGTGGCGGCAACCACACCCTTAGCGATGCGCACAAGATCTTCCAGACCGGTATAGCGCCATAAGCCGCGATAGATACCGAAGAGAAAAAGACCCAAATAGCTACTAGCCACCGCGATGGGCAGCGAGGTGAGATACAGGTTCATCAAAGAGTCGCTCAACGAAAATTCAAAGCGCAAGGCAAAAGCCAGATAATAAGCGAAAGCGATGACAAAAAAATCGAGCATGACTTCCAGCAGCCGGCGCTTATAAGTAAGCGTGACCAGCACCACGGTGAGCTTTTTTTGCGCCTGTTTTTTTCTTCCTTCCTCCTCTGAAACAACCTCCGCCTGGGCGAGATAAGCGGTAAAGAGCGTAAACGACAGCAGCACCAGCGGCAGGAAGACCAGACTGAGTGTGTAGGAGAAGCCTTTGATCAAAACCGCGCTGGCCCCGGCGATAATCGCCATCACATAAAGCAGCAGCACCGCCTGAGGCTCACTCAAACCCAGAATGACCAATCGGTGCGATGCATGGTCTCGGCCGCCTTGAGAAATGCGCTGGCCGCGCAGTAACCGCGTCACGGTCACAAGTGTGGTATCCAGAATGGGCACGAGCAAGATACAGGTTGGTATGGCGACCAGAGAAAGAATGTTGGAGGCCTGCCCGTTGGCGTGCATCGTGAGCAGGCTGAGCGCCGCGCCAAGAAAAAGACTGCCGGCATCGCCCATAAAAATCGAAGCGGGATGAAAGTTATGACATAAGAACCCCCCCAGAGCGCCGGCGAGCGCCAGAGCCAAGACCACGTGCTGCGTGTCGCCTTGGTAGGTAAACAGAAATCCGAGATAGAGGGCCGCGATCAATGCGATACCGCCGGCCAAGCCGTCCATGTTATCGAGCAGGTTAAGCGAGTTGGTCAGTCCGACGATCCAGATAGCGGTCAGAAGAGCATCGAGCGGCGCCCAGGTAAAAAAGTGTAGAGAATAACCGAAAAAGATCGCGGTGGCCGCACCGATGATCTGGCCGATGAGCTTGGTTGCGGGGTTGATCCGGCGTACGTCATCGTAAATACCCACGACGAACATCTGCGTGGCGATGATGAAAAATGGCAATAGCGATGACAAATTGGGCGACAGCAACAAAACCGGCGGTACAAAACCCAGAAAGATCGCGAGCCCGCCGATGGTTGGGGTAGGACGGGTATGCCATCTTTCTTTTCTTGGCAGCGCCGTGCAACCCCACCGAGTTGCCAGTCGCTGCACCAATGGCACGCACAAGAGCGTCACCAAGAACGCACTTCCCGGTACCAGAAGAAGTATACTGATCGCCCGTGCCGAATGCATAAAAGCACCCCGCTTATCGTTGCGTTAAACAGCTAGATTCTGACTTCCGTAACCTTCCGCTCTTTGCCGACTTTGCCGGCGCGGCGCGATTTGACCGGCGCGGCGAAGCCGTCGATGACGCTTTGAACAATCTGGCGGGTATTATGGGTCGTGTGAAAATTCACTAGATTTCGAACTTTGCTAATATCGGGCACTCGCCTCTGCATATCTTCAAATCCTTCTTCGTATGCCTCTTCATAAGGAATGTCGCGGATCGGTGAAGCGCTGCCGGTCATGGATTTCACCAGACGGGCGAGATCTTCGATGCTGATCTCTTCTTCGCCGCCGATATTGAAGATTTGGCCGACGGCGTCGGGATGCTCGATCAACCGGGCCAGCGCGCCCACGGTGTCGCTCACATGGCAAAAACAGCGCGACTGCTTGCCGTCGCCGAAAACTCTGAGCGGTTGGCCACTGAGCGCCGCCTGGACAAAACTCGGCAGCACCATGCCGTAGCGGCCGGTCTGGCGCGGCCCGACGGTGTTGAAAAGCCGCACGATCACCACCGGCAGACCTTTCTCCTTCCAATAGGCCAGCGCCAGGAATTCGTCGATTGCTTTGGAGCAGGCGTAACTCCATCTACCCTTCGAGGTCGGACCCATGACCAGGTCGTCGTCTTCACAAAAAGGAATTTTGGTGGACTTGCCGTACACCTCGGAAGTGCTGGCGATGAGGACTTTCTTTCTCTTCTTGTTGGCGAACTCGAGCACGCCCTCGGTTCCCTTGACGTTGGTTTCGATGGTGCGCACCGGACTTTCGACGATGAGTCGGACGCCGACCGAAGCCGCGAGATGGAAAACCGCGTCGCAGTCGTCGATCAGCTCGGCGAGCAACGGCCGGTTGAAGATCGAGTCGATGACATAACTGAAACCCCGTTTATGCTTTAGTGGCTCGATATTGTGGATCGAGCCGGTGCAAAGATCATCGAGGATCACGACCTCGTGGCCCTGCCGAAGCAGCCCGTCCGCCAGATGCGAACCGATAAAACCTGCTCCTCCGGTAATCAGATAACGCATTCTTCCTCCTGATCGTTGCTGCAGTCATAAGCGCGGCGCCGCCGATAAAATCGCCGGTGCTTGTTTAACCGGGCGACCCCGGTCTAAGGCGCCGAAATAATTTCATCCTACCGGCTCGCCCTCGGCATGGGCGTAGGAACCGTAATAGTTCGCGGCATAACCATTATTCTTCATATTTACGCGATTGATCATGGTCCCCAATATGTTTGCCTGGGCGTGGCGCAGGCGCGAGCAGGCGTGGCGTACGATATCTCGCGACGTCCCTCGACTGCCGATGACCACCACGACTCCATCCACCATGGTGGAGAGCAACAGCGCATCGCTCACCGCCATCACCGGCGGGGAATCAATCAGCACGTAATCATAGGGCTGGCGGACGAGCGACAGAATCTCGCGCATCTTCGCAGAGCCGATAAATTCCGTCGGATCGACGTCGCTGGAGCCGCTGCTGACAAAGAAAAGATTATCCACGTGGGTGGGCTGAATCGCCCAACTTGGCTTGATTTGTCCGCTGAGAAGCTCGGCAATCCCAAGCCCTCTTCTCATCCCCAGGATTTGGTGGCAAGCAGGACGGCGGAGATCCGCGTCGATCAGCAAAACTCTGGCTCCCATGCGCGCGAAGCTCACCGCGCTGTTGACCACCGTCGCGGTTTTGCCTTCGCCGTGAACGGCGCTGGTAAAGAGAACCGTCTTCGGCGGCTGTTCCGTCTGAGACAGCAATATGCCGGTGCGCAGCGTGCGGTAGGCTTCGCTGACCACGCCCAAGGATTCAAAGGACACGCCGCGTTTGTCGTCAGGAGCGTAGGGATAAAAACCGTTTCCGTTTACAGAGCCGCCGGCGCCATTGGCGTGCTGATGCGGCGCGCGCCGGCCAATGACCGCAACGCGCTCCAGAAAGCGCCGGTCGGAGCCGGGAAAACTCGGCACCAGTCCCAGGCTCGGCAGAGAAAGATAGCGCTCGGCGTCTTCCCGAGTCTTGATGGTGTCGTCAAGATGCTCCAATAACAGCGCCAGGCCCAAACCGCCCATCAATCCCAAGAGGGCAGCCAGTGCAAGAATGAGCTTCTTCTTGGGCGTTGCCGGGATGAGCGGGGTTTCCGCTTTGTCGATCACGTAAATGTTCGAGGCCCTCAGCTGCGCCGCCACGCCGACTTCCTTCATGCGCTCGAGCACGTTTTTATAGAGCTGGCGATTGGTTTCGACTTCGCGGGCCAAAACGGCATAACCGACCGAGGCATCTTTCAATTGCAGGGTCGCGGCTTTCTGCTGCTCCATTTTCCCACGCAGCTCCCGTTCCTTTCCGCCGGCGGCAAGAAAGGAGGACTCGATTCCCGCCACGATCTTCCTGATCTCTTGCTGCAAGCGCAGCTGAGTCTCCTCGAGACTGGCCTTCACCTTGGCGACGCGCGGGTAACCTTCCTTAAACTGGGCGGAAAGATTCGCATACTCTCCCTGCAGGCTGGTGAGTTGCGTCTTGAGCGCTGAAACGAGAGGACTGGCAATGACCGCGGGCAGCGAATCGTAGTCCCTTTTTCGAATCAACCGCACATGAGCTTCAAGCCCGATTCGTTCGGTCTCGGCTTCCGTGAGTCGTCTATTCAAATCCGTCAGGCGCTCCACCACGATGTTCTCTTTGTCATCGAGGGAAATGATACCCTTCTCCCGGCGGTAAACATTAAGACTTGCTTCCGCCTCTTCGACTCGTATTTTTAGTTCTCCGAGCTTTTCTTCGAGAAATTTTTCGGCTTCCTGATTGGCCTGGCTGCGCAACGCCAGTCCCTGCCGGATATAGGCATCGGCATGAGCATTGGCCGCCCGCGCCGAAAACTCAGGATCAGGAGAATTGAAAGCGATATTAACCAGGCGACTGCCCAGGACAGGCTCCACGGTCAACATACCTTGATAGGCGTCGACGATTTCAGCTCTTATTCCCGAGAGATCTTGTCGCTTGGCGGTTGCGGGAGCGGGAAAAAACGAATTCACCCACGCGAAAGCTTCAGACTGAAACTCGCGAAGCACGCTTAGAAAGCCGTCTTGATCTCCGTTCCCGGTAAGAACAATGCTTTTCTCCAGTCCCTGATCTCGAATGGTTTCGGCCGCTAGGCTACGGCTCTTTAGCAGCTCATATTGGGTCTTGTAATAGTCGAGTTGATTGGACGCGGACTCCAGCGATTCGGAGAGCACGTTTTTTACGTCGACGACCTGGGGCTCTTTGCGTTCGATAAGGAGCGTGGTTCGTGCGATGTACATCGGCGTGGTCGTGAAAACGACCGCTGCGGCGACAATCAGCGTGCTAAAAAGACAGGCCGCGATAATCCCTTTGTGCTTCCGAATGACCAACCAGTAATCACGCAAGCTGACCGTTTGCTGGAGATCGATGGGCACGCCCCCGGGCGCGGCCACTGGATATTCCTGCTGACGAGAAATGGGACTCTTTGTGACGTAGGGAGAAAGGTCGTTCATACTCGCCCTATCTTCCCAAGGGTATAGGAA
>Ga0193716_1001110_pt1 | contig 15946 bp, 8 predicted proteins | sample U2c1metaG_FD_145901 | JGI IMG/M metagenome (GOLD analysis project Ga0193716, IMG submission 145901) | Soil microbial communities from a riparian zone of the East river system, Colorado, United States - U2c1 | ecosystem: Environmental > Terrestrial > Soil > Riparian zone | place: USA: East River...
GCTGCGCCTGCAGGCTCGCTCGTAGCCGGGCTGCTCGCGTTGCCGGCCCAGAGCATGGCCGCCCGTGCGGGCACCGCCGATAGTCTCGATCGCGCCGACTCCGCCGCCCTCCGCCTCGACACCGTTCTCACTCTCGACGAGGCGCTCGAGCGCGCCCGCCACGTGAGTCCCGACGTCGCCCGCGGCGTCGGCGCCGTGCGCTCCGCCCACTCGGGCGAGCGCGTCGCGCTCGGCTCCTATCTTCCCGCGCTCTCGGTGGAATCCGGTGCCGCGCGCGCGGGCGATGCGATCGGCGCCGCGCCCATCGCACCGACGTACGCGGGAAACGCCTACAGCGCCGGGCTGATCGCCTCGATCAACGTCTACACCGGCGGGCGCCTGGGCGCCGAACGGAAGCAGGCGCGCGCCGAGCGTGAGGCGGCGGAGGCGAATCTCGTCGCGACGAATTACGATCTGCGATTCACTGTCGACACGACGTTTCTCGGCGTGCTCCGCGCGGAGGCGCTGGAGCGAGTGGCGGACGCGAGGCTCGTGCGCGCAAAGAGCGCGGAGCGGGACGCGGCGTCGCGACTGGCTGCGGGGACGACGACGCGCTCCGACGATCTGCGCGCGACGCTCGAAGTGACGAGCGCGGAGCAGGCGCTGCTCGAGGCGCGGTCCGCGCACGTTGCGGCATCGGTGTCGCTGGGACGACTGACGGGACTCGGCGGGCGCGTTGGCGCGCGCGAGGATGATTCGACGATCGTGCGTCCGCTGTCGGTGTCGGAAGATTCCGTGCTCGCGGAGATCGAGCGCACGTCTCCGGACGTGAAGGCATCGGAGGCAACGGCGACGGCGACCGACGCGGGCGTGTCGTCCGCGAAGTCGCACTATCAGCCGTACATCAGCGCGGCCGGCGGATACTCGTATCTGCACCAGACGCCGGAGGTCATCAACGACGGCGGGACCTGGGTCGCGCGCATTGGATTGAGCTATCCGTTGTTCGACGGATTCGTGCGCGAGGATGAAGTGACGCGCGCGAAGGCGGACGACGAAACGGCACGGATCGCGAACTCGGACACGCATCGCGCCGTGCGCGCGAATGCGATCCGTCTGCTGACGAATCTCGCCGTGGAGCGCAGGCGCATGGCGTTGTCGGAGCAGGCCGTCGCGCTCGCGCGCGAGGATCTGCGCGTGCAGGACGCGAGGTATCGCGAGGGTGCGACCACGCAGCTCGAGCGGCTCACGTCGGAGCTCGCGCTCGTGAACGCGGAACAGGATGCGGTGACCACACGCTTCGACTACGCGGTGGCGCGTGCGGAGCTGGAGGCATTGGCCGGGAGAACGCTGTAAATGTGGATCGTCAAGCTTGGGCTCGAGCGCCCATACACGTTCATCGTGGGCGCGCTGCTGGTCATCGTGTTCGGGGTGTTGTCCCTCCTCAGCATGCCGACGGACATCTTCCCCGAGATCAAGATTCCGGTGGTGACGATCATCTGGTCGTACGCCGGGCTGGCTCCGGAGGACATGGAGCGGCGCATCGTCACTGTCGATGAGCGCGCGATGACGACGACCGTGAGCGACATCGAGCACATCGAGTCGCAGACGGTGAACGGCGTCTCGGTGATCAAGGTGTTCTTCCAGCCGGGCGCATCGATCGACGCGGCCGTCTCGCAGATCACGGCGATCTCGCAGGCGGTGGTACGCGCGATGCCACCCGGCTCGACGCCGCCCCTGATCATCCGCTTCAACGCGTCGAACGTGCCGATTCTGCAGGCGAGCCTGTCGAGCCACTCGATGTCCGAGCAGCAGATGTACGACTTCGGGCTCAACTTCATCCGCACGCAGATGGCGACGGTGCAGGGCGCGCAGGTGCCGCTCCCGTTCGGCGGGAAGGTGCGCCAGATCATGGTCGACATCAATCCGCAGGCGCTGTTCGCGAAGGGGCTGTCGCCCGCGGATGTGAGTGCGGCGATCAACGCGCAGAATCTCGTGCTCCCGGGGGGAACTGCGAAGCTCGGGGCGCAGGAGTACACGGTCCATCTGAACTCGAGCCCGGATGCGCTCGAGGCACTGAACGACATTCCCGTGAAGGAAGTGAACGGCGCTCCGGTGTACGTGCGGGATGTCGCGCAGGTGCACGACGGCTTCGCGGTGCAGACGAACATCGTGCGCGAGAATGGACAGCGCGGCGCGCTGATCACGGTGCTCAAGGGAGGCGGCGCATCGACGCTCGACGTCGTGCGGCGCGTGCGTGAGCGGCTGCCGCAGATCATGGCGACGCTGCCGCCGGAGCTGCACGTCAATCTGCTGTCGGATCAGTCGCTATTCGTGCGCGCATCGCTCAACGGAGTCGTACGCGAGGCCGTCATCGCAGCGGTGCTCACCGCGCTCATGATCCTGCTCTTCCTCGGCAGCTGGCGCACGACGCTCATCGTCGCGCTCTCGATTCCGCTCGCCATTCTCTGCTCGATCATCACGCTCGGCGCGCTCGGCCAGACGATCAACGTGATGACGCTCGGCGGGCTGGCGCTCGCGGTCGGCATTCTCGTGGATGATGCCACGGTCGCGATCGAGAACATTCATCGCAACGCGCAGCTCGGGAAGCCGCTGCTCGAAGCAATCCTCGACGGCGCGCAGCAGATCGCGGTGCCGACGTTCGTGTCGACGCTGTCGATCTGCGTGGTATTCGTGCCGGTATTCTTCCTCACGGGCGCGGCGGGCTCGCTATTCGCACCGCTCGCGATGGCCGTGATCTTCGCGATGATAGCGTCGTACATCATCTCGCGAACGCTGGTGCCCACGCTCGTGCGCTTCGCGATGGAGCGCGAGCACGGCAAGGCGCAGCCGAAGTGGCTCGAGAAAATCACGACGAGCTTCGAGCGAAAGTTCGACGCGTTCAAGGCAGGCTACTCGGTGATGCTCGAGAACGCGCTCGCGCACCGGCGCTCCGTCGCGCTCGGCTTTGCGTCGCTCGTGGTGTTTTCCGCGGTGCTCATTCCGTTCATCGGCCAGGATTTCTTCCCCGTGGTGGATGCGGGACAGATCCGGCTGCACATGCGCGCGCCTCCGGGCACGCGGCTCGAGGAGACGGAGCAGCTAGTGGCCGGAGTCGAGCAATCCGTGCGCGCGACGCTGCCACCCAGAGAGGTCCAGACGATTCTGGACAACATCGGGATCGCGTCGGGCGGAACGAACCTCGCCTTCAGCGACAATCCCACGATCGGTACGGCGGACGCCGAGCTGTTGATGACGCTGTCGCCGGATCGGAAAATGGCGACGGCGGATGTCGTGGCGAAGCTGCGGAAGGAGCTGCGCATTCAGTATCCGGCGATCACCTTCTTCTTTCAGAACGCGGACATCGTCGGCCAGATCCTGAACTTCGGACTTCCCGCGCCAATCGACATTCAGGTGGTCGGGCAGAACAAGACGGCGAACTTCGCCGCGGCTCGCGCGATCGCGTCGCAGGTGACGCGCGTGCGTGGGGCGGTGGACGTGCACGTGCACCAGGTCATGAACGCGCCCGATCTACTCTTCAACGTCGACCGGCTGCGCGCGCAGGCGATGGGCTTGACGCAGCGCGACATCGCGAACGATCTGCTCGTGAGCGTGAGCTCGAGCGGCGTGGTGAGTCCGAACTTCTGGATCAACCCGGCGAACGGCGTGAACTATCCGCTCGCGGTGCAGACGCCGCAGGCGCAGCTCAGCACCATGGATGAGCTGCGGAGCACGCCGATCTCGTCCGATGCGGGGCCGGAGCTCCTGTCGAACGTCGCAACGATGGAGCGGCGATCGCAGATGGCGGTGGTGAATCACTACAACGTGCAGCCCGTGTTCGATATCTACGCGAACGTACAGGGGCGCGACCTCGGCGGCGTCGCTCGCGACATCGATAAAATCGTGGCGAGTGCGAAGCCCAAGCTGGTGAAGGGCAGCTCGATCGTCGTGCGCGGGCAGGTGCAAAGCATGCGGTCCTCGTTCCTTGGCCTGGGTGGCGGGCTCGCGTTTGCGATTCTGCTGGTCTATCTGCTCATGGTCATCAACTTCCAGTCGTGGACCGACCCGGCGATCATCATCATGGCACTTCCGCCCGCGCTGGCCGGCATCGCGTGGATGCTGTACTTGAGTCAAACGACGTTGAGCGTGCCATCGCTGATGGGCGCGATCATGGCGATGGGAGTGGCGACGGCGAACAGCGTGTTGATCGTGACGTTCGCGAATGAGCAGCGCGCGGCGGGGCGCACGGCGCTCGAAGCCGCGTTCGATGCGGGGACGACGCGACTGCGTCCCGTGATCATGACGGCGATGGCGATGGTGATCGGCATGCTGCCGATGGCGCTCGGAATGGGCGAGGGCGGCGAGCAGAATGCGCCGCTGGGTAGGGCGGTGATCGGGGGACTGATGGTGGCGACGTTTGCCACGTTGTTCTTCGTGCCGGTGGTCTATGCGATGATTCGCGGGCGAGTGCCCGCGAAGGTTGAGCAGCACTCCTTGGAGGGCGGGACAATGGTTGGAGCGGAAGCATGAGGGCGGGCGCCCGGCGTGCCGCGATCGCGGCGGTGGTGATCGTAGGATTGGTCGTGCTCGGGGCGGTGCCTCGCGTGCGGCGCGCACACGCGCTCGACCTGAGTGCGCGGGAGGACAGCCTCGCGGGAGTGCGCGTGACGGTGGCGATGGCGCATCGCGCCACCGCAGCCGGCGATCTGGCGCTCACCGGAACGGTGCAGGCGCTGCACGAGACCAACGTCTACGCGCGCTCGAGCGGTTACGTGCAGAAGTGGACGTCCGATATCGGGTCGAAGGTGAAGGCAAATCAACTCCTCGCCATCGTCGAGACTCCGGATGTCGATCGCCAGTACGATCAGGCGCAGGCGGATCTCATGCGCGCGAAGACGACGGAGACGCTCGCCAAGCGGAATCTCGATCGCTGGCAGCGGCTCGAGCGCGACAGCGCAGTGTCCGCGCAGGAGCTCGACGAGCACCAGAGCGCGTACGACGATGCGTCGGCGAACGTCAACGCTGCGCGCGCGAACGTCGGTCGCTTCGCATCGCTCAAGGGATACGCGAACGTCACCGCACCGTTCGCGGGAGTCGTGACCGCGCGAAATGTGGACGTCGGCATGCTCGTGGCGCCGGCGACGACACCTGGCACGCGCGGTCTCTTCACGATCGCGCAGACGGATACGGTGCGAATCATGGTGAGCGTGCCGCAGGCGCAGGTGGCCGCGATCAAGGTTGGCGGGCAGGCGGACATCGTGCTTCCGGATGGCGGGCACACGGTGAAGGGAGTCGTCGCGCGCACATCGAGCTCGCTCGATGCAGCCGCGCGTACACTCACCGTTGAGGTGGACGCGGCGAACAAGGACGGCGTACTCCTTCCCGGTATGTTTGGCGAGGTGCACTTCCATCTCACGGGCGGCTCTCCGCCGGTGCGCGTGCCTTCCGGCGCGCTCGTGTTCCGTCCCGAGGGAACGCAGGTCGCGATGGTCGGACCCGACGACGTCGTGCACTTCATCAAGGTGACGCTCGGCCGCGACTACGGCGCAGATGTCGAAGTGCTCGCGGATGTGCCGGATGGTGCGCGGCTGATCCTGAATCCGTCGGATGACGTGGTGGACGGACTCAAGGTGCACGTCATCGGCAACGTCGACAGCAAGGACAAATAGCCGCGACGCTCAGGCGAGATTCATTCGCCTGAGCAATGCCTGAAATCTGGGATGTGATTTCAGAGGCGCGAGCAAAAACGAGCCCTTGATCCCGTAGGCTGCGCCTGCGTGCTCCTGCACCGCGCGCTCGAGCAGATCGAGCGCGTGCTCGTACTCACCGATCCCGGTGTAGACGAACACCAACTGGTACGGCGATACGTATCCGTGCATCGCCTCCGTCTCGAGTCGCTGCAGAATCTCGCGCGCCTTCTCGGGGTGTCCGGTGATTCCGTACGCGAGTCCAAGCTGCGCGATCCACTGGGTCGTGCCCGGTGAAAGGGCCACCGCGCGTTCCAACGACGCGAGGCCGGCTACCGAATCTCCATTCTTGATGCGCGCCCAACCGAGTGTTGCGTGCGCGCGATCGAGGTTGGGCTCGAACGCCAAGGCGCTCTCGGCGCCGATCGCAGCTTCCGTGTAGCGACCGGCGCGAAGGAGCGTCGTCGTGACATCCAGCCTGTGTGCAAGCGGATCCATCTCCTGCGCGCGTCGAAGCAGCGCGATCGCCTCATCGAAACGCCCTTGCGCCGAGCAGAGGCGACCGTACAGGTCGTACGTGTCGGCGCTGTTCGGATTGAGCTCGAGCGCGCGCTTGAATCCACGCTCGGCCGAGGCCCAATCGAAGTCGCACATCTTGAGATAGGCTGCGGTGCTGTGCGCCTCGGCGAGCGTCGGGTCGAGCTCGAGTGCGGTCGCAGCTGCGGCGCGGGCCTGCGGGAACGCCTCGCTGGGTGGTACGGCACCAATCTCCGCGATCTCTGTGTAGGCGATCGCCATGTTGGCATACGCGAGCGCGTAGCCCGGATCGATCGCGATCGCGCGCTCGAAGCAGTCGATCGCCTGGTGCATACTGGCCGTCGTATAGTTGACGTACCAGTGTCTCCCTTGCAGAAAGAGCTTGTACGCCTCGACGTTGCTCGTTGGCTCCTTCTTGAGCCGCGCGTGCTCGTCGGTGGTGAGCTCGGCCTTGAGCGCGGCCGCGATCTGCAGCGCGACATCGGTCTGGATCTCGAAAATATCCGTCAGCTGCCGATCGTAGATGTCGGACCAGAGATAGCGATCCGACTCGGCGTCGATGAGTTGCGCCACGATGCGCACGCGGTCTCCACTGCGCCGCACACTTCCTTCGAGGAGCGTGGTCGCACCGAGCTTTGCCCCGATCTGCTGGAGACTCTCGGTCGATTTTTTGAACGGCATGACCGAGGTGCGAGAGATCACCTTGAGCGATCGCATCATCGAGAGATGCGCGATCACGTCCTCGGTTATCCCGTCCGCAAAATATTCGTTCTCGGGATCGATACTCAGATTCACGAACGGCAGCACCGCGATGGCTGCGGGCTGTGGGAGCGCAGGCGCGAAGAGCGCGTCCGCGAAGCCGACTATCGATGCGAAGCGATCGGCGGGAGCCTTTGCCAGCGCTTTCACGAGCGCCTGGTCGACGTTGGTGGGCACCGTTCCGCGCACGCGACGCACGGACGGCACCGGGTCGACGAGACGCTTTGCCAGCAGCGCCTGCGCGTTCGCCGCCATGTACGGCGGCTCCCCGGCAAGCATCTCGTACAGCACGCATGCGAGACTGTAGATATCGCTGCGTGCGTCTACCTCGCTCTCGCCCAGCGATTGCTCGGGACTCATGTACGCCGGCGTCCCGACCACGTAGCCGTGCTCTGTAATTCGATCGGTAACTTCCGTCAACACGAGCGCGATTCCGAAATCGGCGATCATCGGCTCACCTTCGTGCAGCATGATGTTCTCGGGCTTCACGTCCCGATGAATCACATCGTGCGAGTGAGCGTAGCCGAGCGCGGAGGCGATCTGTCTGGTAATGGTGAGCGCCTCGTCGATGGGGAGCTGGCTTTCGCGCAGCATGCGTGCACGAAGCGATTCGCCCTGGACGTACGGCATCACGAAAAAGAGAAAACCGCTCGCCTCTCCGGAGTCGTACAGGGGCAGGATGCGTGGATGGTTCAGGCTCGCGACGACATCCACTTCTCGCAGAAATCGATCCGGTCCGATCGTCGATGCGAGCTCGAAATGCAGCACCTTCACGGCGACCTGCCGGTGATGCTTCAGGTCATCGGCGAGATAGACCGTGGCCATCCCGCCTCGGCCGATTTCGCGGCCGAGGCGATAGCGCCCGGACAGCGCGCTTTCGAGACGGGTGAGGGTGTCTTCCACGTGCCACGTCTCCTGCGGGTGAGTCGAGTCCGGTCGTGGGACCACCGCTTCGGACGTGGAAATCTAGCCGTTCGGGACCGTAGGTGACGCATGCGCTTGCGGTGGGCGCTATCGGCGCGCAAACGCTAACTTGATGCGGACAGAATGACATCGTGCGGCGATCGTTTCACAGAGCGGATTCGCGCATTGGGAGGGTGATGGTGAAGTACGACAACGCTCAAGACCGGCAGAGTGATTCCACTCTGACGCGCCGCGACTTTCTCCTTCGCAGCGGACAGCTCGGCTGGATGTTCTCCGTGCTCGGCTCTCCCTTCGGTCATCTGGTGGCGCCGGCGAAGCGGCAGTTCGCAGAGATGATGAGCACGGGTGCGCGGCGAGCTGCGGTGCTCCCCACGAATCTCCTCTCCGGATTTCAGTGGCGCATGCTCGGCCCGTTCCGCGGTGGGCGTGTCGCCGCCGCGACCGGAGTGCCGGGACGCGTGAACGAGTTTTACTTCGGCGCAGTGAATGGCGGCGTGTGGAAGTCGATCGACGCGGGACGCGTGTGGGAGCCGGTATTCGACTCGCAGCCGGTCGCATCGATCGGTGCCATCGCCGTCGCTCCTTCAGCGTCGGATGTCGTTTACGTGGGGAGCGGTGAATCCACGCTCCGCGATTCGGCGGGCTTTGGCAACGGCGTCTACAAGTCGACGGACGCAGGAAAGAGTTGGACACATCTCGGACTTTCCGACACGCAGCACATCGGCAAGATCGCGATCGATCCGCACAATCCCGATATCGTGTTCGTCGCGGCGATCGGACATCTCTACGCATCGAATGTGGAGCGCGGTGTCTTCCGCTCGCGCGATGGCGGAAAGAGTTGGGAGAAGGTGTTGTACAAGGGTCCCGATGTCGGCGCCGTCGAAGTGGTCATCGATCCGTCGAATCCGCAGGTCGTGTTCGCGGGCCTCTGGAACACGCGTCGCCCGCCGTGGTTCACGTATTCGCCGACGAATGGACCGGGCGGCGGAATCTACAAGTCGACGGATGGAGGCACGACGTGGGCGCCGCTCGCGGGCGGATTGCCGACAGAAGGAATCGGACGAAGCGGGATCGCGATCGCGCCGAGTGACTCGCGTCGCATCTACGCGGTCGTCGATTGTCTGCTTCCGGAGCACGCGCCGCCCGGTACGTTGACCGCGCCAGTCGCCGGTGGGACGGCCGACAAGCCGGTGCCAAGGCAGGGCGGGTTTTTTCGCTCGGACGATGGCGGGGCGACGTGGACGAGATTGTCGAGCGATCAGGCGCTGTGGGGGCGCGGCTGGTATTTCTGCAAGCTCGTCGTCGATCCGAAGGATGCGGAGACCGTCTACGTGAGCAACGTATCCGTGTCGCGGACGATGGACGGCGGAAAGCAGTGGGTCACACTGCGCGGTTCGCCGGGCGGCGACGACTACCATCAGCCGTGGATATCACCCGACGACACGAACACGATGATTGTCGCGAGCGATCAGGGCGCGGTCATCACGCGCAACGCACGGGCGCAGGATGCGAAGAGCGTGACGTGGAGCTCGTGGCTCAACCAACCGACAGCGCAGATGTATCACATCTCCGTCGACTATCGCACGCCCTACTGGGTGACGGGCGCGCAGCAGGACTCTGGTGCGGTCGCAGTGCGCTCGCGCGGGAAGTTCGCCGAGGTGTCGACGCACGACTGGGAACCGATCGGCCCGGGCGGAGAGAGCGGGTATACGGCGGGCGACTCGCAGCATCCGGGGATCGTGTTCGGTGGAACGGGCGAGCGCTGGGATCTCGAGACGAACAAGCAGCTCACGGGAACGACGGCGCCGAAGAACGACGGCAACGTTCCCGATCGCGCCGACTGGACGCAGCCACTCGTGTTCTCGAAGGCGGATCCGCGTGCGCTGTACTACGCGAGCCAATTTCTCTACAAGAGCAGCGACGGCGCGAAGACGTGGTCGAAGATCAGCTCCGATCTCACGCGTGCGCAGGACAATGTACCGGCGACGCTCGACGCAGTTGGAGCGGCGCACATCGATCGGAATGGAAAGCGCGGAGTCATCTACACGATCGCACCGTCACCGCTGGTGGTGCCGATGCTGTGGGTCGGCACCGATGATGGGCTGCTCTGGCGCACGAGCGACGATGGACGCACTTGGCGCAACGTGACGCCGGCGCCGATCACGCCGTGGAGTCGCGTGACGATGCTCGAGGCATCGCACTTCGACGTCAACGTCGCGTACGCGAGCGTCGACCGGCATCAACTGCAGGACTTCGACCCGTATATCTACCGCACGCGCGACATGGGGAAGACCTGGCAGTCGATCGCACGCGGGCTTCCCAAGGGCGAGTACGTGCACACGATCAAGGAAGATCCGAAGGCGCAGGGAACGCTCTTCGCCGGCACGGAGCGCGGCGCATACATCTCCGTGAACGATGGCGACGACTGGCTCCCGCTGCAGCTCAATCTTCCGGTCACGTCCGTGCGCGACTTCGAGATTTACGGCAACGATGTCATCGTCGGCACACATGGCCGGGGGATCTGGGTGATCGACGACATCACGCCGCTCCGCCAACGCGACAACGTGGCGACCGATGGCGATGTGCACCTGTTCAAGCCGGCGAGCGTTGCGGCGACCGCGCAAGGCGATGACAACGGGACGCCGCTGCAAAAGGATGAGCCGTACGCGGACAATCCGGTCGAGGGTGTGGTCATCTACTATTGGTTGAAGTCGAAAGTTACCACTGCCGTGACACTGGAGATCGCAGATGCGCAGGGGATGGTGGTTGCGACCATCCCCGCGAAACCGAAGCCGAGTACGGGAGATGAGCGCGCCGACGGCATCAAACGGATCTCGCCGCTGTGGGAGGTCACACCGCAGGGTCCGCTCCCCACCACTGCGGGGATGCATCGCGTGGTGTGGCCGACGATCGAGCCGGGGAGCTTCGATCCGACGGCGTCCGCCGAGGAGCAGCAGCCGCGCGTACACGTCGGAGTGTTCACCGCGCGATTGACCGTGGGCGAGAAGCGTCTCACGCAAACCTTTCAAGTAACGGCGTAGCGCCGGCTCCGCTCGGCGTGAGTGTTCAGCCCGCCGACGGTTGAGTCGTACGCGTGCGATGCGGGATGCTGCGAGATGCTCCGGCTCGACAGATTGCGGGGTCGCATCGCTCGCGGCGTATTTAGTAACATCACGATACTAATGTGATCGTCTCACGGCCGGTGCATCCGAGCCGCAAAGCCGCCCCACCGAGTGCACCGCCCGCGAGTCGAGGCTCGACCTGTCCGAGAGGGCAGGCGATTCTTGCAAGTTATTTATTAATAAAATGCTATTTAGTTATAAATAAACAAATCATTGTGCGCGTTGTCCTTGAGCACCCGTGTTACCGCGTCCTATATGCTCCCCGCAGAAGGACCGCTGTCGTAGCAACGGATGAATCTTCCGGCTCCCACGGAAGGAAGAGCACCGGTGACGTTCCCAGCACACGTCGCGCGCCGCGTCCACTGGAGGCACAATGAGGTCGACGAAGCACATGCTCGCTACATCCAGGCTCCTCGCCTGCGCGCTCGTGGCCGGTGCCAGCGCAATCGCCGCCGCACCCGCCGCAGCAACCGTCACCCACGCGAGCGATACCACCTCGTCGAGTCGCTCGGCCGCACGCACTTCCGGCGACGCGAGCGATGCCTACCGCGCCTACATCGCGTCCATTCAGAACGGCGAGCCGGCTGCGACTGCCAGCTACGCCGCGACGAAGGTCAAGAAGATTCCCGCCTTCGCGCGCAAGTACGGGTTGCGATGCTCCGCCTGCCATACCGTATGGCCTGAGCTGAACAGCTTCGGGCAGCAGTTTCGCGACAACGGCTACCAGATGCAGAACGAGCGCGACACGCCCATTGCGCAGAGCAATGGCTACATCCCGCTCACCCTCCGCGTCACGCCGCAGTTCCACCTCGAACGCGCGACGAAGCAGCTCGTCGACGCGACACCAGGCGATCCTGAGAGTGGCCAGGCGGAGCGCACGCTCACCTCGCACGGTTTCGACCTCTCCGGCATCGACATCTGGACCGCTGGCACACTCTGGAAAAACGTGTCGTTCGTCGTGCTTCTCTCCGGCGACAATCTCGGCTCGTTCGGATTCGAGGCGATGCACATCCGCTTCGACAACCTGGGCAACACCCCGTGGTTGAATCTCAAGGTCGGCAAGTTCGAGCTCGACAACCTGATCTCCGAAAAGCGCTTTCTGTTCCTCTCGGACAATGGTGGTTCGTACCAGACGTACCACTTCGAGGCTCCCGGGAGCAACGTCGACTTCGGCCTCGGCGACAATCAAATCGGCGCCGAGCTCTCGGGGCACTCGCTGAACAGCTACACGCGCTACAGTGCCGCGCTCCTCACCTCGAGTGACGGAGATCCGGGCTCGGAGAACTTCAGCAGCTACGATGCGAACGTGAACTTCAGCCAGGCGTTCGACGGAGGCAAAATGGGCGTCGAGCGCATCGGCGCCTACGCCTACCTCGGTAATCGCCCCACCAACTACCAGACAGTTGACGGCGAGGAGGTTCCGGGCACGGGGTCCAATCGGAAGATGTTCTATCGAGCGGGGCTCGCGGGCGACTTCTTCCTGCACAGGCTCGAGTTTCTTCCGCTATTCATGCACGCCAACGACAACGCCTATCTCGCCTCCGACACCCCGAACAACACACCGCTCCTGGCAGGCGCAAGAGATGCCTCGTGGAACGGCGGGTTCCTGGAGACCCACTACTACATCAATCAACAGCTTGTGCTTCTGCAACGCGTCGAAACGGTCCGCATGCATCAGCAGGCGTTCTCGGATACGCCGAGCACGCTCGGGAACGTCGATGCGTACTCGTTCGGCACGCGCTGGTATCCGTTCATGTTCAGTCGCGCCGGACTCGCCGTGCACGGGGAGTACTCCCTCGTGAAGACGGTCAGTCCGGGGCAACTCCCGTCGGACGGCTCCACCGTGAACATCTGGACGAGCAGCCTACTCTTCGCGTTCGACTTTGATTTCTGATCCTTTCGGGAGGCATGTCATGAGTCGAGTCGCTCGCGAAATCGCTTCGATCGCCATCCTGGGCGTCCTCGTCGTGGTGGCGTTCACGGATGCCAGCGCGCAGGCGATGCATGGGTTGCCGCTGGAAGGGCGCGGGGCAGACACGACGCCAAACAGGCGCGTCGGCCGTCCATCCGTGGGAAAGGAAGAGTACAAGCGCTACTGCGCCGGCTGTCATGGCGACCGCGGCGACGGGCAGGGTGAGAACACTCAGTGGATCGATCCCAAGCCGCGTGACTTCACCCAGGCGGTGTTCAAGTGCCGATCGACTCCGAGCGGCACGCTCCCAGTCGATCAGGATGTCATCAATACGATCCGTCGCGGCATCGTGAATTCGAACATGCCGCAGTGGCGCCCGCTCCCAGCCCAGATGCAAGCGGATCTGCTGTCGTATATCAAGACGTTCTCGCCACGATGGACGGCCGAGAAGCCGGGCACGCCCGTAGTGATTCCCGTGGAAACACCAGTGACGACAGAGAGCATCCTGAGAGGGCGGGAAATGTTCCAGAAGTTCGAGTGCTGGAAATGCCACGGCACCGAGGGGCGAGGTGATGGTCCTTCCGCGGCCGCGCTCACCGACAGCAAGGATCAGCCGATCCATCCCTTCGACTTCACGACCGGAACGCGGTTCAAGTGTGGCACGACCAACGCGGACCTGTACCGCATCTTCATGACGGGGCTGGACGGCACGCCCATGGCCTCATTCGCCGACAACATCAAGGGCGATCAGGGGTGGGATCTCGTGCACTATCTGCGCACGCTGCAGCCGCTCCGCACACCCGAATCGACTCTGTGGAAGACCTGGCTCGCCACGCACGCCGCTGAGCTCAAGCCCATTGGCCCGGGAACCGGCGGACGCTGATCGCTTCGCTCTCTCTTTCTTCGAAGGTGGTATTCCGATGCAGATGAAAATCGTCACGAGTGTCGCGTTCTGTGCTGTCGCCACGCTCGCGCTCGCGCCGAGTGCTCGCCACGCGGCCGGGGGAACGGTCACGGGAAAGGTCACGTTCACCGGCACTCCGCCGAAGATGAAGGCGATCGACATGGCGAAGGAACCTTCATGTGCGAAAGCGCACACGATTCCCGTCATGAACGAAAGCGTCGTCACGGGTGCGGGCAACTCGCTCGGCAACGTCGTGGTGTACATCTCCGCCGGTGCGCCGGCGGGCGCTCCGCCCGCGAGCGCCGCCACCTTCGACCAGAAGAATTGCCAGTACCTGCCGCACGTGCTCGCGATGGAGGCCGGGCAGAAGCTCGAGATCAAGAACGACGACCAGACTTCGCACAACATCCATCCGCTTTCGAAGGTGAACCCGGAATGGAACAAGTCGCAGCCGCCTGGCTCCCCGCCGATCGAAGCCTCGTATGACAAGCCGGAGTTCATCCCCGTCAAGTGCAACGTCCATCCGTGGATGCACGGCTACTTCGCCGTGCTCAACACCTCGCACTCGAAAGTGACCGGCGATGATGGCGCGTACAGCCTGGACGGTCTCCCGCCGGGCAAGTACACCGTCACGGCGTGGCACGAGCGCTTCGGGACGCAGAGCCAGGAAGTCACGATCACCGGAACGGAAACCGCGAAGCTCGATTTCGTGCTGAAGGCGACCGAGTACTAGAAACGCGAACGTCGGCGCACCGTCGCGTTACAGCGCTCGACGATCCCAACATCCGGAGTCGAATCCATCGTGGGGAAATTGTTCGCCGCCGCCGTCACGGTCATCGCGCTCGTGTCGGCCGGCATTTTCCTGGCGCGCGTCTGGTGGCTTCCACCCGACTTCACGACGCTGGGCCTCAGCATCGACAGCCAGCTCGTGGAGACGATGATCTTCACGGGGGTGCTGTTCGTGGCCGCGCAGCTCGCGCTGGCGACGTTCGTCTGGCAATCGGTCGGCCGCACGGGAGTGATCAAGACGTTTCCCGGCGGACCGATGCCGTTGGTCGCAACGGCCAGCGTCATCGTCGGGCTCGAGGTGCTGTCGCTGCTCTTCGTCGGCACGAAAGTCTGGTCGAAGATATTTCTCGCGCCCGCCGAGGCGAACGCGCTGCAGGTCGACGTGCAGGCGGGACAGTTCGCGTTCTATTTCCGCTACGCCGGGCCTGATGGAAAGTTCGGCGTCCCGCATCCCGAAAAGATCGACGAAGGGAACAGCAACTTCTTCGGCCTCGACCCACAGAACGACACGGCCGCGCGCGACGACATCGTGTCCGCGAGCCTTGTCGTACCGGTCGACCAGCCCGTGCTGCTGACGATGCACTCGAAGGATGTCGGGCATTCGCTCTTCATCCCGCAGCTCCGCCTGCAACAGGATTTCGTGCCGGGACTCATCATTCCCGTGCACTTCACCGCCACGGGGCTGACGAAGACCGAGATCGTGTGCACACAACTCTGCGGGCTCGGCCACTACAACATGCGTGCGTATTTCGAAGTGTTGTCCAGGGACGACTACAACAAATGGTTGACTGCACAGGCGGGGCAGTAGTGCCGTGCGCCACGCGTCGTAATTCGAAAACTCATGCCCATGGATAATGTGTCGGCGTCCATCACTGAGCTCCCGCCAGCCGCACCTCACCAGCACACGGCGCCCGAGAGCTTCATCCGAAAGTACGTGTTCAGTCTCGACCACAAGGTGATCGGCAAACAATACCTCGGTCTCGGGCTCGTCGCGGTCTGCACCGGCATGTTCCTGTCGTGGATCATGCGCTATCACCTCGCGTTTCCGGACAAGCCGGTGCCGCTCGTCGGATTAATCGCGCCGACGTTCGCCGCTGGCGGCGTGATCACTCCCGAGTTCTATCTGCAGTTGATGACGATGCACGGCACGATCATGGTGTTCTTCGTGCTCACCACGGCGCCCTTCGCGGGATTCGGCAACTTCGTGCTGCCGCTGCAGGTTGGCGCCGAGGACATGGCGTTTCCGCGCTTCAACATGATGTCGTTCTGGGTGACGTTCGTGGCCTTCGTTGTGCTCGTCGCGGCGTTCTTCGTCCCCGACGGACCACCGCTCGCG
>Ga0193716_1001111_pt1 | contig 15940 bp, 16 predicted proteins | sample U2c1metaG_FD_145901 | JGI IMG/M metagenome (GOLD analysis project Ga0193716, IMG submission 145901) | Soil microbial communities from a riparian zone of the East river system, Colorado, United States - U2c1 | ecosystem: Environmental > Terrestrial > Soil > Riparian zone | place: USA: East River...
CACGCCGGTCGTCGTACGCCGCCACCGACGCGGTGTTGATCACCACACCGCGTCCGCCATTCGCATCTTCAGGAGCGTTCTTCGCCATTTGTTCAGCGCAAAGCCGAGTGACATTGAAGGTGCCGGTCAGGTTGACCGTGATGGTTTTGTTCCACTCGGCGAGCGGGAAAGGTCCGTCTTTGCCGAACGTCTTGTGCGCACTGCCGATGCCCGCGCAATTCACGCACACGTGAATCGCGCCGAATGCGGACATCGTCTTTGCGATCGCCGCCGCCACCGAAGCCTCATCCGAGACATTGGTTTTGGCGAATATTGCGGCAGGTCCCAGTTCCTTCACCATCGCCTGACCCAATGTCTCGGATGGATCGAAAATGGCGGCTCGTCCGCCCTTCTCGATGAACGCGCGCACCACGGACTGACCGATCCCAGAGGATCCACCGGTGACGACGGCTACTTTTCCCGCAATCTTCATGAGGCGACTCCCGTTGTTATTCATCCGCGCGACAATCGAGCTACATCGTCAGTATTCCATCGCTGCCACTAAAATGTAACTATACGCATATGTCCACCTCGGTAGAAACCTTGCAGCCGCCCGCAAACACTCAGCGTTATCACTCCGGCGCCATCGTGTTTCATTGGGCGATGTTTGTGCTGGTCGTGTGCGTCGGCGTTTTGGGTTTGTTGCATGATTCATGGCCGAAGCAGACGCAAAAATTCTGGATCAACATTCATGCGTTGCTTGGCTCAGCACTATGGATTGCGCTCATCGCGCGTTTTTGGTGGAGGCGCCGGCATACACCGCCGGCACCCATCGAAAACTTGGGTACGCTCTCGCGCCGGCTTTCAGGGCCGGTTCATTTCGCGCTGTACGCGCTGATGTTCGTCACGCCGATCGTGGGGTTGGTCACGTTTGTGTACCACGGCAGAGTTATGGATTTCGGCCTCTTCCAAGTCAACTTCGGCATTGCTTCGAATCGCGCCATATTCCATCCAACCGAAGAGTGGCACGGCTATTTGGCGTATGCCCTCTTCGGCCTCGCCGGGATTCATGCATTGGTCGCTCTCTGGCACCAATTTATATTGCGCGACGGTTTGCTCGCCCGGATGTGGCCCAAAGCCTGAGTTGATTCGCACCTGAACGCGTGCGCGCCGCCGCGGCATCAAGGTGTCGGTGCAAGCCTGACATTCGATGACGGCTATCTACTCTTGCGGCAAGCGCCCATCAGCTCATACTTTGCACGTATGCTACCCAAAGCGCCCCAAGCCGCTCGACCCGATGGCAGGCTCGCGTGAAGCGCTTCCTGGCAATCGCTTTGTGCAGCGCGCTGCTCGGCGCGAATGCGCCGGCCGCACCGCCGGTGAGCCAAGCGGCCATCATCAAGCGCCAGCTCCACGAGTGCATGGCAAGACGCATGGGAGCGAATAAGACGCTGTCCTACAATGACGCGAAGCGGACCTGCAAAGAGCGAGCGCAGCCGGCCAAGGAAGCCCTGGCCTCCATCACCCCAAACGAATCAGGCGCTAAAAGTCGCTGATTTCACACCCGGACTGCGGTGACACCCGCCGCGTGCCGCCGCTATTTCTTTGGCGGGCTCGGAGCGGGCGTTTTTGACAGATCCATGTCGAGCTTGGGCACGCCGAACTGACCTTCCAGTTTGTGCAATTTGTCGAGATCAATCGCACCAATGATGTTCACAATCGTAAATTGCCGCGGCTCACTGGCAATCAAAGCAAGGCCGATCGCTTGGTTGTTGTCGATCATGATGTAGATGTCGACATCGGCGCGTGTTTTGCGGCTGTGAGTTTCCACCAATCGGTTCCAGCCCGGTGCCGATAACTGAGCTCTCACGACGTCGATATCGGCCTGCTGATAAGCGGAGTCTTTGTCAAAGGTGTAGCTTCGAACATAGATTCCGCGAAGACCTTTGATGACTTCCTGCGTTGCAGCATCTTGCGGATCGTTGGCGTCGAGAAACCGTCCCGCCATGGCAAGCAAGGCAGGATCAAGTGTGATGGCCACGGACTCGGTGGCTTTCTGCGCCAACCCTGCGAACTCCGGTATCACCAGCTTGGGATTCGGCGCCGCCCATGCCAGGGCGGGCGCCAGCAGCGCAAGAAAAAGTGGCAAACTGCATTTTTTCATGGGGAACATCCTCGATTTCAATCTACACGCCCGACTGTTCATCGCTCAGCGATGTCGATTGATTCTTAACCGCTTCGTACGCGAGATTCAGTTTCTGGCTGGTCATGCGCAGCGCCTCCACCACCTCGCGCCGCGCCTCCAAGCCGCTCTGCTGCAATCGCTGCTGCTCCACGTGCTGCTGGACGCCCACCGCCAATATCAGGCACGCCGCAAGACTTGCCGTCAGCCACCACGCCAAGGGCCGCGCGCTTGCTGCGCGGAGGCGGCGCGCTTTTGGCTGCGCAGGCTGATCGGCAATGACGCGCGCAAGAAGCTTTTGCGAAAAATCTTCGCTCGGCGCTACGGGCCGCAAGGCGGCACGGATTCGAGATTCGATTTCCTGGCTCATGTTGAATTGTCCTCGCAGCTGGCTGATTGCATGCCGATGGATTTCTCGCGCATCGTTTCCAGTGATCGTTTCAAATGGCTCTTGACGGTATTGATCGGCATGTCAAGCGTTTGCGCGATGTCCGTCGGATCCAAGTCTTCTTGATAGCGCAGCAGCAGCACGGCCCGCGCCTGTGGGCTCAGGTCCGACAGCAGATCTCGCAGATGCCGCTGCAACAAGGGATCAGCGTCATCCTCCGCGCTGAAGAAGTCGTCCTCGAGCGACGTCATCTGCACCCGCGATCGGCGGCGCAATTGATCGATGGCCCGGTTCGTGGTCACCCGGCGCAACCAAAATCCCAAGTGCTTGTTCGATTCAATTGCGCTTAAGTTGCCGTTCAGCTGCATGAAAACGTCCTGCGTCAAATCCTCCGCAAGATCCCGCGTACCCAGCATGCGCAGTGCCAGACTGTAGACCGCGCGCTGATGCGCCTTGACCAGGACCGCAAGCGCCGTGCGCCCGCCCAAGCGCGCCTTCGCGAGCTCATCGTCCAGAGGATCCGGGGCCCCGTCATTCAACGCGCGCGCATCCGTTACATCAACAAATTGGCTCGAACATCGGCTACCTTGGGCAAGTGCAAGTGACTCTGCAGTTTCGGCAAGTCATCGATATTGATTGATCCGACGATATTGATGATCGTAAATTCCCGCGGCTGACTGGCAATCAATGCAAAACCCTTGGTCACGTTATTCTCGATCAGCACGTACATGTCCACATCTTCGCTCTTGTCGCGGTGGTGAACCTGCATCAGTTGGTTCCAGCCCGGCCCGGCGAGCTGGCTTCTGACGCCGTCGATATCGGCGGCGGAATAGGCGAAATCGGTCGCGAACTGGTAGCTGCGAATTTCAATTGCCTTGATGCCGGCGAGAAGATGCTTGGTCGCGACGCTGTCCGCATCTTTCTCGTCGATGAATGAGCCCGCCATGCGCAGCAGCCACGGACTCAAGCTGATGTTAACGGATTCCGTCGCCTTGCCTGCCAGAGACCTGAACTCAGGCAGTTTGAGCCTGGCGTCCTGGGCGGCAGCCAGGGCGGGCACAAGAAAGCAGGCCAGCGCAATCGTCGCAAGTCGCATCTTCTTCATGGACGGATCTCCTAAAAATGGCCGATGGGGTTATCCCTAGCCTTGATAGGAATACGAACGGCGGGCCCATCCAGGGTGCAGGCTAAACGCACAATAGTTGATAACTAATTGAATGATATGGATACCTCGCCCACCAATCCCGGCTGTTTGATTGGCTGCTTCGCGCTTTGGTCGAGCCAAGCGCATAATTCCGCGGCAAGAAAAATGACAGGGAAAACAGGGCCTATTGCCCGTCTGGAAAACGAACCATGCTGAGCTGGCAAGCCATGATATTGAACGGTTTTTTTCGCTTCACGATGAAGCGTCATGGGAAAAAGCCCATCAACCTCGAGCGCTTGAGAGCAATGACCAAAAATCCGCCGCGCAGCGCCTTGGCGGTGCCGAGCGGCTACAGGATTGAGAGTGTGCGCAGCGAACAAGGATTGGAGTTCGATGTCGCCGATTCATCCTCGGCCCGCACGGCGCCGGCGTCGACCATCGTGCTGTACTTGCACGGCGGCGGCTATCTATTTGGATCGCCCAAGACGCATCGTCAAGTTCTCATCGCGATGGCCAAGGCCTTCCAAGCACCGGCCTACGGACTTGACTATCGATTGGCTCCCGAGCATCCGTTCCCGGCAGCCGTGGAGGATGCGGCCAAGGCCTACCAGTGGTTGCTGACTCGTCACCCTCGAGCCGCCATCGTGCTGGCGGGCGATTCGGCCGGGGCCGGGCTCGCCATCGCCACGGCGGTCGGCGTTCGTGACAGCGGATGGACGCTGCCGAAGGCCATTGTTGCCTTCTCACCGTATTCTGACCTCGCCGTCACCGGCGACTCGGTCGAAGCCAATGCCAAGAGCTGCGCCATGTTCACGCCGCGCGGCATCCGCGAGGCTGCCGCGATTTATCTGGCGGGCGCCAATGCGCGCGACCCCCGCGCCTCGCCCCTGTACGCGGACCTTAAAGGATTGCCGCCCATGCTGTTGTTTGCGAGCCGCCACGAGATCTTGCGTGACGACACGCTGCGCCTGGCAGAACGTGCCTCGGCGGCCGGGGTCAAAGTTGAATTGGTCGTGCGTGATCGCCTGCCGCACGTGTGGCCGGTTTTCGTGACGCTGCTGCCCGAAGCTCGCGACGCCTTTGCAACCGTGACCGCGTTTGCCCGGGAAATCGGCGCTCGGAATGCCGCCTGAGGTAGCGCCATTGCTCATGGAGACTTGCGTGACGCCAAACCATTTTGATGTGCTGATCGTCGGCGGCGGCTTGTCCGGCATCGGTGCCGCCTGCAGCTTGCAAACGAACTGTCCCCGCAAGACTTACGCCATTCTGGAAGGCCGGGCGAACCTGGGCGGAACGTGGGATTTGTTTCGCTACCCCGGGATTCGCTCCGATTCGGACATGTTTACGCTGGGCTATTCCTTCCGACCGTGGGTCGAGGGCAAGGCCATCGCCGATGGGCCCTCGATTCTCAAGTACATCAACGACACCGCCAAGGACCACGGCGTCGATCGACACATTCGATACCACCATCTGGTCAAGCGAGCCTCGTGGTCTTCCAAGGACGCGCTGTGGACCGTTGAAGCGGAGTGCGGCCCGCAGACGGCCCGGTTCACCTGCAGCTTTCTGTTCGTCTGCAGCGGCTACTACAGCTACACGGCAGGCTATACGCCGGTATTTCCCGGTAGCCAGCGCTTTGCCGGATTGGTCGTGCATCCGCAGAAGTGGCCGGAAGATCTCGCCTACGCGGACAAACGCGTGATTGTGATCGGCAGCGGCGCCACCGCCGTAACCTTGGTGCCCGCCATGGCCAAAACCGCGGCTCAAGTGACCATGCTGCAGCGCTCGCCGACCTATGTGGTTGCGCGCCCCGAGCAAGATGCGCTGGCCAATTTTTTGCGGCGTCACTTTCCTTCCAAGGTCGCGTACAACGTGGTGCGATGGCGAAACATCTTGTTCGGCATCTACTTCTTTGGGCTCTGCAAACGCAGCCCCGAGCGCGTGAAGAAATGGATCCTCGATCGCGTGAAGGGCGCTCTGGGGCCGGACTACGATGTGCTGACCCATTTCACGCCTCGCTACAATCCTTGGGATCAGCGCATGTGTCTGGTTCCCGATGGAGATTTGTTCGAGGCGATCAAGGCCGGCAAGGCGGCGATCGTCACCGATGAAATCGACACCTTCACGGAAAAAGGCATCAAGCTGCGCAGCGGCAAGGAACTCGAGGGCGACATTATCGTGACCGCGACGGGGTTGAACCTGGTGGCGCTCGGCGATATTCAAATCAGCATCGACGGCCGTCACATCGATCCGGCCAACACTCTCAACTACAAGGGCACCATGTATGGCGGGATTCCGAATCTTGCCTCGACATTCGGCTACACCAACGCGTCCTGGACGCTGAAGAGCGAGCTGACTTGCGACTATATTTGCCGGGTGCTCAATCACATGGAACGCAAGGGTTTCCAGGTTTGCGTGCCCCAAAATGATGACCCGACGGTGAAATTGGAGCCCTGGCTCAACCTCACCTCCGGCTATATTCAGCGCGTTGCGGACAAGCTGCCGAAACAGGGTTCGAAAACGCCTTGGAAGCTGCACCAGAATTACGTGAAGGACGTGATGAGCCTCAAGTTCGGCTCGTTGGACGATGGGGTCATGCGCTACCTGAACCGCACCGATCCGCTGGAGCTGAAGTCCGCGCTACCGGGTTGATTCCCTACTGCTTGCTGACTTTCCAGGTTCCCGCGATGGCTTGCCCGCCCGGCTGTCCCTTAGCGCCCAGCGACCAAGTGCCGGTGGCATTCTTCGGATCGAATGATCCTGTAATCGTCACTTCGCCCTGTGGGTCCGGCGGATAGTCATACGCGCCTGCGAGCTTATCGCCCGTCAGCGACATGGAGCTGAACTTCGCGTTGTAATCGCCCATATCGGTGCCGACGGAAACGCTTGCGCTAAGCTTGCCATCGCTGCCGCGAGCGAAAGTCAGATCGAATCGCCCGCCCGCCCCCGCTCCTTCCCAGGCACCCTTCCAGGTTCCGACATACTGATCTCCGTCGGCTGCGGTGGCGATCCCAAATTGCAGCGCGGCGCAAACGGCCGCCAGCAAAAGCAAGGCAACGGCAGCCAATTTCCGCGTGCGCATGATCAATCCCTTTTTTTAAGCGGCGAGCACGACAACTTTGAGTCGCGGCAGGATGACGCGCCGCGCATAGCTCGTCAAGAGTGGTGGCGCGCAAGCCTCGAACTCGGCGATCATGACCGCCCTCGGCGGATTCCGCCGATGCCATCAAGGGGAAATAGTGATGAAGCTGCGCAAATTGGGCCGCGACGGCCCGCAAGTATCGGCACTGGGTTTGGGCTGCATGGGGTTCTCGGAGTTCTATGCATCCAGCGCCGCCAGCGACGCGGAGGCCATCGGCGTCATTCAAAACGCGCTGTCGCTCGGCCTTACCTTCCTCGATACCGCGGACATGTATGGTCCGTACACGAACGAAATTCTCGTCGGCAAGGCGATCTCGGGAAGGCGCAATCAGGTTTTTCTGGCCACCAAGTTCGGATTTCTGCGCGATCCGGCCAATCCCAAGGCGCGTGGAATCAGCGGTAAGCCGGACTATGTGCGCGCGGCCTGCGAAGCCTCGCTGAAGCGGCTCAATGTTGAACGCATCGACCTTTACTATCAGCATCGCGTGGATCGTTCCACGCCCATCGAAGAGACCGTGGGCGCCATGGCCGAATTGGTGCGGGCAGGTAAGGTTGGCGGCATTGGTCTATCGGAGCCGAGCGTGGAGACGATCCGCAAAGCTCATCGGGTCCATCCCATCACCGCGGTGCAGACGGAATACTCCCTCTGGAGCCGCGACCCGGAGGACGGGTTGCTGCAAGTCTGCAGCGAGCTTGGGATCGGCTTCGTCCCCTACAGTCCGCTCGGCCGCGGTTTTCTCACCGGCCGATTCCGCAGCATCGATGATCTGGATGCCAAGGACTTCCGGCGCTTCTCGCCGCGCTTTCAGGGCGAGAATTTTGCCAAGAACTTGGCAACGGTCGGCAAGGTCGAGGAAATCGCAAAAGAAAAGAATTGCACGCCCGCCCAACTGGCCCTCGCCTGGTTGCTGGCACAGGGCCCGCACATCGTGCCCATCCCCGGCACCACCAGTGCAACGCGCCTCCAAGAGAACCTGGCTGCCGCCAACATCACGCTCAATGCGGGAGATCTCGCCCGCATCGCGGCGGTCGCGCCGAGCGGCGTCGCGGCCGGCGAGCGCTATGATGAGACCGGGATGCGCTTCGTGAACGGCTGAAGCGTGGGCATCGTGTATAGTTCCCCGCGTAATTTTTACACAATCACTTCGAGGTGCGCATGATTCCCCGCGTATTGTTGAGCGCCGGTTTGAGTGTTATCGCCAGCTTGGGACTTTGTGCCGCCGCATGGAGCGCAGCGCCGCTGCTGCTGCGAAATCCCTCGCTTGGCCAAGACCGAATCGCCTTTCTGTATGCCGGCGACATTTGGACCGTGGCGCGTGCGGGCGGCGAGGCCAGGCGCCTGACGTCGACCGGCACCGTGAGTACCGGCCCCTATGTGTCACCCGACAGCTCGCAAATTACGTATTCGACCCACGACCACGGGCTCACCGATGTTTACGTCATCAACGTCGATGGCGGCGTGCCGCGGCGTCTCACCTGGGAGCCGACCGGCAGCCTCGCCACGGGATGGAGCCCGGACGGCAAGGACGTCCTGTTTACCTCAGTTCACGCGAGCAAATCGGTCTATCCCAGACTATTTCGCGTGCGAGCCGACGGCGTCGGCCCGCCAGAGGTGCTGCCGCTGCCCAGTGTCGATTGGGGCAGCTTTTCGAGCGACGGCACGACGCTTGCGTACGTTCCGGTTCGCCAATGGCAGCCGGCTTGGAAGCACTATCGCGGCGGCCAGACCACGGCCGTGTGGCTGATCAATATGAAGACGCTGGATCTGGAGAAAATCCCGCGTGAGAATTCCAACGACTCGAGTCCGGTTTGGGCCGGCAGCTCGGTGTATTTCTTATCCGATCGCAATGGTTCGGTGTCGCTGTTCAGTTATGACACGAAATCCAAACAGGTTCAGCAGGTCGTTGAGAATCATGGCTATGATTTGAAGACCGTCAGCGCGGGTGCCGGCGCGTTGGTCTATGAGCAGTTCGGCTCGCTGCATCTGTATGATTTGGCGACTCACCAAGAGCATGCGGTGTCCGTGACCATTCACGGCGAATTGCCGAGCCTGGCGCCGCATCTGGCGAGTGTTCCGCAGAGCGCGGCCGAAAACATCGCGATATCGCCCACCGGCGCGCGCGTAGTCGCCGAAGCACGCGGCGACATTTTCACGCTGCCGGTCGAAAAGGGCGACATTCGCAACTTGACGCAGACCCCAGGGTCCGCGGAACGAGATCCTTCGTGGTCGCCGGACGGAAAATTCATCGCGTATTTCAGCGATGCATCCGGAGAGTATCAACTCTATATCCGCGATCAGGACGGCTTGGCTCCTCCCAAAGTAATTGATTTGGGACCGGGCGCGTCGTTCTTCTATGCTCCTCGTTGGTCGCCCGACTCCAAACATATCGCTTTCACGGATAAGCACTTAAGGATTTGGTACGTCGATGTCGCCGGCGGCAAGCCGGTAAAGGTCGACGCGGGGCTGCGCGGCGGATTCGGCGCTACAACCCAGCTTTCTTGGTCGCCGGATTCCCAATGGATTACCTATTCGCGTGATTTGGAAAGCGAAACGCACGCCGTTTTCTTGTTTTCGCTCGCCACGCATACATCGACGCAAATCACCGATGGCATGAGCAACGCTGCCAACCCGGTCTTCGATCCGAGCGGGAAATATTTGTATTTCACCGCCTCGACCAACAATGGTCCGTCGGATGCCGGCATTGACCTGTCTTCCCTCGACCGCGCGACCGACGCCGGTGCCTACGTGGTCGTTTTGTCACGCACCACAGCCTCTCCGGTTCCTCCGGAAAGCGATGACGAAAACAAAAAGAAGGATGAGGACTCCAAGAAGGCGGATAAGGCTGATAAAGCTGATAAGGCTGATAAGGCGGATGACGAAGCGGATAAAGCCGGCGATAAAAAGAAGGGAAAACCGGATGCCAAGCCCAAGCCGACGGTCATCGATCTTGCCGATATCGGGAATCGAATTCTATCTCTGCCGATCCCATCGCGAAACTACGTGGGCTTGGCGGTCGGCAAGACCGGCGTACTGTTTCTCGCCGAGGGTACCGCGGTCGGCCGGGCTTCCGAAGATCCGACCTCGCCGATTCGAGCGCTATGGCGATTCACCACGGAGAAGCGTCAGACCGAAGAGATCTTGAGCGGACTGACCTCCTTCAAGGTTTCCTTTGACGGCGAAAAACTATTTTATGCACGCCAGGACAATTGGTTTCTAGCCCCTGTCGCGGAGTTGAAACCCGGTGCACCCGATGCCAATCCCGGCAAGCCGGTGAACAACCACGGCATGATGGCCGTGATCGATTCGCGCAGCGCCTGGAAGCAGATGTATCGCGAGACTTGGCATCTGCAACGCGACTTTCTCTACGATCCTCACACCCATGGACTCGACATCGCGAAGGTTCAGGCGAAGTACGAACCTTACCTGGAAGGTCTGGCATCGCGCGATGAGTTCACTTATCTGTGCGTTGAGATGCTGGGTGAAGTCCAGGTGGGGCATATGTTCGTGAACGGGCCTCGCGCGGAGCCGGATGGCCCCAAGCCGGGATTGCTCGGGGCTGACTACACGCTCGAGCACAACCGCTACCGGTTCGCGAAGATCTACAACGGACAAAATTGGACCCCTTCGCTCACTGCGCCGCTCACCTTGCCGGGAATCAATATTGTCGAAGGCGATTACTTGCTTAGCGTAAACGGCCGTGAACTGCATGCCACCGACAACATCGATAGTTTTTTCAACGGCAGCGCCGGCAAGCAGACGGTCCTGCGCGTCGCGAAGAGCGCCGACGGCAGCGCCGGGCGCGATGTCACGGTCGTGCCGATCGCCTCCGAGTATGGCTTGCGCAATCTCGACTGGATCAATTCCAATCGGCAAAAAGTGGACGCGCTTTCCGGCGGCAAGGTCGCCTATGTGTACATGCCGAACACCGCCGGCGCAGGCTACACCAACTTCAACCGCTACTTTTACGCCCAATTGGACAAGCAAGCCCTGGTGCTGGACGAGCGCTACAACCAGGGCGGCTTCATTGCCGACTACGTCGTCAGCGTCTTGAGTCAGAAGCACTTGAGCAACGCCATCGAGCGTGATGGCAAGCCGGTTCACGATCCGCAAGGCGCGATCTTCGGACCCAAGGCGATGATCATCAATCAGTCCGCGGGCTCCGGGGGTGACGCCATGCCCTGGTACTTCCGCAAGGCGGGCCTCGGGACCTTGGTGGGCACGCGCACCTGGGGCGGTCTGGTCGGTATCGGCGGCTATCCCACGCTGATCGATGGAGGCTCCGTGACTGCGCCGCGCTACGCCATCTATGGTCTTGAGGGGGATTGGGAGGTTGAAGGCCACGGCATTCCACCCGATGTGCCGGTCGAGGAGCTGCCGAAGGACGTGGCGGCGGGACACGACGCCCAGTTGGAGCGCGCCGTGGCCGTCGTGCTGCAACAGCTGAAGGAGCATCCCGTTCCCGTATCGCCGATTCCGGCGTATCCGGACTTTCACAAAGGCAGCGCCATCGGGTCTCATAACCGCGAGTAACTTGGATATGCGATCTAACTATTCGACGGCCTGAGGGTGAGGGACTAGCGTGACGCCACCCCTATCACGCCGGAGTCCCTCCCCATGGCGGAAATCGCCCAAACTGCCCATTCGCGGGTCATCGCGCGCCGCTCGCCCTGGGGCGACTTATTCCGCCAGGAAGACTGGTGGGCCATCTGGATCGGTCTGGGGCTGATCGCCGTCGCAGTGGCTCTCTTTGCCGGCGGCAGCAGCATCAAGTGGATTGCCGTCGCGCCGCAGAAATGGAGCCATCTTTCGGACGTGACGCTGCAGCTTAAGCAGCATGGACCGCAATATGCGGCGCTGTTCGTACTTTGGTCCGTATCATTCGGCATCGGCGCCGCTGCGCTGGGCATCAAAATCAGCCGATTCTTGCCCGCCTTCCTGCTCATTTACCTGGCGGCGGGCAGCATTTATTTTCTCGGGCTTTGGGATCAGGCCGCTCACTACAATCTGGAGCCGCCCTTGGTGGCCTTGGGTCTTGGCCTGTTGGTCTCCAATACGCTGGGCGTTCCGCGCTGGCTTGATCCCGGATTGCGGGTGGAATTTTATATCAAGACCGGCATTGTGCTGCTGGGTGCAAGCTTGCCGCTGACCTTGATTGCCTGGGCAGGACCGGTGGCCATTGTGCAAGCGGCCATCGTCTCGCTGGCGACATTCGGCGTCATCTACTTTGCTGCCGTCCGCTTAGGGTTGGATCGGCGGCTGGCCGCCACCTTGGGTACGGGCGGCGCGGTTTGCGGAGTGTCGGGCGCGATTGCGGTGGGCGGTGCTGTCGGCGCGAAAAAAGAGGAAGTCTCGGTCGCCATCTCGTTGGTCGTGTTCTGGGCGATCGTCATGATTTTCGTGCTGCCGCTGGTCGCACGCGCATTGAATCTGTCCACGGGCGTTGCCGGGGCCTGGATCGGCACGTCGGAATTTGCGGACGCCGCAGGTTTGGCCGCCGCGCAAACTTATGGCGGCTATGCGGGCAACGTTGCGGGAATCGCCGGAAATCCCGATGCGGCCGTGAGCGCGTTCACGCTCATGAAGGTCATCGGACGCGACATGTGGATCGGAGTCTGGGCCTTCGTACTGTCGTTGATTGCCACCGCCCGCTGGGAGCGCACGGGAATACAGAGCAAATCGCGGGCTGCGGAAATTTGGAACCGCTTTCCGAAATTCGTGCTGGGCTTCATCGTCGCGTCGGCCGTGGTGACTCTGGTGACGCGTGGGTTTGACTACGCCGCCTATAAGAAGGAAGTCGTGCCGGCGCTGGTCGCTCCCCTGCAGGCATTTCGCACCTGGGCATTCACCTTCGCCTTTTTGAGCATTGGCCTCACGACGCGGATTCGCGAATTCGCTGCCATCGGCGCGCGGCCTTTTTACGCGTTCACCATCGGTGTGCTGGTCAATGTCGCGCTGGGTTTTGTGTTATCGACTCAGGTATTCAACGAGTTTTGGAACCGTCTTGGCCAATGAGTGAGCCCGCTTCACCCGCTTGCCTCACCTGCAAGCACTTCAATCATGCGCCGGCTGATCTGGAGGCGGCGCTGCCGGGACTGTCGAGCTTGAGCTCCGCCTACGCAGCGGTGCGCGGCGATGATGGCATCTGCGCCGTCCACCAACGCTATGTGACCGCGTCCAGCCTCTGCCCAGCCTTTGCGTAGCCGGTCTCGAGAATTCGATCCATGAAGCTTTCGCACTGCGCCAGCTGATCGAGGGCGACGAACTCATTGGGCCGATGCGCCTCGGCAATATCTCCAGGTCCGCAAATCACCGTGGGTACTCCCATCTTCTGGAATAGCCCGGCCTCGGTGCCATAGCACACTTTGCCGACGGTGGTGTTTCTCGACAATTGCAGCGCCCATTGCACGATGGCATCGGTTTCCGCCGCGGCGAGGCCGGCGGTCTGACTCATCCATTGCAGCTCGATGCCGGAATTTGCGTCGCTGCGGCGCATCTCGGCTGCGAGAGTTTCTGCGTAAGCGCGAATTTCTTGATAGAGGGCGTCGGGCGAGGCCTGCGGCAAGGTACGCATGTCAAATTGAAACACGCAGTCTTTGGGCACGACATTGGCGGCGATGCCGCCCTGGATCATGCCGGTCGATAGCGTGGAATAAGGCACCGTGAAGCCGTAATCGCGCTGCTCTATTTGCGCGAGCCGATCGGCAATCTGGCGAATGAACACGACCAAGCGTGCGGCGTATTCGATCGCATTCACGCCGTGGGTGACATAGCTGGAATGCGCCTCCCGGCCATGCACGGAGCAGCGAAAGCGATGCGTGCCCTTGTGGGCAATGATGGGCTGCATGGAAGTCGGCTCGCCGACCACGCATCCTGCCGGGCGAATTCCATTTTCTTCAAGATCGCGAATCAGTCCGCGCACGCCGAGGCAACCGACCTCCTCGTCATAACTCAAGGCGTAATGCAGTGGAGCGTCGAGCCGGTTCTCGTTCAACGCGGCAACAAATTTCGGCGCTTGCGTCAGAGCGATTCCGATAAATCCTTTCATGTCCGCGGAGCCGCGCGCAAACAACTTGCCGTCGCGCTCGGTGGCTACGAACGGATCGGTGCTCCAGTCCTGGCCATCGACCGGGACCACATCGGTGTGTCCTGAGAGAATGAGGCCTGGCTTCTTTGAATCGCCGAGGGTTGCGAATAGATTGGCTTTCTTGCCCGCCGCGTCGTGGGTCAGCCGGGTTTTGGCGCCGAGTCCATGCAGATAGTCGCGCACCCATTCAATCAAGCCCAAATTCGAGTCCCGTGAAACCGTATTGAAAGCGATCAAACGCTCGATCATCGCGCGCGATGCAGCACTCGGTACGTTCATGACGGCAGCTCTTTAGATCTTGAATGGAGCGACAGTATAGCGAGCTTAAATAAGCTATGCTCCCGCTGCTGTGACCAGGCTCGTGATGTGACACGCGAATCAAGACTGTTCGGTGCCGTTGAGGCCGGCGGCACGAAATTCGTGTGCGCCATCGGTGATGAAAGCGGCAGACTCCATGCCGAGTGGCGTTTTCCCACGACCGATCCGGTCTCCACACTCGCGGCGGTTCGCGACTTTTTTAGCGAACACCGCGGCTCCCACGGCGCCTTGGGTGCAATTGGCGTCGCCTCCTTTGGCCCCGTCATCCTGGACCGACAATCCGCGAAGTACGGTTTCATCGGCAAAACGCCCAAGGCAGGCTGGAGCCATGTTGACGTTGTCGGGATGCTGGCGCGGGAATTCTCATGCCCCGTGGGCTTCGACACGGATGTGAACGCGGCGGCTCTGGCGGAGCACCGTTGGGGCGCAGGGCGAGACATAGCAAACCTGGTCTATCTGACCGTGGGCACGGGAATCGGCGGCGGCGTGCTGATCGATGGCGCGCCGCTCCATGGCCTGATGCATCCGGAGATAGGCCACATCTACCCTCGGCGCCACCCGCTCGATGCGAGTTTCCAGGGCGTCTGTCCGTTTCATGGCGATTGCATGGAAGGCTTGGCTTCAGGACCCGCCATCCGCGCGCGCTGCGGCGCTGATCTTTCGCACCTTGACGCAGCGCATGCCCAGTGGGAAATACAGGCGGACTATCTGGGGCAGCTTTGCGCGCAGTTGGTGCTCACGCTCTCTCCGCAACGAATCATCATCGGTGGGGGCGTCATGGCCCAAGAGCGATTGTTTCCCGCCATACGGCAGCGAATGCGGCACTGGCTGGGTGGGTATATCGATCGCAGTGAAATTCTGGTCGACTCTCGTGAGTACCTGGTGCCCCCGACTCTCGGAGCGCGTGCCGGCGTGCTCGGCGGCATTGGTCTCGCCATTGGGGCGGCCGGCAAACCCTAATTTTCGAAATCCGCAGTCAAGACTCGAGTTCTTGCAGCATGCGTTTGAGTGCGAAGTGTCGATAGCTCTGCAGGGCTAGTTCCTCGACCTCTTTCCAATCGCAGGCTTGGGTGACATCGAGCGCAATCCAACCGTTGTGACCGAAATAAGGCGGAATCTGATAGCGAGGATCTGCGGTCAAGAGACCCTGTTGCAGGACGCCCACCCAAACGCACAACGTCAATTGCGTCCCCGCGTAGCGCGCAATGGCAAAAGTTTTTTTGCCGGCGAGCCACACCGGATGGCCAAACTGGCTGCCCTCGCTTGACTCCGGAAGGCTCAGGCAAATCTTGCGCAGTCCCTTGAGCACGGCGAGCGCGCGGCGCGACTTGAAGGGATCGATCTGGCTCGCCGACAACGCTTTGGCCGGCGGCTTGATTTTTGGTGTCTTGCCGATGCGCGTTCGCAAGTCGGCCGGCGCGACTTTCTCGTAGCCTTCGCGTATGAAAGCGGGGATTCTTTCCCAGTCGATGCCGCGATCCAGAATGACGCCCAGCCAACCACGGGGTCCGACATAGGGCGGGACAAAGAAATGGGCAGGTTCGGCGCGCACCTGCGACTCTTGCGCGCCGGGCGCGGCATTGAGCCACAAGGCAACGCGCCCGTCGCCATGATGGTTGACGACGTAAGTGGCAAAGGTCTTGCCGCGAACCCTGAAGTTCGGCGAGCCGTGGGATAGGAATTCTTCGGCTTCCGGCAGCCACAAG